>Ga0247812_10002537_pt1 | contig 10299 bp, 5 predicted proteins | sample UWRJL149409B1_FD_178011 | JGI IMG/M metagenome (GOLD analysis project Ga0247812, IMG submission 178011) | Plant litter microbial communities from Arlington Agricultural Research Station in Wisconsin, United States - UWRJ-L149-409B-1 | ecosystem: Environmental > Terrestrial > Plant litter >...
TGCTGGAGAAAATCGTCAGGTATTTTTAGATGGAGAAGCTTTTTTTGATGTTGCCAAAGATAAAAAACATCCTTTCATCGTTAATGCTGACGACTTAAACGTACGTGTTTTAGGTACGCATTTCAACGTTTCAAATTATCCTGAAGATGCTGTAACAGATGTGGTTTTGGTTGAAGGCTCTGTTGGAATGTATCGTGCGAACGAAGAATTTAATGCCAATACAAATACTATTTTGAAGCCGGGTTATAAAGGAAGTTTCAATAAAGATAACGCAATGATTTTTGCAAAACCTGTGATTACTGATATTTATACTTCATGGATTAACGGCGGTTTGACTTTTAGAAATATGACTTTCAAAAATATCATTACAAAATTAGAAAGACGATATAATGTAACGATTGTAAACAAAAATGAAAAACTAGGCAACGAAAAATTCAATGCGAGTTTTAAAGAAGAATCTATTGAAAATGTGATGAGCTATTTTAATGACATTCATGGCATTAATTACACGATAAATAACAATCAAATACTAATTAAATAACCACTAAAAACAAATGAAAAATTATGAAAGAAACCTGCTAGAATAAAAAAATCGGAAAGAGCTGCGAACAATTTCCGATTAACTAAGTGATTGAATATAACGAATTAACTACAATCAATTAACAAAATTATGAAAAAAAAATCAAAGAATACTGGGTTTTTATACCGAGTGTTCCAAAATGACCTAAAATTGAAACTAACTACACTACTTATTTTGGTCGCCATGTTTAATATTAGAGGGAATACTTATGCCCAAAAAACAAAGGTTACTCTTGAATTAAACAATTCAACCATCGAAAAGGTTATTGAGACCATCGAACAAAAAACAGATTTCAGGTTTATTTACAAACTGAATGATATCGATTTAGATCGAACAATTTCAATTTCTGTAAAAGATCAACCAATTAATATTGTTTTAAATAAGCTTTTTAAAGGAACTCCAACTGAATTTAAGATTAGAGACACTCAAATTATCCTAAAAAAGCCAGAACTTAGAACGGAAACCATTATCTATCAAAAACAAACGGTTTCCGGTATTATTACAGACGAAAATGGTTTGCCTTTGCCGGGAGCTTCCGTTCTTGAAGAAGGAACCCGAAATGGTATGGTTACCGATTTTGACGGAAAATATAAAATTACGGTTGAAAGCAGTTCTGCTGTAATTATCGTGAGTTTTGTGGGATACAAAGAGAAAAGAGTCACTGCTAATCAAAGTGTTATCAACATACAGCTTCTTCCGGATGCTACTGACTTACAAGAAATTGTTGTAGTAGGGTATGGTTCTACAGCACGAAAAGATGTTACAGGAGCCGTTTCTTCAATAGCTGCAAAAGACATGAATCAGGGTGCAATCGTAAATCCGCTTTCATTAATTTCAGGAAAAGCTGCCGGTGTAAATATTACGCAAACGGGTAGTGAACCAGGTGCGGGACCCAGTGTTCGTATACGTGGAATTTCCTCTTTAATTGGAGGAAATGACCCTCTAGTGGTTGTAGATGGAATTCAGGGAAATATGGATTTATTAAATCAGGTTCCGCCTACTGAAATTGAAACTATAGATGTTTTAAAAGATGCTTCGGCTACCGCGGTTTATGGTTCAAGAGGAGCACCTGGGGTTATTATCGTAACGACAAAAAAAAATAAAGCTGGTAAAACAACAATGGAATATGTAGGTGCTACTTCTATCGATTTTATTCCAAAAAAACTAGACATGCTAGATGCCAACCAATGGTGGGAAACTGCTCAAAGTATTGGTGTTCCAGCCTCTGCAAATCACGGTTCGAATACAGATTGGTATGGTCTTTTAACGCAAACCGGAATTACACAAACGCATACATTATCATTTGGCGGCGGTACAGATAAATTTAATTACAGAGTTTCTATAACAGCTATTTTGCAGGATGGAGTTGTAATTAATTCAAGCAATCAAAAATACATTGGCCGTATTCAGGCAACCCAATTGGCTCTTAATGACAAATTAAAGCTGACCTTTAATTTAAATACCGGAGTTAACAATATTACCAATAGTATTGGAGATATTGGAAGCATTGCTTACAGGTCTAACCTGATAACAAATTCATTATTATCCAGACCAACAGATCCGGTTTTTAATACTGACGGAACTTATTATACAGATCCAACTGTATTTCAATATTTAAATCCATATGCAGCAGCGCAAACTGTAGTCAATGAAAATCAAAATGACAATTTATTTGGAAGTTTAAAAGCTGATTTAGAACTAGGTAAAGGATTTACGGCGAACTGGTTTGGAAGCTGGAGAAAAACAAATAGAACCGCTGGATTTTTTATACCAGTAGAGTCAACTGATGCTGGTGCAATCGACCAGAAAGGTTTTGCTAATATCGAAAATAACCGACAAAACGAAAAACTAACCAATTTAAGCCTTACTTACAAAAAGACTTTCGGAATCCATAGTTTTAATGCTTTGGCTTTATACGAATGGCAAAACCAAATGTATCAGGGAAACTTTGCCCGTGCGAGAGGTTTCATTAATGATCAGACTACTTACAATGCACTCCAGTTTGGTGACATGTCTAAAGTACAGGCAGGAGACATCACATCTTATAAAAATGACAGAAGTTTAGTTTCTTACTTAGGAAGATTAAACTACTCCTTATTAGATCGTTATTTAGTTACGGCAAGCATCAGACGAGATGGTTCATCTGTTTTTGGCACCAACAACAAATGGGCAAATTTTCCGTCCGTTTCTGTTGCGTGGCAAATCAACAAAGAATCATTTATGGCCAATCAAAATTTGTTCAATGAACTGAAATTATGTGTTGGATATGGCGAAACCGGAAACCAGCAAGGGCTTTATCCGCAGACTTCATTATCGTTAGTAGGCAGTGCAGGAAACACTTATTTTGGAGGCTCACAAATTACCAACTTTAATATTATTCAAAATGCAAATGCTGATTTGAAATGGGAAACCAAAAAACAAACTAATATCGGACTTGATTTTGCGCTTTTAGAAAATAGATTAAGAGGTAGTGTAGATGTTTACGACTCTAAAACAGATGATTTATTGTTTGATTATACGGTGCCTCAGCCACCTTATCCTTACAATCAAATAAAGGCAAACGTAGGAAGTATTTCAAACAAAGGTCTAGAAATTGCTCTCGCATATGACGTTATAAAAACGGAAAAAAGCACACTTACATTAGCCGGAAATGTTTCGTTTATGAAAAACGAAGTATTGAATTTAAGCGGAAGTATCAATGGTGTTCCTTTAAATACAGATTATGTAGGCTGGGGTGCGGCCAACTCTTACTTAGTTCAAGGAAAACCAGTAGGGGCCTTTTACATTTTAGAACATACAGGCAAAAACGAAAACAATGTCGAGACCGTATTGGATCGTGATGGAAACGGTATTATTGATCAGGGCGTAAAAAGTCCGGATCGCTATTATGCCGGTTCTGCTTTGCCAACTTATACCTTTGCATTTAATCCTTCGTATCGATACAAAGACTTCGATACTTCTATGTTGGTAAGAGGTTCAGGAGGAAATAAAATTTATAACGGATTACGCTCCAATTTAAGCAGGTTAGAAAATTTAGGTAAATCAAATGTGCTGGAAAGCGCGCTTGATGAAGGAATTTATACTACACCATATGGATCTGATTTATGGTTAGAAGACGGTTCATTTGTTCGTCTGGAAAACGTTACAGCAGGATATACTTTTCGCTTTGCTGATAAATATGTAGACTCTATTCGACTTTCTCTCACAGGAAACAATTTATTACTGATTACAGATTACACAGGTCTTGACCCGGAATTGAATATTAGTGGTAGTGGAAACCCTGCAGATAACTTTGGTGGCGATAGAGGAATCTATCCTCGTACCAGAAGCGTTGCATTTGGTTTGACTGTAAAATTTAAATAGTAAAAGAAATGAAAATTAAAAATATTGTAGTCGCAGGAAGCGTATGTTTCTTAGCACTTTTTAGCTGTACAGATATTAATGAAAATGTGTATGATAAATATCCGGCCGACGAATTTTACGGAACTCCAGCCGGAGCAGACATTGCACTTGCCAGTGTATACGCCCAAATTCCTGGTGACTTCGTAAGAGAAGGTGCATCTGGTGTAGGTTATGCAGGGGCTGATAATGGCTGGTACGACATGAATTGTATGTCATCTGACGAACAAGTGATTCCGCATAGAAATACCGGAGACTGGCAGCAAGATTTTGCCCGTCTACACAAACACGAGTGGCTCCCAACGGATTTCATTATCGAAAATTCATGGAAGTGGCTGTACAAATCAATTTTCAATGCCAATCTAGCGGTTAGTTTATTAGAAAAATCAAATGCTGATGCTTCAAAAATTGCCGAAGCAAAAGTATTACGTGCTTTCTTTTATTATTTGTTGATTGATGATTTTGGAGATGTCCCGTTTTTTACTGATAATAACGTTACTGTAGACAAAATTCCACAATCAAGCCGTAAGGAAGTTTTTGCTTTTATTGTAAAGGAATTAACAGAAAACGTTGAATTACTTTCAGGTACAAAAGCTGGAAACTATTACGGAAGATTCAATAAATGGGCTGGCTATACTTTATTAGCAAAAGTGTATCTGAATGCCCAGGTTTATACTGGAGAGGCAAAATGGAACGAATGTTTAGCAGCCTGTAACAAAGTGAGCGAAGGTGGCTTTGCTCTTCATTCAGCTGCTTCAAATGCTTCTTCTCCATTAGGTAACAAATATTATGAACTATTTGCAGATGTTCTTCCCGAAGATGAAACTATTTTACCTATTTCTGCCACTATTGATGTAGTTTCACGTAATATATATGCGGTACGTAGCTTATATGGTCCGCACGCTCAGGCTTTATTCGGATTTAGCGGATGGAACGGCACAATTGTTCCTAAAGATTTTTTTCTGAAATATGATGCAAATGATATTCGAAGAAAACAATTTTTATTTGGAGAACAACCCGGAGGATTTAATTATACACTTAATGTAGCTTCTTTAGACAACCCTGGTGCTGATCCGCAGGCAGGAGTTCGTAATGTTAAATTCTATCCTGCAACACCAAGAACCGGCGGGGGAGCATCAAACGATTTTCCTATTTTCAGATATGCCGATGTAATTTTAATGATGGCTGAATGTAATGTCCGTTTAGGAAATCCTGGCGCTGCAAAACCTTTTGTAGATGCGATCAGACAACGTGCCGGTTTAAATGCTTTGGCTGCAAATCCAACTCTTGAAGATATTTATAACGAAAGAGGTTTCGAATTAAACTGGGAAGGTCACAGAAGACAGGACATGATTCGATTTGACAAATTCTTATTGGCAAACGAATTCAGACCAGCTTCTCCTGCTTACAGAAAATTGTTCCCAATTCCAACATCAGCTTTAGATGCCAATCGTGGACTTAAACAAAACCCGGGTTACTAAAAACAAAACTATTATGAAAAAATATATAAATAAATTATTCGTATTAGGCAGTTTGCTTTTTTTAGCTGCTTCGTGCGAAACTGAAGGACAATTAACAACATTAAAGGCAGTGAGCTTTCCTTCTTCGATTGAAGTTTCGTCAACGACATTAATTCTTACAGAAGATAATGCTGATGCTAATGCTCTGCTTGTTTCCTGGCCAGAAGTAACGTTTCCTGTTGAAGCACCTGTTACCTATGCCATACAATTTGATTTAATTGGTGATACCAGCGGTGCTAATGCCTGGCAAAAAGCTAAAAGGATTGAGGTTGGGCAAGATGTTTTAAGCAAATCATTCATTGGAGTTGATTTAAATAAAATAGCAATAGATCTTGGTCTTCAGCCAGATGTTGCCGGAAAATTGGCAATCAGAGTAGAAGCTGCCATGGATCGAAAAATCTTTTCAAATCCCATCACATTAACTGTTACACCATTCGAAAAAAGTATTGTTTTTGGCGAAATCTATATGCCGGGAAGTTATCAGGGCTGGGGTATAGAAACTGCTGCCGCCTTAACCGCAATACAAAAAGGAGTTTATCAGGGATATATGACTGTTCCTGTTGGTGCAGGTCCCGGATTTAAATTAAATACAGCAAGAAACTGGGCGCAATTTTATGGAGCCGGAGATACTAATGCAGATTTAAAAAACATGAGTGATACAGATTTTGCACTTCCTGGCTCAGGTTCTTATCAAATCAAAGTTAATTTAAATACACTAAAATGGAGTTTTGCTCCCTATTCATGGGGAATTGTTGGTACGGCTCAATCGGGAGGATGGGATAAAAGTACTCCTATGAACTATGATCATCAAACTAAAACATGGAAGGTTACTGCGAATTTAGTTGCGGGTGCTTTAAAATTTAGATTAAATGATGATTGGGGTGTTAATTATGGACCGAAGGATCCAGCCACTAATACTATTAATCGTGATGACCAGGGCGCTTACACCATTGGAGAAGCAGGTTCATACGAAGTAACATTTACAATAAACGAAGTAGACCCGGCATCTTCAGGTTATCCTGCAACCGCTACTTGTACTATAGTTAAAAAATAATCTATCATTAAAATAAGCTAGATTAGTTTGAGTGATACCTGCCTTTTTTGAGCGAAAGGCAGGCTATCTTAAATTCTGAAGTTATTTTATCAAATTAAAAAATATGAAATCAAATATAAATATCGTCTATGCTTTAGTACTTGCGTTAGCATTTATTTCGTGCAGCTCTTCTGATGACAATTCCACCCCAATTGCCCCTTCGCCTTATACACAATATGGCGCTTCATTTGACAAAATGCCAAAGAAAGAAGATGCTATAATTTATCAGGTAAACATTCGTGCTTTTAGTCAGGCAGGGACATTAAAAGGTGTTCAGGACAGACTGACCCAAATTCAGGATTTGGGCGCCAACGTAATTTATTTAATGCCTGTTTATCCGGTCGGAAAAGTAAAAGCTTCCGGAGAATTGGGTTCACCTTACGCTGTAAAAGATTATAAAGCAGTAAATCCTGATTTTGGAACTCTAGCAGATCTTCAGGTTTTGGTTGAAGAAGCACACAAAAAAAATATGGCTGTAATTTTGGACTGGGTTGCCAATCATACTGCTTGGGATAATGCCTGGATTACACAACATCCAGATTGGTACCAAAAAAATGACAAAGGAGAAATCATAATTCCTCCGGGAACAAATTACAATGATGTTGCACAATTAGATTTCAATAATAGTGAAATGAAAGACGCCATGATTGATGCTATGTCGTATTGGGTTTACAATGCAAACATTGATGGTTTCAGATGTGATTATGCGGATTTTGTACCTCAAACTTTTTGGGCTGATGCAATTACTAAATTAAGAAGTATCAAAAAAAATCAAAAGATATTAATGTTAGCTGAAGGTACAAAAGTGACGCACTTTGCATCCGGTTTTGATTATACTTTTGGGTTCAATTTCTTCAGTACTTTAGAAAAAGTTTTCAAAGAAAGTAAACCTGCCACAACCATTCAGGATTCTAATTCAACAGAATACGCAAACAATTACAACCCTGAAAACAGAATTGTACGATACACCAGCAATCACGACGTTAATCTTTCAGAAGGAACTCCTTTGGAACTTTTTGGAGGCAAAAAAGGATCTGTAGCCACTTTTGTTGTAGCGGCCTATATGAAATCTGTTCCTATGATTTATAACGGACAGGAAATTGGATACGACAAAAGACTCAATTATTTTGCAAAAACTCCTATCGACTGGGCGACAGCAGACGCTTCAATGTTAGCAGAATACAAGAAAATAATTGCTTTCAGAAGCACAAGCAATGCCTTAAAAAAAGGAAATTACACTGGTTATAGTAGTGATGCTATTAGTGCCTTTACAATGGTAAATGAAACTGAAAAAGTTCTGGTTCTTTCTAATTTAACCAATTCAACGCTTAAATATTTGGTTGCCCCTGTATTAAAAGGAACATGGAAAGATGCTTTTACCGGAACTTCCGTAACCGTTGGTGCAGAATTAACGCTACAACCTTTTCAATATTTAGTATTAAAAAACTAGTACCTAAGCAACTTTATAAATTAGATTTGCAAAAAACTAAATAACAATGAATTTTCAATCCCACAAAATGCCATTACAAATTCGTTTGGGCAAAAAACTAGCGCTTTTACTTTTCGTTTGGGCAAATTCCTTATGGATTCAGGCGCAGGAAATAACTTCGCCAGACAAAAATCTTTCTTTAAAATTTGAATTGAAAGAAGGCGGAATTCCTTCTTATCAATTATCATATAAACAAAAAGCAGTTATAAAGCCAAGTTCTTTGGGTTTAGAACTTCAAAATTTGCCTTCGTTTTTGGATGGTTTTACTGTTACAAATACAGCACAATCCTCTGTTGATGAAAATTGGAATCCGGTTTTAGGAGAAGAAAAAACCATTCGCAATCATTATAATGAATTGGTTGTGACTTTGGCGCAAGCGAAAAACAACAACAGATACATCCGCATTCGTTTTCGTTTATTCAACGACGGATTAGGTTTCAGATACGAATTTCCGAAGCAAAATGACCTGAGTTATTTTGTAATAAAAGAAGAGCGTTCTGAATTTAATTTGGCTGGAAACCATAAAATTTTCTGGATTCCGGGCGATTATGATACCAACGAATACGCATATACTACATCAAAAATTTCTGAAATTCCTTCGTTGATGAAAAAAGCGACGATAGAAATTAATTCGCAATGGCCGATAAAAGAACTTTCTGTTCAAACGCCATCGATGATGAAGTCTGATAATGGTTTGTACATCAACATTCACGAAGCTGGATTGATCAATTATCCGGCAATGTATCTTGAAGTTGATGCAGCAAACAACAAAATGCGCAGTCATTTGGCACCTGATGCTGTTGGTGCAAAAGGATATATGCAAACTGATGCTCAATCGCCTTGGAGAACTATTGTCGTAAGCGATAAAGCAACTGAAATTTTGGCTTCAAAATTAATCTTGAACCTTAATGAGCCAACAAGTTATAAAGATGTTTCCTGGATCAAACCGGTAAAATACATAGGTATTTGGTGGGAATATTTCGTTGCCGGAAAAAGTACCTGGGCTTTCGGAAAAGAGAATAATGTAAAATTGACAGATGATTTTACGAAGCTAACGCCGAATGGAAAACATGGAGCTACAACAGAAAGAGCAAAAGAATATATTGATTTTGCTTCTAAAAATGGTTTCGATGCAATTTTGATCGAAGGATGGAATATTGGCTGGGAAGACTGGATTGGAAACTGGAAAGAAGAAGTTTTTGATTATGTAACCGCTTACCCTGATTTTGATGTTAAAGCAGTTCATGCATATGCGGCTTCAAAAGGAGTTAAAATTATCATGCACCACGAAACTTCTGGATCTGCAACAAATTACGAACGTCGTTTAGACCGTGCTTTTCAATTTATGAATGACAATGGTTATGATGCCGTAAAAACAGGATATGTAGGTAAAATTATTCCGCGTGGCGAACACCATGACGGACAATGGATGGTGAATCATTACATCAATGTTGCAAAACGTGCTGCGGATTATAAAATCATGATCGACAGTCACGAAGCAGTTCGTCCAACAGGTTTGCACCGAACTTTCCCGAACTGGATTGCTCAGGAATCTGCGCGTGGAACAGAGTTTGAATCAATGGGAGGTTTAGCTCCTGATCACACTACTATTTTACCATTTACAAGATTAATGGGTGGCCCAATGGATTATACGCCAGGGATTTTCCAAACTGATCTTTCGTATTACGGAACTGGAAGTACGCAGCGTGTCAACACAACTTTGGTAAAACAATTGGCTTATTATGTTACAATGTACAGTCCGCTGCAAATGGCGGCTGATATTCCGGGGAATTACGAGCGTTTTCCAGATGCTTTTCAGTTCATCAAAGATGTTGCGGTAGATTGGGACAACAGTTATATTCTGGAAGCTGAACCTGGAGATTATATCACGATTGCCCGTAAAGCAAAAGGCAAAAACGAATGGTTTATTGGCGGAATTACCGATGAAAACGCAAGAACAGCAAACATTACTTTTGATTATTTACCTGCCGGAAAAAACTTCATTGCTACTATTTATGCCGATGCTAAAGAAGCCAACTGGGATAAAAATCCACAGAAATATACTGTCACAAAAGTTATTGTAACCTCAAAAACAATTTTGAAACAATATTTAGCTCCGGGCGGAGGTGTTGCTATCAGCATCAAAGAAGGAAATGCAACAGAATTAAAGGGATTGAAAAAGATATAATTTTTTCGCTACGAATTACACGAATTAGCA
>Ga0247812_10002540_pt1 | contig 10294 bp, 9 predicted proteins | sample UWRJL149409B1_FD_178011 | JGI IMG/M metagenome (GOLD analysis project Ga0247812, IMG submission 178011) | Plant litter microbial communities from Arlington Agricultural Research Station in Wisconsin, United States - UWRJ-L149-409B-1 | ecosystem: Environmental > Terrestrial > Plant litter >...
TTTTATTCATTTTTGGCTTGTGACCAACCTCCACTCATTTCAACTGACTTCACTTCAATTCACTTCACTCCATGTATAAAATGCCCACGCGATATTTTGAAATATATGAAAAGGAAAGAAAATAGGTTCCTATATGAAGGATATATCACGTTCGCTGGCTTATGCTTTGAACAGTTCAGAGTTCAGAGACTGAGATGTATTATTGTAATTTCCATTTGACTCGAAGAATCCTAATCTAACATACACACGGGTATCAATCCACAGGTATCATCAACTCCCACCAACGCCAAAATGCGCTTGAATGCTTTTTTTTTCTCCCCCAGAGATTTTTTTATAATAAAAATTAGGTAATTGTGTCGAATATGACATGCCATAAGTACAGGAAGCATGACATTCCCCAGCCTTCTCCACCTTTGATCCTTCGAAATTGTCTCAATTAAGTAAAGTATTTCGACTAATAGTAGATCTTGGGTGTCCAAAGAGGGGGGCGAGCTCCTTCCTCATCCCAAACTATCTTGTTCTTCTCGTTGAGAGTGCAACCTTCGTCGGTGATAGGGATAACTCTTGCTGTGTGTGATACCTCTTGCCTGCTGATTCCTATATCATCTCGAGGGATCCAGAGGAGTGGTGTTGGAGATACTACGGATGGTGGGAAGTATGCGTTATTGGCAGTGGGCTCATCATACAGATTTTCATGGTCCAACAGACCGTGTGGCACAAGTTTGCGGAGCTCCATGTAATCTGAGTGCACATGTGGTTTGAGGAATTTGGTGAGGAAATTTGGCTTCTTGGTAGCCGGGACGGAGAGTGGTTTGCCATTCTTCTCGCTGGGCTCTTGACCACTTGCGAGGCCAGTCTCAAGGAAGAGCTCTTCTTCTTCAACCTCGATGGATTTAGGAAGATTGGCGAGGAGAGGGTCGAAGGCAGCGTTGATGGACATGTGGTAGAGAACAGTGAAAATGGTGAAAAGCACCATAATGATAATTGGTCCGAAGGCTTTAGAGATAGAGAACATGCCGATGTAGACGATTTCTCCAATGTAGATACCGGTCATCAATTGTTGTAAAGCACGGGGGTATATCAAGCCCTTGGTATCGATTTTGCTGTCACTAACGAACATGATGTTGTATCGGTAGGCGCAGTAAAAGAACGACATTCCGATTGTGGCGAAAGCTAGCATCAATGGTGCAATGCACGAGTAAATTATGCCTAGAACCGATTAGCTATGCAAAGAAGGTTTGGAGAGGGGTTACATACCAATGCAAGCAATCATTGTGAAGGGGGGAAGAGTGCTGCCCCAGGAGATAGCGCTCAAGCTAGCCCATTTGGTATACATCTTTCTGGGCGTTCCAGCCATAAACTTGTACAAAATGCGGAAAATAACAAAGCCAATAACCTGGGAGATGACCGAGGATGCAATGGTGAGACCTTGAATGATGAAGTATGAGAGATAGAAGTTAGAAACCGAAGGGATACGTTCGGCCAAAAGACTGGTGATGCCGGTTGGGTTGTCAATAATCTGCTTGACGACGGCGGAAGCCACGGACCCAAGACTGACCATAAGGAAGACTTGGATGACTTGGAAGGCAAAGTAAGCGTTCTGGGTGAACAGCTCCACACGTGCTGTCGAAGGTTCTCCGGAGAGCTTTGCACAGATTCTCATGATGATGGGTACCAAGGACATGAGGATTGAAAGTGCTACCGATGGAAGGAGGCCACCGATAATTCCGAGAACCTTAGCTGGGATTTTTTGCAGCCATGTGAGGAAGGAGACATTGATGAGATAGGAGACATTGGAGACGATTCCGACTGCACCAACGGGGATGGCCCAGAAAATGATCAAAGCGGTAATGAATCCAATGACAGCAAATCTGCGAACAACTCTTTGCCACCAAGAAATCGTGAGAGACTTCCAGATAATCTCGTTCGGGTTGACGCCGATATATCGTGGGGACATGTGAAGTGCTTGGTGGTGAGAAAGAGTTTGGAAAGCAGCTTGTGCATCGGATTGCAGAGCAAACTCAATGAACACAGCTCCAACTTTAGCAGTCTCCCCAGCGAGGTAGCTTGCCTGAGCAGCCTCAACCTCTGGAATAAGCTGCTCCAAGCGGCTGCGGGACCAGTTGATCGTATCGACCTTTTTACCAAACAATCCAAACTTTCCAAGCTTGTGGGTTGGTCGTTTCTTGGTTGGTACCCATCGAGCAGCAAGGGATCCGGATTCGGCATCCCCTTGGATTTGTTCGGGATGCTCCTCGTCGTTGTTACCACCTTTCTTCATTGCCTTTAGACGTTCTGCATTTGCGGCTCTGATCAGCTTGACCTCGGCTCCCTCCAGTCTTTGAGCTACGCTGTCTCGTTCCTCTACCAGCTCGTCGACCTTGGTGGTGTCTGCAGTAATCCAAACGCGTCTCACGGCAGCCCCGAATACCTTGCGCAGCTTGCGTTCATCCAAATATGGCTTGGGAACGGCAGTAAATAGCACAGTGCGTGAAGAAATCCGGTTGGCATAGATTGGCGCCAGGAGGAAAGCTTGACGCAGATTGACGTAGTACATGGTCTCGCGAGTGATCAAGAAGAGAACGAAACCAAAGAAGATGCATGCGCAACCCGCGTGGGCGAAGAAGCGGTATCCATTTGGGTTCTTGGTGTTGACGTTTCCATATGATAGCATGTCCAATTGCTCCAGGCCATTGCCTCCTGTGATGTTGATGGGGAAGAGAATGGGCCAAGTGATGCAGGCGCCGACAAACATGATCACGACGGTCATCTTGAGGAAACGAAGGAAGAGGAAGGCATCGAGAGATTGATGTTGGAGGGCGTAGGTATCTGGGATGGCCCAGAAGGGTTTGATCCAATTGAACATGCCATTGGGGAGCGCAACGGTACGCTCTCTGGAGGATCAACATTAGCAGCTGTAGGTGCAGCTTGGTGGAGAGCGATTGCAAAGCCGGAGGAATACTTACTGCTCGCGCAACGTGCCCAGATAGGTTCTAGGAGCATACCATCGTCGATGGGACTTCCTCAAGATCAGGAAGAAGAGGATATAGATGGCAGCCGCTGGCACGGTTGGCACCAGGGTTGCAATCAACCCCGAGAGGGAAGTATTGGGGATATTTTCCTTGGGCGCGTCCGACATGACGATGGACAACGATCAAAGATTGCTTTTCTGATCGTGAACCCTCTTGAGATTCGAAGTGAAGCAACGCAGATGCGAAAAATTGAGGGGAAGAATGACTTTTGAGTTTTTGGGGGAAGGGATGCCAATATAACTTAAAGGACCAGGACCAGGACGTCAACAAACTAGGAAAATTTCTCCACTTTATTATGATCCTCGTTGCTCTCTCCCCCTTGGTGTGAATTTGCTTTTGTGGATTTGTGGATTTATGGACGGGCGGGCTGGTGGGCTGGTGTGCTAGCAGGTGAAGGAAAAGCAAGATTCCCTGGTTGTTCTGGGTATGGCTCGGTATGGGTATTGGTATTGGTATTGGTATGCACTACCGTACGGGAGTAGTACTGGCCTGGAACTGGTCCAGTATGTAAGTTTGTATGTAGCAGCGTCGTACTGTCGCGGAAAAGGAGATAGGGTTGGAAGTATGACGATGTGGTGCAGGCGATCCCTGAAACGAGAAAGGATCAGCCCAAGCTTCTTGCAGTAAGAGAATGCCAGGGGCCCCGGCGAGAAAGACGTCTTACACGCAAAATCTTGTATTTGGGTGTTTGGTGTTTGGGTGTTGCAAAGCGTGATGGGGTGATAGTGGGTGATGGTAGGTGATGATGGGTGATGCTGGAGGATGATGATGATGGAGGATCAGGGTCGCCGGTGAGGATAGAGTCGCAGTACCAGAGTTGAGATGGACGAAAGCGCGAAAAGGTTGGAAACGCAGGTGGGAAAAGCAGGTGGAAGGGAGAATCAGATCAGATCAGTCCATCATCCATCATCCGTTATTTTATATATTATTGATATGGTTATGATATCGCTATGATATGGACTATGGGGATGGGTAATAGGAAGTAGACGAGAGAGAGAGGAGAGAAGAGATGGAAAAGACAGAGCTCTAGAAATATATATGCAATCAATGTCTCTGCACTTATTAAAAGAATTGGCGCATTCGTTCAGCCTTTTCTGCAGTATTAGTATTAGTACCACTTGTCTGTATGTTTTGTTTCTGAGGTGTGGCCCGCCAGCCATACATTCATTCCATCTCCTCCCATCTCCTCCATCCATTCTCACCACCAGTACACCACCACCTCACTTGATCACCAACTACTCATATTTCCCCCGGCCGCATATCGTGGCGTATCGCACTCAATCTTTACTGGCAGCCTATTATTGCTCTCTCTCGCGCTCGCGGACCCTGTCGAGCTTGTGTCCCCACCCGTTTCGCACCAGCAAGCGCTCATGTTGCAGAATCGAGCCACGCGAATGCAATCAATTTGCTGGGACGGACGAAGAAACATACATACATACCGTCGATGGCTTGGTTGATACTGTACTGAACTGTACTGTACAGTAGATTGAAGCACCACCACCGCCGCCGCCCGCCCACACACGACTGCACCACAGCTGAACCAAGATACGACCAACGCACAATTAATTCATCGATCCATTGATTCCACCCCGAGAATCTTGATTTTACGGGGGGGGGGAGCCAGCTGTTCCGTACAGTACTTATTATATTATGCATTGCATCAGCGAATGCCGAGACCATGACGATGGAATTCGGTACATACACCTGGCCAGATCCGACGCCTTGGATTACGACAGCTTTCGATATAGCTGGGCTGGGTCTGTCTGTCTATCTATCTAACCTCTGACCAGATGTAAAAGGCAAAAAATGCACTATCCCCCCCCCCTTTTCTGTTTCCTCTATAAACAACACATTTACCCACCTACACACATCTACACACCTCCACATCGACTTCTCCACCCGTACAAACATACTTCAAACTCTTTTCGCCCGGCGTCTGGAGATTAGCTACAGGCTTCAAAATGCTAAATAGAAAGTATCCGCCGGGTTGGTGCCCATTGGCCAATCATACCACCGCTTGCCACTCCATCAGCTGAACATGGATTCACGCGATCTCCAACCACCAAATTACAATAGTACGGGTGAGAGAGGTCTAGAACCTTTTCTCCACCGTCCGAACTGCAACTACTGAATGAGAGAGAAAAAACCACAGGCGACCCTTGGATCGACTACGAATACAGCTTAACTATCGATATCGAGCCTGAGCTTCAACTTTAGATGCACTTCTTCAGCTCAGCTCGCTCGTGGACTGGTACTACTCGTCAGATCTAAAACGCGAGTCTACAAGCGGTACGGGAGGACTAAGTACGAAAGTATGTTGAAGATACCTGCACAAGCGAGAACAGGATGACCAGGGTGTTGCGTTGCCAATATGCAGTATAAACAAATATGGAGTGCTATGTGGAATCTTGTGATGTTGAAAATCGGCCATACCCAGCTGAAACATTTCCACTATTCTCTCCTATGCCTCTGGATGACAGAGACTTAGATGGTGTCTGTTGAATTCTTCACCTTGCGATTCGATTCTGCTGTCTATTGGGCACAGATAGATAGATCAGCTCTCTACGTAAGTAAGCCTTTCGCCCGCTGAAGCTTGCGGCCGAAAGGAAATAGGTAACCAGCAATTGAAAATACTGCACTGGAACGGGTACTTGCTCTGTCACGCTACACTGATTTACTATACACTTCATCAGTCTCTGATAGTCTGCTTAGTTGAATTATGATCGAGCAGCACCTGATTCATAAATTTAGTTAGGCATATTCTAATGCAATAATTGCAATATTGAGAATTTACACTTTTACATCTCTCTCTGTCTCTCCATCACCAAACAGAATCAACCACAGCTTGTCGAAATTTCCATAATTACTTGGTACACTCACCTCAGCGTATGTAAAACCACTATCAATCACACCAACGATAAAAGACTCCCTCCATATATTCTCACTGGCTAGTATTTCAGATATACTAATTTAGCATCACAGAAAACGACAATAAACTCAAAATGGGTGAAAGTCCTAGATTCGATTTCCTACATGCTCTAGAACAGCTCAATTTCAATTTTTTTTTTTTTGTTCTTCCCTGCTAGGAGAAACTGTAAACAACGCTATCTATCCTATTTTTGCCTTATCCAAGCCCCCCATGGGGCCCCAAATCAATCGTCGAAATCCCTAATACACACTATCAAAGTCTCATTAGGATATGCCACACGGTGTTTTTACACCCTGTCTCTACACGGCTTTTCAAAACGAAAGTTCTAAGCAGCTTCGACTATTTTGCAGTACCTAACTCCACATTAGCGGTCTTTTATTTTGCTGAAGAAGTTTGAGCAGCCGTAGAAACATTGTAATTTATAAGAAGGGAAGGGGATATATGCAGAGGAGACGTACTTCTTATGTCTCCACCAGTCTCCCTCCTGACACAGTTTGCTGCAATACAAAACACATTTGCATCGCCCACAGGTCTTCAAAGCATCTATCGATGAGAATTCACAAGCACTCGACCGATGATTGCACTATTATAGAAGAAAAGGAAAAGAATCCCCACTCATCAGCTTATTTGTTTTTTTCTTGCGAGAGCAGGCAACAGCCCGGCCCCCGGAGATATTGGAAGGCACAGATATGGGGGAGGGAGGAAGCAGGTGAAGCACCAAAAAACTTACATAGGAAAACGAGCAGACCATATTGCCGGGTGCGCCTTTCTCACGCATCTCACGCGCTAGATAGAAGTTCCCACGCATTTCGTGAAGGCGGCCTAGGTTGTCATATGTGGCAAAGGTGTCGAAATGGTTGATGGCTGCATATCGCCCAACACACATATACCCATATCAGCTTATTTTTACATCTCACATAGCCAGGCATGAGAATCGTAAGAGATGCTCCTCCACCTAGTCCACTACTGGAATGACTTGGGAAGGCTTCCAAGAAGACTATGATAAGAGCAAATATAGAGGGAGGGGGGTAAGACATACAACCACGGATCTCAGCAGCCTCTTCGAGATATCTCTGTGCGTCATCCAGTCTTTCCAGCGTAATATATATTTCTCCGAGTGCGTTTTTCGTCCATGCTACGCCGATGGACTTTTCTCCCATAGCTGCGGTTTTCACTATCAGCCTATAGCATTAGCTTGTGTAGCCTGAGCTCGGGAATACGGCAAGAGATAGGAGTAACACATACAACGCAGGGCCTCGAGATGTAGTTTTTCAGCTCCAACGAGGTTTCCCGAAGCCTGGAGTTCGAGAGCGCGGTTGTTGAGATCGCTGGCGTGCCTGACTGGGGGAGGCAGGTATGGTTAGCTTTGGACTATGAAGTTTTGGGCGAGGGAAGGAGGAGGAGGGACATACTCTTTATGGCGTTGGAGGAGTCCATTTTGATGCGATGTGTTGTATAGTTTTGGCGTGATAATGACACCAGTGGTTGGGACTTCGTATTGTGATGAAGTCACAAATGGTGAGGTTTAGGTAAGAGGAGAAAGGTGGCATAGGATATTGTTGCTAGTAGGTTATGCAGTCGAGCAGCGAACCTGGTTTCACAATGGAAATATTTTATGCCCTTTGATCTTGCAGTTGACGATCTCCCAACTCACAGACTCGATCGGCGTTGGAAGTCAATCTCACGTCTTAGAATCATGTAGCAAAAAGGTCAATTTGGCGGTGAATGTAAAGAGGTTACACCGTCAAAAGAATAGCGAAAGAACAAAAAATAAAACAGTCACCTACATGTTATAAATACTTTATGAATCATCATCATGAACATAAGACATTCCAAGGGTATCTGATGAATGTGCCAGGTAAATTGTAGATCGTTGTGATGGCCGTCTGCCAGATGTAAACATTCCATTTGTCAGCGTAAACCGCAACCCCTATTCCGAGCCCCACCTTCGCGAATGTTTAGCGACAAAGTTGCTGCTGCCGAGGGCCGCCCGGCCGTTTTTTTGGTTCCGATCGGAAAACGCCTCACTATGAACATGTTACCCGGTTCTTCTTTCTGGTTTTATAACTCATTATACCCAAGCATTTGCCTTAGACTGTGAATGATGCGCCAATAGACAGATTCCCAGCCAGGGAAAGATTTCTACGGTTTACGCTACAATGAGGAGGACAGCGGGGCGCGCTTTGCGCCGGGTGCTGAATGACTGCGAGAAGAATATTGCGAAAGAAGGGAGTCGAAGGGGATTCTGTGCGCAGTGTCGAAGGGATGCGATTGTCAAAAACGGAGCTGGTTTCGTGAAAAGGGAGGGATTGCGAATAAGTGCCAGCGCTGTGGGAATAGCTCCCTTTCGTGGCGCGGGCACTAGCCAAAGAAGAGGTCTGGCAACTGTGCACGATGGTATATGCTCTTAGCTTTGGTACAAATTATATGCTAACTCAATATCTAGATGATCGAGGGCCTATGCAAGAATACAATAGCCGGGTGGCAAGTGGAAAATTGAGAGATGATGAACACCAAAGAGGTTTGTAGGTATCTTAAGCTTCTAGAGTCATATCTAACGAACTGTCAGGTATTATTCAGAGTCTCCAACACCTCCATGATGAATTAAGAAATTATCATGCGCCTCCCATAGTTCATCCCAGTCTCGAATCCCTCCAACCCGAGCAAAAATCCATGTTTGGACGTCTATTCAGTAGTGGCTCAAAGAAAGAGAAAGTTCTTCAGGAAATCCCAGACAACCTGCCCAGAGGTTTATATCTATTCGGCGATGTTGGGAGCGGGAAGACAATGTTGATGGATCTGTTCTACGAGACCTTGCCTCAGAGCGTTACCAGCAAAACTAGAATCCACTTTCATAATTTCATGCAGGATGTTCATAAACGGCTACATAAGATGAAAATGGAACATGGGAATGACATAGATGCGGTTCCGTTTATCGCTGCGGATATTGCGGAGAAGGGGAATGTGCTTTGCTTTGATGAGTTTCAGTGTACAGATGTTGCTGATGCTATGATCTTACGAAGGTAATATCTCCCCTATCCTAGATCATACAACTGCTAATAAAAATAGGCTTCTCGAGTCCTTGATGTCGCACGGAGTAGTTCTAGTTACAACATCTAACCGCCACCCAGACGATCTCTACAAAAATGGAATCCAGCGTGAATCCTTTATTCCATGCATCAATCTACTGAAAAACCGCCTTCACGTCATAAACCTCGATTCGCCAACCGACTACCGTAAGATCCCACGACCGCCTTCGGGAGTTTATCATGCACCACTCGACAAGCACGCCGACTCACACGCAGAAAAATGGTTCCGATTCCTCGGTGACCCTAATCAAGCCGAACCACGTTCGGAAACACAGAGCGTGTGGGGACGTGAAATCCACGTTCCGAAGGTTTCGGGAAGGGCGGCTATGTTCACGTTCGACGAGCTAATCGGGAGACCGACCAGCGCAGCTGATTATATCGAGTTGACGCGAAGCTACGATGGGTTCGTCGTCACCGGAGTTCCAGGAATGAACCACCAAAAACGTGATCTCGCGCGTCGGTTCATCACATTCATCGATGCCGTTTACGAATCACGCGCTAAGCTGGTTCTTACAACCGCAGTTCCTCTCACCAATTTGTTTATATCCAAGGATGAGATGAAAAGTTCGATTCAGAAAGATGCTAAAGACAAGGAAGGAGATGTGGAGGAAGAAGGCATTGATGATACAATGAGAAACCTAATGGATGATCTGGGAATGAATATGAAAGCACTTAAGAACAGCAGTATTTTTAGCGGTGACGAAGAACGATTTGCGTTTGCCCGCGCACTGTCGCGGTTAAGTGAGATGGGAAGTCAGGAGTGGGTTGAGCGAGGAATGGGTCTTGAGAAAGATGGTGGGAAACAGGAGAAGGATGGTTGGGATAAAGTCCGCAGTCGACAGATGGAGGATAGCATGTAAAGTTTGTACATATCCCTTTCCCCAGAGCTTTCATGGCGTTGTGTTTTCGAAGGATTTGCATGGTGACGAAGCGCAGCTAAACAAGCTTGGATACCATAGAATTGCGTGCATAGAAACAAGACGTTATCATATATATTACTAGGTTTCAGGTACGTATCTGCACAGCACGTGGGTACCGGTAGGTATAGTGGAAGAGCATCCGAAGTACTGTACATGAGTCTGTATGCCAAGCACATCCGTTCCAGCTCTTCACCCTCGGATGATTCGTGGAGAGCGGCGCATAGCCTTAAAACATCAAGGGTTCGAGCACTTTAACCATGTTGTAGCCTTGCCGAGCTAAAAAGTGAGATGTGCAACGAAAAGCACGCAAAGCATGCAAAGTAC
>Ga0247812_10002542_pt1 | contig 10293 bp, 9 predicted proteins | sample UWRJL149409B1_FD_178011 | JGI IMG/M metagenome (GOLD analysis project Ga0247812, IMG submission 178011) | Plant litter microbial communities from Arlington Agricultural Research Station in Wisconsin, United States - UWRJ-L149-409B-1 | ecosystem: Environmental > Terrestrial > Plant litter >...
TTGTCAGAGGCAGCAACAAGATGGTGAGTTGAAACCATATAGGAAACCTTGAGCCCAGCTAACAGTCGAACAGATCATCGATGAAGCCAAGCGCTCGCTACACGATGCTCTTTGTGTTGTTCGAAATCTTGTCCGTGATAATCGTGTTGTCTATGGTGGTGGTGCGGCCGAGATCGCCTGTTCCCTGGCAGTTGAAGACGCTGCTGTCAAATCGCCGGGCCTTGAGCAATATGCTATGCGTGCATTTGCAGATGCGCTTGATGCAATTCCCATGGCTCTTGCTGAAAACTCTGGTCTTTCACCTATTGAGACACTTGCCAGCATCAAGAGTCGACAGGTTACAGAGAAGAACACCAGGCTAGGTGTTGACTGCATGCAGACTGGGAGCAATGACATGAAAGATGCATTTGTCATTGACCCGCTAATTGGAAAGCGACAACAGTTGATGTTGGCGACCCAACTCTGTCGGATGGTGTTGAAGATCAATAATGTCATTATATCGGGGAGCGATGAGAACGAGTTCTGAGCATAAAATGTACCATAAATTTGCCATAGGCTAGGGACATTACCAGATAGAATAGTTCCTACACACACTTGAGACACAAGATCCTGCTCTTCTTTTATTTCAATACACTTTCATATTGTAATAGCTAGACCTGCTTCATAATCGGGGGTTTTCAGCAATGGACCATTGCACTTGTCGATGCTCACTCTGCTACGTTCTAAACATTGGGCTTCATGAATACATCGTTTAGTTTCTGCCGTTGCCTTCTCCTTTATTAATATCCACATATCTAAATGCTAATGATGATTGCAGGTTGATTAACTGCCTAGCATTCGTGTTCACACCTATACTGCCTCAAGTTCAATTTAGAACAACAAAGCTGGCAACCGTCCCCTCAACGAGACAATTTGAAAGGTAAATTAATGTTCTCTTCGACTCAATGCGATTGCGGAGCATTGTTTTCCTAAACTACTCTTTCTTGGCGACTTGTGAATACCTTCGTCGGCGGTGGGTCTCGCTTCAGAAGTCACTAGCGTATTGTTGATTTTCTTAGGATCGTACCCACAATAGCAAGGACTTTGGGACAGACCCATCGAAGTGCTTCCTATTGTGCAACTTTACAATACCGCCTTTTCACAATACCCTCAAAACAATCACTGGCAGGGGCTACGGGGGTATAAACCAGCACACTCCTGCTCTTAAACTCCATCTTCGTTCTTCAGATTCATCCGCTTTCTGCAGCACGCTCTAGTTGTCTGCTTCATACTCGAGCCATTCTTTATACCCCGCTCTTCAAAGTTCAGTTTGCATAAACATCCTCATATACCAACAATTTCAACTCAAAATGCCTTACACAAACACGACAAATCGCGGTATCGTAGTGGGTGGAAGCAAGTCCATTGCCGCTTCCCGTAGCCAACTCCAATCAAACTACAACTACGTCAACAAACAGTCCCCCACCTCCAAACAGACGCCGTGTGAGCTATTCGTTCAAGATATTTGTAAGGATCCTAACTGCATTTTCACTCACAACAACCTGCTCAAGAAACGTCTCATTGCCGAAAAGAAAAAGCTTCTCCAGAAGTGTGGCATCGGTGGTAAGATTAGTGGAAAGAGTGTTTGCTTCTTCTATACTACCGGCGATATCTGCCACAAGCTGGCGCTCTGCCGATTTCTCCACGATGATGCCTTGTGCCGTAGAGTCGAGCTGAAGATGAAGGTAAGTTATAGACTTAGCTTCCACAATTGAGTGTGTTAGAAAGTTTGAGACAATAAAAGAGCAGAAACTGACTGGAAATATAGGCCATAAAGGCTAACAAAGTCGGCACCGTCAATGTTCATACGGGTGAGGTCGATAAAGTCAAAGTCAACTCAGTCGAGCAACTAGTATGCATGTCCCTTATCCCCGACTGACCCGTACCTCTTCCTCTTCCTCTTCATCGGCTAACTTAGTTATAGTCTGATTGGGATGACCCGGCAATATATGCACATTGGAAAGAAATTACTGAGCCGGTCAAGACTGTAAATCCAATGGAGGCCAATAAATCTAGAGCGGACTTAGCAGCACAAACAGTGAGTGTGCCCTCTCCGCTGCTGCTTTCTTCTTTTATGTCTTCTTCCCAAACCCAATCGGAAGCTGATACCCAGTAGTCTGGCTGGGATGATCACATTGCCTATTCTCATTGGGATAAGGTCAGAGAAAGCAAGGTTTTTTCGCCTCCGCCTTCTCCAGACGACTCGCCCAATACTTCATTCAGCATCAAACCAATTGTTTCGACAAATAAAAAGAATACCCAATCCCGGGGACAAAAGCTCATTCCACAACTCAGGTTGTCAACTAAGCATATTTCGGCTCCCAGACAAGAACCCACTCCACCTCCGACTCCTTGCGAGTCCCACAAGACTTACACGACTCAGACCACAGTTTCCTCATCACAAAACGCTGGGTACAAAACACTGAATGGATACAGAACCATTATGGCAGTTAATGGACCTACTATCCAACCCTGGGCCACCATTCCTTCTCATTGGGAGTCGTGGGCACGCCGTAATCTCGAGCCTGCAGACCACGCTGCTATCCGCCCATTCATTGAGAATGGAATGCTTGATCATGGAATTATGCCCATAGAATTGCTTAGTGCCAAATGCAAGAATGCACATATAGACGCCAAATTTCCCAAATTCATGCTTCTTCCCTATGAATTGCGCGAGATCATCTGGAAGAAAGCCGTTGCTGGAGAGACCGGATACGAGGTGAGAGTCGAATTCAAGTACGAGCTGGAGGCCGGTAACATGGTCAAGCCTCGATTTAAGCCTAGCAGTGGTACTTCGGGGTTGTTATGTGCCTGTTTTGAGTCTCGGATGATTGCCCGCAAGAGATACTCCCGTGCTTTCGCAACACATTATAGTCCGGCTGTTACCTACATCAACTTCAAGAAAGATGGACTTTTCCTCAACGTCCGCTACCCCTCCGATTGGTTTAAGATGATCCCACATATCGATTTCAAATGCGTTGGTCTTATTCGAACATTGATTCTTCCTATGCGAGACTTCATTAAAGGCAACGCTCAGGTCACGAAGCTTATATTTGGGTTTATTAGTGACTGCAGAAATTTGACCCACCTTCATCTTGTATGTTTTGTTTGATATTGATCATCAGTTCCCCTACTAACATGTCTTACTAGATTGCAGGTGATGGCAAGGAGGACGCAGTTATTGACTTTCAAGGCCATGAAAATAAGATTCGCAGAGTTGTCCATTCTTACTTCAAGAGATTTCACCCAAACCGCAAGATGGGCCTTCCCAAGGTCATTCTGAGAATCATCCCCGCGACCACTGCCCACATGTATAAGATTGATGGACTTATTTGGTAAATAGCCCTCCCGATCTTTGGATAAAATCGAAGGAATGGACAATGCATACACTATTCAAGGATCATTAGGACGATAAAAGTCTTCCCACCCTAGTTTACCTATGGAGGCCATCTTCGATAATTCCTCTTGTTAGATGCATACCGCAAGATAATTGGCTTTCTTATTTGTTTTACTCTACACACATATTCGGCGGGCAGCATGACTTTGATAACACTGTTTCATGACAGTCGACTTTTATAGTATACAGCTCATTATGGTACTGGACTCATATGCTCGGATTGACGATAGCGGGGCTTCTCTTTGCTACCTTCGCCTTCTGGCGCTTGAAGGCGCTCCTCGTGTGTTTTGGACTGTGAACTTCTCTTTATCTGTTTGTACCAAAGAAAATTAATCTTGTTTCTATGAAATCTTACCGCGTGCTATTTGTGAACAGTAATATGTAATGAGATGGTGGAAAGCGTGTAAGCTTACTTGAATTTAGTCGTTGGGAAAGGCCATGGGTTGTGATGACAGCTAGATATAGCAAATATATCGAGCGCAGCTACCGCTACTTATATATAAATCTGTTTGCAGCGATAATATTAGATCCCGTTCACAAGGTAACCACAAAGTTGCTAAGTTTCAAGGTCATTTCCATTTGTTTATAAAGGAACACGAAAGGTGCAGTTACGAATTATGTCTAATCTAAAAATGCTCCTGGAGCCAACCTTTGAACTCTCCAATTGTCGGGCACTCCAAAAACTGTGCCCCGGTCACCTCGATGTCCAATTCCTCCCGGAATTTCTCCGATAGTACCAGTGAAAGGAGCGAATCTATACCCAAGTTCACAAATGAAGCATCGTCTTCCAACTCAGCGAGGTTCTCAAGGGCAGCCTCGCGTGCGATAATGGCCATCGCTTGGCAAACCATAGAGGAGCCGATAGAACTTGTAGGTGGTGTAAGGACATCTGGAAAGCCCGTGGTTATGCTAGTGCTCTTCGTAGTAACCAATAAGTTGTTTGCTTGAGGCTGCGCTAAGTCGAATGGCGAATGGTTAGATGTGGATATGGCTTCGTATGATTGTTTGTGCTGGTAATGCAGCAATGGCTTTTCCGGTTCGAATTTCTCTGGCTTGCGTAGTGTATTGTTTCCTACAACTGTAGATGGTCTTGCTGAGTTGTCTTTTATCGTAGAAGGAGTTGTGTGTTTACTTTTGTCTGGAGGCGAAAAGAGCGTGTTCAATAGGCTTCTAGGAAAGCGTCGAAATAAAATACCACCAACCATACCAATAATGATATTATCTTGCAGGATGTAAACATCTCCAATCCAAAAACCTGAATCAGCTGGCCTCATCTTGACATAGCTGAGGTATGATTGACCAGCAACAAGGGCGCGTGCAAACCTCATGGATTCCCAGCCTGGGGTAACATAAAAGTGGTCTCGTGTCTCCGACGCATCACCACCATTCATAATTAATCCAGCAAGGTGGCAGACACTGTCGATAAAGTAGGGTGGAACTGTCCAAATACCACTTGTCTCCTCTGTGAGCTTGACCCTCGCTACAGCCTCCAAGTCCTTGATGATAACTGACTGGATGCCGCGGTATTTCTCACTATAGTTGACCAAGTTTGCAAAGAGCTTGTACGCCATGTTTTTCGAGAGTTTACTTGCACTTCCCTCTTTTTCCAACTGTTCTAGAGACTCGATGCGGCTCGTCACTAAGTGTGCAATCCGATTCCATTCCGTAAGCCAAATAGCATTATTACCATACTCGACCGTAGCAGACGCAAAGTGGCTTTCCTCTCCAGCATTATACCAGTGCAGTTCTGTATGTGATCTACGAAGATCTGTAAAAGCCTTGATCTGGATAAGCTGGGGCTTTGAAGTATCCTCATTTGCAATAAGTCCTTTGAGAACTTCTAACTTCGTAATATTCATATGACATGGTGTTTCTGCGCCTAAGCTTTCATGCATGAATTTTGCAATTGTGAAAGCAATATCGGCATGGATAGACTGATAAGACGCTGTTAGTAAACGAAATTACTCTTGACATAATATGATCTAACTTACCGATGTCACTACTGCACAGTTGTTCATCTGGTGGCCCCAAGCTGCCTCGAGGAAGTCGGCTCGGACCACGTCTGATTCTACTACCATGGAGCCCTCCCATGGTTCTCGGATATCTAAATTGATAACATGATGTACAGATGATGTTTCCAATGGCGATTCGACCACTAGTGGTGGTGTTATTTTTGCTGAATCGTTGCCTTTGGTTAGTGCCCACGTCCCATTGTATTGGATCCAATAGTTCTTGTTGCTCCAGCTGTACTTTGGAAGGTCTAAAAGACGATGACAAGCTGCAAAAGGACGATGGAATACCTTCCAATCAATTGGAATTCCAACAGAATGCAACACCGCACATGAATTAGACAGCGTTGTCCAGTTATCCTCCCGGCGGTTGAGGGACGATACAATGACTTTAGCCCCAGGAATTGACCCCCGAATGAAACTGCTGCAAATGGGATGAGCTCCAACATCTATCCATGCCGTATTGGCATTAACAAGTTGCATCTTTTGAGCAATCTCCAATGCAGCTACAAACTCCACGGGCCGACGTGTTGCATCGCGAAGGTACCGAGCATTGAATGTCTTTGCATCAAATACCACACTTGATCGCAAAGGAGAAATGACCGGAATATTTGGAGAGTTAAATATAACTCGTGCTGCAACTGCTTCAAATTCATCAAGAACAGGGTCCATCTGTGCTGAGTGGAATGCAAAGGGTACGTCTAATTCATGACACTTGTAGCCCTGGTCTTGGAGGCACTGACGCGCAGCATCAATTTCAGTTTTACTTCCAGCCAGCACGTTCTCGACCTTGCTGTTCCTGCAAGCATATTCGAAGGGCATACCTCTGAGGCACTGTGAAATCTGATCTGCCGTAGCTCGAACTGCAAGCATCGAATGACTGCCTGTCTCGCAAACCCGCGCTACAATCTGTGCTCGCTTCCCCACGAGATAGATTGTATCACTAGCAGACAGAACACCAGCAACATGAAGAGCTGCATATTCACCCAAGCTATGTCCGATGACAATACTTGGATGGATTCCGAGCATCGTCCAGAGATTAGCCAACGCCATCTCCACGCAGACTATCGCGAGGCTGCTAGCAAGAGGTGTGACATCAGAACCTTCATCACTGCCGTCAATGATGCTAACAATATCAGGGAATCCATGTAATTTGCAAAATAAGTTGTATTGCTGGAGTTGTAAAGCAAACTCTGGGCAATCCTGGTAGAGCTTCTTCCCGGCTCCGATATACAGAGATCCCTGGCCAGCAAATGTGAAAGCAACTTGCGGTGTGCTTCGAGAAGTAATAGGACTGATTCTCTCTACCGTTTCGAGTGTTTTTGTTAGAAGCTGTTGCATCTCATCACAAGTAGATGCCACTACTGCCACACGGAGAGGATGATGCATCCGTCGGGCACCTAAATGAATGTTAGAAGGATTAATGAAATTGTGACTGCCCAAATTAAGGAATTTACAAAATGAGGTCTTCTATGCCGAACTTACAGGTTGTATAGGACAAGTTCGCTAGAGAAACATCTGGATTGCTTCTCAGGTATGAGATTAAGAGCTCAATGTTACCTGTGAGGGAGGTTCTACTCTTGGCAGAAACCACGAGAACTTGAGATGCACGACTATCCTGCAATATTGGGTCAGGTCGTGTAGGGCCTTCTTCCAATAATATTGTCGTGTTACCCCCAGCCGCGCTAAAGTTATTAACAACCGCAAGACGCTTACGCCCATGGGATGCATGACTCCAGCTTTTTTTCTCGAGCGGGATATGAACATTGCGTTTCTCCGCTAAGTCCTTGGGGATAACAGGATTTATTGTGTTCTTGATACCAATATGGGGTGGTATCAGGTCATTTTTCAGCATGGACAGCACTTTGATTAATGCCATAACTCCAGCAGCTGATTCTCCATGGCCAACGTTGGACTTGACCGCACCAATATGTAATGGTTGAGTAGCTGTGCGTCTGCGCGTTGCTAAAACCAGAAGTTAGCTTACAGATTCTTTTCATGGGCTAATTTGAGGTGACAAGTTGTATCAAACATCTCTACGTACTTGGTGCGAATATATTAAGAACGGACTCCATTTCTGTTGAATCACCAGCTTGAGTCCCTGTGCCATGAAACTCGACATAACTGACATCCAAAGGATTAACTCCTGAACGGTTTACCACCTTGGTGAATAAATCGGACTGTGCACCAGCATGTGGGTGAGTGATTGAAATTGCTTCCCCAGAATGATTCGTAGCTGCGGCCAGAATTACCCCAAGAATATTATCATTATCAGCTTCGGCGTCCTCAAGTCTCTTTAAGACAACTGAGCCAACGCCGTCTGCGCGACAGTAGCCATCAGCACCACTATCCCATGTCTTGCAATTTCCGGTAGGCGATAAGAAGTGGCCGCGTCCTAAACCAGCAAAAGCGTCTGAATTCGTCAGTACATTGAGCCCACCCGCAACTATAGTGTCGGCATCACCGGCCCATAGAGTTGTACATGCTTGTTGAATAGTGGCTAAGCTGGAGGAGCAAGCGGTATCACAACTGAAAGAAGGGCCGCTGAAGCCAAAAAAGTACGAAATGCGTCCAGGAGCAAATGCTCTACAACCACCTGGAATAAAGTAGGTCCCAATATCTTGCGCTGTATTAACCTCTCGGTAGTCGTCGCTCGCTTGGCCATAGAAAGTACCCACTCGTTTGACATCAGAAGCGGGAGTACGGTTTGGGACAAATCCAGAACGTTCAAGGGCTTCATATGCTGTCACCAACGCAAGACGGTGCATCGGGTCAGTCTCAAGGGCTTCACGAGCCGACATGTTGAAGAATGAAGCATCGAAGAGCCCCGGTTCGTTAATGAAGCAACCAAAAGGAGTAAGTGTTGAGTTAATCATCTTGCCAGTAGGATCATAGTGAGTGTCAACATTGAATCTATCAGGTGGGATCGTTCTATGCACATCACGGCCGTTTTCGAGAAGCTCCCAGAAAGAATCGAGGTCATCAGCTCCTCCTGGGAAACGACATGCCATCCCAACAATTGCAATTGGCGAATCAGCTGGATTCGTTGTTATAGGGTTGTTTCCATTTAGGCCTTTGATCCATGAGAGGAAACTAACGTGTGTTATTGGAATGGTTTTCTTGTCCAACTCTGGTTGCAAATCTGGAAAGTTGTTCGTCGCGGTAACGTTAAATGCATGTATTGAAATATACCCAATCCTGGGTGAGTTTATAGTTTGATGAAGCACTTCGTTCGTGATGCTATCAAGACGAATTGACCTTGTTAGAATATCTAGAACAGCATCCTCCAGAAGTGCATGACTACTAGACAACTCAAGCGTTCTGCCTGTCTCGGTGGAGAGAACTGGAAGAATGGGAAGGTGAGTTTGCTGGAGTCTCCGGGTCGGTGTGGTGTCTATGATATGGGCAGCATGTGCGCGATTGTAAATATGCGGTGCATGGCACATTCCGCTGAACACTGGCAAAGCAGCATACTTCGAGGAGCGTAGGATGTTTGATTCTCTAAACAACAGCTTGAGTATAGACGGAGGTCCGCTGACAGTTAGGGACCGGCTATTCGATGCACTGATGAATAGTTTGCTGGGCTCAGCTATCGTTTTGTTCAAGATGTCCAGCTCACGCTGGATTTCAGATTCAGGGATACCAGTTACCACATAAGCCCAGCTGCATTTTGAGCCATCTAGTGGTCTTGCTTCTAGGTTCTGAGAAATATCATCAACTAGAACACCTAGTCTAAATGCACAGCGGACTGCCTCTGTCCCAGCAGCAGGTAAATGGGCTAGGGTAGGGGACATAGACACAGCAGTGGCACTAAGCAATCCTATTCCTAGCCCAACAAGAGAGCAGCTAGTTGGCTCAAATGAATATGTATTTGAATTACATTCATAGTGCCTTTCCCCAAGCGTTAGTAAAATATATATATTACGTAGAGGATTATTGCTACTACGGACCCAATGAGTAAGCCTATCTGAAGGACAGTAAGAATAACGCCCTCAATTGCACCCGAGAGGTTCCCTGATCGTAGATGTTCATGATTGCATAGCTCGAGGATGCTCTCCAAATAAGGGATCTGGGACTTGTTGATTTGGGAAAGCTGCCCGACCTCATCCCGAAATGCTAGTGTGGCTTGCTGCAGAAATTCAGATAAGTACTTATAGTCATTGTCCTTTGAATGACGATGTAGACGGCGCAGTACGTCAGCTAGATCGTCGCCTAGAAGCTCATTGCTAAAGAGAATGAGATCCATGGCCGGCATTTGATATGACAAACATGTACGCTGCAGGAGAGCTGACTTGTATGGTTTCAAGCTAAGTTATAGTATTGGTGTTGATCTGATAGAACGGAGATAGTCACAAGGTGAACATGTTCGACAGATCATCTTATGGAATACTTTTAGACGAGATCAAGGGGCTTCGTCTATAGTGATCACAGAAACACAGGTCAAACAACGACCTCCTTGCATAAAGTTATGTATCAACAAATATCTTACGCTAAATGTTTGGTTACATCTAATTTATCGGCTGGAGCATTATATTTTGTTAAAATATGCATTATGGGGAACTTTCTAACTGATAGTGAATTCCCGCCGGTATTTGACTAGCTTCATATGAACTTGCAGTTGTATTTACCTGGCTATCTAATTGGCTTGTCATCGCCTGCTTTCAAATCGGCGATAGCTGCCACTTAGTAGCAGAGAAAAACCGGAGTATCAGGAAACTTGGAATTCGGGTTTCAACCCCGTTTGAGCTATTTATTAAATGCTAGTAGGAATACGCATAGTGGTAATGATGAGAACCATATCTTACCTACTAGACTAGTTGATTATGAGGGTGGGTTTTGTGGTTCTGG
>Ga0247812_10002543_pt1 | contig 10290 bp, 9 predicted proteins | sample UWRJL149409B1_FD_178011 | JGI IMG/M metagenome (GOLD analysis project Ga0247812, IMG submission 178011) | Plant litter microbial communities from Arlington Agricultural Research Station in Wisconsin, United States - UWRJ-L149-409B-1 | ecosystem: Environmental > Terrestrial > Plant litter >...
ATCGCAGAGAGGGTTCTCACGAACGAACTCCATCAACTGATGGTACACACGAGCACTCAGATCATGAAAATGAGGCCAGAGAAGGCTCTGCCGATAGGCACGAAGAAAATCAGGGCCCACACCACGGACCGGGCCATCGTGGGCCAGGTCGCCACGGTCGACGAGGCGGCTGGGGCGGACCACGACACCACAGAGGCCCCCCTCCCCCATTTCCAGGCGGTCCAGCCTTCGATTTCTCCGGCCTCGTGCAGTCATTGAGTGCTCATCCGCTTGCACAAGCATTCCGAAGCTTTACTGAGGGCGCTGCCCAGCAGTCTGGTGAGACAACTGGAGAGAACGATACCGAGAACACCTTTACACCACCCGTTGATGTGTTCTCTACCCCTTCGGCCTACATCCTCCATGTGGCACTACCGGGAGCAAAGAAAGAAGACGTTGGCGTCAACTGGGATGCCGAGAAGGGTGTCTTGAACGTCGCTGGTGTGGTCTATCGAAAGGGAGACGAGGAGTTTTTGAAGACGCTCAGTCAGAGCGAGAGAAAGGTCGGTGTCTTTGATAGATCAGTTAAGCTTCCGCCCGGAGAGGCAGAGAAGGAGGAGGTTGATGGTGATATGATCACCGCGAAGCTGGAAGACGGTGTGCTGGTTGTCACCGTTCCAAAGCTCGAGAAGGAATGGACTGATGTCAAGCGGGTTAGCATTCAGTAGTAATGTCTTGCGATAAATAAATAATCTGGGGGGAATTTTGGATGGGACTTCGTTTGTTCGAATACTTGAGTTAATGATAGTGTAACATGCTGTAAGATGACCTATATTTCTTTAAAAAAAATACCAAAAAAAGCCACCCGGCAAAAATTATAAACTGTCCCAACTTGCAATAAGTGAATGTGAATGTGACTTGACTATTCTTCTTTTCTAAATATAGTATTCAGACTCAGTGATCATCAACGATCGAATATTGAAAATCAGCCTTGCAGCCAGCCTCGCCAGAAACCGCCACATGTGGCGCAACACGATCTTTACCAGATTACTCTGGGGCGGTAGATCCACCTCAGTTGCCCTCTCAACCATCAACTCCCCACCTATTTTGATTTCTGCTTCACACAAAAAATTGGCCTTTACAGTTTTTGCAAACGCATCCTTCCTACCCACATCGTTTCAAGACAAGGAGAAGGGGACGCTTGAAAGTGATTGCGCGTTGAACGTTCAGCAGCCAATTCCCCAGGCAACAAAGCGTAGCTACACCAATCCTGCTTCTACGTCATTCGCGCCGGCCAGGTAACAACAAACTTGCTCGAGCCTACCCTCTTGCCACTCTTTGCTAGGAAAGTTTTTATAACAATCCGGTCGTCGCTGGAACTGTTCATAAATCCATTTCTGTCTGAGGATTGCGATACCTTTGTTGATAGCGCACGCGACCCGGCCGTTATAATGTCGGACACAGAGAGTGTAGAGTATCTACAGACGGGCTTCGATCCCTCCAGTCTTACCGTTCCACGGATCCGCTCCATTCTTGTCTCACACAATATTCCCTACCCTTCAGGAGCGAAGAAGCCACAGCTCATCCAGATCTTCGAAGATAATGTTGTTCCCCAGGCTCGCAAAATCCTGGCACAACGCGCCCGCGCGAAGAGATCTAGCATGGGCATTGTTGATGCCGACTCCTCTCAGGAAAGCAATGTCGCAGATGAATCTGAAGAGGCGGGGCCCCCGCCACCGACACCCGGCCGAAGCACCAGAAAATCTTCTGCGAGATTGAAGTCGGAAGAGAACATAAGGGAGGGAAATGTGCCCGCCCATCTTAATTCAGACCCCCCGGCTCGTGTAAAAAAATCGACGAATAATGCATCATTAAAGGAGAGTGAGCTCTTTCCTGTGTCCGAACCCCCACCTCGCGTCAAAAGTCCAATAAGGAGGACACCAAGGGCAAGCAGCAAGCATGCTAGGACATCGGATACAGAGCCCGGGGAAGAAGCTGAGGTCAGGAGAACGGTGCGGAAGTCGAGGAAGAGTGAGGCGCCTACTGCTCCGACACCGATTCCAGCACCCAGGATCAAGAAAGAGGATGTTGATGGTTTGGGTGTCTCGAGGAGGGTGAGCAACTTTACTTATGACAACCCATTCCAAAGTGGTAGCTCTCCTCCAACGGATCACTCCAGTGGGGAGCGGTCAAGGAAGAGTCTGGGTGCAGTGAAGGATAAGCGGAGGAGTATTGGTGCTACATCCAGAAGACGCACCACCCAACTGTCACAAGAGGAGCAGGACATTCATCCGCCTACTTCAGCCAAGTTTGAGATTCCCGTGAAAGATCTCAACTTTGCTGGGTACGAGGAACCACTTCCAAGTATTGAACCTACTGAGGAATTTACGCCAGAAGAACAGCTGGAGTTGGTTCGAGAAAGATCTGCAAAGGGCCTGTCAGCGATTCCACCCCGACAGACTAGACCGAAATCCAAGGGTCTCGGAAAGGGGCCGATTTGGGTAGTCTTGCTCACAGTTTTGGGCGGGTACGCTACATGGTACAGGCAAGAGAAGGTCGCGGTCGGTTACTGCGGTGTTGGTAGAGATGCCAACCAAGTAATTCCTGCCAATATTCAAGTTCCAGACTGGGCGAGACTCCTGGTCGAACCAGAGTGCGAACCATGTCCTCAACATGCTTACTGTTCCGAGAATCTGGCAACCCAATGCGAAACGGATTTCATTTTGAAGCCACATCCGTTATCTTTGGGTGGTTTGGTACCGTTCACACCTACTTGTGAACCTGACGGGGAAAAGGTGCGCAGAGTCAAGGCTGTTGCGGACCGAGCTGTTGAGGAGCTGAGGGAACGCAGAGCCAAATTCGAATGCGGAGAACTCGTTGATGAAAAAGGCGCTCCTTCACCGATCGTCGAGATCGATGCTGAAGATTTGAAGAAAGAAGTCAGCAAAAAGCGAAGAAAGGGGATGTCTGAGTCCGAATTCGAGGAACTCTGGGGTGGGGCCATCGGCGAGATCGAAGGCAGAGACGAAGTTGAAAGCCGAGCAGACGGGTGAGTTTTTCTCTCCTTTTTTGCCATCCCACTACACAGTGTGGACTATTTCCAACTAAACACAAATATCTGACGCACAGCACTAACCAGGTTCCTGATTCCCACATTAGACTCCACAACCTCCTCGTCTCCAACTCCCTTGCCCGACTCCCCCTCTCATGCGCCATCAAACGATCCTTCAGACTCTCTCTGGAACGACATCGACTCCAGATTGTCGGATTAATGTCCATCGCCCTCCTGGCTCTCTATGTTCGCTCCCTCTTTATTTCTCACAAAACCACACAAGCAGCAATTCCCAATCTCGTGTCCCTAACCCTCGATCGTCTCGCTACCCAAGCATCCCTCCACGCGCAAGATGCTACCACTTATCCCGAAAACTGGATTGCGATAGGCCAACTCCGCGACGATGTTCTACGTGAGGAACACTCGATCAAGAAGCGTGAGAAGGTCTGGAAGAAAGTCCGGGATGTAGTGGAGATGAATGCCAACATCCGCTCCGCGCAACGGGAGAGCCGGAATGGTGAGGTTAGCAGGGTGTGGGAGTGGATTGGGGCATTGGAGGATGCGAGTGAGGCGAGAGTAAGGAGAAGGAAGAGCGGACGTGTTAGCTGGGGTGCCTACGATGAGAATTCGAGTCCGGTCAGCGGGATGGACAATGGTCCGAGGTGGGAGGAGAGCCGGCCGATTTATTAATATTCTTGCCTTTTCACATTTCCTTTGTTTTTGGCCCCCCTGGGCTTCGGTGGGATGGATGGATGGATGGAAGGAAGGACTATCCGCTGTATCTTGTTAAAACCACACACCTTTGTTTCCTTCTTTTTATTTTCTTGTCTATAGTATAGGGAATACGGGATACCGGGTCAATAACCCAGGTCTATTGTGTTTATTAATGATAGTCAATGTGTTCTTCCTCTTATCACTCGCTCTTACATTTAAGTTCTTATCGCACTTTCTTCTTTTTTTTAGTCTAATCGTTTGAGGGGATGGTTGATGACGTTATGATATATTTTTACCATGGAATGTATCTTTTCTTTTCCTCACTCCATGGGATTGTGTTTCGGTATGGTTTTGCGTGTTCAATCCGTCCTTTTTTCTCCCTCTTTCCCTTTCTTCTTTCTTTTGGGACAGAACATGATGAATGCATGTTGGGTGGATAGGCGCTGTTTTATATATATGCTTTGATATCTCGCTACAACATAAAATGAAAAAGAACAAAAAGAAGTATTACACAACAGGAGTCAAATATGAATTGGTAAATGGAGCAAGGTGGGGTAAAGTTTTGCATTGTTTTTGTTGTTTTAGTTAAATTCACCTGTTCGTGTGTTTGATTGCCTCCATGTCTGGTCTACAAGTTTGTCTGCAAATGGTCGGTGTCTCTTTTTTTATTGTTAGGATAGGTTATTAGAGAGAGAGAGTAGATAGGATAATGAACATATATTTATTAGGTAGCTATCAAACCGGATTTCTTGTGATTATGTTTCTTCTGGGATTGATTTCTTTTTTGGCTGAAGAGCGAGAGGAGGGGGAGGGAGGAAGTAGTTGAGATGCTTAGAAGACATCGTGAGAGTAGGATTAAGAACAAAACAAGAGAAAATCGGAGCGGGTAAGATCTGTAGTTCTAATGTGAGCAAACAGGACCCAAGGGGTTAAGTTAAGGCAGGCCTCCGTTTGTATAATTACAGTTCCAAATGCCATCCATTTCCTAAGCTCAAAGCATATAGTAGAATGCATTATCAGCGGCACGTCGTTTGTGGAAAAGTGGCAACGCCACTATGGTGTGACAGCATTTAGTTGGTGGTGTTGTACTACCCTTTTGCTGCACTTCTGGCATGTCCAAAAAGGTAAATTCCACGGACATACGCGGTAGTCTGCATGCATAGATGCTTTCTTTGTCACGCTAAGTTTACACCTGGTATCTGACCAAATAAATGTGCATATATATGGGCATCTAGCTCTGCACGAAGGTTGTCGATTGCTAATAACTCTCCAATGCTTTCGTGTTTTGTACCTAAAATTGCGCTGTTCCACACAACATCTCTAACGAGAATTGGATCCTACAATTGAGTAAACATGCTCCAGCCAGCGATGGCCCGGAGTTAATCTGGCAGCATCAGTTTCATAGTCCTATCATTAAACCCCATTTCAACATCTCTCCAAAACTCCCTCTCAAACGGAATTTCCCCATTAGTGTCATAGGTGCGAGGAAACCTGGTCTTGACAGTAGGAGCGGCAACTCCCTTCAACTGTGTCCTCGGCATATTAAAGAGCCTCAAAAGCGCATCACTCAGGCTGCATTTATCGTAGTCTCTATCAGTTAGGCGGATTTCAAATTCGAGAAAGTAGCCCTGCATCTTCGAGAGCATTGGCACAAGTATTGCTACGCGAATAGCGAGCTTAATTACCATGTTTTAATCCACCATGACATGGTCTGCCACCCGACCGTAAAAGATACTCTACTTTTGCTCAAATATGACCGATCTTCAAGGAAGGCACCCAGCCGGTATACCTCTGATAAACTATTGATCGAGATATTCACTTTCTTCCACAGTACTGCACCGAGTTCTGCTCGAAATTGTTTACTGACATTTGATGCGTTGACGATTCAAACATTGATGACTTCTGTATAGAGGAATGGGTGCAGCAACGTGTCTCCTGCCCTTCCGACCTGGAGGCATCGTATGCTATTTCATGAGCTGTCATGGAAAGTTCTCACCTAACGACTCCAGTAATACATCGCGTGGATCCTGATCGGAGGTCGGGGTGCACGGATAAAGCAGATGCCTTTACTTCTTGGGTTGCGATAGGTACGGTGAAACTGTCTCTGCGTCCACAGTTTTCTTTTAATCAGCCGAAGATCATGCTTCAGATCATAAAATTAAAAGTTGATTGCTGGGTGGCCAGGGAGCTCCGGGTACCAGATATGTATATGGAATGAGTACAATTTTGATTCTGGGTTGTGTTCTAGCGGTGGGAGGTCTGTGTAAAAATGTATTATATCCAAGACTTCTATCAATCAAATCAGTACCGTTTTTCTGCAAGTTTCAAAAAGGATCCTTGAATATGGGAGCCGTTGCGACAGCTGGGAGATCTTCAACAAAAGTTCTTTATTTGCCTTTAGAGTCCTAACACGGGCTCCATCTCCAATCTCTACGATCTTTCAAAAAGACTGAGAGTACAGATAAAAATAGAGCAAACCTGGTGAGAGTTTGAAGAAAGGAAAAGGATCCGAATACGCTCGAGGCGATGAAAGTTTGAACTTTAAGTTCGGAAAGCGTCAGCTCCGGAAACCCTTGTTCAAAGAAGCAGAAATCTGCAAAAGCGTTTGGAAATACTTGTTCCATGTCTTTTGCGTCCGTTGCGATTCTAAATTTCGAGAGGCGGGGCATGTACATGAATGAGGGCAGACACTCATTGGCCGAGTTAGTCACACATTTCAACTCACAAATGTCATGGATTCGAGATAACAGAAGCAAAGTTGAAAGCTGCTAGCAGCTATTCCTTTGGGGCGGGTGATTGTTAATGTTATGGGCGCCCTTTATTCGTTGCTTCCGTCATTTTTGTTCTCAATTTGTGACGCAAAATAACTTCCCTGCGTGGGCATGGTGGCTTGTAATTGTGGTCAGGTGATGGCATGTGTTTCGACATGTGTGATTATTATCAAGTGCCAAAATTGGGTATTTCTCTAATACAAAACGAACCATCTCTTGCTTCTCCTGTGTTATGAATGTGTAATGGCTTCTGTTGAGTAAGTTTTTAAGATAGTGAATAAGCCAGGGAGTGGAATTATAGAACACTCCTCGTTTCTTTAGGTTAGGTCCCAAATCTGGTTATTAACAATACAAGGGGTAGGCAGGCTATCCCAGGGGCTCGTTTAACAACCCTTTCTTGGCCTAACCTATTATCCTAGAATCTCACGGCTTCCTTAAAGTGCCAACATGCCTTCCCTTTTTCATAGCCGGCTTTAGTTATTACATCATACTTCTTTCATGAAAGCATTGGAGGATTTGAGTAACAACAGGATGAGAAAAATATTCTCGTGCTTGATTCATCGTGTATTGGTGCTTGTCATGAAAAGCGACTCTGACTTGAACTCAATCCACTAGTGTTAGACAGCTGGTGATAATTTACTTGATATGATTTAAGGAACTCGTGATTACATTTTCAGCTCTTCTCCTTTGTAGATATTTAGGCTTTGAAACCAGAAACTCAAAAGCAACCTTTAATCCACCAATATAACTCAGCCTCACACCTTGGCACAGTGTGACTTCTAGTCCCCGAACCGGTGGAAAGCAAAAAGTCCTCTATACGACCTGTGGCCATGAGCGTATTATACTTGCCAAGATGTTCCAGTTCGTAACACACGCATATACGCGGTCTTTTGACATGCGTAATCTGGCAACAAAACCACATGATAAAGTATAAGCCAGGTTGCCAATACAGCCAGCCACTAGTCCTGTCCACAAACCACTCCATTTTGCTGGCTTACGAACACAATACTGTCGAAGATATTTGGCTAAGAGTTCGATCAATTACGAAAGGGTAATTTCTAGTATTAGGCGGACTAAGCGACGTCCTTTCCGCGCCAATCAAACGCACTGTAATACTTATATGCATGTATTTTAAGCTAGAGTCCATAGCCATCAAATGCCACCGACATGGCTCCCGTTGACTTCGCCAAGCTATCCGCAGTACCCAATAACATTTACCCTATTTTATATTGTCCTAAGCGGTGTGGATTGGAATCTCAGCTTCAGGCTCATGATCCTGCTTGACGAGAAGTCACGCAGCTTAGTCATGCTTGCATATCGAATCGTCAGCTTAGCTTTCTTCACAAATTTCATAGAGTAAATTGATGGTTCTGAGAGGACTATTCTCCTTTTTGGTTTGGTGTTGATGGTATGATTGGACTAAGTCTTTTCAGAAATCACCTGAAGGCTACTTTCGTTTCTCTAGTGTCAAGGTCTCAATTAACACTTTATGGAACTCCAAGATATTGCTAGAGATAATGGCTTCATGTTTACTAGGGCTGTATTTTGCTCAAGTGTGCCACAAAGTTTCTCATTATCAGCGCGTTCGACACATGTTTTGTTCAGTCTGATTCTATTCGATAAGTGTCAGGTCAGCTAGCCAGCCAACAAGCTTGGAAAAGAAGCCTCCTCTTGGCCGTGACACCAGAATGGATTTACGAACATGCTCCAAGTGAACTGGGTGTACACAGCCTGAGCATGAGGCAATACAATTCTCATAAGATGTTTTCGGGATTGAAGTATACCCTGCATCTGTATCTGTGAAGTTTGGCCCAGGGTATAGAGGATATCAATTACATGATCCTGAGAATCCCCCATTGAGCGTCTAAGTTTGATTTGACTATCAACATTATAGTGTTATTGTATTAAAAATCAACCACTGTTGCCTACCTGATCACGAGCCATTTTCACCTCGGGTATCTTAGACTTAAAACCTCATGGCTTTATCTCAGCTCGTAAATACCCCAAAAACGGGATCAGATCCAGTGATTACTGCAGTCATGCCGTCTCTGGCAACAGAGTGGCTGTAAGATCGCGATATGCTTCGAAGGCAACATGCTTTGAGAATGGTGTTTGACCTTGTTGGCTGAAACCCATAAGCTGGCTTTTCCTGCCAAGTGTCACGCCTCACAATGATGTGTTTTCTATCTTGAGATGACTATAAATGCTTGCTTCCTTCAACCTTTCCACACAAGTTTTACCAACCTGTCCTATTTTAAACAAAAAGACCCCGCTTAGAGCCAAACATCAGTAAAGCTCATATTCTAATTAAACACCCAAGCGATCACATCACAAATCAATATGGGTACTCCACTAGCCCAACTTGATCTCAACAACATCCAAGGTGATATCTTGTATGGGCTCTTCCCGTGTTTTCCATTTGATTAGCCTTTACTCATTCATCACAGGGAAGGGTTACCCAAGAAGGGGGAGATATTCTTCTTCTTCCAAATTGACCAAGATAGACTCAAAGAATTCTGTACCCACCTCCTTAATCTTACTCCATTGATTGCTAGTGCAGCCGATGTTCAAAATGACCGCGAGAGAATTCGGGTGGAGAAAGAAAAGGCTGCCCAGTCTCACACCAAACCGAATATTCTTGATATGAGTGGAGTGAACATTGCATTTTCTCATAAAGGATTGCGAGCAGTGAGTAGTACAAACATGAAACCAAACCATATGCTTCGTTTGCTAATATATGCATCTCTCCATGTAGCTTGGAGTTAGGGACGAGCTTAATGATGCACCATTTAAATTGGGTATGATTGAAGATGCTCCATGCCTTCGTGATGATCTCGATAAATGGAAAGATGCGTTCATGGAGGAAATTCACGGAGTGATATTGGTCACAGGCAGCAGCCATCCACTATTGCAGTCAAAACTGGCTGAGGTTCTAAAAATATTCAAGGTTGGAAAGCCAGGCACCTCTATTCAACCTGTGTATCAAGTTGAAGGACACGTAAGACCAGGTGACCAAAGTGCCCATGAGCAGTAAGTGTTACAAAGACCCTCCGTATAACTTATGAAGATGCAAGACACTGAAAAAAATTGACGCCAGCTTCGGATTTGCTGATGGTATTTCTCAACCAACCATTGCCGGCTTCTCACCGCCATCATCTGATCCTGCCTTTGAAGTCATTCCACTGGGCCGAGTTCTTGTTGGTCAAGAAGGGGATTTAAATGACGACAATATTGCAGTTGAAAGACCTAGATGGGCCAAAGATGGCAGTTTCCTATGCTTTCGTCAACTCAAGCAACGTGTTCCAGAGTTTGACAACTTCTTGCAAGTTATCGCTAATAGAGACGGATTGGATAAGGAGCTACTTGGTGCCCGTCTAGTGGGACGATGGAAGAGTGGTACGTATCCTCAAAGACGACACTAACTATATCGGATTTTTTAAGGCTGACTCTTTTATTCATAGGCGCCCCTGTTGATATCGCTTCACGTCAGGACGATCCAGGACTTGCTCTTGATCCGGCGCGCAATAATGACTTCCGTTATGACACAAACAGCCAGTCCCGATGTCCTTTCGCTGCACATACTCGTAAGACTTACCCCCGATCGGATCTTCCGAACTCAGTCAGCCGTCGCATTGTTCGCCGTGGAATTCAATATGGACCCGAAGTTACAGATGCAGAAGCTGCTGGTCAGAAAAGCTCACCTAGCCCAAAACTTGAACGTGGCCTCCTATTTGTATGCTATCAAAGCAACCTAGGAAATGGGTTCCAATTCAT
>Ga0247812_10002544_pt1 | contig 10288 bp, 11 predicted proteins | sample UWRJL149409B1_FD_178011 | JGI IMG/M metagenome (GOLD analysis project Ga0247812, IMG submission 178011) | Plant litter microbial communities from Arlington Agricultural Research Station in Wisconsin, United States - UWRJ-L149-409B-1 | ecosystem: Environmental > Terrestrial > Plant litter >...
TTGCCATAATTTGTAATTCTTGGCTCTTCCTGTTTTCTGAGCTTCAAAACTAAATTTCCGTAATAGCCATTGGCTTCGCCGAACCACTTCGTTGGGTTTCACGTCTGCTTTCAGGATGCTCTTTTATGGCTTCTATTAATTTTTTGGAAGTGTATTTTTTAAAATCACGAACAACATTTTGCAGTTCCCCATCAAAAGCGGTAACAATTAAATGGATATGGCTGCTCATATATACATAAGCGTGTACAGTCAATGCTTTTTCTTTGATACAATAATTTAGCGACTCGTCTAAGATATTACAGTAGATGGGTCGCACAAACAAATCTACCCAATCTACAATTGTAATGGTAATAAAAGTTGAAACAGTACTATCAATAACTTTATATTTCTCAGACATTCTTTTTCTTCAAATATATAATTTATAAGAAAATTACGAAATAAAAAAGCAGAAGTATATGTTTTAAGAATGCTTCTGTTTAATGATCCGCGTTGCAAACGCTATGATTTGTTTTTATATTTAAGTAGGTACTCGTTGCAAACGAGCACCAGAGTGGGATTTATAAGAAAATTACGGAATAAAAAAGCAGAAGTATTTGTTTTAAGAATGCTTCTGTTTAGTGATCCGCGTTGCAAACGCTATGATTTGTTTTCATAATTTAAGTAGGTACTCGTTGCAAACGAGCACCAGAGTGATACCAGAGGCTTGGCGCAATAGCTACTTTTCTTAAACATCACGTTCGATTTTTGGCTGAAAAATTTTATATTAGTAAGAAAATAAGTGTTCCACGCAGACTACTACGCCAAACCTCGGAATGTTGTGCAACACTTTGGGAAACCAAAACAAATATGAAATATTGGACTTTAATTTGTGCTTTTTTATTTATAGGGTATTACAATAGATGGGTCGCACAAACAAATCTACCCAATCTACAATTGTAATGGTAATAAAAGTTGGAACAGTACTATCAATGACTTTATATTTCTCAGACATTCTTTTTCTTCAAATATATAATTTATAAGAAAATTACGAAATAAAAAAGCAGAAGTATTTGTTTTAAGAATGCTTCTGTTTAGTGATCCGCGTTGCAAACGCTATGATTTGTTTTCATAATTTAAGTAGGTACTCGTTGCAAACGAGCACCAGAGTGAGCAGAAGTATTTGTTTTAAGAATGCTTCTGTTTAGTGATCCGCGTTGCAAACGCTATGATTTGTTTTCATAATTTAAGTAGATACTCGTTGCAAACGAGCACCAGAGTGTGTAAACATTAATTACAACAGAATTGGTAATGTTACCAAACTTGTTAATAGTAATGTTTTTAACTTAACTGTTCAAGCTTTGCTATAAACTTCAAAATTCTTTCTACTTTCTGATTTTCAGTAGCAGTAGAATTTATGTTTTGAATTATTTCATTTTGTTCCTCAATTTTGAGTTTCTTGAATGTATTTAAAACTTCAGCATCTTTAAAACATTCAAAAATCATTTCATTATCATTGTTTTTTTTAGTGTTTTCATTTAAAAGATAAAGCGTGACATTGACGAATTCTCCACCGCTTTTGCCTATAAAGTTTCTAATTTCCGAATTCAAAGACATTTTTTTATCTGAATTTTTTAGAGGGGCTAAATTTTTACTTTTTATTTCGTAATCATCAATTTTGCCGGACACTTTTAAATCGCCCCATTTTCCCTTAATATTTTTAGTATTTGGTATTATAAGATGATAAGTCCACGCACCATTCCCCGGGATATATTGAATTTCTAATTTTTCATTTTCTATTATAAAGTTCATGTGTTCAATTCAAAGATTTTAAGTTCTTTTTATCAGAGGAAATATTACGACTAACGTTTAATTATTAATTATCGTTTTGTTTTTTATTTTAGTATCCCCGCTTTATAAGTCGCAATCGCACGATCTCTCGCAAAAGCATGATCAATCATAGGTTCATTATAACCCAAATCAAATTCAGGAATCCATTTGCGGATGTAGATTCCTTTTTCGTCGAATTTCTTCAGTTGAATTTCCGGATTGAAAACCCTGAAATACGGTGCAGCATCACAGCCGGTTCCGGCAGCCCATTGCCAGTTACCTACATTGGAGGCCAATTCAAAATCTAATAATTTCTCTGCAAAATAGGCTTCGCCCCATTGCCAGTTAATCAGTAGATGTTTGCATAAAAAACTGGCCACCACCATACGAACACGGTTGTGCATGTAACCGGTTTCATTGAGCTGTCTCATTCCTGCATCAACCATCGGATATCCGGTAGTTCCGGAACACCAGCGTTTAAAATCGTCTTCATTATTGCGCCATTGGATTCCATCATAAGCCGGCTTGAAATTATGATTGACACATTTCGGAAAGCTAAACAGAATCTGAATGAAAAATTCCCTCCAAATCAGTTCGCTTAAAAAAGTCTGGTTTTTACGATTCGCCCAGTTCACCAATTTTCGGATACTTACCGTTCCAAAACGCAAATGCGGAGACAAATAAGAAGTTCCATCCAAAGCAGGAAAATCACGGATTTCCTTATAATTTCCAATCTGTGTTAAGTTATGAGGAAGCACTTTTATGGTACTTATTTCAAAACCAATTTTGGACAATTCAGGAAATGGAAATTGTGTTTTTGCAAAGCTGCTCCATAATGGTTTTGTGTCATATTCAGGTGCCTGCCCTGAAAGATGATATTTCTCCAGCCATTTGTTTTTGTAGGGCGTATAAATCGTGTACGGAAGTCCATCCGCTTTTGTTATTTCTTTTTCTTCAAAAATCACATGATCCTTAAAAGAAAACGATTCAATATTATTTTGCTTTAATACTTTGGCAATGGCCAGATCCCGTTTGATGGCATACGGTTCGTAATCTTTATTGAAAAAAACATTTTGAATGTCGAATTCGGCAATAAGCGAACTCCAAACTTCAAAGGTTTTTCCTTTTTTGATTAAAAGGGAGGAATCAATTGTTTTAAGTTCCGTGTTTATTTTTTCAAGTGAATCATAAATAAAATTGACTCTGGCATCCTCTTTAGGAAGATTGTCCAGAATATCCTCATCAAAGATAAAAAGAGGAATCACAGGAAAATCCGATTTCAAGGCATGAAACAAACCTGTATTGTCTTCTAAACGCAAATCGCGTCGGAACCAGAAAAAGGAAACTTTTTGCTTCATTATAATTTCGAATTGAACAATTCCTCGATTTTGGTACGGCGAAAGTCAAAAATGCCGTTAATCTTTTTATTTACAACTAACGTATTCATCACGCGGCCTAAATATCCAAAAGGAATGGCGTAATGTACAATGTCAGTCATTTTTGTTCCGCCATTTTCTGCCGGTTCAAAAAAGTGTTTGTGGTGCCATAAAGCGTAAGGACCAAAACGCTGTTCGTCTATAAAATATTGGTTTTCCTGAGAAACGGTAATGATGGTTACCCAATTGATTTTAATTCCGAGCAAAGGTTTCAACGTGTAGGTTATAATTTGTCCCGGATACATGCGCTTTCCATCAAAATCCTGAATTTCGAAGCTCATATCATTGGGTGTGATGGTTTGAAGGTTTTTTGGACTTGAAAAAAAGTCCCAGCATTCTTCAATAGTAGCGTTAAGATGTTGAACGGTTTCTATTTTATATATTTTCATGAAATATTTATTATGAATAGTTCTTGGTTACGTTTGCGTTAGGGAGTGAAAACCCTGGCCCCAATGTCATTAAGTTAAGAAATTTTCATTCGTCACTTCGAGTGATTTTTAATCATAATGCGATAGCTTTATGATTAAAAATTGTATCGAGAAGCTTTTAATAACAAGGTTCTCGATACATTTTGTTTAAAAAAGCTATCGCATTTTTTAAACAAAACACTCGAACTGACGATAATATCCCTTAACTGATTAGCCCGACCCTTGGGTAACGCCCAAATCATTTTACATTTTGTAATATTTGAAAGGAACAAATAACATTCCGAAGCATTCTCCATGTTCTTTTCCGAGATGTTTGTGGTGGATTTTATGTGCTTTTCGAAGACCAATCAGATATTTGTTTTTAGTGTTTTTGAACCATTTAAATCGCTGGTGGATTAAAACATCATGAATCAAAAAATAACAGATACCATACGTTGTGATGCCGCAAGCGACAAAAAACAGATAATTGAAACCGCCCTGAACGCCAAAATAAAACAGCACAATACTTGGAATAGCAAAAATGACAAAGAAAACATCGTTTCGCTCAAAAGTATTTTCGTATTTGGGCTGGTGGTGATCAGCGTGAAAATACCACATGAGGCCATGCATAATATACTTGTGCGTAAGCCATGTGACACATTCCATGAACAGAAAAACCCCTAAAAAGATTAAAAAAGAAATCATTTTGTTTTATTTTTTTTGATTGAATCCTTAGACTAATTTTAATTTGTAAGTTACAAAAGATTGCGCTAAAAGACCGGCTTTGGTATAATTGGAAACTCGAATTCTTGCATTCCCAATTTTATGGCAAGGAGTGTTTTTCAGTTTCTTCAGCAGCTTTTTGTAATATACGAAGGCCGTATAAACACCAAATTGTGCTTCAATTGGCAATCTGACAATGCCTTCATAAGCGATTCTGAAATCTTCTTCGATTTCGTTGATGATACTGCATTTTGCGTCCTCATCAAAAGAATTCAAATCGACTCTAGGAAAATAAGTTCGGTTCAATACCAGATTGTCATCTTTTAAATCCCTCAGGAAATTTACTTTCTGAAATGCCGATCCTAATCGCATCGCTTCCTGTTTCAGCTGCTCGTATTTTTGTTCATTTCCTTTCACAAAAACTTTCAAACACATCAAACCTACTACGTCAGCAGATCCGTAGATATAATCCTCGTATTCGGTCTGGGTGTTGTAAGTCGATTTTACCAGATCCAGTTTCATGCTTTTCAAAAAGGCCTGAATAAGGTCATCTGTAATATTGTATTGTTTGACCGTTTGCTGAAACGAGTTCAAAATTGGATTCAGGCTGATGCCGGATTCCATTGCCTTGTAGTATTCCTTTTCGAAATCGTTGATGAGGTTTTCTTTGTCATAATCATGAAAAGAGTCAACAATTTCATCCGCAAAACGTACAAAACCATAAACGCTGTAAATAGCATCGCGAATACTCGGCGATAGCATATAAACCGCCAATGAAAAAGAGGTGCTGTAGTTTTTGGTAACCAGCTTGCTGCATTTGAAAGATACCGTGTCAAATAGTGATTTCATTTTCTATGATTTGATAGATTTTTTAATTAGCTCAGCAACCAGTTTTCCTGAAATTAAGGCAGGAGGAACACCCGGACCGGGAACGGTTAATTGTCCTGTAAAATATAAATTCTTTACTTTTTTACTTTTCAATTTTGGTCGTAAAAAAGCGGTCTGCAATAATGTATTGGCCATTCCGTATGCATTTCCTTTGTAGGCATTGTAATCTGTTACAAAGTCGTTTTTGCAGAATGATCTCTTAAATATAATGCTATTTTTAATTTTTTGTTGCGTAAGTTGCTCAAAACGAGTGATTATTTTTTCAAAATACTCTTCCCGAAGCGTATCGCTGTCCTGAATTCCCGGTGCTAATGGTATTAGGAAAAATCCACTTTCCATTCCTTCCGGTGCTGCAGTTGCATCTGTTTTAGACGGGAAATTAGCATAAAATAATGGTTCGTCCGGCCATTTCGGACTATCGTAAATATCAGCGGCATGCTGGTTGAAATCAACATCAAAAAATAAGGCATGATGCGAAATGTTCTCTATTTTTTTATCGAAACCAATAAAAAAGAGCAGGGATGATGGTGCGAAAACACGGCTTTCCCAATATTTTTCTGAGTAAGCACGATGTTCTTCTTCCAGAAGCGTTTCGGAGTGCTGATAATCGGCACCGCTTACCACAATGTCAGCAGGAATAAATTCGCCGTTGATCTGAATTCCGATTGCCGTTTTCTTTTCGACAATTATTTTTTCGATTGCTGCACTTGTTTTGATAGTCACGCCCAGTTCCATTGCCAGTTTTTCGATACCGCGAACGACATCGAACATTCCGGTTTTAGGGTGCCAGGTGCCCAAACCAAAATCGGCATAATTCATAAAATTATAAAATGAAGGCGTTTTGGAAGGTTTTGCACCTAAAAACAGAACAGGAAATTCCAAAATCTGGATGAGTCTTTCGTTTTTGAATTCCTTTCGGATATCAGCACTCACGTTAGTGACAAACTGCCCTAGTTTTAAGGCTGTTTTGGGAGTGATCAATTCGAGAGGAGAAACTCCGGGACGATAGACCAGATCCTTTATGGCAATATCATAATTGCTTTTCGCGTGATTAATAAACGACTGTAGTTTTTTTCCGCTTCCTATTTCGATAGATTCAAAAGTAGAAATAATTTCTTCTAAATTATCAAAAATGCTGATAAAATCATTTATGCCAAAATAAACCCGATAAGCTGGATTCAGCTTGATGAGTTCATAAAAATCCGCTGTCTGTTTGTTGAAGTCGTTAAAGAACCGTTCAAAAACATCCGGCATCCAGTACCAGCTCGGTCCCATGTCAAAAGTAAAACCATTGCTTTTAAATTGTCTTGCCCGCCCTCCAATACTGCTGTTTTTTTCGTATATTGTTACGTCATGACCTTGCTGTGCCAGGTAACAGGAAGCTGCCAGCGAAGAGAAACCTGAACCTATTATTGCTATAGTTTTTTTCATTTGTCTAACAAATGTACAAAAAGTTTAAACAAAATAAATTATATTTTATTAATTGTTTCTTCAATCGAGTCGAAAACAAAGGTCCTTTCTGATAAATGCTGTCTTTCAATGTGTTTTGCCATTTGTCCCATGAGCCAGATTTCGTTATTTTTCAAAAGCAATTTCTGCTCCATCTTTTTTACATATTGGTTGACGATGCTGTGGTCTGGCTGAATAGTCATGAAAGTAACAAAGGTTATCGTATTAAAATGCTTTGTCAGATCTTCCAGATTTTCGATAGGCATACTTTCACCCAGATAAATGGTTTTATAGCCTTTTAGTAAAATTTCATATTGGAGGTACAATAACCCAATTTGATGAATTTCATTTACAGGCAGTGAAAGCACAAATACCTTGTCTGTTTTTGTAGGTTTCAGTATTTGAAGTTCTTCGGTGTAGATTAATATTTTCTGCTGGATAAGATGGCTCATGAAATGTTCATTGGCTGGGCTTATCGTTTGCGATTGCCATAACAGTCCAAGTTCTTTCAGCAAAGGGAGAAAATGGTCTTTAAAAACTTCCTTAAATGACTTTTCTGAAATCAGCCAGTCAAAAGTGTTGAAGAAAATTTCCTGATCAAAATTCATCATTGCCATTTTAAAGGAATTGATGGCATAATTTTGAGAGTTTTTCTTAGAAATAATTTCTCTTACTAATTGTGGTATTTTTTCTTCTGGGAAAGTAGCAATTTTGGATATTTTATATCCGTATTCATGAAGCAATGTAATATTAAGCAGCTTTTGCAGGCTTTGAATGTTATAAAGCCTGATATTAGTATCTGTTCGCATTGGTTCCAGAACATTGTATCTTTTCTCCCAGATGCGAATGGTATGCGCTTTTATTCCTGATAAATTTTCAAGATCTTTAATGCTGAAAACTGTCTTAATATTGTTTATCATTTTTTATTTTTGGATAAACAAATGTAGAATAAAATATGATTAAAACAAGATAACCTTAAAGTTTGAAAAAACAATCTGTAAAAAAACAGAACACAGATTGTTTTCTAAAGAGTTCGGTTTATTTTTTACAAAAAGTAGCCCTGTTTTTAATAGCACTTGTGCTTCCTAATTCAATGGCTTTCGTAAAATCGTTGCAGCAGTTTTTCTTGTCTCCGACTTTATTATACGCCAAAGCTCTTAAATTATAGGCAATATAATCTTTTGGATTTAAACCAATGCAGGAAGAACAGTCTGCAATAGTTTCCTTGTAATTTAATAGTTTGTAGTTGACGTTTGCCCTTCCTGTGAAGGCATCAGAATTCATAGAATCCAATTCGATTGCCTTATTGAAATCAGCGAGTGCTCCTTTGTAATCGTTTAGATTATATTTGGCAACTCCTCTGTTCTGATAGGCTTCCACGAACTGTGAATTCATGCTGATTGCTTTTGTGTAATCTGCAATCGCTGCTTTAAAATTGCGGGCCTCTGCTTTTTTTAGGGCTTTGTCAAAATAGCCTGTGGCGGATTGTGCCCAGTTGGGGCATGCTGTCAATAAAAATAGTGCTAATAATAGGTGTTTCATAAAATTAATTTGGGGTTATATTAATATTTTACGAGACGAATATAGCAAATATTTTGTTTTGCGAGTTATGTTTGTTTTTATCAAATGATTAAAGAAAAATAACTTCTTTAAGGAATTCATTTGCTTAAATTAAAAGTAATTTTAAAAGTTATGCAGAATAACGAATGAAAACGTTTTCGCTGATTTAAGTTGTTAAACCTTACTAAAATTTCTTTTTTTGTTTCCCGACTTTGATTACTTTCGCTCCCGATATGAAAAGATGGTTTGCGCTAATGATACTTATGAATTTCCTTCTCTTAGGCGGAGGGCAGTACGTACATGCTGAAACCCATCAGAAAGTACCAGTTCATAGCGTTGATAAAAAACATCGTATAAAATTTACCGGTCAGGAACGAAATACTTCTATAATTGAAGATGCTGACGTGGATGCGGAAGAAGATTTTTCCGGGAATAATGATGTTAAAAGCCTTCTTTCCAATAAAAATTTTACTTCTTATTATAGTTTACTGGACCAATGGTATCTGACATTTTCTCGTCAGATTATTTCCGTTTCCTGTAATCATTTTGAAATTTTCGGGTCTTCTTGTGGCCAATCCAATCCTATTTACATTACACAGAGAGTTTTAAGAATTTGATTCTGTTTATACATCGGTTACCAATAGCGTGATCCTGCATAATCCTGAGTTTTATTTTTTAGAACACTGCTTCATTGTGGCAAGTCACGTTTTATTCTGGCGACTGATGTTTTTCTACCTCTAGGAATTCCATATTCCTAACATTCATTCGCTTAATTTCCATTTTTATACCATGAAAAGAATAGTCGTGTTAACAGGCTTATTAGCCTTGTTGTGCCTAACCAGTTGTACATCAAAAAAAGAAGAAAAAGAAGAAACGGAAAAATTTACAGTGACCAGCCCTGTAAAAATTGACACTTCGTTTACCAAAGAGTATGTTTCGCAGATTAAATCTGTTCGAAACATCGAGATCCGTGCCTTGGAAAAAGGTTTTCTGCAAAATATTTATGTGGATGAAGGCCAGTTTGTAAAAGCAGGCCAGATCTTGTTCAGAATCATGCCTAAAATGTATGAAGCCGAATTGCTAAAAGCGCAAGCAGAACAAAAATCGGCCGAAATCGAATTACTGAATGCCAAAACATTAGCAGATAAAAATATAGTTTCCAGAAACGAACAGGCGGTGGCACAGGCAAAATTGCAATCAGCAAAAGCCGAAGTAGCCTTAGCAAAACTTCATTTATCATTTACTGAAATCAGAGCTCCGTTTGACGGAACAATCGACAGAATTCCTTTAAAATTAGGAAGCCTTATTGACGAAGGCGAATTGTTGACGAGCCTTTCAGACAACAGTCAGATGTTTGCTTATTTCAACGTTTCGGAACCGGAATATCTTCAATACCAAACCGATGTGAAAGACCGTGCAGAGACTAAAGTTAATTTGCTTTTGGCCAACGGAGAATCTTTCAAATACAAAGGAAATGTTGAAGTAATCGAAAGTGAATTCGACAATGAAACCGGAAATATCGCTTTCAGAGCCAGATTTGCAAACACCGGAAAATTACTTAGAAACGGAGAAACCGGAAAAGTACAGATGCTTGTTCCGTTGAAGAATGCTATTGTGATTCCGCAAAAAGCAACTTATGAAATTCAGGACAAAAAATATGTTTTTGTAGTAGATAAAAACAATAAAGTGGGTTCCAGAGAAATTACAATTACAGGTGAAATTCCGGATTTATATGTAATAAGCAGCGGACTTACTCAAAAAGATAGAATTCTACTTGATGGTGTTCAGAAAGTAAAAGAAAATGATAACATTCATTTTGCTTACATCGCTCCACAAAAGGTAATCAATAATTTACGCTTAAAAGCAGAATAGGTTTAACATTAAAAAATAAATAAATGTTTAATAAATTTATACAAAGACCTGTACTGTCGATAGTAATATCGCTGATCATTGTCTTTTTAGGGGTATTGTCAGTTTTGAATTTGCCTATTACCCAGTTCCCTTCCATTTCTCCCCCGA
>Ga0247812_10002548_pt1 | contig 10282 bp, 11 predicted proteins | sample UWRJL149409B1_FD_178011 | JGI IMG/M metagenome (GOLD analysis project Ga0247812, IMG submission 178011) | Plant litter microbial communities from Arlington Agricultural Research Station in Wisconsin, United States - UWRJ-L149-409B-1 | ecosystem: Environmental > Terrestrial > Plant litter >...
CGGTGCTGGGGGCGGTGCCGGCGGCGGCAACGGCGGTGGCGGCGAGGTCATCGGCGGCGGCGGTGGCAACAGCGGCGGTGGCAACGGCGGTGGTGGCAACGGCGGCGGCGGCAATGGCGGCGGCGACGGCGGGAACAACGGCGGCGGCGGCGGCGGCAACACACCGGTCGCCTCGGCGACCGGCCAGGTTCTCGGGAACGTCGGCGAGACGGTCACGGGCGTAGGGACCGTGGTGTCGGGCATCGGCCAGAACACACCGGTCGGCGGCGTGCTGGGCAATGCCGGCAACACGGTCGGCAGCGTCGGCACCGCCGTCAGCGGTGGCCTCGGCCAGATCGGCACCGGCCAAGACGCGGTCGGCAACACCCTCGGTGGCCTGCCGCTGGTCGTGGACAACACCGGCAAGACCGTGTCGAGCGCCGGCGAACTGGTGAGCTCGATCGGCGACAAGACGCCCCTGCGCCCGGTGACTGGCTTGGCCGGGGGCCTGGTCGACAAGGTCGGCGAAGGCGTCAGCACGGTCGGCGGTGCGCTCGGCGGCGTGACCAGCAACGGCGGCGTGCGCCAAGTCACGGGCACCGTGTCGCAGGCGGTCGACCGCATCGACGACAAGCTGGTCACACTGACGCAGAGGGTGGGTGACGGCACCGGTCTCGGCCAGCCGATTGCCGGCCTCACCGACAAGCTCGGCACCGGCCTCACACAGGTGGGCGCGGGCTCGCCGCTCGGCGCGGTGACGAAGCCCCTGGGCGACACGGTGGGCTCGGTCGGCGGGTTGGTGCATGCATCCGGCAACGGCGGCGGCACGGGCAGCGGCGGCGGCCTGGGCGGCTTGCTCGGCGGCAGCGGGGTCGGCATCGGTGCGGGCGTGGGCGTGGGCGCCGGCGTCGTGGTGGCAAGCAACGGTTCGGGCGCCGGCGTGGCTGCAGGCGCGGGTGCGGGCGCCGGTCTGGTGGTGGGCAACAGTGTGCTGACGCCGACGCTCAATACCGTTGCGCCACTGACTTCTTCGGTGTCCAACGGCCTCTCGACGGTCACCACGCCGGTGCTGACGACAGTGGCGCCGATCACGGCGCCGGTGTTGCAGGCCACAGCGCCCATCACGGCGCCTGTCCTCGCCGCCGTGGCGCCGATCACCGGTTCGATCACCGCACCGCTGACCGGCGGCACGCAAGCCACGCCGACTGGCGGCTCGCCGGTAGGCGCTGTCGGCGGTCTGGTGCAGAACGTGGCCGGCGGCCTGCTCGGTGGGCTCGGCGGCGCGCTGAAGAACTGAGCTCGATGCCGATGCGCTACCACCGTGTCGGCCTGGCGCTTGCGCTGGCCGGCACGGTTTCCACTCTTTACGCGCAGACGCCGGCGGGCAACCCGCTCAGCCAGCTGCCTGCGCCTGCCCCTGTTCCTTCACCGGCCGAACCAGCGCCGCAGGTCGACGTGCGTACGCCCGCCGGCCCGGCGGCCGGTCGACTGGCCCAATCTTTCGTGCCCACGCGCTTCGACATCGAAGGCGTGAATGCCCTGGCCTTCGCCGACGTCGCGCGCCGCTTCGCGCCGCTGGTCGGCAAGCCGACGACGCCGGCCCAGCTGGTGGCCGTCGCCGCCGAGGTGACCACCGCCTACAAGGACGGTGGACTTCCACTCTCCTTCGTCTACATCCCCGACCAGAGCTTCGCGGGCGGCGTGGTCCGCGTCGTCGCGGTCGAGGGCTACATCGCCAGCGTGCGTATCGAGGGCGACGCCGGTCCGGCGGAGCCCAAGCTGCGCGAGATGGCCGAACGCCTGCTGGCAGACAGGCCGATGCGGCTCGCCAACTTCGAGCGCGTGACGCAATTGCTCACGCGACTGCCGGGCCTGAGCGTGGCCGCCGAGGCTTCGATGCCCGGCACCACCGACGGCGCCACCGCGCTGGTGCTGAAGGTCAAGCGCCAGCCCTACAACGTTTCGGTCGGTGCCGACCTGCGCCAGCCGACCTCGCGCGCGGTGCTGACCGGCGTGTGGAACGACCCGCTGCTCGCCGGCAGCCAGCTGAGCGCCTCGACGCTGCTGGGCAACTATTCGCGCGAGAAGCTGCTGACACTGGGCTACAGCCAGCTCGTCGGCAGCGACGGTCTCACGCTCAAGGCGCAAGCCACCCGCTACGACGGCTACCCCGACCAGCGCTACGGCGAAGGCGCGCCGCTCGAACGCCGCAACGACAACCGCCGCGTCGAGCTGTCGGCGGCCTACCCGCTGCTGCTGAACGCACGCACCAGCGTCACGCTCAGCGGCGGCTTCTACGGCGTCGACAACACCGACGACTACCGTGTGCCCGCCACCGGCGTCACGCTGACCGACCAGACCCGCGTGCGCGCGCTGTTCGCGCAGCTGGCCTATGCCGACGCGCAACCCGAGCGCGCCCGCAGCGCGAGCCTGATGCTGGCGCACGGCCTGGACGCGCTCGGCGCATCGGCCACGCTGCGCAGCAACGTGCCTGCGCTGTCGGGGCCGGGCAGCAGCAAGCTCGACTTCACCCGGCTGTCGCTGGACGCCAGCCAGCGCGACCGCTTCGCCAGCCAATGGGGCACGGCTTTCGGCGTCGGCGCGCAGTACAGCCCGCACTCACTGGCCGCCTCAGAGCGCGTCGCGTTCGGCGGTGCACGCTTTGGCCGCGGGTATGCGGCGGGCGACGGCGCGGGCGACTCGGGCTGGGGCGTTTCGGCCGAACTCAACCGCGCGTTCCGCACGGACGGCCAATGGCTCAAGCAGGTCGAGCCCTACCTGCTGCTCGAGGCGGCTCGCGTCTCGACCCGGCTGGGCCGGCCATCGCCCGAGCAGTTGCGCTCGGTGGCGCTGGGCATCCGGCTGACCGACGCCAAGCACTACAACCTCGACCTCGCGGTTGCCAAACCCACCGGCGACGCATCCATCGACAACCCGCAGCGCAAGGTGCGGCTGAGCGTGCAACTGAGCTACCAGCTGGCCGGCCTGTGAGCGGCGCGACGCGACGGCGTCACTCCACCGAAGGGTAGAGGCCGAGCCCGGCCGAGGCCTGCACGATGCATTCGACGAAGCGTTGTGCGGCCGGTGTCGGTGGCCGCCCTCGGCGCTGCAGCACGCACACGCGCAAGGTCGGCAGTGCATCGTCGATCTCGAGGCGGCGGATGCCGTGCCGCGGAAACGCCAGTTGCGCCAACGGCTCGACGAAGAGCCCGACGAGGTCCATGTGACCGACCAGCGCCAGCGCGACCGTCACCGACTGACCCTGGATCACGCGCGCGGGTGCCGCCAGTCCCATTGGCGCGAAGAGCGGTAGCACCGCGGCGCGCCCCAGGTCGCCATCGCCCGGCAGCACCCATTCGGCATCGTGCAGCGCGGCCAGCGTGCGCGCATGGCGCAGCGGATGCCGGTGCCGCGCGCCGACCGCGAGCCGCACCGCGAACAGTTCGAAGCTCTCGAACTGCGCATCCAGCGTGCCGGGCACCACATGCGCCACCGCGAAGTCGAGCCGGCCATCGCGCAGTCCTTCGAGCATCGACGGCAGCACCGCCTCGCTGAAGCGCACTTCTACCGCTGGCAGCTGTGCATGAAAGGTCTGGAAGGCAGCGGGCAGCACCGTCAGCGCGAACGACGTGCTGACCGCCACCGACACCGTGCCGGAGGCGCCATCGCGAAGCTGTGCGATCTCGTCCCGCGCCCGGCGCATGTCTTCGAGCAGCAGGCGCGCCCGCGGCGCGAAGGCCTCGCCGAACTGCGTGAGACGCACCCCCTTGACGCTGCGCTCGACCAGCGGCGCGCCGACCTCGCGTTCGAGCTCGCGCACGATCTTGGTCACCGCCGGCTGCGAAAGGCCGAGCGTGCGCGCTGCGCCGCGGATGCTCATCTGCTCGACCACGGCGACGAAGGCGTGAAGTTGGTTGGGTTTCAATGCGAATTCCGGTGACAACCAAACGTTATCGTGCCGTCCTCATTATTGTCTTTTCACGAGCGCCTGCGCTCTCTAGCATCCGCGCCAAACAACATCCAGGACCTGCATGCCCGCCTCGCCCGCTCACGCCCGCCCCGGCCGTCGCAAGACGATCGTCGCCACCACCATCGGCAACGCCCTCGAGTTCTTCGATTTCACCGTCTACGGCTTTCTGGCGCTGACCATCGGCAAGCTGTTCTTCCCGACCTTCAACTCCTACGGCCAGCTGCTGCTGACCGTGGCGAGCTTCGGCGTCGGCTTCATCATGCGGCCGCTGGGCGGCATCGTGATCGGTGCCTACGCCGACCGCGCCGGCCGCAAGAAGGCCATGACGCTGACCATCTTCCTCATGGCTCTGGGATGCCTGCTGATCGCCGGGGCGCCGACCTATGCGCAGATCGGCGTGGCCGCGCCGCTGCTGATCGTCCTGGCCCGGCTGATCCAGGGCTTCTCGGCCGGCGGCGAGGTGGGCGCGTCGACCACGCTGCTGGTCGAGCACGCCACGCCGCAGAACCGTGGCTACATGGCGAGCTGGCAGTTCGCCAGCCAGGGCCTCGGCATCCTGCTGGGTGCGGTGGTGGTGGGCCTGCTGTCGTTCACGCTTTCGCCGCAGGCGATGGAAAGCTGGGGCTGGCGCGTGCCCTTCGTGCTGGGCCTGGTGATCGCACCGGTGGGCATGTACATCCGGCGCCACCTCGAGGAGTCGCTGGACATCCCGGCGCCGCCGCCCGCAGGCACGAAGCGCGAGAGCAGTCTCAGCGAAGTCTGCCGCCTGCACGGCCGCACCGTGCTCAACGCCATCCTGACGCTGATCGGCGGCACCGCCGCCGCCTATGTGGTGAGCTTCTACATGCCGACCTACGCGATCCGCGAACTCGGCATGGCGCCGCCGGTCGCGCTGTTCGGGGCCGCCATCACCGGGCTGCTGTCCTTCGCCTGCGCGCCCTTCGTGGGCCTGTGGGCCGACAAGGTCGGCCGCAAGCCGCTGATCCTGTGGAGCCGCATCGCGCTGGCCGTGATGATCTACCCCGGCTTCTACTGGCTCAACGCCTCGCCCACGCCGGCCGTGCTGTTCACGGTGGTCGGGCTGCTGAGCATCACGCTGGTGATCCAGAGCGTGCCCGGCATCACGATGCTGCCGGAGATGTTTCCCAAGCACGTGCGCGTGAGTGGCATGTCGCTGGTCTACAGCGTGGGCGTGGCACTGTTCGGCGGCTTTTCGCCTTTCATCAGCACCTGGCTGGTCAACGCCACCGGCAACAAGCTGGCGCCGGCCTGGTACTTGCTGGGCATGACCCTCGTCTCGCTCGTCGGCCTCTACAGCTTGAAGGACCACACGGGCCAGGACATCGACCGGGCCGCGCGGCCGGCCGCCTGAGCGGCGCCGCCCGCCACTGTTTCACGCACCTCACGACACACAGGACTCTTCCCCATGCACACCACCCAGGCCACAAGGCATTTCTCCGGCACCTACGTCGAAGCCCGTCGCAAGTTCCTCGACGCCGCGAACGCACGCAATGCCATCGTTGAATCGATCCCGATGGAAGGCCTCGCCGGCGCCCTCGGCGAGCCGCTCGCGACCGACACGGCCTACATCGGCGCAGCGGGCGCCGAGAAGGTGCTGCTGGTGAGCTCGGGCACGCACGGTCCCGAAGGCTTCTGCGGATCGGGCTGCCAGGTCGCGATGCTCAACGACGCCGACCTGCTCGCGCGCCTCGAGCGCGCCGGCGTCGCGCTGCTGCTGGTGCACGCGGTCAACCCGCACGGCTTCTCGCACCTGCACCGCACCAACGAGGACAACATCGACCTCAACCGCAACCACATCGACTTCACCGCACCGCTGCCGGTGAACGCGGCCTATGCAGACGTCGAGCCCTTCGTGCTGCCCGCCCAGTGGCCACCGACCGAGGCGGACCGCGCCGCCATGGCCGCCTACATCGAGAAGCACGGCGTGCGCGGGTACCGCGCGGCCGTGACCACGGGCCAATACACCTCGCCGAACGGCGTGTTCTACGGTGGCCTGGCCCCGTCGTGGAGCAACCGCACCCTGCGCGGCATCTTGCGCAAGCACGCCGCAAGCGCGAAGCACCTCGCCTGGATCGACGTGCACACCGGCCTCGGCCCCTACGGCCACGGCGAGAAGATCTACCCGGGCCGCGCGGCCGGCCTGCCCCGCGCACTGGCCTGGTGGGGCGCCGACGTGTTCGCGCCCTTCGACGGCACCTCGGCCTCGGCCGACGTCACCGGCCCGGTGGTGTCGATCGTGTACGACGAATGCCCGCAGGCCGAGCCGACGCTGATGGGCCTGGAGTTCGGCACCCTGCCCGACCTGCAGGTGCTCGACCGGCTGCGTGCCGACACCTGGCTGCGCAGCCACCCCGAGGCACCCGCCGAACTGCAGCGCAGCATCCGCCAGGACCTGCGCGACGCCTTCTATTGCGACAACGACGAATGGAAGGGCATGGTGCTGGGCCAGGCCCGCGTCGTCATGCTGCAGACGCTGCAGGGCCTGCAGAAGGCCTGAGTCGTGTGCTGGGCAACGCCGACGCTCAGCGCCCGGCGGCTTGCCGGCACTGACGCAAGTTGGCGTCGAAGCGCGACGCCAGACCCGGCTCGCATTCGCCGCCGTTCGGCATCAGCCGGCACAGGCCGACGATGACGAAGTCGGACACGGCGTCGGTGCACATGCGGTAGCCGGCCAGCGCCGGGTTGGCGCGCGACTTGAAGCCCCAATCTTCCGAGAACGCCACAGTGCGGCCCATGGCGGCCTCGAAGTAGTCGCGATCGCGCTCGCCCACGGCCACTTCCATCTTCGGCAGCTCGCCATCGAGGAAGCGGGCGGCAGCGGCAGGGTATTGCGCGGGGTCCTGCTGCGCGAAGGCGCCGACGCAGGCCAGCGCTGTCATTGCAAGAACCGTCAACGGCCGCACGGCGCGTCGGTTCAGTGGCGGATGGGCACGTGTCATGGATGTGATTGTCGTATGGCCCCGCCTACACTCGGCGCATGGCTTCCAAACCTTCCCGCGCACCGCGCATGGCCGAACGCGGCGCTCTCTGTTTGCTCATCGGCGCCGCCGTGCTCGTGGTTCCGCACTTTCTCTCGCCGGCCAGCGGGTGGCACGACATGTTGGCGGGCGCCGCGACGGTCGGCTGGTTCGCACTGGTGCTCGGCATCGCGCTCATCGTGGTCGACCTGGTGCAGCGCGCCAAGGGCAAGAAGTCCGGCCGCGGCCACTGACGTCTGTTGCTAGCGCTTGCCGAGCGCCTTTTTCACCAGTTCCACGACGCCCAGGACGATCGCCCCGGCCACGATGCCGACGCCGGCATTCACCAGCATCGATCCGAGGGTGCCCAGCGCGCCCGCGCTCGCGGCCCAGGCCTCGACCGCATGGCCGAAGGCCGGCACGCCGTGCACCAGGATGCCGCCGCCGACCAGAAACATGGCCGCGGTGCCGGCCACCGAGAGCGCCTTCATGAGCCAGGGCGCGGCCACCAGAATGCCGCGGCCGAAGGCCTGCTGCGCGGCGCTGGCGCGACGGGTCAGCCAGAGGCCCGCGTCGTCCAGCTTCACGATGCCCGCTACCAGCCCGTAGACGCCGATCGTCATGATGATCGCGATGCCCGAGAGCACCGCGACTTGCGTCCCAAAAGGCTGGCCGCCGACGGTGCCGAGCGTGATGACGATGATCTCGGCCGACAGGATGAAGTCGGTGCGCACCGCGCCCTTGATCTTGGCCTTCTCCGCGGCAACCACATCGACCGCCGGGTCGGCCACGGCCTGCACGTGCTGGGCGACCTTGGCGTCGTGTTCCTCCTTGTGCAGGAACTTGTGCGCCAGCTTTTCGACGCCTTCGAAGCACAGAAAGGCGCCGCCGATCATCAGCAGCGGTGTGATCGCCCAAGGCAGGAAGCTGCCGATCAGCAGCGCCGCGGGCACCAGGATCAACTTGTTGACGAAGGAGCCCTTGCACACCGCCCACACCACCGGCAGTTCGCGGTCGGCCTTGACGCCCGAGACCTGCTGGGCGTTGAGCGCGAGGTCGTCGCCGAGCACGCCCGCCGTCTTCTTGGCCGCCACCTTGGTGAGGATGGACACATCGTCGAGCACCGTGGCGATGTCGTCGAGCAGGAGAAAGAGGCTGGCGGCCATGGTGGATGCGCGAAGTGGAGAGCCGCGGAGCTTAACGCGGGGTCAGCTTCCAGTCAGTGAAAACCCGGGGCCGTCCTACGCGTGGCGCGCAGTGACGGCCGACGACGTCAGGCGACGCTGCGCTTGAGGCGGATCTCTTCGATCTTCACGGTGCCGATCGCGGTGGTCTTGGCGGTCTTCATTTCGCGCTTGAAGCCAGCGAGTTCATGGAAGCGCATGGCGCGCTCGTTGCGCAGCGGCACCCAGATCGTGACGGTGGTGCAGCCCTCTTCGTCCAGGCCTTCGCGTGCGGCGTCCCACAGGGCCACGCCGGCGCCCTTGTCCCAATGCTCCGGCTTCAGGTAGATCGCCCAGATCTCGCCGGTGGTGGAAGGCGTCTTGGGATCGCGCGAGCGGTCGTAGCCGACGAATCCGACGACTTCGTCGCCCAGCACAGCGACCTGCACTTGCGGCTCGCTGAACTCGATGGCTTCGCGCCACTTGGCTTCGCGGGTGGCCGGGGCCAGGGCGCGCAACTCTTCTTCGGGAAGGAGATCCTTGTAGGCGGCGCGGGCTGCGGCAGCGTGGATTTCGGCGATGGCTTTGGCGTCGCGCATCGTGGCGGGACGGACTTCGTAATGGGACATGAATTCAGAGTTCTTCGATGGAACCGCGTATTGTCGCCGCCCGCTAAACTCGCCGCCACATTCACCATTCATCGTCGGAGAGTCCACCATGGCCAAAGGTCAGCAACGCGCCAACAAAGAGGTCAAGAAGCCCAAGAAGGACACCTCGCCACCCAAGGCACCGTCCTCGAACGTCGACGAGCCGATCCGCACCATGACCACCGCGGTGATCCCGCGCGGCAAGCTCAAGAACAAGTGATGCCCGACGCCGCCGCGCCGGCTTCGCCGTCACAGCCACGCAATCCGCTGCACGGGCTCACGCTCGAGGCGATCGTGCGTGCGCTGGAGGCGGCATACGGCTGGCCCGGCCTGAACGAGCGCATCCCGCTGCGCTGCTTCGAGAGCGACCCGAGCGTGTCGTCGAGCCTCAAGTTCCTGCGCAAGACGCCCTGGGCGCGCGAGAAGGTCGAGAGCCTCTACCTTTTCATGCTGCGCGACCAGCGCCGTCAGCAGCAAGGCGCTGCGCCGCGCTGACTCGCCGAATGAAAGCGCGCGTCGCGCCCGGCGGCTTCGAATTCGAGATCGAACCGACCCAGACCCTGCTGCGCGCGGCCGAAGCCGCCGGCATCCAGCTCCCGAGTTCCTGCCGCAACGGCACCTGCCGCACCTGCATCTGTCTGCTGCGCGAGGGCGAGGTGCGCCACCAGATCGACTGGCCCGGCCTGAGCGCCGAAGAGAAGGTCGAGGGCTGGATCCTGCCCTGCGTGGCGCTGCCGCTGTCGGACGTGGCGCTCGAAGCGCCCAACGCCTTTTCGCTCTTCGCCGACTAGGACACCAGCCGATCACGCCGCGCCAGCGACGGAAACAGCCGGAACCACGCCAGCGCCACCACCATCGTGCCGGCGCCGCCCAGCACCACCGAGCCGACCGGCCCCAGCAGCGCAGCCGTCGCGCCCGATTCGAATTCGCCGAGCTGGTTGCTCGCTCCGATGAAGATGGAACTCACCGCGCTCACGCGCCCGCGCATGTCATCGGGCGTTTCGAGCTGCACCAGCGTCTGGCGGATGACCACGTTGACCATGTCCGCCCCGCCCGAGATCGCCAGCGCGATCAGCGACACGGTAAAACTGCGCGACAGGCCGAACACCACCATGCAAAGACCGAAGGCCGCCACCGCAATCAGCAGCGTGCGGCCTACGTGGCGCTCGATCGGCCGACGCGTGAGCACGATCGAAGTGAGCAGCGCACCCACCGCCGGTGCGCTGCGCAACAGACCCATGCCCCAGGCGCCCGTGTGCAGGATGTCCTTGGCATAGATCGGCAGCAGCGCCACCGCGCCGCCCAGCAGCACCGCGAAGAGGTCGAGCGAGATGGCGCCCAGCACTGGCTTGCGCCGCCAGATGAAGTCGACCCCGGCGAAGACGGTGGCCAGCGTGACCGGCTCGTGCACCCGGGCCAGCTGCACGTAGCGCAGCCGCGCCACCAGCACCCCGCCGATGGCGAACAGCAGCACGCTGGCGCCATACACCACGCCCGTTCCCGCCGCGAAGAGAAGGCCACCCAGCGCGGGCCCGCCGATGATCG
>Ga0247812_10002549_pt1 | contig 10277 bp, 13 predicted proteins | sample UWRJL149409B1_FD_178011 | JGI IMG/M metagenome (GOLD analysis project Ga0247812, IMG submission 178011) | Plant litter microbial communities from Arlington Agricultural Research Station in Wisconsin, United States - UWRJ-L149-409B-1 | ecosystem: Environmental > Terrestrial > Plant litter >...
TGATGATCCATTTTTTTTCTTGTGGATCTTTTAAATGTCTTATCAAAAAATAAGAGTAAAGCGGAAGAAATGGGATGAATGTAACGGCTAATGCAAGTTGGATCAGACCAAGTATTTGGATGATAGCGATGCCTGACTCAGGAATAGTATAAATTCGTGCAACATGATCAAGATCATTTATGATGTTAAGCACAGCAGAATAAACAAATGGAATAAAAAGCAAATAATTTTTTTGTTTACTTTTTCCGGTATTATCAGTCCTGTTTTTAATAAATAAGAATATAAAAGCAGGTATTAGAAATACCCACTCGATATCGTCTATAAAACGCAGAAGAGGATAGGAGGTAAATACCTGTTGAATATCAAAAACATGAGTCAGTAATTTAATTGAAAGCGTAAATATTAAAAATGCCAGATATTTATTTGAATTACTATTGAATAAGGAAGACTTTAAAATAATCAAACCTAAGACTATTCCCTGGAAAATCGCAATATTTAAAAGTGTTGTATAAATCAATTCTTTAGTATAAAGTTGTTTTTAAATTTTCTTTTAGGATATAGTGGTATGAATCTTTTTAAGACCTATTTATTTTATATGAATTGACGACGAATTTATAGTAATACTAATAACTTTTTTGATGGGTTAAGAAATGATTAACTAAAATGTGTTATTCGGTTGTATAAAATAGAACAGAACAAATTTTTTAAGACTAGGATTTGTAAAGGCTGTTCTAAAATATTTTTGCATTTCTACCTTTTGCAATACTAATCTAAAAGTGGAATTGAAGATATATTCAAGAATTATTAAGTCATCAAAGTAGCAAGATCGCCGTAATCCACCCGCGTTTTAGTACGAAAAGTATTCAATAAATAAAAAGTCCATTGGATGATTTATGAAATAATTATTCTATTTTTGAGAATAAATAAATACTTATATTTGTTAGAGATAGGTGCTAATTTAGGGTAGTTAAGGCTTGCTTTGCCAGGGATATACAAGTTGGCGGTAGTTTTTCAAAATTGGATAAAAATTGGGATAAAATCACCTCTATTAAAGAGTTTCTTAATAAAAATGAAAATCGAGTAAATGAATATTTTAAGAAAAAAAGATGAAATTTTAGCTGCTCTTGGAAATATTAGAGCAATGGAAAGATTACACGTTGATACTCATACTGAAGAGAAGATTAAAAATATTTCAGGTATTAAAATTGCAGAATCAAAACAAGGTCAATTTTGGTTAAACTTTCAGGAATTAAATGGATTTTTATTTATGAATTCTACTATTCTGAGTCATATAAATTTAAAAACATCTCGTGGAGCTAAAATAATTTTACTGACCAAAGAGTATGAAATTGAAATTGACTCAGATGAAATTGAAATTGAATCTGACTTTTCAAATGTTTCCAATACTTGGATAACTAAAGTAAGTTTTGTTATTGACATCAAAGAAAAAGAAATAATTGAAAACAGGAATTTTGAGGAAATTGAATATCAATTTAAAAAAGAAAAACTGAGATTCTTTGCTAAAAATAAAAACCAACTGCTAACATAGATACTACAACGGATTTGGACAAATGGATTAATTTGGAAATGGTTTTGTATTAGGGATGATTTGGCAAAATCCTGAGAATGGGTTTAATTTAGTCCCAAACCCGCTATAATCCCAGAACGTTAACAGCAACCTTAAAACAAAAGTCTACGGACAAATTAAACAACAAAAAAATATTTTGAATTATGAGTATGATAGGAAATTTACTTCGAGTTACGAAATCTGAACTTGAAGATTATTTAAAAGACAGTTCGTTGTTGGAAAACAAAATTTATGATGATGAAACTGAAAACGAAAATTTAGTTGACATTGATAAATCGTGGGATGGAGTTATATTTTTGTTAACTGGACAAAGTTTTGCAACTGCAGAAAATAATCTAGTAAGAATTTTATTTAGTGGACAACTTATTGACGAAGAACAAGATTTGGGTTATGGACCAGCTCACTATTTAACACCGGAACAAGTTGCTGAATTAAATAATGAAATTTCAACAATTACAATTGCTGACCTAAAACAAAAATTCAATCCTAAAAAAATGAATGAATTAGAGGTTTATCCAACAATTTGGGACGAAGGAGATGATGCATTTGACTATGTTGCTGACGGTTTTTTAACTTTACAAAATGTTTTTGCAGATGCAACAAAAAACGAAGAAGCAATAATTACGTTTTTAAACTAACAGAAAAGGCAGATGCTAACAGCCACTACAACTTATTTGGGCAATAGGCTTAATTGAGAAATTGGTTTTGTATTAGGGATGATTTGGCAAATCCGAAGAATAGGCTTAATTTACTCCCAAACTGCTTGTAGCGCGAGAACGTTAGCAGTCAGTTACCCACAAAAAAACGAAAACCGAAAAATTAAATGAAAAATATATTAGCAATATTATTATTTACAATTTCAATTTGTAACGCACAGAAGGCTGAAAAAACTATTGTTACACTTCCAAATGCGCCAGGAATTGTATATGAAGTTGGTAATGGTGAAATATTTGAAAGCGCTATTAAAATTAAAAATGCTAAAAATAAAGAAGAAGGAATTGACGCCGAAAATAAATATTTGGAAAATAAGTATGGATCAATAAATGTAGGTTGGAAGCCATTTGGGAGTGAATTTTACGAAGTCAAAAGAAAAACTTACAACTTAATTCATATTGAAATATTAAAAAAGGATGCTAATATTGAAAATGAAATGACAACCGTTTATTTTGATATAACGGAATGTTTAAAAGGAAAATAACCGAACTGCTAACAGCCACTACAACGGATTTGGGCATTTGGCTTAATGAGAAAATGGTTTTTAAGGATTATCAGAATAAATATATAGCCAGCTTATAACAGCTACTACAACGGATTTTGGCAATAGGTTTAATGGAAAGTTGGTTTTGTATTTGGGATGATTTGGCAAATCTGAAGAATGAGCTTAATTTAGTTTCAAAACCACTGTAGTACCTTAACTCTGTATATCATAGACCAAGAACCGCATTAAATCCAACCAAATGAAAAAAATAACTTTTACATTATTTCTATTCTCAATGATTTGTTATTCACAAAATCAAAAGATTGACAGAGAACCTTTCAAATTGGAATTAGTTGCTAACGCTGAGAATAATTATTCTGCTAATATTGCCAAATCTCCCTATTTCGTAAAAGAAAAAGTTCTTCAAATTTATTCTGGGGAAGAATTGAATATAGAAACTGAAATTAAAGGAGATAGTATTTTTTCAATGCGAGTCGTCGACAAAGTTATTTTTCCTGAAAAAACAATAAAACTGAAGTTTCTACAAAATGTAACTGATCGGAATAATACACAAATGCTACTTTCCGTAGTAAATCCTTTTGATAGAAAATTGGTTTATGATGCAATGATATATACTGTTGGCGGAGAGCAATGGTCACCTACAAGTATTATTCCTATTCAACCAAAGTTAGTTGGTTATGAAACTTGGCCAGATGTGATTGCGACAATGGCTCTTGAAAAATGGAGGTTTACAAAATAAATTACGGCAGCACATTGCTACTATTTTCTTAATAAAAAAGTAGTAAGTCTAATATTCTATAATTTAGCTTTCGTTAAAAAATCAAGATCTTTATAAACAAATGCCAAAACCAAACAAAAAAGCTCCAGATTTCTCTGAAGCTTTTTCTCTTAGTAGCCCCAACAGGACAATTCTCGAACCGTTTTGTTGAAGATTTAAAGATATTGAAAGTGTATAATGATTAATTCAAAAATTTTATGTTTCCAAGAAGTGATACAATAAAGGAGGATTTTATTCTGCATTTATTGACGAATTTTTGAAAGCACTCGCGCAGGCGATGCCCGTAATTTGTGACGAAAATTAAATAAGATATTAAAAGAATAATGATTTTTTTGGCGCAAGTTTGAAAAGGCAATATTTAGTTACTAATATTTTAGATATCAAAGAAAAAGAAAATAATTACGGATAACCGTAAGATATGCACATTCGTATTGATTAAGTTTGTCCAAAATTGATAACTATGAAAAAAAATACTTTAATTTTAGTTATATGTTTTGGTATCATTTCATATGGTCAAGATAAGAAGTCATCAATATCATCAAATAAAAACGTTCCAAGCATATCAAACTTAAAATTAGGTTTAGATGAAAATTACATTACAAAAAAATATGGGTTGGCAACACTAGATAATGTAAAAAACTCTACGAGAACAATACAGTAAAGTCAAATTAGAAAATAATTTTGAAATAAAAAATGTAACATTTTCATTTAAAAAAAAAATTTGTTCAGAATTGTATTTGATTTCGATGACGAAATTCATGACGGCTTAAGAGCAAAATATGGATACAAAGAAATTGATTCTAATTTGGGTTACTATGGTAATTATAAGCAAAATATACTTTTTGTGAGAAGTGGAAATCAAAATCTAGAACTTATCTTTATTCTTAATGAACAAATTAGTGATCTTTCAGAAAGCGAAGGATTTTAAATTTAACCTTAGAAGTTTTCAATATGTCTGGTGAAATTAAGATTAATATAGTTTAACAAAATTTATATTAGTATCAAATATTTAGCTAGGACTATTATTCCATTTCATCTAATTATATTTTTGCATCTAGTAAATTATATTATTTAATTATGGTTTTCCGTAATTGTTCTAACTGCTAATTAATAATATTTGTCAATAAAATAATTAAGCATGTGAAAACATTTTTAATCAGTTAGCTATTAAAAATTTTCAGGTTTAAGAGTCATCTTAAAAACAATTAAAAAAAATCATAAAAATGAAATATATTAAATATATTGGAATATTTCTTTTACTGTTATTAGTGATAAAATGTTTTAATTCTCCTGAAATTCCCGTAAATCCAACCGCTGGTGAAAATTCTTATCGAGACACAAATACAAATAAGGATGCTGATCAATGGTATGTAGGTGGGAATTTACATAAGAAAAATATAAGTGATTGGAAGAATGCAACTGACGCAAATAAATTAGCAACATGTGGTGATTTCATTGCAAGAGTAAAAAAAGATTTATCAATAACAGAATTAAAAGTCAAAGCATCTGAATTAAAAGATTGTATTGACGAAGCAACAAAAGGAACAGCTACTTCCGACCAAAATAAAGTAAACGAAATAGGTGCTTTATGTCTTTTAACAATGGGATATTAATAAAAGAGATTAGAGTATTTTACGATTTTAGAATAGCTTTTAATAATTTTTTTTGGTTTAGTACTACAAATAACTCCTATGGATCGAAGTCCTTATGGACACTTTTTATTATTAATTTTCGTGTTGAACCTGTTTACGAACCATCTTAGGGGATTTGAAGAAAATTTCTTTAAAATAAATTAATATTTTCTTGGTTAGAGTCAAGTTCCAGCTACTAAGTAAAAAGCTTTAGATTTCTCTAAAGCTTTTTTAAAATTTAACTATTTATTGCCTTTTGGTATGTTCCCAAGACCTTCTAATTAGCTAAGATTAAGAACATTTTACAAAACTTAAAAAAAGAACAATGTAGGTTTTTAATTTGCATTATTCCAGTTTGTAATTATCCAATCTGCAATTTTCTTATGAGTTCTTATCTCCGGAGGGACTGCATAACGTATCATTCTTTCGATTTTATTGTATGTAGACGTATTCGCAGGTGCACTTGTCCAATGTTTTTTACCAATATGATTTATAAAATAAAGAACCTCATAACCTTCAGTTCTGTTTAATTGCGAATAATCGGTTCCTTTTGTGTAATAAGGATCGTCTTCATCCGCTTTTGCAGTCCATTTATAATGCTTCCCATCATCATAAAGCATTTGTGATTTTAAATAACTCATAGTTTAATTTAATTAATTATTAATAATAACTTTCCAACCAAGAAAAGTATTAAAAACAAATAACATTAATAAAAACAAAACTTTATTACGGAAAACCATAATGTTAAATAAAAACATTCAAAGTTATGTATTGATACTCAAATTAAACTTTTCCTGCTAGAGGCCTCTCTTTTATACATATGCACGAAGAATCAATTAGTATAAGTTTCTAAAACAATTTTGCGTAAATATTTTAAACTTTTTAGAATAAGACATTTTTACGTTCACTAGTGTCTGAAGCTTTTTCTTAGTAGCGGGAAACATTCAATTATCTAACCAGGTTATGGTGGATTATTATAATATTTTAGGATGTGTATCTTAATTTTTTCTTTTTGTTGCATAGCTACTCATAAGTACCCAAAAGCATCAATCAAATTAAAAACCCTTTGATAATCTATAGTAAAAATAGTATATATTTGAAAATAAATAATGATGAAATCTATCACACGCATCTACCCAACTTTGGATGGTTTTTAGTGGTTTTGTCACGCACATAAATAGGTTAGGAAACATTATAACAAAACACTGGAATGACTGAAAAAGCAAATCAATTCACGGGACCAAAACAATATTTAGAAAAAAGCTTTCTGGAGGAATTGAATTATAAAATTTGGTCTACAAAAGCATCAAGATTTAATGCTGACAAACGCCTAAAAACAAAAGCGAAATTTTCAAATATAAGCTTAGCTTTTCTATCGGCATATCTAATTATTGCAAGTTTAATTTCTGTTTATAATATAAATACTGGAAATAGTGAAAATATCATAAACTATATAATAACGGCATTATCGATTTTAGTGTTGGTAGTAAGTCAGTTTGAAAATGCGCAAGATTACAATTTGAATGCTCGAATATTCCACGATTGTGGTCTTGAATTATCAGTATTATATAATGATTTAAGAATGTTTAAAACTCTAAAGAGCAACCCATCCGAATACGAAATGTATACTTTCGCTAAAAATTTATCTGAAAAATATCAGACAGTATTGAGGAATTACCAGAATCATTCACCGATTGATTACGATATATTTCAAATTAATAATGTAAATTATTTTGAAAAGGTAGCACCAGAAAAAGTAACACCAAAAAATATTAAAAAAATAAAACGGAGATACTTGTGGGAAATTTATGGCTGGTATTCAGCTATGATTATTTTACCACCAATATTAATTTTAGGAATAATATTAATAGCGAATTACATAAAATAGAGTGCTCTAGTAACCGTTTGGCGAGATTGGAGTTACCAGAACGTTAGCGGTAATTGTCCTGAAACCTACAATCAAAACAATTAAAATGTCTCAAAACGAAATTATAACATTGACTTTTTCTGGAATTGCTATTCTAGTTTCTTCAATAACTTCATATTACCAGTTTTTTTGGAAACAAACAAAAGCTAATTTCAGGTTAGTCTGGATTCAAAATAATGAAGGACAATTTGATAGAAAATATTGTTATGTAATCAGTAATCCCGGCAATCAAGAATTACTTTTAAATTCAATTCATTTGTTAACTGGCAATTCAGATAAAGGAATGGTTTCAGAATCATATGGTGGACATGATATTGAATCCATTGATTACCCAAAAGTTATAAAGGTTGGTGAAATAGCACCTGTTAATATATGCATTAATTCAAACGTCTATGGGAAACTAAACGAGTACAATAAAAAGGTATTCATAATGTTTGAGTTTGTTTCTGTTAATGGAAGAAAAAAAGAGTTTTTACATGATATAACAGCTATTGGAAAAAATCAAAGTAAAGAAGAAATGAAAGTTTGGGAATCAAATTTGCTAAATGGTTTTAAATATTAATAACAACTCTCAATATCCGAAGTGTCCTTATGAAAAGTTGTATAAATGTCTCCGGCTGTAGACCTTTTTTGTATCTAAGAAATTGCAAACCTCATAAAAATCTCCCAACTTTTGCAATTAAATTAAAACAAAAAAAGCTCCAGATTTCTCTGAAGCTTTTTCTCTTAGTAGCGGGAACAGGACTCGAACCTGTGACCTTCGGGTTATGAGCCCGACGAGCTGCCTACTGCTCTATCCCGCGATGTTTCGGGTGCAAAGATACGTCGTTTTTTGAGAAATCCAACGAAAACTTTAAAAAATGTTTTATTTTCTGTATTGAGTTGATATGATTACCTTTGCAAAATAAATATTACACAAATGTCACATAAAGCAGGTTTTGTAAACATCATCGGGAATCCAAACGTTGGAAAATCAACATTGATGAACGCCTTTGTTGGAGAAAGATTATCCATCATTACATCAAAAGCACAAACAACTCGTCATCGTATTCTTGGAATCGTGAATGGCGAGGATTTTCAACTTATATTATCGGATACTCCCGGAATCATCAAACCCGCTTATGAAATGCAGGAATCGATGATGAACTTTGTAAAATCGGCTTTTGAAGATGCTGATATACTGGTTTATATGGTCGAAATAGGAGAGCAGGACTTAAAAGACGAGGCTTTCTTTAATAAAATAATTCATGCTAAAATTCCGGTTTTGTTATTGTTGAATAAAATCGACAACTCAAATCAGGAACAATTAGAAGAGCAAGTAGCATTCTGGACTGCAAAAGTACCAAATGCTGAAATTTTCCCAATCTCGGCTTTACAGAATTTTAATGTACCCGAAGTTTTTGGACGAATCATCGAATTGTTGCCAGAATCACCAGCATATTATCCAAAAGATCAATTAACAGACAAACCGGAACGTTTTTTCGTAAACGAAACCATCCGTGAAAAAATCTTGTTGAATTACAGCAAAGAGATTCCGTACGCGGTTGAAATCGTAACGGAAGAATTTTTTGAAGACGAAAAAATTATCAGAATCCGTTCGATCATTATGGTAGAACGCGAAACTCAAAAAGGAATCATTATTGGACATAAAGGTGCTGCTTTGAAAAAAGTTGGAACCGATGCTCGTGCTGATTTAGAAAAGTTCTTCGGGAAACAAATACATATTGAACTGGTTGTAAAAGTGAATAAAAACTGGAGAAGCAATGCCAATATGCTGAAACGTTTTGGATATAATCAATAATTTTTTCTAAACGCCAGATCATAATTTATGCAAGTTTCAACGAAGTATTCAATACCAATATGTTTGGGACTTATAGTGATTGTGGGTTTGGCTAGTCTTTTTGGTACGGACGAGAAAGCGGTTCCATCAAAACCTGTGATCAAAAAAACGGAATCCATTGTACAAAAAGACTCGATAGCTTTTGATACAACGGCTTGTTCTGATAAAGAGGTGAGATTGTTTTTAAGCGAATTTATAAAGCAATTCCAGACCAATAAGGCTTCGAATATTAATAAGTTCATTGATAAATCTAACGGATTGGCCATATTTGTGAAAGATGGCTATTATCCTATTTTGAGCTTTCCTAATAAAATTGATGACTGGATTGAATGGTTTGATTTTAAAATCTATGAGAATATAGAATTTGGAAAATTTCCTGAATATCTGGGAGATGGCGAATTTAAAAAGACAGGTTTTTATTATGTGAAATACCACAATAAATTCCATTTAGATGATTTTGAGGATACTTATAGTAATCGGTCAGATGAAGATAAAAAGCCATTTCGAAAGCTCGAAAAGTTGTGCAATTACAGAGCCGATGTAATGTCGATAGATAAAAGGAGGGTTTTGACATTGTATTTTAATATTTCTAAAAATAATAAATATTTGGTTGGAATTACTCAGGATGCTGTAGATGATGTTTTGTACACAGCTCCGGAAAAAGAGTTTGTACCAATAGATACAGAAAAGGAAGTTGAAGCGTTTTTATCAAATAACAGAAGATTTTGTGATGTAGAGAATAAGGCATATGTTGATTTTGATAAAAAAGAGCTTGTGTATTGGGATTTTGGTGATGAGCCTTTTCCTTTTAGTCATTATAAAATAGGTCCTTTAAATGTTATTTCGGCTAAGATCAAAATTCGCGATATTAAATTTTTTAATGTAAAGGAAGATGATGGATTAACTTTAAAATTATCCAATAAAGGTGATTTTAGTTCTTACAGAATGGGAGCGAGACCACAATATATTTATGAAAAGTGTAAATAATTAGAAACACTTATTTGAAAATTAAGGAGTTGGAAATTTTTCTGGAGGTAAACAAAACAGATGTTATTTTTAATGTTGACTGAATTTCTTAATACCCCGAAACCCTAGCCCGGATAGAAGTGGAAATCCTCTTTCTGTCTGCTGCCAGCCAGGAAAAGATTGCAACGGATAGCAGGAAACAGCTCCCGAAAACAATCCTTAATAGTACAAGTATAACAATAAAAATCTTAGGTACTTAGAAACTTAGCGACTTAGTCACTTTTTTAACTACCTTTGCAAAAAATTAAAATTAAGCATTTTGGATTAC
>Ga0247812_10002551_pt1 | contig 10275 bp, 6 predicted proteins | sample UWRJL149409B1_FD_178011 | JGI IMG/M metagenome (GOLD analysis project Ga0247812, IMG submission 178011) | Plant litter microbial communities from Arlington Agricultural Research Station in Wisconsin, United States - UWRJ-L149-409B-1 | ecosystem: Environmental > Terrestrial > Plant litter >...
TGATTAGGGACATCAGCTAAGACCATGACGAGATGAGAGCCAGCCACGTCGTTGGGTGGAATAGCTAGCCGTAATGTCTGATTCCAGGCATCTCCTCGTTCCGTGACAGTAGAGTCCCATGAGCTTTCACCCTCGGCATTCGAGGAAGAGAAGATCGCACCTTCTAGTCGCTCACCACTCGCTTTTCTAACCTCCAAGGTGACTTGGAGATTCGCGCAAGCAATTCCTGTAGCCAGTGGTATGGCGCTACCAGAGGAGCGAGAAAGAAGTGCGTGTCGTGGAAGAAATGCTTCATCGATCGTGACATAAATGTCTGATCTGGGCTTCGTAGGAGCACCAGAGAAACCCATCTTGTTCGTTCTCGATACACCAGCCAGCAAAGTTGGTGTTGCTTTAATAAGAGCTTGCGCATCAGGGCTCTCGAAAGATTTTAGATGCACTTGAAGACGATCTACTTTCCGAGCCTTTTCGTAGTGCTCAGACTTGCTCTCCATCAGTTCACGTATTATATCATCCCAACCATCGGCGTGCTGATAATCTTGATTTTCTGTAAAGGCCACAGCTGGAGACCAAATACTGACTACCTTCTCCGTTTCTTCATCTTGCTTCATGATTTCACTTACTTTAATAGCACCAATTCCCAGAGTTTTGGTAACTATTCGACTCACCGAGCCACGACCTAGCTCATTCGTGGCAGGACCTCGGGATGATGAGTCCAAAGAGCCTAGAGGGCCATCTTTACTTTCATTTCGGCTGAGGTTACGCTCCTCCGATTGTTCCGATAATGAGTTGAGCTTGGAAGATATAGGGGCATTTCTTGAGTAAGACAATTTAGTCGACTTTTGGCCCCACATGAGACTCCTCCTGCCAGACTTTACTCCATTTGAGGACGGTGGCTTTTCACCACCTCTCGTCGATATGGTTCCCTCTCGAGACCCTCCACCACGGGATCCTGCTCCACGAGACCCTGGCTTACCTGCTGTAACCTGATGAGTTGACCGTACTTTTACTACCAGGTACAGTTCGTTATCCACTCCAGGCACTTCTCCGATATCTGCTGCTGACAAATCTGTGAACAACGTTCGCATGTTACCAGCTTTGGCTAAACTTGTAAGAGCACCAGTGGGTGCGACTTCAAACGAGTAGCTTTCCGAAAAGGTGGCTACAGGGTGTCCTGGGGTCTTGGTTGCGAGAAAGAAGACCAATGTGGTAGACTCCGTGGATCCTCCTACGAATGGCTTGACATCTACTAAAAGATGATGGAGTGAGAGTGTATCATGAAGAGGAAGTTGGGGCCGCTCATCCAGCAAGCTCATCATAGACTGTAGTTTTGTAATCTCGACAGCCGAATCATCCACAGTGAGTATTCTTCCCCGATGCGCAGGATCACGCACAATTACCTCTCCATTCAGCATCTTGTTCCCCCGAACCAGGTCCCATATGGTCTTTTCTCTCAAAATTTCCAACTCGTGGTCCGTCAACACATTGTGCAAAAACTGGTTCCTCGCAAGATCCAATGTAGCTACCAGACTCGACATTTTCTCCAATTTTGTATATTGGCTCGACAGAAGAAGTTCGTGTAGATTTGTAGAATGCCATTCCCGTAAACAGCTTGCGATCTCGTCGACTAATGGCTCAGAGGCGGAGGTAGGTGTCTCGTCTCCAATTTTCAACATTGGAACGGGAGCAGGAGGCTTGGGCGCATTTGGATCCCTAGGGGCATCTGTACTCGCAGAGGTGCCGTTGGTGAAGCGTTTCTTCTTCGCTTTTGTTTTGTTTGGGTATCCTTCTATGCTAGCACCAGATGCTTTGTTTGTTCCGGTCTTCTTTTCTAGAGCAAGTGGGCTTCCCTCCAAGCTCACTCGTATACTCCTCCTCCGTCCATTGACCGGCCGCTCGATCTCCTCGTCGTCAGTCTCATCATCATCCTCCCCAAGAACTTCCCGAACCTCTACACAACTGGCAGGAAACACGCCCGAGAAAACCCTCGCCTCGAGGGACTGGCCCTTGATCGCGGTCAACCCAGCCAGCAAGCTCGGCGGCGCAACTAAATATCCGCGATACCACTCCCCATTCTCCCCACCTTCCTCAATTATATACAGCTCATCACCGAGTTCGAGGGGCAGGTCTGCTGCCGAGGATGCAGCAAACGGATAGGTTGCGATTGCAAAGGCGATTTGGGGGAGGTGATGCCAGGGCATTGCGCCTGTTCCGTTTCCCAACCCTATCTCCTGGCCTGCGCTTCCCGAGTCTGGAATGTTAATGGGCTGGCTAGACTGCAGTGCGACAATTCATGGGGAATGTAAGGAGTGGTGTGTACGAACAATCGAGAACCGAGTGGCTCTTCTATTGTATTTTTCTTTCTTTTTTTGCCTTTTGGGTTTCTGAAGCGCTTTGGCCCGTTTTGTAGCCCCTGAAGATATGCGGGATGGGATGGTGTTTGCAGCTTGCGTTTTGGAGAGGTATCGGTATTGACCCAATCGCGATAGGGCGGATTTTGCAGGTCAATAGCGAGCAGAGATGAATTAGATGCACATTTTCATGAAGTCGTAATTGAGGTAATTGACAGCCTCTGGGAGAAAGTATATCCTCATTTCCGCTTAACCCAAATATTTTCTTGGGGTTGCTGGACTGGGTGTTGACCTTCGGGTCGGGACACCCCAGCGACATCCCACGCTAGCTCATTCAGGGGGGAAATATGGGTCTGCCAAGATATCAGAACCTGTAGATCGTATCTAACCCTTTCTAATATTTATATATTTATTATTATTATTATCATTAAGCGAGTCACCGGCCGGATATGATTGGAAATTCATCAGCCGGAATTTCTCTGCACTATTGATCTCTCTCTCTCTCTTTTAACAGAGACCGAATGTGACATATTTCACTTCATAGCAGCTATGCTAGTCAGTCGACCATAAATAAGCCTGTGTTTGTGTATCTGTACATTTGGTAGATATATAATTCAAAATACAAATATATCAAACCCATTTATAAAAAAACCCCTATAAAAAACCCTACAAAAAACATAAATATATACATATATAAATATAGATAACCTTTTATCAAGGTTTGACAGTCCCACACGTTTTCGCCTACAGATGTCAACCCACGCGAGCCACGGATCATTTGGTGGCTGTAGCGTGTATTGCTTGTGGACCAATATTCAGTAGTCGCAAAGCTAGAACGGCTAATAGAGTAACGGTATATCATACGAGAAACATCCTTGCGGTATTATCATTTACATGCAGGACGTGTCTAGCACCAACAGTACTTGGGTGCCTGGGTGCGAAGAGACACAGACACTTTCTTTCGAGAATAATTCCACTAGTTTCCAATACATTTGCCGAAAAAACAAAAGTCCCGAAGTTGTATGCTTCTTCATGGCCGTCTAGCCCAGTCTTGCATATCATCAACCTAGCTCTTGTAGCAATAGCTGGTTCATATTCACTACTTTAATTACAAGCTTGATTCCAAATTAGTTTGATTAAGTGCAGTCAGCCCTCGGTGGACCTGATATCACGATGTTTCATGACATCGTGATATCTGTCTGAACACGAAACGGGGCCGCATGCGAGCATGCGATGAGGAGCACCCCGAACTCGTGGCAGTCACTTTGCCATCCATCCAAATGCAATCATCCAGTACCTTATAACGTCTTTAAAGTATATTAATTGTGGGTGGCATTCCATAAAGCTGGTTGACTAATGAATGGCCCCTAGCTTCAAACTTTAAACGTCAAACTCACAATTCGCAGGTCGTCATTGTCAAACTTTAATATTCCGAGCAAAATTTGAACCATCGCCACTCCATACTTTATAATAGATTCTCCTTAGTCGGTGCCTGCCCCTGAATCGAAAACTAGTGTAACCGAGAACTTTTTGTTCTGTGGGCGTGAATTGGGGGGAGGGGGTTTGCGGTGCAGTACAGCAGCTAGCCCCAGAGTTAGCACTAAGTCAATAATCAAGCACATAGATGTTTCCCCATTACAAAGATTCGGTGTTTTCTGAACAACTGGGAATTAGATGAATGTCAACTTATCCAAACTGAAAGAAGTTTTGATTTGCACTCAAGCATGTACTTGTGGTGGATAACTCTACTTGCTGATCTTTTCTTTCGATGGCTCGAATCATTAGGTTACTTGTTTTTGCCTCCTATGACTATTCTTGCTACCTATTCCAAGTGGTCTTGTCCTGATCAGCCAGTAAGAGACCCATTCCACTCTAGAACTCCAATAGAAATTAAAGTATGTGCTTTGAGGGGATTAGAAACGGAGACTAGCTACAACGAAATGAGTACTGACAACAAAGGTAGCATGGCAACCCATGCTAAAATAATGCAACATTATTCTACATAATATTGTCGCTCGCCATAAGTACCATCATTCCAACCTAGAGTGAGTCGTGCTAGATTAACCTAAACGCAACGAGGAAAGAGTATTTGTTGGCACAATATTCCAAATATCAAACATGGAAGAATTTTGAATCACTCTCTTGCCTCAACTTATTTCACATCAACAAACTACAGTATAAGATATTAACGTATTCTGTTTCTTCCACGTCGAACATACCGCAAATGAATTCTACTAATGCCCAATTTCAATGGCCACAACGACTTGAAAATAAAACCATGATATAAGGAGGATGTGACTCCAGATTTCGAAATTGCCTCCCTGTTCTAGAGACCTTGCAAAGTTGATTTTAGTAAGGTATACACGTCACAAGCATCATATAATGTGATTTTGCTTGCACCTGCCTCTACACATTCAGTTAGAAAATCCTGAGTAATTCTTCAACACCTTCTTTTTATCTTCGTGCTTTTCATAATTTGGCAATTGTCACTTGTGATTTTCAGTAGTTGTAAATATGTGACTATTTTGCCACGCATCAATTCAGGATACGAGAAATGGCTTCGTAGTTGGCTTGCTGTTGAGCCGTCGCTTCCTTGCTAACATTGAGATTTTCCTTCTCTAGCTGAATCAACAACATGCTCCTTCCAACCTGTCATTATGGTCATAAGGAGCAATTGTTACCATTTTATTATTCCCTCCTTTATCTCCAAACATCGCAAATTGGCAATATCACAGCATTACCAAAGCCATCCAGAAATTGTTTTAGTTTCCCGCTTCTCTACTATTTGTTGTGATTAATCGAATTAGCTTACAGCAATCATCGCTTCCCCGACCCAATTACCGCAAGTTTCGGGGGGAAACTGTACTGGTTGTTCTCTATTTCTATATATTACTATCGCCTCGAGAATAGCACTACTGCCTGTAGGTCAATCTCTCTGTATCATTCACCATCTCACATAATTACTGATAATGTGTTGAAGTCTATGGCTAGAAACTAGTCTACGAATCTTGTTAGCATCATGGCGTGCTTCTCAGTGACTTCGATACTATCATTCTTCTTCATCGCAGTTCTGGCAGTGGATGTTCACATCCCCATACCAGCACACAATTCTTGTTCACGTGGATCCGCCTGCATTCCGACTATTCTACCCACACTCTCCCTTACTACAGTCGCCTATTCTCGACAAACTACAGCCATTCCAGAAGGTGAGAGCCCCACTGACTTCCATACTTATGAACTCAGTCTGGACCTGTGAAGTTTGCTGACATCTTGCAGGTTATATTGTGACCGACATCTCTAAACATGGGCACCACCGATACACCAAAAACTCCACAGCTATTGCCATTAGCAAAGGCTCCCCCACCGAAACTGTTAAGAAAAGCATGCTATCCCTTGTAGATCATATAGACAACCTCTATATCGCTATAGAATCTTGGAATGGCACTGGAGTTAGATTTATCGACATCTTGTTGAGTGTAGGGCTCCTGTAAGTTGTTCAAACACTATTTACAATAATAGCCAATGCCGTCACTAACACTTTCGAAAGTGAAAATCTTGTAGAGAGCACCGACCATGTTAGACAAGCCACTGGATATCTCACTGTCATGGATGTCGCCGAGATGCTTTTACCAGCCGCAGAACGCCTAAAAGCTTCCGCAATTGATCTCCTCATTTTGTTGATCCGAGACAAACCGAAATTTGAATTGGCGAAAGAAACATCCAATGTTAAGTTTTGCTTAAACTACTGGGGGTTTGCCTACTACAAATTTTTCTCGGAGGTTTCAGAAAAACTTGATGAACAGTTTGCCAAATTGGCATTTGCGACTTCAGTATATATCACTTTTTTTGTTTATGACGAAGCCTTGCATGAATATCAGGACTGAAGAAGAAGCGTTTTTTTGTTAGAGAAAGGAAAAATAGTAGTGGTTCCTTATTAGTTTCCTCCGTCTTTAAAGTTATTTCGGCTGGTAAGAAAGGTATGAGACATCGTAAGTATGAATTGAAAGGGTGAGGAGCCGATCCAGGTACTTGGTCTCAAACTAAGTTTACCTAGAATAAGAATTAACTCCTCCTTGCAAATTCGCTATGAGCATAATAAAATCTCTCGGTTATTCATACATAGATCATTAAATGTACATGGTTCCAGTGTTGCGTGGAAAATTATTATTTTATTGTGTCGTCCGCGTGCGAATTTCACTTCTGATCAACGTGGCAATAGATATCCGTAATGTTCTACGCAGTTACTGGAGCTCACTATTATAAAAATTTCCAGACAGGAGAATTGTCAAGTAAGATTTACGAAAGTATTTATCACATACGAAAATGATACTCTTGTATTTGCTCATCTGCCATTGCAATTGCTTTGTCAATATTGACATTAGTAGCCTTGCGGCGAGGCTGCCAGACTTGCCTCGGCCCACTTTGTGCCAAGCACATAGGTCACTAATTTGGAGCCGGCGTTCGTTGAACTTTCACCTCAACATCTTTCAACTCCTTCAAACTTCAATTACATCTCCCAGGCTGACTGCAGGTGAGGTAAAAGTACTCAAAATCTCAAAATGAGCTCGATAATAAAGGTTACTCCGCGCTGTAAGTATTGCTTCTTAATTCACGTTGCTTCCCTCTAGCCACTACTGCACTGCACTATTCTGCGAACCACTGAACAGCAACAGCTAATCTACTTCGACAGCTGCGAGGCAACCGATCAAAAATCTTCCAGCGACAGTGAACATAACGGATAGGACGACTGTGCAAGATGTCAAGATTGCATTGGCGCAGCAAGCGGGTGGCATGGACCCAAACCGTCTGGGCATTTTCGACTCCAAGAAGAAGATCCTGAAAGATCACAAGGCGCTTATTGGGAAGAATAAGGATGTCTTGGATGCGCAGGAGGTTTTTGTAAAAGATCTTGGTATGAATGATACTCTGGTAGCACTGCTCACTAGACTCCAATGGAGTGGTGTGGTACCAGAATGCGTTGATGGATAAATATTGACTGCCAGCAGGTCCCCAAATATCATGGCTCACAGTCTTCGTAATTGAATATGCTGGACCCATCATTATCCACCTGTCATTCCTCGTTCTCCGAAAATACCTCTACAAGACAAATCCTCCGCTTTCGGTGTCCCAACTACTTGCAATGGCGATGATTGTCCTGCATTTTGTTAAGCGCGAATACGAAACCCTCTACGTGCACAAGTTCTCTCTTGCTACCATGCCGGTCCGGAATATCTTCAAAAACTCGGCGCATTACTGGGCATTATCTGGACTGAATATCGCCTACTGGATCTACCGCCCAGATTCCCCAACCGCAAAGTCGAGTCCCACCATCGATATCATGAATGTGGTAGGCGTTTTATTGTTCCTATACGGCGAGGCGAGCAATTTCAAGACGCATGTTACTTTGAGTAATTTGCGCACACCAGGAGGCACGGAGAGGGGGATTCCCCAAGGATACGGCTTCGACTGGGTGACATGCCCTAATTACTTCTTCGAAACACTTGCATGGATAGGGGTCCTGCTTGTCACAAAGAGTTTGGGAACGGCGGTATTCCTGATTTTCTCATTTGGGCAGATGTACCAGTGGGCCTGGAAGAAGGAGAGGGCTCTCAGGATGGAGTTTCCGGATAGATATAAGAAGAAGAAGACGGTCCTCATTCCGTTTGTCGCTATATAAAACACTAGTTAAAAACTAGTGTATGGAGTGAGAGGACCTGATAATAGAAAAGGCTGCACCTATTGGGGGATGGGATAGATTGTGCGGAAAATATTGGCTAGATAAGACGATAGAAGATCTATGTAGGAATGAAAAAGTTATGGATTTCCGTGTCAAGTATGAGAAATGTACCCTCGGTCGTGATTAGAAGGCTCGGATACTTCAAGGCCATGTTATGAGTGAAATTGTCGTGTATGAGGCAGCATCTGCAGTTTTTTGTAGGACAGAAGTCCTAGGTAGAAGTATATTTTTCAATCTTCTCTGACACCTGCAGTTCCGGTAGAGAGAATTTGATATTCGGCTAGGTACTGTACTAATCAAGAAGCAGGGACAATAAGAGGTTGCTTATTGACATTCGCGCTTGAGAAGATCTTGGAAGTTTGATCGACAAGGCCGCTATACAGATCTTGCCATTGGAGGACTCGCAAATTCGAGGGAGGTCCTAGTTTTCCAAGCCGCGCCGTATCTGCGACCACGCTTCATGACACTTCAACACGGTAGAATCGAAACACGTGAGTTCCGGGTCATCATAGCTTCGCAGAGGCAAAAGCTTCACCCGTGGGACATGCTTGAACAAACTAGCCATAGCAATTACTTCATCAAAAAACTCTTGATCGATATCCCGGGTGATTGGTGCTTGTCTGATCCACATCTTGTCGGTCATCCAAAGGGTCACCGTATGGAGCCCGGAGAGAGTTTTTGCAATTTCCCTGAAGCTGTGCTCCATCAATTCGACCTCGTGGTGTTCTTCGACGAGCGTTCTGCTAACGTACAGTGTAATCTTCCGTATAAGCTGAAAGGAGTGGATCGGAAGAAAGGACAAACAGAACACCGCGGGAGGCATTCGATTGATGAGATCTATGCATATTTCGAAATCGAATGAGGCGTAAAGAACTTGCTGGATCTCTTTGTACCACTCACGGGATATAGGCATCAAAATCGACATTCGTTTCGATCCCCAATATGGTATCATCCTTATGGGGCTGTTGTAGCGCAGCTCCTGAGTGATGTCGTGAGAATCATTGCGATGATCCCACATCACATCTTCTTCGACTAGCCAGTTGAAACAAATGCATGCTTCATCTGTGTTGGAATATTTGGTAGTGCTGTGCTCTTCCTCGTGGATCAACAGTATCCAACGAAAGATGTCCTGTCGAAGTTCGCAAGGTACATCGTAAAGAGGAAAGCCTAACCCTCCCCGGACAACTATTGAAGACATCTTTGAGTTCTACAAGATGAGATATCAACCGACTGCCGTTTTAGTTATTGTAAGTTGTAGTTCTGTGAGGTTGGGAGAGTGAGATTAAGAGAGACGCAAAGAGACTCGCAAAACGCTCAAAATAAACCGATCAATCGAATGCATCAGATTAAATTTCTCAGTGAGGCAAAGATCGAGCAGGACTGCAGTTACGTATGAACGTAATTAGGCTCAGGGTTGGAATTTAGAAGTGTTGGAATATTTGTTTACATAGCCCACGGGGAAAAATGGGGAACAACGGTGGGGCGGCTTTTCTTAGCGAACGAATTCGACAACAACCAACATATGTTGGTTCGAAAATAGAAATCATAGGCGCATATCTACTTGCAACTCTTCCTGGGAGCTCTTAATGATCTCTGAAGGATTCCTTGCGAAGCCCCCTTTCCCAGAGGATCAAGACAATGGTTGTAGGTGATCCTTCTGTTATTGGTTGCAGAGAAAATTGAAAGCTGTAGAGCGGTTAATATCTTCATTAGCCCAGTCAATTGATGAGGTTGGTCATCATACCATCAGGGATGGACTATAAATCACATGATTTGCTATACATATTTCATACCAGTCTCCTAGGTAGTTGAAAAAATATTCCAGAAGATTTGATAGGAAATCGTAGGTGATATATTACTCGATTTGATGTCCCCCTCTCCCTACCCGTTCTATATGCTGGTTTATATAAAGTGCAACAAAATAGAAGAAATACTGACTGAACTACATAGCCTAAAGTAATCTTTGTGCATTATACATTATGGACAAATAATGTAGTCATTTAAATCCAACAGTGTCAAGACCCTCCGTCGGATACCTCTATTGCGTCCTTAGTCAGCAATCTGGGAGTATCTATTCTTTACACTGCCATAATAAATGGGTCTTGAATCCCTTTCCTTAACCAACGGAATTTGTTTTTAAATAGTTTCCAGGACATGGGTTGGGGCGATTTTCTTTCACTCAATCCT
>Ga0247812_10002553_pt1 | contig 10271 bp, 7 predicted proteins | sample UWRJL149409B1_FD_178011 | JGI IMG/M metagenome (GOLD analysis project Ga0247812, IMG submission 178011) | Plant litter microbial communities from Arlington Agricultural Research Station in Wisconsin, United States - UWRJ-L149-409B-1 | ecosystem: Environmental > Terrestrial > Plant litter >...
TAGGTGGCCGCGCAAATTACCGCAAAGATGGTCATCGCCTCGGCCGAGCGGTTAATGGAGTTTCGCCAGTTTTGGCGGAAGATCAACAACACCGCAGAGATAAGCGTACCGGCGTGGCCAATACCTACCCACCATACGAAACCTGTGATATCCCAGGCCCAGCCTACTGTTTTATTTAATCCCCATGATCCTAATCCAAACCAGAATGTATAACTGATGGATACTACCCAAAGCATAGCGCCTAAAGACGAAAAGGTGAAACCTATCCACCAGGCTTTGTTGGGTTTGTTTTCTACAGGGAAAAGTACATCGTTAGTAATTTTGGCAAAGGTGATGTCCTTGCCTGTCATTAACGGTTCCCTTATTATCGATTCATTGTGAGATGCCATATGTTGTTATATATCTCTTGTAATAATTAAGCCTGTAATTCAGATGAGTTGGTGTTTCTAACCTTAACCTGGTAACCAATACCCGGCTGTACGTTTAGTTCCTCTAATACGTAGTAGGTTCTTTCGCTCTTCAATGCTTTAGAAACTTCAGAGTTAGGGTCGTTTCTGTTACCAAAAACAATAGCGTTTGCAGAGCATGTTTGCTGGCAGGCCATTTTTACTTCTCCGTCTTGCAGCGGGCGTTTTTCTATTTTAGCTTTTAATTTACCGGCCTGGATACGTTGAACGCACATAGAGCATTTTTCCATAACCCCACGGAAACGTGTGGTAACATCAGGGTTAAGTACTAATTGTGTGTGCTCGTTGCTCAGGTAGTTATCAAAGCGAGAGTCGTTCCAGTAGTTGAACCAGTTAAAGCGGCGCACTTTGTATGGGCAGTTGTTTGCGCAGTAACGTGTACCTACGCAACGGTTGTATGCCATTTGGTTTAAACCTTCTGATGAGTGTACGGTAGCTAATACCGGGCAAACAGTTTCGCAAGGTGCGTGGTCGCAGTGCTGGCAAAGCATTGGTTGGTGAACAACGGTTACATTATCAAAGTTCTCCAGTTTATCTATCTGTTTCTCTTTGGTAACCATTCCGGTTTCCTCATCGGCCTCAGCCTCGCCGTTTTTAGCGTAGCTATAGTAACGGTCGATACGGATCCAGTGCATTTCGCGGCGGCGGCCAACCTCTTCTTTACCTACAACAGGAATATTGTTTTCTGCGCTACAAGCTACAACACAGGCACCGCAACCGGTACAGGCGTTAAGGTCAATAGCCATAACCCAGTCGTAAACTGGCCTTTCGTGTTGTTTATCGTTATTGGTAGCCTCCCAAAGATCATATTTCTCGTGCTCACCTTCGTGGCCGCTGCCTGCTGCAGGGTTTTTGATGTGCTCTTTGAAAGTAGTTTCGCGGATAACGTTACGGCCTTCAAACGAGTGGTGTGTTTGTGTTTGCGATAACGGGAAGATATCTCCTGTAGCAGTAACTACTGCCGGTGCACTTGTTTGGAATGTACCGTTGCGGAAGCTGCTGAAAGGGAACGCGTTTTTACCTACATTGTTACCTACCAAACCAGCTTGTGTACGGCCGTAACCAACAGCTACCGATACAGTACCCTGTGCCTGGCCCGGTTGTGATAACACAGGTAAGCTTAAGGTATAACCGTTAGCGTCGATCTTAACAACTTCAAATTCTTCCAGGCCTAATTTTTTGATATCAGACGGAGACATGGCAGCGAAGTTATCCCAGGTAACTTTAGAAACAGGATCTGGCAACTCCTGCAACCATGGGTTGTTGGCACGTTTACCATCGCGCATGGCAACAGTTTGGTATAAATGCAGCTCTACTTTATTACCATCAACCAGCTGGCCGGCGTGGGTTAATATAGTTTGTGCTACCGCGTTCAGATCTAAATTGAAAGTGTAGGTACCCGGTGCTGCAGCAGGTGCTTTAATAAAGCCGTTCTGCAACAAGGTTTCCCAACCGGCCTGGCCTGCTAAACCGCCTTTTGCAAGCAGGTTTACATCCCAGTTATTTCTAACGTAGCTGTAGTAATCTTTTATTGGGTTTTCAGACCATTGCAGTAAGCTTTGCTCTGCCTGGCGGGTATTGTAAACCGGGTTAATAGTTGGCTGCAATACTGTGTAGTAACCTTCAATAGCGCTATCATCACCCCAAGACTCTAAGTAGTGGTGGTTTGGAGCAACTACGTTACATAAAGTAGCGGTTTCGTCTGCATGGTCTGCAAATGATACTCTAAGGCGTACTTTTTTAAGTGCTTCCTTAACGTCATTAGCCAGGTAGTAATCATAAGCAGGGTTGGCATCCAGGAAGAATACCGCGTCAACTTCGCCGCGTTTTGCTTCTTTTACAAACTCAACCAGCTCAGCATCGTTACCTGCGTACTGGCGTGATGGATTATCCAGATCAATAGTAGTACCGTAACTGCCCAGCAGGGAGTTGATGGCATTTACTAATATCTGTACCGCAACATCGTTAGAACCTGCAACTACAAGGGCTTTGCCTTTAGCAGCTAACAGTTCTTTTGCAACCAGTACAATTGCTTTATCAGCATTGGCATTGGTTAATTTTTTAGAACCCGGTAAAGTAGTGCCGGTTAAAGCATTGTACAGGTTCATGATAGCCAGGCCTTCTTCAGAAGGTTTAATTGGCATACGAACATCGGCGTTGGTACCTGTCATGCTCATACCAGTTTCGAACTGGATGTGGCGCGACATTTTTTTCTCCTCTAACGATTTCGCGTTCCTGTTTTGAACATACTGGCGGGTAAACTCTTCACCGGAGATCCAGGTGCCTAAGAAATCGGCACCGAAGCTCAGGATCACATCTGCCTTATCAAAGTTGTAGTGCGGCAATACTGCTTTACCAAAACTGTTTTGATTGGCCTGGATGATACCTGTGTATGATACTGCATCATAATTAGTATGTTTTGCAGCAGGATATTGTGTTATAAAATCAGCAATAACAGCTAAAGTAGATGGGCTGTGTACTGTTGATGTAATGATGCGTATTTTTTTACCCCCAGCTTTAATAGCGGCAAGTTCGTTCTTAACAAAGGCATCCAGCTGGCTCCAGCCGGTAGTGTTACCGTTAAGCATTGGCTCCTGAACGCGGCCGTTATCGTACAAGTCAAGCACGGATGCCTGCGCCTGTGCGCTTAAACCACCTTTTGATAAAAGATCGTTAGGGTTACCTTCAACCTTAATAGGGCGGCCTTCGCGGGTTTTTACCAATATGGCGTTACCTTCAAAAGTTGATGAGTAATAGTTAGCCACACCCGGGGTTATCTCTTCGGGTTTAATTAAGTATGGTATTGATTTATGCACCGGTACTTTCTGGCAAGCTGCCAAAGTTACCGCACCCACACCAAAACCTAATGCCTTTAAGAAGTCGCGGCGAGGGGTTTTAGCCGAAAGGCCACCACCACTTAAAACTTCTTCAATAGGGATCGGCTCCGCAAATTCGTGTCTGTTTTTCTCAACAAATTCTGGCGTCCTGTTTAGTTCTTCTAAACCTTTCCAGTATTTTTTATTGCTATCCATTTAAGTTATATAAACTGTAATGTAAGTAGTTCTCTTTTGTTATTAATAATGGCATTTAGCGCACTCGGTACCACCTAATACTGCCGCGGTAATTTTCTCGCCTTTTTTGATCTTATCGTGAGCAGCAAGTATCTTATCGTAGTAAGCGTTTCCTTTACCGTTAACTTCGGTACGTTTGTGGCACTGGATACACCATTTCATGGTAAGCGGAGAGTATTGGTATACTTCCTGCATTTCCTGAATTTGGCCGTGGCAGGTTTGGCATTTAATTGCACCAACAGTTACGTGCTGTGAGTGGTTAAAGTAAGCCAGATCTGGCAGGTTGTGTACACGCACCCATTGCATAGGTTTTGTTTTAGTGCTGTCGTATTTCTGCGTTTCAGGATTGTAACCCAAAGCATCGTAGATTTTGTGGATCTCAGGAGATTCGGTTTTAACAGCCTTATGGCAGTTCATACACACGTTTAACGAAGGGATAGAAGCGTTTTTAGATTTGAACGCACCGGTGTGGCAGTACTGGCACTCCATTTTCATTACACCTGCGTGTAGCTTGTGGGAGTATTTAATTGGCTGCACCGGTTGGTAACCCGTGTGTACGTTAGTGTTCCACATAGTAACCCAGCTCCAGCTGCCCATGGCAACCGCGCCGCATACTACTATAAAGAATACTAATTTTTTGTTTTTAAGCGCCTTTTTAACGGTAGCTAAACGGTCAACCGCTACTGTGCCTTCGACAGTTGCTTCTTCTTCTTCAACCAGTAAACCTTTGTTACGTAATAACAAACGCTCTAAAGTTGCAATAACCTTGTTTAATACAAGTATAACGATGAAGGCGATAACAATAACGCCAAGTAAGCCCCAGATAACAAGGCTGCTTGGGCCTGCATCTTCGGCAACAGCGCCACCGGCAGGTGCTTTCGCTTTCGCATCCTGTTGTTTTTTCCAGTCGGCACGTACGTAGGCAATAACATTACCAACATCGCCATCGCTAAGCTCAGTAAAAGCAGTCATGTTAGACTGATTGTACTCGTTATAAATTTTGAGTGCTTTTGGGTTTTTGGCAGCAATTAATGCCTGGTTGTTCTGGATCCATTTGGTCAGGTAAGCATCGTCAGTTTCCTGAGTAAGCTGTGGACCAAGGGCCGGACCTACCACACGCGTATCAATTTTATGACACGCGGTACATTTGGCTTTAAAGATTGCTTCTCCTTTTGCGACATCGGCTTGCGCTTTAGCTGTTAACCCGCTTAGAGCTATACCAGCAACCAGCAAAACCGACTTTGAGAACTGTTTAAGAATCAATGAGATATTTCTCATAAAGTGTATTTATGCTAAATAATTATAGTGTTAATGTGTGAAACAGACGTAAAGATGTATGATTTACCCACTTTTTCAGCCACAAAAGTAAAATTTATTACAGTATCCCTGACAAATTAGTGACAGTAATATCTAATTTATAATCGTTCTAAACAAATTGAAAAACGGCTTTAACACGCTTTAAAAGCGGTTTTTGCGTATTGAGAAAATAATTTGCCGAAGTTTTTTTTTTCGAGTTTTTCTTGGAAATAATTATTGTTTTAATACTGAGGCAAAAAAACAATGAAACGGGAATAATTGGTGCTGTGAAATTAGTAAAAGCAATTAAACATCCAATTTATTATCAAACAAATTTTTCTTTGTTGTTAAAAAAGTACTACCACGGTGATTACGTGAAAACAAAAAGAGCCCTTTAAAAATTAAAGAGCTCTTTTTATAGAATTTATCAACCAGTTATTGTTTCAATATCCAGGCGAAGATCAATGGTGCAACAATTGTAGCATCAGACTCTACAATGAATTTAGGGGTGTTGATATCCAGCTTACCCCAGGTTATCTTCTCGTTAGGCACTGCACCGGAGTACGAACCGTATGAGGTGGTAGAATCAGAGATCTGGCAGAAGTAGCTCCAGAACGGAATCTCGGGCATCTCCATATCCTGGTACAGCATTGGCACCACGCAGATAGGGAAATCGCCGGCAATACCGCCGCCTATCTGGAAGAAACCAATCCCCTTGCCTGTAGAATTTTCGGGGTACCAGCCCGCCAGCCATGCCATGTATTCAATACCGCTCTTCATGGTGCTTGCTTTTACTTCGCCTTTAATAACGTACGATGCAAAAATGTTACCCATAGTGCTGTCTTCCCATCCCGGTACTACTATCGGCAGGTTTCTTTCTGCAGCCGCCAGCATCCATGAGTTTTTAGGGTCTATTTCGTAGTACTGCTCCAGCTCGCCGCTCAGCAGTATCTTATACATAAACTCATGCGGAAAATAACGCTCACCGGCGGTATCAGCATCTTTCCAAATTTTATAGATGTGTTTCTGTAAACGGCGGAAAGCTTCTTCCTCGGGGATACAGGTATCGGTTACGCGGTTGTAGTGGTTCTCTAACAGGTCCCACTCATCCTGCGGGCTCAGGTCGCGGTAGTTGGGTACGCGTTTGTAGTGCGAGTGTGCAACCAGGTTCATAATATCCTCTTCCAGGTTGGCACCTGTACAGCTAATGATATCAATTTTCCCCTGGCGGATCATCTCGGCCAGCGAAATACCCAGTTCGGCAGTACTCATGGCACCACCCAGGGTAACCATCATTTTACCACCTTCGGTTAAATGGGTTTCGTAGCCTTTGGCTGCGTCCATTAAAGCCGCTGCATTAAAATGCAGGTAATTTCTTTCTATAAATTGTGAGATAGGGCCTCTTTCTGTACTCATATTATTTACGCTTATTTATTTTGCAAAAGTAGCTATTTTGATAACATCCGGATTTTAATTTCCACATTCGGCAAAACAATAAGTTTAGCTTTACCTTTGGTATTACTAATCTTATGAAGAAACTTGCCCTCTTTTTGTTTTTAAGCGCCTTTTTACAGCCCGTTTTTGCGCAAAGTTTTTTGCCGAAATTTATCCGTAAAATGTATTTTGATAAGGATACCAGCAAAAAAAGCAGCTTTGTAATACTGCCGGTATTGAGCACCGCGCCCGAAACCGGACTGGAAATTGGCGGCGCCGGCCTCCTCTCCTTTTATACCGATACCGTTCACCGCGAAACCCGCGTATCTAACATATTTGCCTACGCCACGGTAACCACCAAGGGCCAGAGCCGCTTTAGCCTGAGCACCAATTACTGGTTGCCGCAAAATAAATACCACTACACGGCAGCTATCTCCTACATTAACTTCCCTTTTGATTTTTACGGGGTGGGCAACAATACTTTTAAGAGCAATGCCGACCGCCTTGGCCAGAAACGCTTTAAGCTGGCCTTAAGCGGCGAGAAAAAAATAGGCAAAAACATTTATGTAGGCCTGGTGGCCGGCGGTTTCCACTACGAGTTTAATGATGTGGTGAATGATGGCGTTTACCAAACCGACCCGGCTGTAGAAGGCCGCAATGGCGGCACCACCGTTTACATAGGCCCGAGTTTTATATTTGACAGCCGCAACAACAACACCTACACCACCAAAGGCGCTGTGATTACCAGTTATTTTGATGTAATGCACGGCATTGGTGGCAACAGCGACTATAAGGGCGGCTTATTTAATATAGAATATGCGCAGTTCTTTTCGCTCGGCAAGCGTTTTGTTTTGGGGCTGAACCTACAGGAACAGAGCCTTACCGGAAGCCAGTCGCCGTTTTACCTGCTGCCCGCTATGGGCAGCGACGAAATTATGCGCGGCTATTATAACGGCCGTTTCCGCGACCGCAACTACATTGCCGCCCAAACCGAACTGCGCTATCGCCTTGGCCAACGAATAGGGCTGGTGGGCTTCATAGGTACCGGCCAAGTGTGGAACAAAACTTTTAATATGGACGAGCTGAAACCCAACTACGGCGGCGGCGTGCGCTACTTCTTCGATACCGAAAAAGGCCTCAGCATCCGTATAGATTACGGCGTTGGCGAAAAACGTGCTAATGAGAAAAGGCTAAGCGGTGTTTACATTGGGTTGGGCGAAGCGTTTTGATAGATGTGCAGATTTCAGATGTGCAGGTGTGCAGATGAGAACGTTTTAATAAATGTGCAGATTTCAAATGTGCGAGTGTGCAGATGAGAAAGGTTAATGTTTTACGTTGATGTGCAGATAAGAACTATTAACGTTTTATGAGATGCATAGTGTCCTTAACTGCGGGGAAGCCTATTAGCATATCGTTAACAAATATCAGCCTTTTAAGGGAATCTAAAAGCAGGATGGATCGCGTGAATGTTGAAATCTACCTCTTTTATATTCAATACTTGAACCTTCGCCTTTTTGATACAGGCTGTATGATGTATCTCTTTCATCGAGTGTTAAGCTATAAACGCTGGCTTTTAGCTTGAAATCATACTGTTTGAAATTTGTATTATGCAAGTAAACAAACCAAAGCTGGAATAGAAAGTGAAATATGATTGAAGAAGCCAATGCATTTACCGCTAAAAACCGGCTTAATATTTTCTTCTTAAATAAATATGCTATTACTGCCGATACGATGTTTATGGTAAATAGAGCCGGAATAATAAGTACTTCGATTAAAGACACATCCGGTGTTGCATTAACCCACCATACTAATACAGAAAGCAAAATGACGTCAAGCAGAAGCAAACTTAACAATCGCCTAACAAGAATCTGAATTGAATTTGATGTCATCAATTAAAAGAACCGTTAACATCTACTTATCTTTATCCCCATCTGCATATTTGCACATCTGAAATCTGCACATCCACCTAAAACCTTATTATAAAATCTTCTTTCACCCTGCCTTTTTTAAAGAATACCAGCCCTATCCAAAACAGGTCTACCGTTACGGTTACCTGCGGGTTTTTCTTTATTTCGGCCCAGGCTTGTTTCATGCCTTCGCTCCAGTAAATATCATCAAAAATGAGCATAGTATCCTCATGCGCTTTGGGCAGGCATTGTTCAAAATAATTAAGGGTGGCTACACGCTGGTGGTTCCCGTCGATGTAAACAAAGTCGAGTTGTTGTTGGTCGCCCAGTACGCCGCTCAGCGTATCGTCAAAATTGCCGGTTATCAGGTTTACATCTTTCAACCCGGCGCGTTTAAATACTTCTGTGGCAACACCTGCGGTTTGCGGGCAGCCTTCTAAAGTGTACACCTTTGCATCGGGTGCGGCCTGGTGCAGATACAGCGTGGTAACGCCCAGGCAGGTACCCAGCTCTACAATACTTTTGGGCTGCGCAAAGGCCGCCAGGCGGTAAAGAAGCTGCGCCAGCTTAGGCGGCTTAAGCGCGTTGATGGTAATATCGCTTATTTTTTTGCGGTTGTTCTTATTTACGCGCGAGCCTGCGCCGAGGTCGGTAACGGTGATGTAACGGTCGTCTACCAGCAGGGTATCGCGTTCTTTTTCAACTTTATCGTAGGCTGGTTTGTGCTTAAAATCATAAATCACTTCATCAACCAGTTTGTACACAAACGGCGAGTGCAAACCATGACGGTTTTTTGACTTTAACCGGTGCAACAAGAAATCCTTAGCAAACGTTAGATTAGACATTGGTTTATATTGCTGTAAAAGTATATAAACTTTAGTATTTTAGCAGATAGAGATATGATAAATCCTACAGAAGTACATTCACTGATCAAATTACTCGACGACCCCGACGCCGAAATATTTGACCATGTGCATCAAAAACTGCTATCCTACGGCCCGGAAGCCATTGAATACCTGGAATCTGCCTGGGAACAGGCTTTCGACCCGATACAGCAGGAGCGCATTGCCAATTTGGTGCACGCCATCCAGTTCGGTACGGTAAAAAACGACCTGCAGCTGTGGTACCAGGGGGGCGCTTTTGATCTGCTGCAAGGCATCCTCATTATAAACCGTTACCAATACCCGGATCTTGACGAGCAAAAAGTGATTAACCAGGTAGAGGCTATTAAGCGTGATATATGGCTGCAGATGATGAACGAGGCCAGCCCGGTGGAGCAAATAAAGCTGATGAACCACGTGTTTTACAGCATCCACGGTTTTACCGGCAACACCACCAACCATCGCGACCCGCAGAACAGCTACATTAGCCAGGTGCTGGAAACTAAAAAGGGAAACCAGATCTCGCTTGCTATTATCTACTCCATCATTGCCCAAAAGCTGGATATCCCGGTATACGGCGTAAACCTGCCGCAGCACTTTATTTTGGCCTACCTTGATGAAAGCCGGGAAACTGAGTTTGAAGGCGGCATCCTGTTCTACATCAATGCCTTTAACAAGGGGTTCATCTTTGGCCGCCGGGATGTGGATATGTTTCTGAAGCAACTGAACCTGAAGTTCGACAAGCAATTTTACGAGCCCTGCTCTAACTCCGATATTATTAAACGCGTACTCCGCAACCTCATCAGCGCCTACGAACACGCCGGCGCATCCGAAAAAGTAGATGAGCTGAATGAACTGCTGGGGATACTGGAGATATAGATTAGAATCAAGAGATAATTAAAATAGAGCCAAGAGATAAGATTCAAGAGGCAAGACAGGAACAGAGCGGGGAAAGAGCCAAGAGATAAGAACCAAGAAACAAGACAGGAACAAAGCGCGGAAAGAATCAAGAGATAAGAACCACAAGACAAGACAGGAACGGGGTTAAGATAAAGTGTAAATCTATCACAGGATTAATAGAAAAGTATAAACTTGTTTCGAGGGTGTAAAATAAACTGTGTCAAAGCGTAATTAATTACCTTTAACATAGTTTAGAATGAAACAGGAAGAATCGCTCGATTATGAGCAAATGAAAAAGAAAGCCCTGGAGCAACT
>Ga0247812_10002554_pt1 | contig 10270 bp, 12 predicted proteins | sample UWRJL149409B1_FD_178011 | JGI IMG/M metagenome (GOLD analysis project Ga0247812, IMG submission 178011) | Plant litter microbial communities from Arlington Agricultural Research Station in Wisconsin, United States - UWRJ-L149-409B-1 | ecosystem: Environmental > Terrestrial > Plant litter >...
AGACCACGGAGGTCCAAGCCTGGGAGAGGTGCGGAAACCATGGTGATTGTAGATGGGAGATGGTAGATGGAAGTATGTGGTGAAAGTAAAAGTGAAAATGTTCTGAGTAGAGTGATCTCTAAAGTAGATTGCTAGAAGTGGTAATGTCAATGTTGATGTTGATGGGGAGAATGTTGATAATAGAATTCGAATAGTACGGATTATAACTGAATATAAATACCTTTCATCCTCCTGGCTTTCACATTCAGTCGCCATGAGCTATTCCGCATTCGATATGCTCACGAATGAGTAGATCACCCTCCCCCACACTTTCGCGAAGACGTACGACGTAAGTTTGGCAATGGCACTAAGATCAGGACGGACAAAGATAACTGCGCCTGTCTTCGTGGTGGTCCGGACAATTGAAAGTGCGGGTGGTGCTGCAAGCAAAAGGGGTTAGCGACTCATGGTCTCATGCAAATTCCTAGCGATTCGTCTTTAGTAGACGCCACACACCACCCCTGCTGCCCCAGCTCCCCAAGAATCTTGAAGAAACATTTGCATTTCCCCAGTCTTCGCTTGCACGCTTGATTTCCGGGGTCCGGGGTTAGCTAAGGTTCTGGAGAAAGACATGGACTGAGAGACCCCGGCCAGAGCTATAGAAGAAGCTCGTAGATCCCCTCTAGACAAATCTCATTCTCACAACACACCTACAATCTTTTTGATCAGATAGATCGGGCCGCTCTTGTTCCCTTTGAGACCTATCCCAGCTTGAGAGATAGCCATCAAGAAAAGCATCATCACATCGCAATGGCAAAGTCCGTCGAGTTCGAGAAAGATACCGTTATGCAGGTCGAAGATGCAGTGTCCAGAAATGAGAAGACCCAGCAGGGAGACTATTCTGGCGCGGTTGCAAAGACTGATAAGGCAGAGATAGCTTTGGTACGAAAGCTGGACATGAGAATTATGCCCGCGCTGTTCTGCATGTACTTCTTGTAAGTTGACATGACATGATTTAGAGAAAAAGCAGGTCTAACATAAGCTCCAGAAACAAGCTTGACCAAAATGCCTTGGCAAATGCGAAGCTGAACACGCTGGAGAAGGACCTTAAGTTACGTGGCACGCAGTACAACACAGCCATTAGTATTCTCTACGTTGGCTATCTATTCATGCAAATCCCCTCAAACATGTTGCTATCGTCTCGCAAGGTGCGGCCTTCGGTATACATGAGCGTTTGCATGATGGTCTGGGCTGTTGTCGCTGCCCTTACCGCCGTGGTTCACAACTATACTGGCCTTGTCCTCGTTCGATTCTTTCTAGGTAAGCATTTATCTTAGACGATGAAAAATTCCGAAGCACTGGGCTCACATAAGTTTTAGGTGCGGTTGAAGCTCCATTCTACCCAGGAGCTCTCTACATACTTTCCATGTTCTACACACGAAAGGAGATTGCCACTCGTGTATCAATCCTTTATGCAGGAAACATCGTCGCCGTTGCCTTCGCAGGTTTGATTGCCGCCGCAACATTCTCCACCATTGACGGTGCCCATGGTCTTGCAGGATGGCGCTGGTTATTCATCATTGAAGGCTCCGTCACCTTTGGAGTCGCTATTGTTACCTTATTCTTGCTTCCCGATTACCCAAACAACACACGCTGGCTTACTCCTGATGAGCGCGAGCTTGCTCATAACCGAATTCTCCGTGATACAGTTGGTCTGGCAGAAAGCAAGGGCGTTCGAGCAGGCTTTGCTGAGGCCATCCGTGACCCCAGACTCTATCTTTTCGGAATCATGCAGAACATGCACCTTAATGCTACATCTTTCAACCAGTTCTTCCCTTCCGTAGTGAAGGCTCTAGGATACAAGCCTGTCATCACCCTCCTTCTCACATCACCCCCAACCTTGTTTGCCGGAGCTTTTGGAATATATATCGGATGGTCTTCTGGCCGCTTCAACGAGCGAACTTGGCATATTACCGCTGGTATGGGTGCAGCTATGATCGGTTTTATTATCAGCTGTCTTACGCTAAATATCGCTGCACGCTACATTGCTTGCTTTTTGTTCGCGTCTGGTGTGTACAGTGTCAACTCCGTCATCATCGGCTGGGTGTCTGCCACTTTGGGTCAAACGGCCGAGAAGAAAGCTGTGTCGCTCTCCCTCGTAAACGTGGTCTCTATGGCGTCTTTCATCTACACACCATATCTCTATCCTAACAGCGATGCGCCAAAATACGTCACTGCAATGGCCGCCAATGCATGCTTCGCCTTCGCCTCCATCGCGGCCGCTTGGGCAATGAAGTTCTGGCTCAAGCGAACAAATAATAAGCTAAGAAGAGAAGATCCTACAAGCACCATTTTCTACGCCTACTAAACAATCAGACTCATCTGTTTTACATGATTTTCACGAAGAGGCGAATGGCAATTATTAGTTCCACGGGTAACATAATGCTTCACATTGTGTTCACAAAATTGAATGCGTGAGAGTTATCTTTGTTCATATATATATACGCAAATTCAAACTTTTGTTCAAACTAAACTCTATATTAATTGCAAGTCAGACTGACTTTGATTCTCCACAAACACCGTAGCCGGCTACCTTCAAATTCATAATACTGACCTTGGATCATTAGAATTCGTAACTAGAAAAACATATACACGTGGGCGAGCCCCAAGCTTATTGATCAAATCCGGATGTTAATGAAACCCCCCCCCCTCCTGATTATCCATTACGAATATCTATTGCCGGAGCCCCCAATACCCAACCACTGGTCGTTGCTTATCCAAAATGGTGTATCCATCTCATGTAGTAACTCTGAATTTTCCCAACTCTGCATCTGCAGATCTGGTACAATCTGATTTTGCGGCCCGAACCTGTACGAATATCCAGCTCCGTCAACATTGAAGCTTGGCATCGGCTCATTAAACGTCCAGCTGGGACGCGCAAACTGCGACTGCGTTATGCTCGACAGGTTGGCCAGCTGTTGCTGATGTTGTAACGATGAATCTTTATTAGCCTGTTGCAGGTCTACAAGAGCTTGTGCGGTGCCTGAATCTTGATGCGAGCGGAATATGGCTTGCTTGGATGCCGAGACTGACCGATCGATGTTTGGATATTGCTGCTGTTCACGTTGAGGTATTGTGTTGCAGGGGGTTCGAGAACCACTATTATGGCCGCTTTGCTGCGAGGTTAATCCTGAAGACGCATGAAGCATGGACTGGCTCTGTTCGCCCCCGTTGGTCGTGCTGTGGCCGTACCTAATACCCGGATTTGAACGGCTTTTTCTTGTGATGAGCTTTGTACGCAAATCGCGGATTGCGGCAGCACATGCGTTAGGCCAATTGCTACCTCGTAGGGTGAGGTGCTTCAGAACTTCAAGAGCGCGATCAGATAGCCTGGACATAGTTAGAGTGGTCTACTACAATGGTTAAAATCTCGACGCCATGGGACTTTACCTGATTGCTGCAGCTTGAGGAACCTGGTATTCATTTGCAGCATGCATAACGAGAAATACGCTCATCCATACAGCCCAAGTAAAGGACGGCCAGAGAAGACCACAGTGGTCTGAATCTCCAGGGGCCTCGGAAACCGGGAGATCTCCTTTCATTCCCAAAGCTCCATGCAAAGTGGTGACAATTGATCTAGAAGCACTGACGCAGTTTTGCAGTGCAGCATCGTATGCTGAATTTAGTTTCGAAGTTGCAAGAGTATGCTTATAGAGAGCGATGATAGACTCGTGTCTGAGAACAACAAGAGTTACTTGGTGGTAACGGCTGATCTGTGAGGAGCCAGCGCTTCTCGTCTCAAGGTATTCTTCGACCTCATTCCACCATTTGGTAAGTTCTGCGCCAATAATTACAGCTTCATCTACCTCCGGATGCCTTTCTGATAAAGATTTATTCCGCAATTCAGAGATGGACCCCCTGATCTTGGCGTGCTTGGCTAAAAACTCCAGTAAATCCAATCGGTTGTCTTTATCTACAACATCTTAGTAGCTAGAGCATCACGGTAATGTTTAAATATTTCTACCATACCTGATGGCTCATGAGATGCATCTCCGTGTCTTTCCGATGTCAGAAAACATGCGTCTATTTCACTATCTCGGATAGCCAGAGGGACACCGAGTCGGATACAGATGTAACGGTCTATACAATACATTGAACAAAACAGCCGTTGTCTGAGCTCTGCATCCTTCTTTGGGATAGCTGTAAATTGCTTTGGGCATCTGTGGAGCCCTAAGTGGAATGCCATGCGGACAGCGAGTCCTTCGAGACGAGAAGCTGCATTATAACGCAGCATAGAGATTAGTAGTAACTGTACACTAACAACTGCTTGTAAAGAAAGTATCGAAGTTTCATCGGTCAGCAAAGATTGGATACTCTGAACAGCAGCATTAACAGTTGGGAAAACAAGCTGTAATGGAACCGGGCGTGCGACTACTTTTGTTTGCCTACGATCAGCAAGCGATATCGAAATGATGGAACGAATAATAGTGAGCTTGTGAGGCGAAGATTCCGCCACCTCTTGTATTCCATGTTGGACAACAAGATCAAAGTACTCTAGGACCGTTGGAGCGTGAAGGAACGGATACGCTGGGTGCCAATGATCAAAGTAGCTGCGCGTCCAGGTAATGAGATCATCAAATTTGAATGCATCGCTGCCATCGGAAACAGGATTTTCGAGGATTTCGTCTTGTTGCCAGAGAGCTCTCGACGCGCTCATCGTTGCCCCAGTAAGGAGTTGATCATCCTCCCCAGGAACTGCATCACTTTCCGGAGTCTGAATCTGAACCTGTCGTCCTTGGGATCTATCTGTAGGACAATCATTTACAGAGGATGTGACTGATCCACCACGTCCCAGGCTTTGGGCAAATGGGGAGGTGGCATCTCCTGAGCCTACGCCTACTTCTCGCAGCTGTTGGCCCATGGTTTGCAAAAAAATGCGCCTCTTTTTAGCAGGAGGCTCTGCTGTCCCATCTACGAATTCTTCCATCACCTCTACAACATCCCGCCGTTTGCCAGGATGTGACTGCTCCAGAGGCATCGTACTTGTGGTGAGATGTCTAGTCCTAAGTGGTTTAGATAGAGTCTAGTCTTTTGAGGCTAGCCGTATCCTCGACGGCATGGTACTTTGCTTTTGGGTTTCATATACTCTTGGCCATCAGAATCAACATTGGTAAGAACTTCAATCAGGGTAATGGGTCGCAGTAATATTGATTTAACTTTCATGGAATATGCAGAGAAGATTGTCGTTGTGATTAGCTTGGAGTAGTCCAGTCATTATTAGCTAAGCAAATTCTCAAGTGGAGACTCGTCTCCTCCGCATAGCGGCATGCTACCCCCATCCCAACATCAAACCCCGCATGCCAATAATCTCCACCATGCTATTATTGTCTTGATGAGTTGAACCAAGCCTTGGGCACTAGTCCCAAGCCATGCATGGTGAAAAGACTAGCGGCAATGTATGAGAGCAAAGGAATACATTTTACTCGCATGTCATCTCTGTGTCCCAAATATATAATATTGGAGCAAGACAATGTTACTGTAGATGTAGATGAGTTCTATTTATTCACCTTAATCTAATCGGCCCCTTTATCTTGGAGCTACCTTCCTCTAGCTCTTCTTAGCGCTCTACGTGTGGCAGCATCCATCCAGTACATCATGGGAACCGTCCGATCCCCCATAGTTGGACTGTGAAGTAAAGAGGTCAATGAACTACTAATTGACAAATCCCAACATGGCGAACTGCGGAAGGAAGAATAGTGATGATATGCTATATACCAAGCAGAGCAATGAAACGCCCTTTGTTGTAACAATGGCCACTATGCACCTTTCGGAGGTGAATTTGGTTAGGCTTACAGTATGTGTATCCTTTCATGGCAGTGTTCCGTGAGAATCTTGTCTCCCCAACCTGTATTGGTATCTAAAAGTATTTGTGCCGTTCATCTGCAGATATCCGTTCTACGTCCAACTCCTGTTGCCCGGATTTATGCGACGTTGAGCTGCGCTGCTTGCGTATCGGCGGTAATGTATCGACGTCGTCAGACCTGGCGACCGAAACCGGTTTGAAAAGTGCACCAGATAGTGGCCGGCCTCTCAGTGGGCTAGACTTTTCCGTAAATGAATTTTCATTATAAGCTCCGTCCAAAGTTTCAATCGGATCCAACATGCTTCCATGATCCTGCTGTGATATCGGGGTGCTTGTCCATATATCATCTTCCAGAAGTCTGCCCGATGGTTGGACATGGTTCCCTGCTGCATTATCATGAGTATCCAACCTCGCTTCCTCATTCATTCCCATTGGATAGTCTTCGAATATCATCCCCTGTGCATCGTGGGTGCCGTGGTGCATGAAATGCCATTTCTGCGCTTGCTCTGGTGAGGTACTCTGTGACTTTGGAAAGTGAGACGATCTCGGCCACTGATGGTCTGGTTCCGGAGGGTTAGGCAACTGTTCGGAGGAGCTTGGCGGTTGTTTTTTCAAATTACTGATGCGGATCTTTTCCTGTAACCAAACTTGGCGCTGGTCTGCCAACGCAAGCGGAAAACGCTTCCATTCCTCTAATTTTACTTCTTTAGATTGTGATGTGCCGTACTCCAAAAAGCTATCACGGTCGACCAATACAGCTGGTTGATCATTGGCGTTTTGAAAAGAAGAACTAGCTATGGACAACGTCTCGAGAAGAGCTAATTCGGTCTCGAGGAGCCGTTGCTCTAGATGATTTATATACCCCGATGGGATGCCCCTAACGATGGCAAATTATCAGTACATAGATTGATTGGTTGGTTGGGTAACTTTTGCTTATGAAGTCTGGTTATTCAGAAAGGTCTTATGTTGACAAACCTTTTAATGCTTGGAGGATAATGGCACGTTGAGCCGGAGGACAGACAAGGTGTACAGGCTGGTCTGACGGAGACACACTTAGATTCTGAGTGGCGCGGGAGGAAAGCGAAAGCAACGCCAAGATAGGTAAGAAGCTTACATTTTTCGATCACACTGTTCGTTAGAATTCTTTCTTATAACAAAGGTTCCTTCTGGACAGAACAGGGTGACAGAAACACGACAAGGGACACACTATCTTACTTTGCACTTTTTGGTCCGACAGAGCTCACAGGCAATTGGATTTGTTTGCTCCTATATCCTTGAGGTCAGGCAGGACACGTGAAATGGTGAGGCATGGTGATGCTCATCCGGAAGAAGGGCAACGTACCATTTTGCGGTTACATAGCCAAGTATGGAGTAAGGTTATGGGGTACCACCATATACCATCCTATTGCTCGCTAACCGGGGAGGGGATAATCCAGAAGAATACGCTTGACAGCCCTACTATATGTCCGTGCCCAGTCGTTCTTTGTCTGGTCCCGTCAACTTTGTCGTCGACTTCGGACATTCGTTCGTGCGGGCTGAATCCCGGAGAAAGAAAGTTCCGTCCGCCTCCATTTGCGGAGTAGAGGGGTTAAGCCGGGGCGGGGGCCGGCGGTGGAGCCGACAATCGGGAATTCTAATATCCGACATTGCCTGAGCCGTACCCATCCGAGCCATCCTCCCCTCCCTCCTCCTACAATGAGTTTGGAGATGGTCAAGAGGACAGCAATCCTCCTTGCCACTACCTCATTGGGCGACAGTATTCTACCTCCCCAAAAAGCACTTTCCGCTGATGTCCATGGCATCGACCAACCTCTCGACCCTCGCACATTAGTTAGTATTTGCCTACGCCAGCTTCGTTCCTCGAGATGGATTCCATAGATGAAGGATCGGGGAAACCCGCTCTCGTCAAGGAAGTCATCGGGTGTTTGCCAGCATCAAAGTACGTGTAAGGTTAGATAGAAGCTTATAAGCCGAAATGCGGATCTGAAATACAGTACATAATATATATATCTCTGCTACACGGCACTTATAAGCTGAATGATCTGATTGACCAAAATCACCATTCTTCCATACCGCATTTCACCATTCAACTTTGAATCATGACAGTTGCCTACCTAAATTTGCATGATGGCGAAGCAATTGTACCTAACCGCCTTCCCCTTTCTCCTGTGGGGGATATGAAAGACATCATCAAGGTAGGCATCAATGGATGGGGAAGAATCGGTCAGTAACCTTACTTGATTGGAGGGTATTCCATCATTCCCCTTTGGACTTAACCGTTTGGATGAAACCCCAGTCTTCTCAGCTAGCTAACTGTGTTCCATTCCATCCACAGGCCGCATTGCTTTTCGGAACTCTCTCATGCGCAAGAACATGCGCGTTGTCGCGATCAATCATACCTGTGCATCTGTGGACGACATCATCTATCAGATCTTCTTTGACTCTACTCATGGCCCTTTGAGTACCAGTGTCCTCAGTCCCGAGGAGATCTTCCCCGTCGATCCCACCACCTTGTCGGTTCGCGGCCAGCTCGTAAACCTAACCTCACAACGTGATCCCAAGCTATTGAACTGGAGTGCTTTAGGTGCCGAATATATCATCGAAAGCACTGGCAAATTTACCACTGCAGAACAAGCTCAACAACACGTCGACTTCGGTAAGGCGAAGGGGGTCCTGATCTCCGCCCCAAGCAAAGATGCTCCAACCTTCGTTTGTGGTGTCAATACTCATGGCCTTGCTCATACCCGGGCACTTTCACGGTCCCATAACCAACATGCCCATCCCTTACCCAAAGTACTATCCTGTGCGAGCTGTACGACTAATTGTCTGGCTCCCCTTGCAAAGGTTCTCAACGACAATTTTGGCATCGTACAAGGCTTAATGACGACTGTTCATGCGTCCACTAAGTCTCAGCCCGTCCTTGACGGATATAGTAAACGTGGACGCCGCCTCGGCAGAGCGGTGCTAGGCAATGTTATCCCTACTACTACCGGCGCCGCTAGCGCAGTGTCTGCGGTCCTTCCAGAACTAACGGGGAAGCTTACTGGTATCTCCCTACGTGTCCCTACGTATGTCTCAAACCTCCAACTGATGAAATATTGATCATCCTGCTGATTATGACCAGAAATAACGTCTCCTTGGTAGACTTGACGATCAACCTAGAAAAGGATACCTCGCTTGCCCAAATCATATCCACGTTGGAGAAAGCATCTGCAGGGGCTTTAAGGGGAGTTCTAAAAGTCGAGCGTGATGAGCTGGTGAGCTGTGACTTCCAAGGAAACCCACATAGCTGCGTTGTCGACGCAGAAGCTTGTGTCGAGTTAAATTCTAGGGTAGGCTCGCGTTGTACCCATCCTCGTCGTGATTGGTGATGTGCTAACAACGAACAGTTCTTTAAAATCCTTGCCTGGTATGACAATGAATGGGCCTATTCATCCCGTGTTCTAGATTTATTGACCATGATGGCAAGTTCTGCTATGTGAGACGGTGACACAGGAGAGAGTGAGGCGAGGATAAACGGCCCCAGATGCTCCAGCATCCTTATTATGGAAGGAGCTGGTAGCTATCTTCGACGAGAATTTGGGGTTATATGGGCAAAACTACCACCACTTTGAATCCGTATGTTCTTCCCTTGGTACAGGAGTGTGCTTGTCTCAGCTTTCGAGTACTGAGTATATTCATCAACCGTTATGTGGTGTAGCGCAGAATATATGTGAGCGGTAGATATTCTACTAGAAGACAAAAAGGGTTAAGAGGCTCAAGCAATCCCGACAATGTAGCGGAGGAACTCCACAACCAACTATTGCTAACTATATATCGGCAAGCGACAAAAACTTAAACAATAGGTACGAAACTGTATGCTCAGGAGATAGGAAACAGCATAATCTGAGTTCGAGTTAATAAAAAATTGCTCATAATCCACATGTCACAAGTGTATGCGAAATTCGTGGGTGGCCTGCCAAATCAGAGATCTAGATATGATGAAACAATACCCTACGATAAACATATATTCTGGGGTATGAAAAACATAATTGTTAACAGAGTAGGGAAAGAAGATAAACTGAGACGTAGAGTAAAGAGTGAATCGGTCTTTACAAACAAATATTAAAGAATGATATGATGCTCTCCGAGTACTCCGTACCCGTTTATACTGTTCTGACGGTTACGAATTGCCTATTTTGAGCTAGCGGTTGTGGACCTATGGCGCCCAGGCTCCTAATCACGTGCTGCGCGTTCTGCCCCACGTAGTTGAAGACGCGGGCGCGTTATTTCGCGTTTGGCTTCGAAGTGCTCATATCATCACATTGTCGCAATGTTTAAGCCTTTCAAGCCGCCTCTGCTAAAGAGGCCTCAACCGTCTACAGTTGATTTAACAATTGTACCAGACTCGGACACAGAGATCGTGCCAGACTCTGACGAAGAAGTACA
>Ga0247812_10002557_pt1 | contig 10265 bp, 11 predicted proteins | sample UWRJL149409B1_FD_178011 | JGI IMG/M metagenome (GOLD analysis project Ga0247812, IMG submission 178011) | Plant litter microbial communities from Arlington Agricultural Research Station in Wisconsin, United States - UWRJ-L149-409B-1 | ecosystem: Environmental > Terrestrial > Plant litter >...
GCCAAGGTCGACGATAAGGACAAGTCCCAGACGGCACCGGATGTCGCGGACGACGACACCGCCGGGCCCGACAAGCGTGCGATGGATCAGGCGCAGCGTCCTAATGCCGTCACCCGCGCCTATGGAATCGAGCAGGGCAAGGATCGCAGCCCCGAGCTCGGGCTCTGAGGCGGCCATGAAGATCCGCCAGAACCTCTACATCGAGCGCAAGGTCAGCGAGGCGATCGAGGCGATCGCCGGCGGGCCGGGCGCGAACAAGAGCCGGCTCGTCAACGAAGCGCTCGCCGCCTGGCTCGCGCGCCGCGGAACCAAGGAGATTGACGACCTCTTCAAGGGCCGGCTCGACCTGATGTCGCGCGAGATCGCCGGCGCGCGGCGGGATATCGAGATCGTGCTGGAGAGCCTGGCGCTGCTGGTCCGCTACCAGCTGACGGTCACCGCACCTTTAGCAGAGGGCGACGAGGCGGGAAGGGCCCAGGGCCGTGCGCGGTTTGAGGCCTTCATCACCGAGGTCGGGCGTCAGCTCGCCGCCGGCCGGCGCACGCTGGCGCCGGCTGAGCCTGTGGGAGGGCGGGTATGAGCACCGGCCGGTCCGACACCATCTCCGCTGGTCGTCGCCGCGCTATGCTGCGCACCGCCATGGGGCCGGCCATCGCCGCCGCTCTGGGCGATCCGCGGGTGATCGAGATCATGGTCAATCCCGACGGGGCGCTGCGCGTCGATATCCTCGGTGAAGGCCGGGTCGATACGGGATTGACCCTGGACGCGTCGGAGGTCGAACGGATCATCCGCCTGGTCGCTTCCCATGCCCGCGCCGAGGCCCATGCCGAAGCACCCATCGTTTCCGCCGAGCTTCCGCCGCATGGCGAGGGGGCCGGCGAGCGGTTCGAGGGCGTTCTGCCGCCCGTCTCCACAGCACCCTGCTTTTCGATCCGAAAGCCCGCGTCGCGCATCCATAGCCTGATGGATTATGTGACGGACGGCATCCTGTGCCCGGAAGGCGCGCGCCTGCTGTCGCTGGCGGTGGTCGACCGCCGCAACATCCTCGTTGCCGGTGGCACAAGCTCGGGCAAGACCACTCTTGCCAATGCGCTGCTTGCCGAGATGGCCGAGCGTGACGAGCGGGTGATCCTGATCGAGGACACACGCGAGCTACAATCGCCCGCGCGCGATACCGTCGCGCTCAGGACCCGGGCGGGTGCGGTGACCATGGGCGACCTGGTCCGCTCGACACTGCGCCTGCGACCAGACCGCATCATCGTCGGCGAAGTGCGCGGCCCCGAAGCCCTCGACATGCTCAAGGCCTGGAACACCGGCCATCCCGGCGGCATCGCGACCGTCCACGCCAACAGCGCGGTCTCAGCCCTCTATCGGCTCGAGCAGCTGACCCAAGAAGCCGTGGTCACCGTGCCGCGCCGTCTGATCGCCGAGGCGATCGACATCATCGTGTTCATCGCAGGGCGCGGCAGCGCTCGATCCGTCGAGACGATCGCCCGCGTCACCGGCCTCGATCCGGACGGCGGCTACGCCGTCGTCGACATCACCCCAACCCGCATTCTTTCGACCTGAGGAGATTCTCATGAAGACGCCCCGTATTTTCAGCCGCAAGCCCTTCCTGTTTTCCAGCCTGACGCTGGGCCTCTGGGTCGCTCTGACCGGCCCTGCCGCCGCCAGCGGATCGGGCATGCCCTGGGAGGAACCCCTCCAACAGGTCCTTGAGTCCGTGCAGGGCCCCGTCGCCAAGATCGTCGCGGTGATCATCATCATTACCACGGGCCTGACGCTGGCCTTTGGCGAGACCTCGGGCGGCTTCCGCCGCCTGATCCAGATCGTCTTCGGCCTGTCGATCGCCTTTGCGGCCTCCTCCTTCTTCCTGTCCTTCTTCAGCTTCGGCGGGGGAGCGCTGGTCGGATGAGCCATATCGAGGGTTTCGAGGCGCCGATCCACGCCAGCCTGGGCCAGCCCATCCTGCTTGGCGGGGCGCCGCGCGGCATCGCGATCGTCAACGGCACGATCGCAGCGGCGGTCGGGCTCGGCCTGCAGCAATGGCTGATCGGCATCGCCCTGTGGGCGATCGGCCACAGCATCGCCGTCTTTGCGGCGCGTCGCGATCCGGATTTCGCGCCGGTGCTGCTCCGGCACCTTCGTCAGAAGGGATATTGGGCATGCTGAACCTCGCCGAATATCGCACCCGCGCCGACCGGCTCGCCGACCATCTGCCCTGGGCCGCGCTGGTCGCGCCCGGCATCGTCCTCAACAAGGATGGCAGCTTCCAGCGCAGTTTCGCTTTTCGCGGACCCGATCTTGAAAGCGCGACCGAAGCGGAGCTCGTATCGGCCTGCGCGCGGGCAAACAATGTGCTCAAGCGGCTGGGTTCGGGCTGGGCATTGTTCTTCGACGCCGAGCGGCGGGAGGCCCTGGGCTATCCGCACGGTCAATTCCCCGATTCCGCCTCCTGGCTGGTCGATCAGGAGCGCCGCGCCGGCTTCGAGGCAGAGAGGCAGCATTTCGAAAGCGTCTTCCACGGCACGCTCGTGTGGATGCCACCTGCGGACGGTAGCGATACGGCGGGCCGGTCGCTGCTGGAGCGGCCCGACACCAGCGTGAAGGAGGAGCGCGACTGGCGCGGCAGCCTTGCAAGTTTCGCCGCCGAGACCGACCGCGTGCTGGATCTGTTTTCCGGTTTCATGCCCGAGGTGCGCGGGCTCGGCGACGAAGAGACCCTGACCTATTTTCACGCCACCGTTTCGGGACGCCACCACCGCGTCGCCACGCCGGAGACGCCCCTCTATCTCGATGCCTTGCTCGCCGATACGCCGCTGGTCGGCGGGATCGAGCCGAAGCTTGGCGATCTGCACCTGCGCACGCTGACCCTTCTCGGTTTTCCCAACATGAGCCGGCCCGGCATTCTCGACGCGCTCAACCATCAGGATTTCGGATATCGCTGGGTCACACGGTTCATCGCGCTCGACAAGACCGACGCGACCAAGGCACTGGCCCGGATCCGCCGCCAGTGGTTCAACAAGCGCAAGTCGGTGACCGCGCTGCTGCGCGAGGTGATGTACAACCAGCCCGCTCAATTGCTCGACAGCGATGCCGACAACAAGGTGGCGGATGCCGATCTCGCGCTGCAGGCGCTGGGTGGCGACTATGTCGCCTTCGGCCATCTCACCACCACGATCACGGTCACCGACACCGATCACGCGCGCGTGGAAGACAAGGTCCGCGCCGTCGAACGCATCGTCAACGGGCTCGGCTTCACCTGCATCCGCGAAAGCGTCAATGCGGTGGAAGCATGGCTTTCGTCACTGCCCGGCCAGACATATGCCAATGTCCGCCAGCCGCTCGTCCATACGCTGAACCTCGCGCATCTCATGCCGCTCTCCTGCGTCTGGGCGGGCCCGGCGGGTAGCGCGCATTTCATCGCCCCGCCGCTGTTCTACGCACAGACCAGCGGATCGACGCCGTTCCGCGTCTCGAACCATGTCGGCGATGTCGGGCATATGCTCGTGGTCGGGCCAACGGGGGCGGGCAAGTCGGTCCTGCTGGCGCTCATCGCCCTGCAGTTCAGGCGCTATGCGGGCGCGCAGATCTATATCTTCGATAAGGGCTATTCCGCACGCGCGGCGGTGCTGGCCATGGGCGGTGTCCACCATACGCTGGGCGTGGAGAGCGACGATGCGCTGGCCTTCCAGCCGCTGCGCGCGATCGACAGGATGGCAGAACGCAGCTGGGCGGCCGAGTGGCTCGCCGCTTTGCTAGCGCACGAACGCGTGCTGGTCACGCCGGAGGAGAAGGACGCTCTGTGGTTGGCGCTGGGCAGTCTCGCCTCGGCACCGCCGCAGGAGCGGACCATGACCGGGCTTGCCATGCTGCTCCAGTCGAAGGCGCTGCGCAAAGCGCTGTCCGCCTATACGCTTGAGGGGGCGTACGGCCGCCTCCTCGACGCGGCCGAGCAAAATCTCGCGCTCGCCGATCTGCAGTGCTTCGAGACCGAGGCGCTGATGGGGCAGGCGGGCGTGGTCGCTCCCGTGCTCACCTATCTCTTCCACCGGCTCGAGGAGCAGTTCGACGGAAGGCCCACACTGCTGATCCTCGACGAAGCCTGGATCTTCCTCGACCATCCGCTCTTCGCCGCGCGGATCCGCGAATGGCTCAAGACGCTGCGCAAGAAGAATGTCTCCGTCCTGTTCGCCACGCAGAGTCTCGCCGACATCGCCGACAGCGCAATTGCGCCCGCGATCATCGAAAGCTGCCCGCAGCGGATCTTCCTGCCCAACGACCGGGCGATCGAGCCTCAGTCCCGCGCCGCCTACGCCCGGTTCGGGCTGAACGAGCGCCAGATCGAGCTGATCTCCCGCTCGACGCCCAAGAGGCATTATTATCTTCAGTCCGCCCGCGGCAATCGGCTGTTCGAACTCGGTCTCGGACCTGTCGCGTTGGCGCTGTGCGGTGCCTCCGACCCGGCCAGCCAGAAGCGGATCGACGCCCTGCTGGTCGAAGGCGGCACTGAAGATTTCGCGGCCCGATATCTCGCATCGGTGGGCCTCGACTGGGCGACCGCCGCCCTCAACGAATTCCCGACCCCCTACCGACCAACACCCCCGGCACAGGAGCCACAGTTATGATCACGTCCTTCCCGAACCGCAAAACCTTCGTCACCACGCTGCTCGGACTCGCCGCGGCAGGTTCGTTCGGCATGGTACTGGCGGTCCCGCGACCCGCCCATGCGATCATCGTCTACGACCCGAGCAACCATGCGCAGAATTTGCTGACCGCCGCGCGTGCGCTGACTCAGATCAACAACCAGATCCAGTCGCTCCAGAATGAGGCGTCGATGCTGACCAGCATGGCCCGGAACCTCAGCCGGATCGACTTTCCCGAGCTCCAGCAGCTCACCCAGAGGTTGCGTCAGATCGAACGCCTGATGACGCAAGCTCAGGGTATCGACTTCAACGTCGACCAGATCGAGGGTCAGTTCCGACGCCTGTTCCCAGACCCGAGCCGCATCCTGGGCAGCGCCCAGCATGTCGCCGAAGCCCGCGCGCGGCTCGACGGAGCGATGACCGCGTTTCGCCAGACCATGGCCGTCCAGTCGCAGGTTGTCGGCAATGTCCAGGAGGACGCGCAGGCCCTCGCCGCGATCGTGGCGAAGAGTCAGGGCGCGGAAGGGAGCCTGCAGGCGTCCCAGGCGACCAACCAGCTTCTTGCGCTCGGTGCCAAGCAGCAGTTCCAGATCCAGCAGATGATGGCTGCGCAATATCGCGCCGAGGCCATGGAGCAGGCGCGGCGCGTCCAGGCCGAGGCCGATGCGCGCGCAACCACGCGGCGGTTTCTCGGATCCGGCACGGCCTACACGCCCAGATAGACGTGCCGGCGGGCGGCGGTGCCCTTTCGACCGCGGCCTCTTTCACAGGACAGGCATTATGAACGACCTCAACGTCATCGATCGCTTTCTCCAGGCCTTCATCACCTATATCGACAGCGGCTTCGGCCTGCTGGGTCCGGATGTCGGGTTTCTGACCGCGACGCTGATCGGCATCGACATCACGCTGGCCGGCCTCTTCTGGGCGATGGGCGGCGAGCAGGACGTGATCGGCCGCTTCCTGAAGAAGATCCTCTATGTCGGCGCCTTCGCCTTTATCCTGAACCGCTTCTCGACGCTCGCCGACATCATCTTTCGCTCCTTCGCCGCCGCCGGCCTGACCGCGGGCGGCGGCACGATGTCAGCTGCCGATCTGCTCCGGCCCGGCCGCCTTGCCGGGACCGGATTCGAGGCTGCCTGGCCGCTGCTCGATCAGGCGTCGCAGATGATGGGTTTCACCAGTTTCTTCGATAATTTCCTGACGATCGCTGTGCTGCTGCTCGCCTGGGTGCTCGTCGTCATCGCCTTCTTCACCCTCGCGGTGCAGATGTTCGTGACGATCGTCGAGTTCAAGCTGACCACGCTCGCCGGCTTCATCCTGGTGCCGTTCGCCTTGTGGAACCGGACCAGCTTCCTCGCAGAACGGGTGCTGGGCAACGTCGTCAGCTCGGGCATCAAGGTGATGGTGCTTGCGGTGATCGTCGGCATCGGCGCCAATTTCTTTTCGGAATTCGTGGCGGCGTTGCACGGGCAGGAGCCCGATATCGGCCAGGCGATGAGCTTGGTGCTCGCGGCGCTTTCGCTGTTTGGACTTGGCATCTTCGGCCCCGGCATCGCTTCCGGCCTGGTCGCCGGCGCGCCGCAGCTCGGCGCGGGTGCGGCTCTTGGCACGACCGTGGGCGCCGCCGCAGCGGCGGCGGTCGGCGGCGGCGCGACCGTTGGCGCGGCGCGCATGGCGGGAGGCGGGGCGCTGGCTGCGGTCAGGGCAGGGGCCTCCATGGGCTCGGCGGCATCCACAGCCTATCGGCTCGGCCAGGAGACCGGCGCGGCGCCAAGCATTGGCGCCGGTCTCGGCGGCGTGGCGCGCGCTGGGGGCGGTGCGATCCAGCAGAGAGCGACGGCTGCTCTTGGCGTTGGCGAGGCGGCGCAATCGGGTCGCGACGCGGCCTGGCGCGCAATGAACAGCAATGGCGCGCCAGCCGGACCGACGGCTGGCACCCATGATGACACTGCGCCTGCGTGGGCTCGCGCGCTGCATAGCCAGCAGGCCGCGCGCCAGCATCGACATGCCGCCGCCCAAGCGCTGCGCGAAGGCGATCGTGGCGGCGCATCCGCCACCCCGGACATCAAGGAAAAGGAGGATTGATCCGATGAAATTCAAACGAAGCGTCCAGCGCTATGGACGTACCCCCGAACCGGAAACACCCTATCAACGCGCCGGCCAGGTATGGGACGAGCGTATCGGTTCGGCCCGCGCGCAAGCAAGTAATTGGCGGCTGATGGCATTCGGCACGCTCGCGCTGAGTGTCGGCATGTCGGGCGCGCTGGTGTGGCAGTCGCAGCAAAGCCGGGTGACACCCTATGTCGTCGAGGTCGATCGCCTCGGCGAGGCCCGGGCGGTCACCGAGGCCGAAGCGGCGTTCCGGCCCACAGATCCACAAGTCGCTTGGCATCTCGCCCGGTTCGTCGAACATATCCGCTCCGTTTCTCTCGACCCGGTGCTGATGCGGCGCGACTGGCTCTCAGCCTATGATTTTGTCACCGATCGGGGCGCCCGCTTCCTCGGCGAATACGCCCGTGCTGCCAATCCGTTCGCCAATATCGGCCAGCGGACTGTTGCGGTCCAGGTGACCAGCGTGGTGCGCGCGTCGGACCGGTCGTTCCAAGTGAAGTGGAGCGAGACGGCCTATGAGCGCGGCAGCGAGGCGGGATCATCGCGTTGGACCGGCATCCTCTCTGTTGCGATGCGGCCGCCGGTTTCCGCTGACACGCTGCGCAAGAACCCGCTCGGCATCTATGTCGATGCGATCGACTGGAGCCGGGAACTGGATCCCGTGCCGCCGCAGGGACCGCCCAACGTGCCGACACGATCCGTTGGGCCGCAGCCCGCCACTTCAAATCCACCCACCCTGGCCGCGCAGCCGGCCTTTCAACCGGAGGTTCAGCCATGACCCGATTGCTTCCCGTTCCCGTATCACTGGCCACCAGCGTCGCACTTGCCATGCCTGGCGCGTATGCAAGGCCGACCCCCAAGTCGCCCCATGAAGCCAAAGCAGTGGCGGCCGCCAATCGTGCGGCCACGATCGGGCCCGCCGCCCAGGGCTTTGTCAATGCTGCACAGGTCTACGCCTTTGCAGGCGGCATGATCTACCATGTCATCACTGCGCCCGAGCAGGTGACGGATATCTCGCTGCAGCCCGGCGAGACCCTGATCGCAGTTGCCAGCGGTGACACGGTGCGATGGGTGATCGGCGATACGACAAGCGGCTCGGGCGCCGAGAAGCGAACCCATGTTCTGGTCAAGCCGTTCAGCGCGGGGCTCGCCACCAATCTGGTGATCACAACCGATCGGCGCAGCTATCATCTTTCGCTCACCAGTGTCGCCCGCACGGCAATGATGGCGCTGTCCTGGACCTATCCGCAGGACGATCTGCTTGCATTGAAGCGAGCCCCCGCCGCGGTCGAGGCGGCCGCACCGATTGCCGCCGGGATCGAGGTGGAGCAGCTCCATTTCAATTACGCCGTCTCGGGGGACAAACCGTCGTGGCGGCCGCTGCGGGCATTCGATGACGGGAGGCAGACTTTCGTGGAGTTTCCGGCGAGCCTTGCCGTCGGCGAAGCACCGCCACTCTTTCTGGTGGATGCGAAAGGGGACGCGCAGCTCGTCAACTACCGGGTGAGGGGGCGCTTCTATGTCGTCGACCGGCTCTTCGATGTCGCGGAACTCCGCCTCGGTACCAGAAAGCAGCAGGTTGTGCGCATCACGCGAACCGCCGATGGCGAACCCAAGCGGAGGGGAGCATGACCGAGCACGTTCCAACCCCTCCCGCGAGCGACGCCCCCACGGCGCCAGCAAAGGTCGATCCGGAATCCATGGCTTTGCGTGCCCAGCCGACGAAGGCGGTCCGCTTCCGGCGGGGGGCGATCGTGGCGCTCGCCGGGCTCGGGTCGCTCAGCCTGATCGGAACCAGCTGGTTTGCGCTGCGGACTTCCTCGCCGATGCTGGCTGGCAAGACCGACGCCCCACAACTCCCAACCAAGCCACCCCCTGAGGTCGCAAATGCGCTGCCCGCCAATTATGGCGAAGTGCCCAAGCTCGGCCCGCCGTTGCCGGGTGATCTCGGGCGGCCGATTCTCGAGCACGAGCGGGCGATGGCAGCCGAACCGCCTGCTGCGAAGCCGGATCCCGCCGAACAGGCTGCGGCGATGGAACGGGATCGCCGCGCTGCAGAATCGCGGTCAGCGCGGCAGTCGGGATTGTTGGTGCAAACACAGCGGCGCATCGACATGGGGATGGATGCGGAAATTGCGTCATTGCCGCCGCCGGCGACCGCCGCCGACGATCCCGCCAGGATCGCCATGGATCCAGTTCGCGATCCCAATTCCCAGCAGCGCAAGGCCGAGTTTGTCGGCTCTCGCGACGCGGGCGGGGATGTCAACGCGGGCCGGCTCACACCGCCCGCATCGCCGAATATGCTGTCTGCCGGCAGCGTCATCTCGGCGAGCCTGATCACCGGCCTTCGTTCGGACCTGCCCGGCCTCGTCACGGCGCAGGTGACCGAGCGGGTGTTCGATAGCGCAACCGGCAAGATCCTTCTCATTCCTCAGGGCGCGCGGCTGATTGGCAGTTACGACAGCGTAGTCGCGTTCGGACAGCGACGGGCGTTGGTGGTGTGGCAGCGGATCATCATGCCGGATGGCAGTTCGGTCCGGTTTGACAATGTGCCCGCCACTGATCCTTCCGGATATGTCGGCCTCGACGATAAGGTCGATTTTCACACCTGGACCCTGCTGAAGGGTGTCGCGGCCTCCACCATGCTCGGCGTTGGCGCGAACCTGACATTCAGCGGGGAGAGCGATCTCGTCCAGGCGATCCGCGAGTCCACGCAGCAGAATGTGTCGCGCGCGGGCGATCAGATCACCTCGCGCAACCTCAATATCCAGCCGACGATCACGGTACGTCCCGGGGCGCCTGTGCGACTGGTCGTTCACCGCGATCTCATATTGGCGCCTTGGCGCATCTAGGAGGCCATCATGGTTGAACTCAAACTCGCCCGCATTCCCGACCGGACGCCGGTCAAAGTGACGATCAGCGTGACACCGGATTTGAACGACGCGCTCGCCGCCTATGCGGATGTCTATCGTTCGACTTACGGTCAGGCGGAGTCCGTGACCGATCTTATACCCTACATGCTCCGCAGCTTTCTCGACGGTGATCGAGCCTTCCTGCTCGCGCGACGCAGCAATTCAAGCTGAGGGCAGAACCCGCAAAGCCGAGAATGCCAAGGAATTGATGCTCGACCTTCCGGCAATTTCTGAGAATGGAGTTGGACATGCAACAAAATCACGATCGAATCCTCCGTATCAGGTCAGTGCTTAGCCGCACTGGCCTGAGCCGGGCCACTCTCTATCGTAAGATGCACCAGGGTACTTTCCCCAGGCAGATTGCAATCAGCACTCGCTGTGCTGGATGGCGCGAGTCTGCAGTGAGCGCGTGGATGGAAAATCCGGCATCATATCATGTCGGGAGATCCTCTGATCTATAAGGTCGCGAGGTGCGGGTTCACCCGAAGTTGAGAAAGGACCGCATTTCGAAGAGCATGCCGACAGCGGCAATTTTTACAGGTTGGGATGCCTGCCCACTCTCGGCTCCGCCATTGCGACAGCAGCCATGAGATGA
>Ga0247812_10002558_pt1 | contig 10261 bp, 7 predicted proteins | sample UWRJL149409B1_FD_178011 | JGI IMG/M metagenome (GOLD analysis project Ga0247812, IMG submission 178011) | Plant litter microbial communities from Arlington Agricultural Research Station in Wisconsin, United States - UWRJ-L149-409B-1 | ecosystem: Environmental > Terrestrial > Plant litter >...
CCCAGGTGCGCGACGTCATCGCCGGCCTCGCGGCCGACATCCCGTGGGAAGCCAAGGTCGGCGACCTCTCCGGTGGCCAGCGCCGCCGCGTCGCCCTCGCCTCGCTGCTCATCGGCGAACACGACATCATCTTTCTCGACGAACCGACTAACCACCTCGACGTCGAGGGCATCACCTGGCTTGCCGGCCACCTCAAGAAGCGCTGGTCAGCCAACGCCGGAGCCCTCGTGGTCGTCACTCACGACCGGTGGTTCCTCGACGAGATCTGCACGGCCACGTGGGAAGTCCACGACCAGCTGATCGAGCCGTTCGAGGGCGGGTACGCGGCGTACATCCTGCAGCGCGTCGAGCGTGACCAGATGGCTGCGACGATGGAGTCCAAGCGCCAGAACCTCATGAAGAAGGAGCTGGCCTGGCTGCGTCGCGGTGCTCCGGCCCGCACGGCAAAGCCGAAGTTCCGCATCGACGCGGCCAACGAACTCATCGCCAACGAGCCGCCCGTGCGCGACAGCGTCACGCTCGCCTCGATGGCCATGCAGCGCCTCGGAAAAGACGTCGTCGACCTCGAGGGCGTCACCGTCACCTACCCGCCGAACGGCGCATCGGCCGTACCGAAGACCGTGCTCAACGACATCACCTGGCGCATTGCTCCCGGTGAGCGCACCGGCATCCTCGGCGTCAACGGCGCGGGAAAGAGCACGCTGCTCTCGCTCGTCGCCGGCAGCCTTCAGCCGACGAGCGGAAACGTCAAGCGCGGAAAGACGATCAAGGTCGCCACCCTCACGCAGCAGCTCGCCGAGCTCGATGACGTCTGGAATGACCGCGTCAGCGAGGTCATCGGACGCCACAAGAGCACCTACGTTGCCGGCGGCAAAGAGATGACGCCGACGCAGATGCTCGAGCGCGTCGGCTTCACCAGCGCCCAGCTATCGACCCCGGTCAAAGACCTCTCGGGTGGGCAGAAGCGTCGACTGCAGCTGCTGCTCATCCTGCTCAGCGAGCCGAACGTTCTGATTCTCGACGAACCGACCAACGACCTCGACACCGACATGCTCGCGGCCATCGAAGACCTTCTCGACACCTACCCGGGCACCCTGCTCGTCGTGAGCCACGACCGGTACCTGCTCGAGCGCGTCACCGATCAGCAGTACGCGGTGATGGACGGCTCGTTCCGTCACCTGCCGCGCGGCGTCGACCAGTACCTCGAACTTCGCGCGCAACAGCAGAAGGGCGGCGGATCGGCGAAGGCCGCCGCGGCCGTTGCCGCAGCCGCAGCGTCGGGCAAGCCGCGACTCGGCGGGGCCGAGCTTCGCAACGCGCAGAAGGAGTACGCGGCCGCTGGTCGCAAGCTCGAGAAGCTCGCCGCCCAGATCGCCGAACAGCACAACACGCTTGCCGCGCACGACCAGTCGGACTACACCGGCCTCGGAGTGCTCACCGCCGAACTGCAGGGGCTCGAAAAGCAGGTCTCCGAGCTCGAACTGCGCTGGCTAGAGCTCGACGAGCTGCTCAACTAGCTCTCGCCGCTGCCGCAACTCAGGCAGTCGTTCACCTCTCCCCGTCGCAACTCAGGCACTCCTCTCGTACCCAAGTCGGAAATTCAGGACTTTCGGCGGCGGTGGGCTGAGGCGACCCCGTAGTTCTGCGGAACTCGTCGCAGGGATGGCGGGAAGTCCTGAATTTCCGACGGGGTGGCGGGCGCGAGTGGTGCGTGCTGCCTGAGTTGCGTGCTGCCTGAGTTGCGTGCTGCCTGAGTTGCGAACCACCTGTTACCGCCAGCGAACGCAAATCGAAGGCTCCACGGCAGACTCGCGCCGTCGCATCCCGTCACGCTTCTTAACAAACTCGCGGTAAACGCGACTTCCGCGCACTCTGGATAGGCCGCGACACAACCTCGGCCGTTCCACGAAACTCGACCAGAGAGCCACAGCAATGTCTCAGACCACTCCCGACGGCAACGTCGTCCTCCCGCCCAAGAAGAGCAAGACCGGCCTCATCGTCGGCATCATCGCCGCCGCCATCGTTGTCATCGTCGCGGCAGTCTTCATCTTCGTCAACGTCAGCCGTCCCGACGCCACCCCGGCCGCCGGCGCAGACGGCGAGCCCACCGGCCTCGGCTCGACCGAACAGCCCGTCAAGATCGGTGTCGTCGGCGCGAGCGACCCGTACTGGACCGTCTACAAGGAGGCCGCAGCAGCCGAGGGCATCAGCATCGAGCTGGTGGACTTCGCCGACTACCCGCTGCCCAACCCGGCGCTGACCGAGAGCGAAATCGACCTCAACCAGTTCCAGCACATCGTCTACCTCGCGCAGTACAACGTCGCATCCGACGAAGACCTCGTTCCGGTCGGCTCGACCGCGATCTACCCGCTCGGTCTCTACAGCGACAAGTACGAGTCGGTCGACGACATCCCGGACGGCGACACCATCGCGATCCCGGATGACCCGTCCAACCTCGCCCGCGCACTGCTCGTTCTGCAGTCCAACGGACTCATCGAGCTCACCGGCGGCGGAAGCATCTTCTCCACGGTCGACGAAATCGACGAGGCCAACTCCCGCGTCAAGGTCACCACGCTTGAGGCAGCACTCACTGTGACGTCGCTTCCGGATGTCGCTGCCGCAGTCATCAACAACGACTTCCTTGCTCCGGCCGGCCTGGCGTCCACCGACGCCATCGCTCAGGACGACCCGTCCGACCCCAACGCCCTCCCGTACGTGAACGTCTTCGCGTCGCGCGCCGAGGACAAGGACAACGAGGTCTTCGCGAAGCTCGTCGAGATCTTCCAGAACACCCAGACGGTGACCGACGGACTTATCGAGCAGTCCGGCGGAACAGCCGTCATCGTCAAGACTCCCGTCTCCGAACTCGAAGAGTCGCTGACCACGGTCGAGGCCGACACGAAGGCGAACGGCTAACCAGCCACAGTGCCTGCCCGGCCGGGCGGATGGCGGCGGAAACCCCACGTTTCCGGCGCCATCCGCTTCGGCATTTTCTCGGTCTCACCCCGAATCGAAACGGAACCCCATGCCCATCATCGCCCTCAGCGGTGTCTCCAAGACCTTCCCTCCGCGATCGAAGAAAGAAGCCCCGCTTCTCGCCATCGACGCGGTCGATCTCGAGATCGAGGCCGGCGACATCTACGGGATCATCGGGTATTCCGGTGCAGGCAAGTCGACCCTCGTGCGCCTCATCAACGCGCTCGAGAAGACCACAACCGGCAGCATCGTCGTCAACGGCCAGGAACTCGCCGGTCTCAAAGAGGGACAGCTCGGCCCGATCCGCCGCGACATCGGCATGATCTTCCAGCAATTCAACCTGTTCAACTCGCGCAACGTCTGGCGCAACATCGAGTACCCGCTGCAGATCGCGGGCGTCCCGGTCAATGAGCGCAACAAGCGCATCAGCGACCTGCTCAACTTCGTCGGCCTCGCCGACAAGGCGGCGTCGTTTCCTGACGAACTCTCCGGCGGACAAAAGCAGCGCGTCGGCATCGCCCGCGCCCTCGCGACGAGCCCGAGCATCCTCCTCGCCGACGAGGCGACGAGTGCACTTGACCCCGAGACCACCCACGAGGTGCTGAACCTGCTCAAGCGCGTCAACCAGGAGTTCGGCACAACCATCGTCGTCATCACGCACGAGATGGAGGTAATCAAGTCGATCGCGCACAAGGTCGCCGTCATGGACTCCGGCCGCATCATCGAGCGCGGCAGCGTCTTCGACGTCTTCTCCAACCCGCAGACGGATGCCACCAAACGTTTCGTCTCCACCGTCGTGCGCGCCGTCCCCGCGGACGACGACCTCGCTGCCCTCCGCGTGCGTCATCCCGGCCGCATCGTCACCCTCTCGTTCAACGACGGCAACGTCTCGCAGTCTGCGGTGTTCGTCGAACTCGCGGAGCAGAAGGTCGGGTTCGAGCTCATCTACGGCGGCATCACCGACATTCAGGGCCGAACGTTCGGCCACCTGACCCTCGCGCTGACCGGCGTGGATTCCGATATCGACCGGGCCCTGGCATCCGTTGAATCGATCGTCACCGTCACGGAGGTGGCATAAGCATGGATCGTCTGCTCGAACTCCAGCCGCAGTTCTGGACTGCCGCCGTCGAGACGCTGTACATCGTCGGACTCTCGCTGCTCTTCAGCGGCATCATCGGCCTGCTGCTCGGCATCGGCCTGTACACGTCGCGCCCGGGCAGCCTGCTGCCGAACCGGCCAGTGTCGGTGACGATCAACTTTCTGATCAATACCTTCCGTCCGATTCCGTTCATCATCTTCCTCGTCGCGTTCCAGCCGGTCGCGCGGGCCATCACCGGTACCGGCATCGGCAACGCGGCGATCATCTTCACGCTGTCGCTCGCCGCGTCGTTCGCGGTCGGTCGCATCGTCGAGCAGAACCTGCTGACGGTGAACCCGGGCGTGATCGAGGCCGCGCGATCGGTGGGGGCCGGGCGGTTTCGCATCATCGCGACGGTGCTGCTTCCCGAGGCGCTCGGGCCGCTGATTCTCGGTTACAGCTTCATCTTCGTGGCGATCGTCGACATGGCCGCGGTGGCCGGTGCTGCCGGCGGTGGCGGCCTCGGCGCCTTCGCGCTGCTCTACGGACACCGCCAGTTCAACCCGACCGTGACCTGGGCTGCCGTGATCGTGATCATCATCCTCGTGCAGGGTGTGCAGTTCTTCGCCAACTGGCTGGCCCGGAAGGTGCTTCGCCGCTAGCCCCTTCGCCCGGCCCTCGCCCCACCCTCCTTCCCACTCTGTTGGAAATTCAGGACATGCCCCTCAAATCCGCCCGTTTCACGCTGTTTCGGGCCCTTCGCGGGCGGATGTCCTGAATTTCCAACGGGTCGCGGCGAAGGGCGCCGCTATCCGCCGCGCAACCCCCGCGGTGAAGTGACGAAAGATCAGAGAGGTATGCTCGCGGGATGACTTTCGCCTCGTCTCGCTTCGCCGGAATCGGCGTATTCCTTCCGGAGACGAGGCGCACCACCCCACAGACCGAAACCGATCTGCGGGCGGCGAACCCGTCGCTCAAGCTCGCCACCGGGCTCATTCACCGCCTGACCGGCGTCAATTCCGTTCACATCCGCGACGAGGGCTGGCAGACGTCCGACCTCGCCGTCGCCTCCGCCCGAAAGGCCCTCGACGAGTCACCGGGACCGATCGACCTCGTCATCTTCGCGAGCGCGAGCCAAGACTTCATCGAGCCGGCGACGAGCCACATCGTCGCCGCCAAGCTCGGCCTCGACTGCCCGGTCATGGACGTCAAGAACGCCTGCAACAGCGTGCTCAACGGCCTGCAGGTTGCCGACGCGCTCATCGCGAGCGGCCAGTACCAACGCATCCTCGTGGCCAGCGGCGAAGCCCCGACGAGCGGCGTCCGCTGGAATCTGCGCGACCACCAGCAGTTCATCCGCTCCTTCCCGGGCTTCACGATGAGTGACGGGGGAGCGGCGATCATCCTCGAGAAGACAGACGACCCGGCCACCGGCATCCTCGACGCGAAATTCCTCGCCGTCTCGTCGCACTGGGACATCGGCACGCTGCCGACGGGCGGCTCGGTCAATCCGCGCGGCGGCGACGACAGCTTCTTCGACATGGACGGCGCCGGCCTCCAGGCCGCCTTCATGGACCTCGGCCCGCAGCCGGTCATAGACCTGCTCGAGCGCAACAACCTCGAATGGGACGACTTCGACCTCGTCGCCATCCACCAGGTCGCACTGCCGTACCTTCCTCCGATTTTCGAGCGCCTCGGCGTCGCGAGCGATAAGTCCGTCGTGATCGTCGGCGACCACGGCAACCTCGCGTCCGTCGGGCTTCCGCTTCAGCTGCAGCTCGCCCGCGAGCAGGGCAAGGTTGCTCCCGGCAGCCTCGTGCTGCTGATCGGACTCGCCGGCGGGATCAGCCTCGGCCTCATGGTGGTGCGGTTGTGAGCCAGTCACCCGGGCAGCACCGCCTCGCAATCGGGGTTCCGGTGTACAACGAGGAGCACGGCATCCGCCCAACACTCGATGCCCTCGCGGCGCAGACCGACCGGGATTTCGACGTCTACTTTGTCGACAACGCGTCGACGGATGCCTCTGCCGCCGTCATCGAGGACTACGCGCGCGAGCACAACCTCAGCCGGTGGCGAGTGCTCACCGAGTCCCAGAAGGGGACAGGTGCCGCGGCCGACACCGCGCTGCGCGCGGCGATCGCCGGGGGAGCAACGCTGCTCGCCCGCACCGACGCCGACTGCCTCCCGCGTGTGGACTGGACAGCGAGAGTGCGCGCGGCTCTCACCACCGATGGGCTGCGGCTCGTGGGCGGAGAACTCGTGCCGCGCCTCGACGAGGGACTGCCGTGGCGCACCCGCGCTCTGTTGCGCGGTGCCGTCTACCTTGCGGAAGCGTTCGGACGGGTTCGTCCGGGCAACCGCGCCGAGGGCTACCTCGGCCCGTACATGATGGCGGCCGGCTGCAACATGGCGATCACCGCCGAGTTGTACGAGGCCAGTGGTGGCTTTCCGCGCACGAAAATCGAAGACCTGCACGAGGATCGCGCACTCGTGAACGCCGTACGCAAAATCACCTCCGACTACGCCCGCCGCCGCGACGTCGTGGTCTACGGCTCGTCGCGCCGGGTCGAGGCGTGGGGGCTGAAGAACACGCTGCTCTGGTACAAGGACCACGCGTATCGTCCTGACCATGTGGATATCCGATGACCACACAGCCAGCACCCCTCGCCGCCAAGTGGGAAGAGCGCGTCATGCGCGCCGCCCACCCCATCGCTTACCCCGCGCTCAAGGCCGCTCGCGGCCCGGTCGTTCGTGTGCCCGGGCTCGGCGTGCTCGTGAAGGACGCCGCTCTCCTGCGGTCGACCCTCATGGACACCGAGCACTTCACCAAGAACGGCCCAGGCGCCCCGAGCGACCTCTGGACTCCCGTGCTCGGGCCGAGCGTGCTGCTCAACATGGAAGGCGCCGACCACCTGGCGCTGCGCCGCAAGCTCGGCGCGCTCTTCGCGCCGGCGTATGTCGATGCGCTGGCGTCCGCGCAGCTCGCGGGGGCGGCATCCGCTCTCACCGAGCGCCTCAAGAACGGCGAGAGCGTTGACGTCGTCGCCGAGGTGCGTCGCTACGCGAGCATCATGATCAGTCAGCTCGTCGGGCTCGACGTGTCGGTCGTCGACGACGACCTGTTCACGCGCGTGTCGTCGATCACGGGGTTTGTGCGGCTGTCGCGTCCGAAACTGACGCCTCCGCAGCTCGCCACGGCGAAGTCGATCCTGGCCGAGCTCACCGAGCACGCGCAGGTCGCCTACCGCGCCGGCGACGAGAGCACCGTGCCCGGACGCATGCGGTCGCTCGGGCTTACCGAGCAGGAGGCCATGGGAGCCGTCGGCGCGTTCGTGCTGACCGGAACCGAGACGCTCGTCAGCTACATTCCGCGGCTCGTTGCGCTGCTCGTCGACAGCGGCTGGTTCCCGGCGATCGCGGCCGACCGCGCCCTCGTCGAACCGGCCATCGCCGAGGGGCTGCGCGTGACGACGCCGTCGCCGGTCATGCTGCGCTCGGTGGTGTCGGATGCCACGATCGGCGACGTCGCGGTGCACACCGGCGACCGCGTCATCCTCGCCACTTTCGCCGCGAACCGCGCCCTCGGGGCCTTCGACCCGTCCGCCAATGTCGCCGCGACCCTCAAGCAACTCTGGTTCGGTGCCGGCACCCACTTCTGCCTCGGGGCACCGCTCGCGATGGCGCAGATCCGCATCACGATCGACGCGCTGCTCGACGCGGGTCCGCTCCAGATCGAGAAGCGTTCGGCCGCCCGCGGTGTGCTCATCCCGAGTTACCGCGAGCTCGTGGTGCGCGCGTGACCGACATTCTTGCCGCCCTCCTCGAGGCCTGCGAGCGCACCCCGAACGCCGAGGCGATGACCTCCGGCGCCGTTACCCTCACCTACGGTGACTTGCGCCGCCGCGTGCTCACCGTCGCCGCGTCGCTCACCGGCGAAGGGCTGAAACCCGGCGATCGCGTGCTGTTCTCGGTGCGGCCGAACCTCGACGGCATCAGCCTCGCCCTCGGCATCATCGCCGCGGGCGGCACGGTCGTTTTCGCCGATCCCGGGGCCGGCGAGAGCATGTTCCGCGCGCGGGCCGGGCTCGCCGCACCGCAGTGGGTTGCCGCCGAGTCCGTGCTGTACCTCGCCTCGACCCCGCTGCTGCGACCGCTGGCCCGCCGCCGGGGCCTCGAGCTTCCGTCGTACGGATCGGTTGTTCCGGATGCCCGGCACATCGTCGCCGGACGCTGGCTGCCGGGGGTGCCGCGTCGGTCTCTGCGAGTGGACGGGCTTCTGGAGGGGGAGGCGGCATCCGCTGTTCTCGGCGACCCGCTTCTCGAAGCGCTGATCATCTTCACGAGCGGAACGACCGATCACCCAAAGGCCGTAGTGCACTCGCGGCTGTCGCTCGGAACCGGCCTCGCCGATTTCGCCGACCGCGTCGGCTTTGCACCGGGCGAGCGGGTGCTGACCGACCAGCTCATGGTCGGCATCCCCGCGCTCATCTCGGGCGCGCACTGGCTGCTGCCGCCGCACGGCGCGAGCCCGGGGGCCGAGCCATCCGCCTATCTCGACCTGATTCCGGATGCCGATGTGCTGTTCGCCGTGCCAGCCGCGTTGGGTTCGATCCTGACGCTGCTCGAGGCGCAGCCGCACCGGGCACCGCACTTGCGGGCCATCCTGCTCGGGGGCGCGCCCGTGCTTCGACCGTTGCTCGAGCGCATTGCACAGCAGCTGCCGGAGACAACGGTGCTGGCCATCTACGGAATGACCGAGATCCTTCCCGTCGCCATCGCGGACGGCGCCGACAAGCTTGCCTTCGAGGGCGTCGGCGACTTCGTCGGTGAGCTCATGCCGACGATCGCCGCACGCGTCGACGCCGACGAACTCGTGCTCGCGGGTGAGGGGCTGGCGATCGGGTACCTCGGGTCCGGCCCGCTCGACGAGCTGCGCACCGGCGACCTCGCGCGCCTCGAGCCTGGCAACCGCCTCGTGCTGTCGGGGCGGAGTAAAGACATGTTCATCCGCGGGGTGACCAACGTGTATCCCGGGCTGTATGAGCCGGTCATCGCCGGAATCGACGGTGTTGCAGATGCCGCGATGGTTGGGTTGCCCGACGCCATCGGCGACGACCGCCTCGTGCTGGTGCTCGTGCCGTCCGCGTCGATCGCCGGGCTCTCGAGGGAGCATCCGCTTATCGGTACGGTGGCGCGGATCCTGCCGGGCCTGATCGACGCCGCCGTACTGCCCGACCTGGTGATCGTCGCCGCGGACCTTCCCCGCGCCGGCCGCAGCCAGAAGCTCGACCGCGCTGCCCTGACCGCTCTGGTCGCCGGGTTCGTGGGGGCGTCGTGAAGATCGCCGTCACCGGAGCGAGCGGTTTTGTCGGGGGAGCCGTCGCCACGGCGCTCGCCGCCCGCGGGCACGACGTCACCGGTTTCGGGCGAACTCCCCTCGGCTGGTCGGGACCATACCGCGAGTGGGACATCACGACCGGAGTGCTGAGCGGCCACGGCGACTTCGAAGTCGTCGTGCACGCGGCGGCGCTCGCCGACGACTGGGCTCCGCTCGCGCGGGCGACGGCCGTGAACGTCGACGGAACCCGCGCCGTCATCAACAGCTTCGCCGACGCCCGGTTTGTGCACATCTCGACGTCGAGCGTCTACGACGCGTTCACCCCGACCGTCACGGCGCGAGAGTGCGACGGGCCGTCCGGCCGCTTCCTGTCGCACTATTCGTCCACCAAGGCGCGGGCCGAGACGTTATTCGCCGGGTTGGATGCGATCGTTCTGCGTCCGCACGCGGTCTATGGCCCGGGAGACACCACACTGCTGCCGCGCATCCTCGAGGGTGTGCGCGGGCGGCGGCTGGTACTCCCCAACGGAGCGCGGGTTGCACACACACTCACCCATATCGACAACCTGGTGGATGCGGTGGAGGTGGGGGCGGCATCCGGAATCTGCGGTGTCTTCAACATCGGCGACGACTCCGCGGTGCAGCTTGACGAGATGCTGCTCGAGTTGCTTGCAAAAAAGGGGCGGTCGGATGTCACGCTCTCATCGATCCCGTACCGAGCCGCCCTCGCTGCCGCCGGTTCGCTCGAGGCGCTGGCCCGGGTCTCCGGGCGACGGCCGCGACTGACGCGCTACGCCGTGAGCCAGCTCGGCCTCGAGCGCACCCTCGACCTGGCGGCCGCCCGCGACCGCCTCGGCTACCGTCCGCGC
>Ga0247812_10002559_pt1 | contig 10259 bp, 6 predicted proteins | sample UWRJL149409B1_FD_178011 | JGI IMG/M metagenome (GOLD analysis project Ga0247812, IMG submission 178011) | Plant litter microbial communities from Arlington Agricultural Research Station in Wisconsin, United States - UWRJ-L149-409B-1 | ecosystem: Environmental > Terrestrial > Plant litter >...
TGACCCATTCCGACCCAAAACCCTCCCAAACTCTGTCCCAATCACTCAAACTCATTCAGATCCCGAGGGAAATGGTACTGGAAAAGTGGTGCTGGAGAAGAATCAGCTACATACTAGTTTGTATACTATACTACTCCAGCCGCAACTCACTCCCATCTCATCTCATCACGCTGAGCCTCCACCGAAGCCAGTAATGGGGCAATGACCCCCTTGTCGGTACGATGGCAGTGTCTCAACACTGCAAATCGAATCGCTCGTACACCTACCGGATAGGGAACATTTGCAATTTCTGGAACGAGCTTCGTAACTAAGGGGTTCTGATAACGCATATGCCCTTGGCCTTATGGGAAAGGAATTTTCCATAAAACAAAACCACCTATATCGCCCATGTCACCTATATCACCTACATCACCCATGTCAATCATAAACGAGTAAAGAAAAACGTGTGTCTGGAGGAGCACCCAATGGCCAAAACTGCTTAGATCGGCTTGGCCGTTTGAAGAACAGACACTTCCCGACTGCAGAGATCTTGAAGGTCGGAATAATGCAATAGCTGGCCGCCAAGTATATATCTAATAAACGTGATAACTGCAACGGAAAAGAAGCTTTTTGGGGGGCTCTTTCGGCTCCATGCACCCACGATATGGGACAGAGACAAGAGAGAATGCATAGGCTCTATGACTCAGCAGCCTTGCCCGGGTTTCCAATCCTCCAATGCTTTTCTTTTGATTTCTCGTGTAACTTTGGTAGACTTGCTTGATGGCTTGGAGGTTGGGTTGCTGTCCGGGAGAGGGGATTGTTCATTTTCCATTTGTGGATTAGCCAAACTGCCACAAGCTAAAACCAGATCTCATTCAGTGGGGCTGGGTCAAGCGAACTAATCGCTCCACATCCTTACAATAGCAACAACCCACACCACAGTCCAGCCGACACTTCAAGAGTGTCTTTGCATCAACGAAGACGTGTGGCGATTTGGTAGTTTGTCACTGGTACAATGCGGAATCTGTGCTAGACCCCAAGTAACACTCTGTTTGATTGGGAAATTTGCTACGTCTAATCTTATATCCCTTGCTCCTTGAACTCGGCGGGGTTTTCTCCTTCTGGACGGACGAGGAAGAAGATTGGAAACCACAAGGGGGATTCTTTGGTTTGGGAAGACCAAGTCTAATAAATCGTCGGCGAATACAGCGGTGGCAAGCAGCCAATCCGAACCCCGTTTGTTTAATTGCTGGTATCATTTGTTGAGCATATGCATGTTGATGCTGTACAAGCATCTACAACCCCCACAATTCGATAAAGGACTTGAGGCTTACAGGTACGAGTAAAAGCACCGGATGCAAGCGATGCTAACGAATCTGCTACCACTGCCCTAAGCAAAACGAACTATCTGCTTTTCTCCGGTCAAGTTCTATCAAATCAGGAGGAGGACGAGGAGACGATCCCCGAAACTTCAACGGCTGTTTCACTCGTTTATACAACATTTTTATTACCCGATTTTAATACCGACTAGTGTCTAGAACGTAGGATCTACCTCTATCACAGAATCAAAGTGAATATCTTTGGTCAAATGTCCTATGCTGCCTAGGTGCGATATACTGCATGTCCAAATACAGTTTCCATTTAGCCAATGCACACTAAACATGTTGCATATGGTCTAAACAACTTCTTAATCCTGACCCTTCGACTTCCGTTTGGTATGGTATTCAATCTGATAAGAAAAGTGGCCTGATTTTTTTGTATTTACTTAAGCAACTTATCTAAATGTGATACCAGATTCAAAACAGGTAACACGAGAGTGACAGTACACGCTAACGGTGGTTGATACCAGTTAAGCATAAGTTTCATGTGGCTGTGGCCAAGAATGGAAAGTCTAAGTAATATAGAGATCTTATGTTCCATGGATGCTTCTTTGAGCAACTCTGCCTAAGTGCTTTCCCATGTTTCTCTCGCTAAGATAAGAAACGTCTCTTCAGATTTCATCGGGCTTGACACCATTTTTCTCTCCAACTATATTAATATCAGTAATAAGAGGCTGTGAGGAGTGAGTTTGATAACCTACTGTCCAAAGCCACCAAAAACCTACTCACACAGTTGTAAGCTGCAACCTATAAGAAAAGCACACAAATTAGCTCTGATTTCTCCAAATTCTCGGGGTTTCGGTTTTCTTTCCCCCAAAAAGTAACTGTCCCAGCATGCATCCACGGAAATAAGAGAATCTCACCGTAGCAGTGATCTCCACAACCTCCTGCTCAGAGAACCATTTCTTCAGCTCGTCGAATACCTCCTGCTTCACCGAGACATCTCTCGTCATCGCATCTGTGTAGTGAACCACAGCCCACTGCCGCTCGCTGAAGCCCTCGCCCTCCGTCTTCCCTCCCAAATCCCCCTTCCCCAATACCGTGATCGCCTCCGCACTCACCCCGCCCGCTTTGGCCAGAGGGGCATGGTGGCCCCATTCATACCAGGCCTCGTTGATAACGGCGACACGACAGATCGCAATCTCTCTGACATCATCGCTCAGGCTGGTCTTGGTACGGATAGCCCCGAGAAAGCCATTCCAGCCATCGGCGACTGCGGGGGAGTGCAGCAGCGCGAGATCGAGAGCTTGCAGCGGACGGGGCGCGCGTCGAGCTTCGACTCTGGCAACAATGGCTTTCTCTTCCGCTGTTGGGAATGCGTTGGGGTCGTTTGGGTCAACGTATGGGAGACGCATGGCGGCTGTTGATGGGAGTGCCTTTGGGGGTTGATTGGCGTGTCGGGCTTGCGAGAAGTATGCGAGATGATGGCTGCTGTGTCTCCTTTGTGCAAGAAATGCATGTAAGACGTGGAAGTGAAGCAATCAACTTTGGTAAACTTAAACTGTACATGACTGTTAGGCCCGTTGGCCGATAGCGGGGAACTGCTGTTCAACCAAAGTTGGGGGAGGGGGTTGACAGTCATCAACATTTTGCTGACTACGAAGTACTTTGCTAATTGTCTGTCAATCATTTTATCAACTTAGCCATGGCTTCCATGACTTCCATGGGTTTGGATGCGCTGCAAGTGTGCATGGAGATGGGACGGCCAACGAACATATCATACGATAAGCACGTGGATGATGAGGAGAAATTGCTTGCAGGAACACCTGGAAGTTGCATTGGAACCAAGCCTCTCAAGCCTGTCAGAAGTATGGTTTATTATTTGAATAGTATTGGCTATTCAGTCTTCATGATTAAAACACGAGGGAAATGAGGCTAAGGGATTTGCTAATCCTACATCCAAGCCACCTGGAGTATAAGTTGACTTGATATTGTGCCGGGATTTGTAAGACAAGGAAAACCATACTTGGAATCTGATGGTGTGGGACTTTATTGATGATATTGAGAGTATAGAAGTCCACTGGCTGAAGTATCATTTGGAGCGTCTCACAGCCACGACAATAAGGAAATCAATATTATGGGACATGCCATTCCTACTACCACAAACAAATACTAAGTTTACACTGGTCTTACCCTCGCGACCTTCTATGCTTCGGAAACGCCAAAAACGGTGAACGCAGAGTACAAGTATTTTCAGTCATGACATAGCCACGTTCCGTAGCCATTCATGAAACCCCCAATCTCACCAATCCCACCTTGTTCATTCCTAGACCACATCGTCATATTCAGGCCTTGCCGAGGAGAGTGTGCGTTCGAAAATTGTCTTGGGTACTCTCTGACTCTTGGAGCGATCCGTTTAGCACGAAACGTCCAAACTGGCCTTGGAGTTCATGAGGAGAGCAACAATAAGGCCGTAAAGACCTAACTTATAGTTAGCACCGCTTTCCCTATAGATGTTTGGGGAGGCTCTTACCCAAAACTTCGGCGAAAATGAGGATAAGAATCATGCCAACGAAAAGACGGGGTTGTTGAGCGGTTCCTCTCACACCAGCATCACCGACAATTCCGATAGCAAATCCTGCTGCCAAACCAGCTAATCCGACACTGAGTCCGGCACCGAGTTGGATAAAGCCAGTGTACAATGGCAGCTGTTGCTTCAGTCCATCGGAGATAAGAACCGATACGACCAATCCGTAAATACCAATGATACCAGCCATAATGACTGGAACAATGTCTGCAACACAGTTTAGCTTCTCGTCTCCTCGTCTCGCAATTCTTCGTGCGTCGCTGGAAGCTTACTCTTGACGATCAGATCTGGCCGGAGAACACCCATAGCACAAATTCCAACTCCCGACTTAGCAGTTCCATATGCAGCCCCGAAACAGGTGAAGACAATGGCCGATGTGCAGCCCATGGCACCGAAGAATGGCTAATGATGATGTTAGTATAATGATTTGATGACAGCCGTTGACTTGTGGCTAAGGTTTATTTGAGCGTCGCAACGCATCCGTGACTTCGGGCTACTAACCGCATACACCGGGCTAAAAGACGAGCTGTTAGCATATGTACATATCTTGTAATGATAGAATGCTAGAGTGATGGATAATGTGTTGTGAGGCAAGAGAGAGCTTATCTGCCTGGAACAGAGTTGAGGCACTCACCAGTTGACGTAATTGATTGCTTCAGACATATTAGCGGTATTGTGAAGCTTGCTGGGTAAATGTTTCGGTATTTTTAAAGGTCAAGTAAGCTTGCTGATGGACTGTTGGAGTCGTTGGTGATGGAATCGAGCTTGGAGAGACAGTTGTCGTTGACGTGGTGCAGTGGCAGGAGAATTGGACTCCTACACTACGTGAATGACTATTCCTAAATAGGCTAGACCACCTTGGCATTTTTCTTGCGCCGCCTGAATCTAAACTTTTTTTTTGTCGAAACCTCACCTCAAAAGCATTTCAAGAACCTCCTACAAACCAACCTTCTCAATAATATTAACAGCAGTAGGGCGAGCCAACGCAAGGAACCCTGCAGCTAAACTTCCACTACTTTTTCGCTACAACAAAAGTTAGTTTAGACCCCACGTTTGTCAAGGCGCATGGCTAATGATACCTCCTCCAGACACCACGAACAAATATTCAAGATGGCAGAAGAGCAAAACGGATCCGCCGCATGTGAGTACAATTGGGGAGCTAGGAGATATGGATATCACTCGCTGGTTCCGACATCGCATGGACAACTGCTGACATTGTCTTGAAGGGCCTGTTGCAGACGCAGCTTTGACACAAGAAATTCTTGATATTGTCCAACAAGCGTAAGCTATTCCAGAGGCAGGGTTGAAGTTCCCACACTAACTCATATAAGTTCTCATTACAGACAGTTGAAGAAGGGTGCCAACGAGGTAAGCTCTTTTCATAGTTTAACGTCCTTTTTGAATATGGATTTGGAAGCGAGGAATTATTACAGGTTCCGAGTCACAAGGCGACACACTTTGTTACTTCTCCATTTTCTCTTGGATCCTGAGATAAACCACAGCTTTCTAGCTTTTAAGCTCTCTATTTGCGTTTTAATACTATAAACAATACTGATACATTTGACTAGGCAACTAAGACTCTTAACAGAGGTTGGTGTTACACATATAATATATCCTAGGTCACTATTCTAACGAAAATAGGTATTTCCGAGATTATTATTCTCGCAGCTGATACAGCTCCTTTGGCAATTCTCCTTCACCTACCTCTCCTATGCGAGGTAAGATACATTTTCCAAAAGCTTATGTATCAATCCTAATGCATTGTGTTAGGATAAGAATGTGCCATATGTCTACGTACCTTCGAAGACTGCACTAGGTCGTGCATGCGGTGTTTCTCGCGCTGTGATTTCTGCCAGCATTACCACCAATGAGGCAAGTTCAATTATCCAAGCAGCTTAACAACGGCATTTTCGTGCACGCAACAGGCAAAAACTAATACTGTTTACTGTAGGCTTCAGATTTGATGAACCAGATCCGAGGACTTAAGGACAAGGTTGAGAGACTTATGATCTAAGGCAATGGACATGTTGGCTTGCTAGTATCAGCAGCTATGGGAGGATAAAACGGCGTTAGGCAAGGTTAAGAGGGCCTTGTAAATACTGAGAAGTTGAACAACAATTCACTATAATTGCGATCTACACATATAAATATCTTCACCTTGTAAACATGATGTTCTTCACTATTGAATCGCTGAAATATGAAATGTAAATCGGAGTTCTGTGAGGAGATTTTTTTTAGCTCAATTCAGAAATAAATTTCTCGCTAAAAGCTAGGCACCGTTTTTCAGTCCAACCCCAGACAATATTTATCACCAAAAAACCACAAAATTCCAAATAGTCCTCTAATTCTAGTCATGGGAAAGTTCAGTAAAAGAAAGGAAGGCAAGGTAGTGGGAAAGGATCTCCAAGACCGACCAGGCTGGAAAGGTCCTGGGCAAGCCAACAAGAAAGATGCACCACCATCAAAAGCTAAAAAGGAAAAACGTGTCGAGCCTGAACCAGAGCAGGAACTAGAACCGGAACCACCCGTTACCACCGGCTTGCAACAGCTACTATTAAACATATTCAAGGATACTTTCCCAGATCTTATAGCATCCAACTCACTTCAGAAAGTGCTGCAAGATGTCAAAGGAGCTCTTTACGAACGAGATTTCAGCCGTGCTTTTGGGACAGATGAATATCTTGAGGCATACTCTCTAAGATGGAGTCCAAGTAGAGCGCTTGGATATGTTTCAATCTTAGTAGACATTCAAGAGCACCTCATTGGGCTGTCCCCTTTATGTGCAAGGGACCAAGATTCCCGGGATAATACTGAAGCTGTTGACGCAGCACTGTCAAGCCTGCCTACTATCTGCTTTGGCGGAGGCGCAGCCGAAGTCATTGCCTTTGGTGGGTTTTCACGGTTCCTGAAGGATTCGGCCGCTACGAGACTGGGAGAAGCAGATCTTGAAGAAGCGTTGGCCAGTCTTTCGGTTGCCGAGCAGGTCAAAATTCAACTGCTTCTTGTAGATACCGCTAGTTGGGAAACCGTCGTTATGAAATTGGACTCGGGACTCACGTCTCTCCCAACTCTCAAATACGCAAATGCAGTTGCGAGAGAAGCAAATACAGCTCTGCTAAAAGAAGGAGATATTACTACCGCCTTCCAGTTGAAGGATGTTCTTGCACTGAGTCCACCACAAGTCATTGAGATGGTGGGAGGTGAAAGAAAGCTTCTGACACTACTCTTTACACTTAACGAATTATATACGACCTCGATAGGAAAGACTACGGCTTTCCTTCTCAACCTCACATTAGCTTCGAAGTCCGGCACCCTTCTCCTAGTAGTTGACAGTCCTGGTAGCTATTCGGAAACTACTGTTGGCTCGGAAGCCAAAAAGTACCCAATGAAATTTCTACTAGACCATACTCTCCTTGCAAAAGAGAAGAATGAAGCTGGTGATGGGGTAGCTAGCTGGGAGAAATTGGTATCGGAAGATTCCCGTTGGTTTAGGCTTCCTGAATCACTTCGGTATCCAATACTGCTCGAGAATATGCGGTACCAAATCCATCTCTACCAACGAGTTTGATCCCTACACGACTAACTACGCCACTAAAGGCTCACTTCATTACTGTTCTTAAATACTACAGAAGGAAGGCATTTGAACTTCGTTAATCATTACAAGAACTACGTATGATCATATACATCGTGTGCGGCCATGCATTAACACCGACTGAACATTAATGGCACTAAAGCAGTGTTACTCTGATAACCCATCAGTCCACCACCCTTCTTTGCTGAGGAACAAGAGTTCTTAAATAAGCCACGAAACTGATCTTTCCGATCCTGACTCCGGCTAAACTCTCTACCAAGCTGTTTCAAGACAGCCTCCTTTGCTTTCTTCAACGCAGATACTCTCTTCTCAGGATCATCAGCAAGCTCTTGTTGAGATGCCTCCCGCCGAATATCTCGTTGAACCCCTTGCACATCAGGTTGGAATACCGTTGGTTGTAGTATATCCAACGCTGGCACAGAGTCTAGGATTGGTGCCGAAACATCAATCATCTCTTGCTTAGCTCTGTGCTTGCGTCGTCGCCTACGGTGTCCCTTCTTCTTTTTAGTCGCGAGGACAGATATTCTAGGTACTTCCTGGGGTATCTCATATGGAAGAGTGGTTTGTGTGTCAACAACTTCGACTTCGATATCTCCGGACTGGTCGGTTTCGTAGTCACTAGGGAAGCTCCCGTATCCAGAATCCGAACTACTTTGTTGCGACAGCCATTCATCGGTGCCGCCAGTTTCGCTCAGAGGCGACAGTGCATCATGCCAGCTTCCCCCGTCAGATAGTATGACATTCTCAAAATCAAACTCGCGAACTGTATCTCGGTGGAGATAGACAAAGTCTGCGACTTGTTCTGATGTCATAGTTGCATTACGAACTTGCATGTAACGGAGTTTTGGGAAAGTCATTGCTTCTCGAGGTGGTGCGGCTGGGAGCGGTGACATGGGCGATGTGACTTCGCCAAAGAGCTTGGAGGTATCTCGAGGAGGAGCAAGTAGAGGATCAGTGAAGATGGTGAGTGGGCATGGACCTTTCCTCCCGTTCCATCCGAAGCTCACTTTCTCGAGATTTGCCGAGAAACTCCTGATATAATCGTCAAGGATCTTCAAATGATCTAGGCCGGGCCTAGGTCCATTGAAGTCCCATGAGTTCATAGTGATGTTGAGCTTTCTGATCTGCTTCCATCGTCGCCCTGCTGATGGTGTACAACCGAACCCAGGCACGTGACGAAGATAAACAAGTCCAGCTGGGTGCATTTGATGAAGGGAGAGCTTTTCGAGTCGATGTATCGGTGCTCGTTCGATAGCTATGCGAAGACTTATAAGTGCGTAGTCAACAGCATCTCGTCGATATCTTTGAGTTGGATCTTGATCGGGACATGAGATCGTGAGGTGTCGAAGATTTGGCAAGCGTGAGAATGCATTGATGAATGCGGGAACATTGGTTGCTGCATGGAAGATGGGAGGGTATTGTTGGGTCAAGATATCGCAAAGCTGTGGGTTTCCATATTTAGGACGCTGAATGACTGAGGCGGTGGACGTATGGGGGGCATATAAGAAGTTGACTTCCCTTCCTGTCATTGGATTTAAGAGAGGTGGAAGAAATGTTGAGTCTGTATGGGGCATAGAGAATATGAAGTGTTGAATATAAGGACCTATTCGAGAAAGTGCTTCGAGACGAGAGGGACGGGTGAGAGAACTTGGGGTGAAGGTCATGCGGGTTCTGGCAAAAAGAAATGGAGTTGCGAGTTCACGACACTCATATGTTGTGAGTCGTAATGAACATATGTCTTCTGTGTCGAGATGCGACAAGAGGATTGATCGTATCCCTTCGTTCTGCCAGAGGCAGAGGAAAGGTGGGCTAGCAGTGGCCATAACTTGCGCATATCGTCTAAGAAGAGGAAAAAGAGGAGTTTGATTTTTTGCGATATTCAAGTTTATGAACTAATGGCTGGGACTGAGATGGAGCAGACGAGTATGAATGTGAGTTCGCTTGAGAAAAGGGGCTTTGGTATCAAGTTTCAAAACGCTCATGCTTCAAAGTGAAAATACTGAATGCACCATAAACGAATAAGAGCTATCAGATAGCAAAATGAAAGAAAGGAAAGAAACAAATGGACCTAATATAACCTGAGGAATCATAGCAAGTGAAAATCCCTCATGCTAACCTACACGTGATTTTTCTTCAAATGTGACTCACTTCATTTGTTGTTGAAGAGGAGGTTGAGAAAACGAGATGCAGTAGTGTTGCTGCATCGCAAGCGTATAAACACGAGAATGCCACGATGCGCGACAGCAATATGGCATCGTGATAGCCGCGTTGATAGGGAGCGCCACTTCAGCAACAGATCCGTAGCGGAGACCTGTTGCATAGCTTGGCACGCTTTGTTTCGCCCATCACTCAGTGCTAGCCAGTCAAGATAGTTGAAACATTCGGCTTTGCAGCAACGGCACAACTCTGGGGTAGACAGCCACACGATACGTTGATAGATGCTTTAACGGTGGGAGGGTTGGGGAGCCAATGGGAGGAAGGGGGGGGTTGGAACTTACGCGAATTTTCGTGGCGGTCTCGCGTTTATTTTGACGCCGAGTTGTATTTTCGCGGGCACTTGGCGATACAGTCAGTTCTTTGCAGTGTTTATCTATTCAGATCATCCAGAGTCCCCGATACTTACTGAATTCAAAAGCAGATTCATCTGAAGATTTGTTCGCCGGTAGCTATAGCCACCCTGAGCCCCTGATTCGACATCCAATCCTAACTGCAGGTACAGGAGGTAGGGGTGCATTCTGTCAAGTAACTCAAACAACAACAACAGCTTTTTCCCACACTCGAG
>Ga0247812_10002560_pt1 | contig 10253 bp, 6 predicted proteins | sample UWRJL149409B1_FD_178011 | JGI IMG/M metagenome (GOLD analysis project Ga0247812, IMG submission 178011) | Plant litter microbial communities from Arlington Agricultural Research Station in Wisconsin, United States - UWRJ-L149-409B-1 | ecosystem: Environmental > Terrestrial > Plant litter >...
TACATTGAATTTTTTCAAATCATAATTCAAAATCATCATGGTCTGGCAAAAAGCATACAGCAGCCAAATCGTTAAACTTAACATCGAGAATGGGCTTTCTATTTTCATTGAAAGATAATTGATCATGGGAAGATCGAGATATCGGTCCACCCATACAATTAAAGTTAAACTAAAATAGAAGATAAAGGGCAGGAAATGCATCCAGTCATACTTTCTAAAAATCCTGTCTGAAAACAATACACTTCTTACATATAAAAAAGCAGAAGGAGCTACTAAAAACATAAAGGATTTTGTGATCATGAAAAGATCAGGAAAAGGCTTGAAAGTATTGGCCGACAAGTAAAAATTATAAACGCTCACAACAGCAAGACTGAACAGGAATAGTCCTAAAAAGAAACTTTTTGAATAGTTTTTCTTTGAAAAAAGAACCATAAATGATGTCGCAAACCCAACTATCGTAGCTATAAAAAAGAAGAGAGAAAGTACTATATCGAGCATGTTTTCCGGCTTAAATTTAAAAGGAATTTCAGGTTTCTTTTAAAGTGTTTTTAAAAGAAAAGACTTGGGGAGTCATTGAAAAGGCTACACTTATTTGCGAACACAAATAAGTGTAGTTACCTTAAACATTAAATTTCAGAACTATTTTTTAACTGCTCCCGGAGGGAAACCTTCTAGTATTTTTTTAATTGCACCATTGATAAATTCTTCGGGATTATCAGGTTTGCTATCAATTTGAGCATTCCCAATTCCCTGCCAAACCAGTTTGCCTGTTTTTGTCGATACAATATCAATAATCAACGAACCATCAACATAATCGTAAGTATTAAATGTTGTTGAGCCACCGCCCATCATGGCACCACCACCCCAATATCCGTAAGGACGGTACATACCGCCATAACCATAGAAATTAGTATCGGCTGTAACTTGTGTTTTATTTTTTAGGATGGATACCGCATTTACTTTTAGATCCGGATTAGAAGAAGATTCTGTAAAACCTTTTGCAGTCATTTCAGCACGAATGGCTTTTGCAACACGATCTACATTAAGTTGATTTACCTGACCTTCCTGAGCTTTCAAATCATAAACAGTGAAAGTTCTGTATTCGCCAAAATTAGCTGAATGGTCATAATCAGTAGTTACTTTTACAGTTGGAGAGCAGCTGTAAACCAATCCCAGGAATAAGAAAAATGGGATAATACGAAGATTCTTTCTTTTAATATTCATTTTGTGGTATTTAGATTAATGATTAAATTCGTTTAATGTGAAGATTATAAAATCATGATCAAATCTAGCATGAAAGGAAAGTCATGTTAAACAGTTGTTAAGAAAACACAACTCCTTATGTAACAATTCCTTACTATACACTCAAAGATAAATCATTTTGTTTAATTAACATAGCAGAGTGCATAAAATTCTTACCAATTCCTCAGGAATTTATTCTATTAAAAATTTCTTGATTTTCCATCTCTGGCAGCTTTTGATTTAACTTACTTCAATAGTTATTTTGCGAAATTGGCAATCTTCCTTCTTTTACTGCTTCGAGCATTTTATAATAATCAGCCTCATTTTGATTAGCATATGAAACCGAAAATTTTGCAATGGCATTGGCAAATTCATTCCCTTTTCCAATATATCCTGATAAGACAGAAGGATCGCCGGTACGTGCATGTGATCTCGCCAGCGCCCAACCACAAGCTTTTGCATAATCTGCCATATTTTTGGGTTTCATTATCTCAAGAATAGGTTTCACTTTGGCATCACGAAGCTGGCGTATGTAAAAAAACTTATCCTGACTATCATTTGTCCATCCTAAAAACATATCCGAAGCAGACTGCATCAACTTTTGTCCTCTTACAATTCGCTCTCCCTGATGGCTGTATTTGCCTTTTGCTTTTACATGAGCCTCTAAAACACTTTGTCTGGCTTCTTTAAACTGCAAGAAGATAGGTTCGCCAGTAGCGGACATCAATAAACTAATACCGCATAGTGTTCCCACACTTCCAACACCAACTACTTTGACGGCAAAATCGTGTAGAGCATACCGGCTTAGTAATACTTTTTTCTCGTCAGATAAGGTTTCCATATATCTTTTATGAATGGTAACAGCTTCATTTTCGAGTCGTTTCCATTCTTCTCCTATCGGATGAAAAATTAAAGGCGGATCATCTTTTATTCTGGCACGGTTTCCTTCCTGATAAGTCATTTTAGCAAACTCCTTTTCATGTGCTGTAAACTCTGATGCTTTTTTTAATCTCTTTTGCTGAAATTCTTTAAGTTCTTCATCGTCTCCTTTTTCAATCAATTCGGCAAGATCAATATCAGCATACCAAATTTGAAGCGCCGATAATTGACTATAATCCGACATATTTCTCTTGTAACTATCTGCAACCTGCCAGGCAAATTCTTTACAATTTTTACTGGAGAATTTTTTCCATCTGCCGGCAATTACAAAACTTGTTGCCAGTCTTTTGATATCCCATTCCCAGGGTCCCGGAAATGTTTCATCAAAATCATTAATATCAAAAACGATTTTTCGTTCGGGAGTTGCAAATCCGCCGAAATTCATCAGATGACAATCGCCACAAAGCTGGAGATCAATTCCTGTATTTAAAGTATTTTCTAAATCAGCAGCCATAATTGCAGCGGCACCTCTGAAAAATGTAAACGGACTTTCCATCATTCGGCTGTATCGTAATGGCACTAAATTCTCCATTCTTCCAATACTGCTTTTGATCAAAATTTCGACCGGATCATCACGATTTTCAGACGGATTCCATTCCGCATGACTTGAACGAGGCACCAATTTTCTAATAGCCACACCTTTCTCAAAACGCGCTGCTTTTGATGCTGCGGGATTAAATAAATTGTCGTCTGTATCTGTGAATTTTTCAGCCATTAGAATTTTATTTCACTTCCTTAATATCATCCATTTTCCAGCTTTTATCAAAATAAGCTGCAGTTGGTCCATAAAAACGCATATAAGTAAACCAGTGTTTTCCGGGTAAAGTCTGAACCCAGTTTTTCTCTTTCCCGGCTGGAGCTTTTGGTCCAAAATACAAATCGACAGAACCATCTGCATTTTTTATTAAATCTTTACGAGATGATAAATCAGCATTTTTTTGCGGATTATCTATCAGACAGCGTGTTGCCGTATCATAAATAGTTATTGACCAGAAATTAACAGCCGGAGGATTTGCAGGTACATTAAGAGTATAATTTTTTCCTCCATCTAACCAATTTCCATTATTATCATAGTAGGAACCTAAATAGGCCTGACCAACATTTGGAATCTTGGTAATCATTGCTTTTGAATAGGTAACGGCTTCATAGAAATAAGAAGTTCTCTCAAAAAACTCATCGTAGTTATCTGCATGTTGTGAAGGATCTTTAATAATCATGACATAATCCCATTTTTTATCCGGCCAGTGTTTTACATCTGCAAAGCGTTTGCTAAACGAATTCGCCATAGCCATTTGCTGACCCTTTGCTGCAGCAGCAATTAAAATTTTCTTTTGACGTTCATCTGGAGCGAAAGCTTTTCCTTTTTCAATACCCAAATTTTTAAGCCATGCCATAAAGAAACGATCACGTTCTTCTATGGGCTCTTCTTGTAAAATAGCATGAAGACGGTGCCAATAAGCAATTCCGGTTGGCTGAATTCCGTACCATTTTTTTCCTGCGGGCGGACTAACGACTTTTGTTGGAGTTGGATTTGCGCGTTTATCGTACGGATAAATTTTTACTTGTTTTACTAAAGTTTCTGTTATTTTAGGATCCGGATCTAAAGCTCTAAAACCAAAAAACATATTTACGGTATTACAAGGAACTATAAAATATCCGGCTGGTTTAAAATCTTTCATCGTTGGTGGTACGAGAATATATTTTCCTCCTTTTCCTTTGTCAGGTCCCATTTCACCAATAACTGCCTGTTCGCGCTGCCAGAAATCGCCCAAACCTCCAGCGGTGTGTCCGGCCGGCATTTCTATCACTGTTGGTCCGTTTGCTGCCAGATCAATAAAAGACATTATATAAGGTGTTGTAGCGTTTCCGGTCAGAATTCCCAAACGATCGTTATAAGTATTATAAAAAACCAGGTCATTACTTGATGCCTTGATTGTGTTATAATGAATTTGCTGCCATTCGGCAAAAGCGACAATTGGCAATCCCCATAAATAACATTGCGTAGCCTGCTGAAAATCCATTTCGTCAAACAATGCCGGAATTGATTCTTTTGATGGTAATTCGCCATCCATTTTTATTTCAGGTCCCGATGGTGTAACTGTTGTTGAGGCAGTAGTATTAACCGTCGTCTTTTTTTCACATCCAAAATTTAAAATCAAGGAATTAATCATGAGGATTATAAAACATTTATTTTTCATATTTTCTAGTTTATGGCATTTCCCGCACAAGGAAAATATTAAATTTGGTAGGATATTACATCTCATTTCCAAAATTGCTTAATAAAAACATACTGGAGCGAAAATTTATACATTTAAAGATCATTTAAAGCTAGAGCTGCAGCAGCTATTTTATTTAAAATCTATCATCACTTTCCTAATTTTATCAGTAAACTTATTTGGAACTTTATAACTAGGCGATACAGGAGTACCGGTATCAAGCCCAACGTCCATAGTTTCATCTAATGAAAACCTGAATGGAACTGTCTTCTCTATATGTCCATTTGCCACAGTTTTACCATCTACACTTAGCACACCATTACCTCCTTTGCCAACTCCTCCGCCATCATAGGTGAAATCAAAAGTTATCGTATGCTTGCCTGCTGACAAGGCCTCTTTTGCTGCAATGGGTGTTATTTGTTCCTGCAGCCAATTGTAGATAAATTGTGGCTTGCCGTTCTCCATAATTAAGGCCCATCCGGCAAACAAGCCGCCTTGTGTAATGATAACTCCTTGACTATTATTTTGAGAAACTTCTATATCGGCCGTGAGGGTAAACGATTTATTTTTTACATCCGGGGCACTTCCTTCCGGTAAACGAAACATTCCTTCATAATAAGTAAAATGGCTAAGGCCTTCTATTGGCCCGGAAGGTCTGCCTGCCAGTTTTGCATTGAAACGTTCTGCTGCACGATCATCAAGTGGAAGAACATCATACTTTTTTGCTTCTTCCATAAAAACTTTCTTTAATTCCTCCAATTTTGCCGGATTAGATTTAGAAATATCATCATGCTCTGTAAAATCATTGTTGATATCGTATAATTCCCATGTATCATTGCTAAAAGCTATATCTGGTGCTCCATCTGCCCAAGGCTTTAAACCGTGGATTGTAGCGGCTATCCATCCGTTATCGTAAATTGCGCGGGCTCCTCCCATTTCAAAATATTGTCTTTTATGCTGTGTGGCAGCCGTTGCATTTGCTGCATCAAAGGTATACATCATGCTCACGCCTGACATTGGAGTTTGTTTGATACCGTTGACTATTGTAGGCTGTGGCAGACCTGCTGCCTCAAGGATGGTAGGAACAATATCATTACAGTGACTAAATTGGGTGCGTATTGCTCCTTTATCTTTAATAACCTTCGGCCAGGAAATAATTAATGCATTGCGTGTTCCTCCAAAATGGGATGCAGTTCGTTTGGCAAATTTTAAAGGTGAGTTCATAGCCATTGCCCATCCTACCGGATAATGGTTGTATGTCGTAGGACCTCCAATATCATCTAAACGTTTTAAAGCATCCTGTACAACATCGGGACGATAGCTGTTAAAATCGGCAGCCACTTCATTTAAGGTCCCCGTAAGACCTCCCTCGGCACTTGCTCCGTTATCTCCAATAGCATATATGACAAGTGTGTTGTCCCCTGCCCCCAGTTCATTGACTGCATCCAGCAACCTGCCTACTTCAAAATCAACATAGGAAAGATAAGCTGCATAAACTTCCATCATCCGCGCATATACTTTCTTTTGGTCGGCACTTAATTTATCCCATTCTCCAACTTCAGAAGGTATGGGATTATATTTTGCATTTTTCGGAATTATGCCCTTTGCCTTCATCCTTTCAAAAGTTTCCTGACTCACCTTATTCCATCCTGAATCAAACTTTCCTTTAAATTTAGCGATCCATTCTTTTGGTGCATGATGAGGAGCATGAGTAGCCCCTGGTGCAAAATATACAAAAAACGGCTTTTTAGGAGCAGTTGATTTCTGATTACGGACCCACGCAATGGAACGGTCCGTTATATCTGCTGTTAAATTATAATCGGGATCGTTCGCAGGAGGCAAAACCGGCCTTGTATTTTCTACCAACGGCGGCGAATATTGATTACAATCTCCTCCGTTAAATCCAAAGAAATATTCAAATCCCATATTTGTTGGCCATTGCGTAAAAGGCCCTGCCTGACTTGTTTCATAGTCAGGAGTGTTATGGTTTTTACCAAACCAGGATGTATTGTATCCATTATCCCGCAAAATTGTTCCTATCGTAGCAGAGTTATCTGGCATGATTGCATCATAACCCGGGAAACCAGTGGCAACTTCCGAGATCACTCCAAATCCTGCTTCATGATGGTTTTTACCGGTAATCAAGGAAGCACGGGTTGGCGAACAAAGCGCTGTGGTGTGCCATTGTGTGTAGCGTAAGCCTTCCTGGGCAAGCTTATCGGCCGTAGGGGTCGGTATTGGTCCTCCAAAAGTTGAACTGGCACCAAAACCTACATCATCTAAAAGTATAAGGATCACATTTGGTGCCGCCTCAGGCGCTTGACGAGTTAGGGGAAAATCTGCTTTTGAATCTTTATAATTCTCTTTGATAATCCCTTTAAAGTCCGATGGCCTGCGGTCAGGCAGTACTAAACCTGGTTTTGTTTTTTGCTGTGTCGATTTATTCTGGCTAAATGACTGCTCTGGGAGAATTATAATATTGAATATTAAAATTATACTAACCATAAACTTCAGGCGACATTCTTTTGTTTTTTCTGTTAAATTAAATTTCATAGCTTATTTAATTAGGTTAAATCTGATCCGTTTTCATCCGCATTTTTAAATCGTTTCCATTCACTAAGGGATACCGTCGCATTATTTTATTTCTTCGATTGGAGCCGGAAACCATTTTCCGTCAAGTACCTCTTTTTTTGACACATACATGCGCATAGTCAAGGCAAAACCTTTTCCTGCAGGAGTTGGAAGCCAATTACTTTGAGGTACATTTTTTGGCATTGACGAAGCAAGCCAGATGCTTAAAGATCCATCCAAATTTTTTTTCAACCCAGAAACATTGTTCAAATTATATCGTTTTAATTTATTCTCAACTACTCTGTAATCTGGAACACTATACAAGGTTACAGACCAAAAGGCATTGACCATTAAATCGGGAATATCGTCTTTGGGAAATTTAATTTCATATACTTTGTCTCCACTTAATAATTCTTTTTTCGAATCTGTAAGTCCAACAAAATAAATTGCTTCTTCAACTCGGTTGGCCCATAATCCGCCATAATTGATAATATCTCTGGCCATAATATCATCCCCAAAATTACCTGCAGCATACGAAACAGACCATCCGCCTTTTTGGGTACCAAAGCCTTTTGCACCAGCCAAAAATGCCGGAATTGCTTTTGTTTTAACAACTTCATCAATGCGTGCTTTTGCCTTATCATCGGTTTTTGCATATTGGCCAACTGCAATTGCTTTTGCCTGATATTCTTTGGCTTTGGGCATAGCATCAGGAGCAGAATTGAGAACCTCTTCGACCTTATCAAAAATTTCTCCTCCAATTGGTGCTTTTGGAGTAAAATCAGGAATAGTAACTGGAGGTGCAATTTTGATTCCATCGGGAACTGTAAAAGTAAATTGCTCTTGAAGTTTTTTGGCTGTAGGCGAAGTTCCTTTTAATTCCACCCTTGCTAGCATTTTTGCTTTTTCTGATGGCAGCTCTACTTTTACTGCATCTGAAGGAATTGTCGGATTTGAACCTTTTAATACCAAAGCAAATTTTCCCCAAGGTGTTTTGGGAAAATTGCGTTCGTTGATATTGGCTATTACTTCTCCCCAGCCGTCCAGTAATTGCGCTGTATAATAGCGTCCCTGGATTTTAGGAACATTCAAAATAACAGCATGGTTCTTATCAACGGCAATCCACGCTTCCAGGTAAGCAACATCAAGATTGGGGTTTACAAATTGTGCAGAGCCAAGCGGATTGTATTTGATTTTATTATACCCTACTTTCTCTACATTGATATCATGATTCTCTTGTTGAATTACCAAATATCTGCCATACAGATAGGTATAAGCATCAACAATATCTTTATCTGTTGGAACTGCATTGTTTTCTGTTTTGGACGTTTCAGTTGTCGTTGTTGTTTCTTTTTTACAGCTAACAAATAACGATAAGGCAACCAAAATAAGAAGTGATTTTTTCATTGTTGTGGTGGTTTAATGTTGATTTTGTATCTATTTATACTCCAAATTGATTTTATTTCACCTCTTCAACATCTCCCATTTTCCATGTCTTATCAAAAAATCCTTTTTCCGGTCCATAAAAACGAGCCAGTAATTCGAATTTCCTTTTCGGATCTATCGGAACCCAATTTGATTCTTTTCCTGCGGGAGCAGTAGCACCAAAATAAATATCCACAGAACCATCTGCATTTTTTTGAAGTCCCGGACTTGTAGAAGCACGACTAGAGTATTTCATTCCTAAAATTAAGGCATGCGTTTCGCGATCATATGCAGTAACAGACCAATATAATTTTACGGGAACTTTAGCAGGCAAATGAAGTTTATATAATTTCGAGCCATCAAATTGCTGACCATTATTATCTTTAACCGACATTAAATAAAATTGGCCCGTTCCTAGTTTTTTAGCACTAAAATAAGCCATGGAATAGCTTATGGCTCTTTCATCAACAGGGTAAATATTTGGAGCCTGATAATTAGACATAATGGCTTTTACAACATCCTGCGATGCTGGTAATGCCCAATTAGTTCCTTCATAAAAAGGAGGTGTAAAGATTTTTTCATATTTCTTGTCAATCCAGTTGTGCGCGTCTTTAATGGCTGCATTTAAAATTTCCTGTCTTCTGGCATCTGCCTGAAAAATTTTCCCTTTCTCTATACCAATGGTTTTTAATTGATCAATCATTACTAAATCTCTCTGTAACCAAGGTTCTCTTTGCACAAATTGATTTAACACTTCGAAAAAATGAAAGTTATATGGAATCGTATTTCCAAACGAGGCATCTATTAAATCTACAAATGTTGTTTCCGGAGGACTATCAGCTTCTGCAAGCGGATAAATTTTTACTTTTCTTCCGTATTCAACTGCTCTTTTAACATCATTTGGGCTTCCGTCTGTTAGATTAGAGCGAAGTATAGCATAACCCGTATAGGTTGCTGAGGGCATTGGTATATATCCAAATGGGATTGCTTCCTTATAATTTGGTGGCAAAATAAGGTACTTGCCACCGTTTCCTTTGTCTACTCCGGCGGGACCTATATCTTCGATGGCGGTTTGCCAGCCATCATCTAAACTTCCTGTAAGTGAAGATACCCCCTCAGCGGCCGGAATTTCTAGCACCACCGGGCCTTGTCTGGTATCATAAAATGGATTGATATAAATTACATCTGGATTTGGTGTTAATGTCTGATTTTTAGAACTAATTAATCCTGACCAATAAACCACCTGATTATAATCTCCTTTAACTTTTAGCAGACTTTCATGCATTAATTCAGAATTAACAGCAGGCATTCCCCAGATGACAGCTTCGATTGCACGATTATAAACCAGCTGTTCCTCAAAATTTTCAGGTTTGAAAGCTGCTGTTCCTGTAGTATCAGCGGCAACTGTCGCTTCATTTGTTTTTGTTGATTTAGTACAGGATACTAAAAAACAAACTGTTACAAGTGCTAAAATTTTTGATTTCATGTCTTTTAGTTTTGTTTCTTAAAATGAAGAATGATCAATAATTATGAATTTATTGTGGAAATATAAAAGCCACAACCGCTCTCAATCCCCAATCTGGTCTTATGTCTGAGTGACCAACAATTGGGATTAAAGGCATAACAGCAAATTGCATGGTTTGGCCTCCTAATTTTGTAATCGCTCCCACATTCGGGCTAACCGTAATCAGCGTTGTATTTCCTTGCCAATTTTGCGTAATTTCTGAAGTAATTCCTAAACTTGCTCCACTTTTATAACTGTGAGTAAGAAATATTTGGGTGTAAAATTGGTTGAAATCTGCCCGATCTGAACTACCAGCTACTGACCAAATTTGATTGGCTAAAAACCCTATAGAAAGT
>Ga0247812_10002561_pt1 | contig 10253 bp, 9 predicted proteins | sample UWRJL149409B1_FD_178011 | JGI IMG/M metagenome (GOLD analysis project Ga0247812, IMG submission 178011) | Plant litter microbial communities from Arlington Agricultural Research Station in Wisconsin, United States - UWRJ-L149-409B-1 | ecosystem: Environmental > Terrestrial > Plant litter >...
CGGTCAACCTACTGGAAGCCTTCGAGTGGCCGCAAGCACTGCTGGATCTTTGCGTTTGTTTCGGCCCATTGCCATGGCAGCAGGTAATAATCATCTGGAAGAAGTACCACGCCCACCGACTCCCTTGCCAAACATGAGTAATCCTCAAAATTCTCGTCCTCATAGTTCACTTCGCCGCGACTCTTTTGCAAGCTTGCCAGATCAAACTAGGAAGCACATATCACCGTATCCCACGCTTCCTCCACCCGCATCACAAGACCAGATTAGGTACTCCATCGAATCCGCGAATACCTCTCCCGAACGACGATCTACCCCTGGCCTGACTCCTCCAGAGATTGCTTCTTCACCACCTGTGATGGGAAGTGCTTCTCCTACACGGATGCGGTCGAGTCCGCCTTGCCCTTCAAGTCCGGTATTACCTCAGATGCCTAGAACTGATTCTGGGTTCATGAGTGGCTCCATGGAGGAGCTATTCGGCGAAGAAGAGCCTTTTTGCCCTATACGGGATGAAAGTATGCAGTTTGTGCCAGCCAACCCACCAAATCATGTCTCACATCTCTCCCCTCTAGGCCAGGAGCAAGTTGAGGACGAATTCTTCATTGAAGAGGAGGTTCCCGGTCCAATGGATCTACTACCTAATAAGATGCCCGTGATCCCGCCTCCTAAACCAAAGGCAACACCTAGAGTGCGTGTAAAGCCACTACCGCGATCCAAAAGTACGATGTCTGAAGATGGACAACAATCACTTCCTCCCTTAAAACCTGGTAATCTACCTCGATCACATCCCCAATCGACTCGTCTAGGATCTGCACCACCGTCTCTGCCTCAAGCCCACCATCAGCCTCTAACACAACAGCCCACCCCGCAAGGTCCAACACATCCGCAGTTGAATTCTGGCGACGTGTCTGCAAGTGCAGTTACTTCGTATAGAGCAGTCCCAACTGTTCAGCCTCGACAAAACTCTAGACTGGTACGGACGGGATCATTGGGCTCTTTACCTGCTATCCCAGCGAGCGACGGCGGTCATTCTGTATTGCCACCTTCTAGTCTTCATCGATCTCAAACTTGGTCAGAAGCACCTCAACAAGTCATCGAGGGGGATGCTGCATCATCACATCATGTTGCAGGAGCACTAGTACAACAACCACCGCCACCTGTACGGATTCTGCCTCAAGGATATCAAGTCTTCATGCCTCCAGCACCGAAACCAGAGAGACAGGTCAGCGCATCTTTTCAGACGAAGAAGATTATGTTGAAGCAGAAGCTAGATGAGGCCATTGCTAAGGGAGAAATGCCCCCCTTCTGTAGCAATTGTGGTGCAATTGAAACTACGACATGGCGCAAATCATGGTCACAAGAACGTCAGGGTGTACCTGGGTACTACGATTACTCCGATGAACCTGGAAAGGTCACTGCGATTGTCATTCTTACTCGCGATAATGATGGTCGGCCTACTTCCTACCAGCTTATTAAAAAGTTTTTGGCCAAAGGAGAAGACAAAAATCTTTTCAAAGAGTTCGTTCTCTGCAACCGTAAGTAACCTTTCTTGTATGGATAATCATGGGTACTAAACAGTGTAGCTTGCGGACTCTGGATGTCCAAATATAAGTCTCATCGGCCAGAAGACAGATGGGAATGCAACAAGGGAAAACGACCCAGAAGCCGTCCCACTAGAGCAAAATATTCCAACGGTCCATTTCTAACCTCAGACGCGAACTTTCCCCAATCAGAGGGTTACTTCCCACAGTCGGAGGGATTTTACCCCCAATCCGAACCCGCGGGACCAGTCGATAGTTTCGCAGATGGACGCTCACCTAACGAAGTCGAACTTCCTACGGAGACTGGGCCTGATGTTCAAGTCCACAGAGTGGAACTGCCTCTTCCGCCTCCTGTGGACCATCTCCCCGCTATCAAACTCCGACCCGCCAAAAGCAAGCGAATTAATCCGATGACATCGGACGCTGCATCTGCTGCATTAAGAAAAGCTATCCGTTCTAGTCCTGCTAGATGGAATGGAGTACGAGATAGTTCTGTCGTAAGAGAACAATCCATGGGAGCACAAGACAGTCCTATTGAGCTTGATGGTTCTCCGGACCCAATAAGGCGAATTCTGTTTCCATCCCCGCCAAGAAAGGATGGCTCTCCAAGAGCACTAGGAGAAACATCACCAAATGGGGTCCAACTTCTATCCTCTCATCGTCGGTCGTCCAAAAATCAGGAGGTTGATATCTTGAACAAAGAGAATTGCCCACCTGCTATTGAGGATCAGGATGAAGACGCGGAGCTTCTTCGGATGTTCGAAGAAGAGTTAGCTCGACCATCGACTCCAGTTCAAGATAGGCCAGTTCCAAATCAGTTCAAGACACCTACTCGACCTACACCTAGTCACAGACCTATAACTCGCAGCGTCTCCAGATCTATTCGATCAGTCAGACTCGCCAAGTCGCCCGGTGAACTTCTCCGCTTCTCTGATCGACGAACCCCATCCAAAACACCCACTCGCCGGTCACCACGAAATCATGAGTCATATTTCGATTCACCGTTCACAGCGACTATCAACCAAATGATGTCCGATGCCAACAATAACCACAATCTCTCCCCATCTCATCACCAACACCAAAGTCTCGACCAAAACTTCGATTTCAGTACTCTTCCAGATATGCCTAATATGGAAGGCTCAACACATCTGGGTAATAACCCAGAAACCGAATTCAACTTGGAGGATTTCTTTGGAACTGATATGCCGATGCCGAGTTCACCACCTCGGATGTTTAATCTCTACGAAGATCCACCTTTAGATTGGACGGAGTTTAACAATATCAACAGCCCACCCAAGGAAACTGAGGTTGCCGTTAAAGGAGAACCTGCGGAGGAAGGTCTCCATGAAGAAGAGGCATTAGATGAGGTCGACGTAGTGCAACATCCATAAAAAGCAGCGGCAGGGTAGTTATGGATCGCAGTCCATAAGGAGACTTTATTTTTGTGTCTTATGTATAGTTATTTGTCAAGCATAGCGATATGGTGTTCAGGACCTCCATCCTTGTTTTATTGGAGGTTATGACATAGCACAGGCGTTTACTTTTGCAATTAGCGGTTTTATATGGGCATGCATTTCCGTGGGAAAGGGAGTTCTTCATGATTTGCTGTTGCTGCACTGAAGATGCGCAGCTAGCACGGCATCCTTTGATGTCGACGATAAATACACAGAACAATAAACCATTATCAACTTAATATGCCGTAAACCTATTCCAAACCATCTTTGATGAAAACCCGCGCTCTCGAGCTGGTTGAGAACGATTTCAGCATTGAGATCTTAGAGTATGGGGGAGCAGGAATGAATTCGAGACCTTGGAGGAGTTCTTAGATAGTCATGCGACTGATCCGAGCGCGTTGCTTACCATGTTGGGCAAGTCGGCTAGTACAGCTTGAAGGAATGATTCTATATATATTTGCAGCACAGTGTCTGTTGAAGGAGCTGGCGTTGGGGGTTGTCTAGATTTATTTTCCTCGCTAAGTCTCCAAAACCAACCTGCAAGGCAGTTTTTCAAATTTTGTAAACGACATTTCCTCTACCTCTTGAGAAAGATAAACGAGATAGCCTGTGGTTTATCCCGTATACAAAGTGATCCCACAATTATCTTTAATAAAGCAGGTACAGTACTTCAGCAAAGGTTACCTAGTGACGCTAGACCTAGTTGAGGAACCTAAGCGATGACACTTAGGGAATGCAGCAACGTCACATTTGAGGATATATTTTTGCAGTATGAGTAAATAGATAAGTTTCCCTCTACATTTCCCAAGCTGACGGTTACGAAAAGCTTAGGAAGATTATAATCCAATATTGTTTAAAATCAAACAGTTCATAAGTTACTTGCTCTTTCTATAGTGCTATTCCAAAAGAAGTTATCAACTCATCCCAAAACAGCACAAGTGTTCCAAAAGTGATACGGCCGAATAGGATTTGAGAAGAGAACACAGTGGCAAGACTTCTCAAATTTGACCCTGGCTAACACTACAATCAATCCTAATTCTTTGAAACCTGTAACAAAGCCATCTAGTGTTCCGAAGCACAAAGAAATTCAAGTTCCTAATACTCTGTATTCATACTCATCTACCTCCAACGGGCAGCACTCTGAACAGTCTGCCCAAGCATCTGATCACGGCCATCAGTTCCACCTGGTCTTTCATAAACACCTTGAGTCATTCATTATCTGTCAAAGGCGTTGGATTTTTAAATAACAAGACATTTAGCTACACGGCGCTGGGAACATTTCTGTAAGCACAGCATTTATTGGCGCAGAATGGCAACCTGGACAGCGGCAGTACTAAATGAAAAAATCTATTAGTCTACATTTCTTGAAGTAATAAGTTCTAGGCTGAGGCCATTTGTCCTTGTTGCTTACCTTGGTTGCACCTGGCAGGTTGCTTGACATCCCTTCAAATTCCACACAGCTAACGAGTGCATCTTTAGTGACTGGGCGGAGGTGTTCGAGAATCAACTGCTCGATACACTGGCTAGAGTTTATCACATCCAAGCATGCATAATCGCCCTTAGGGCAGCCATCCTGGACCGATTGTGCATTCGCGGCTTTCGTGCCTATTAGAATGATATATAGAGTAAACAAATTGATTCCGGACCGCATTCTTGAAGAATCTTTGGGTGGCTGTTCTAAGGTAGGTACCGCAAAACCCCAAGGAGATAAATACGCAGGCCATCCTATTTTATACGCATCCATCCCCTCCATCCATCCCCTACAAGTTCCGGGCATCCGAGTGCTTTTCTTATTCTTGTCATGACATGGTTGCACCAAATTAATTACAGCTACTTCGGCACTTGAGTAATAAGACTAACCAGCGGCCCGCTTCGCTTGGCTCGAGGGTTAATATAATGTATCGACACTAATATAGAATATGCATAGACATTAACCGAAAAACGAGGGGCTAAAGAAAGCTACTTATGAATCCTGTGTAAAGTTTGGCACTTGAACAGCTGCAGCAGTAGTATATGGTGCATAATCTAAGCCTCGGGACCCTTTATTCACACTCAGCAATCGCTGATAAAGTGTGCACTTTACACCACGTATCTCAATTATCCACAATGCATCTTATAGGGCGAACGTTTCAGTCAATTACTTTCCTTGACACCACTCGGCTTCATCAACGGCTGTTAATATAAACTAGACTAATACATATAAATTTCAGACGATCGGAGAATTATGAATAAAGCGCCGACAAGTTTGTCGTTGTCCCGGATAGTCTCTTACACTGCTCATTGTTTCTCTATTGTACATTTCTCACAGTTCGTACTGGTTTTGTACGGTGCAAGTTGGCAGAAAATATGCAGTGGAATAAATTACTCACTGTGGCACTAGTTGCTACACATACCAGTGCAATAGTTCGATTCCATTGTTCGCAACTTGTTACTCAGCGACTTGACCCCTTAGTAAATCCAGGCTCTATTCCTTCAAGCCATGTTCATCAGATTGTTGGCGGTGTGCGTGAAACGACATGATTCTAGCACTCTTACACTCATCACTAATGGCATTCATAGGACGCTTTCAATGCTTCCATGGATCCCAAAAAGGACTTGCCTGGCGAATCAAGCTGTACAAGCTGTCAGTTTACTGAAGACTTTTCCAATTACTGGACCGCAGTCCTTTATTTCCGCGCTCAAAATGGTTCTTATAAACGGGTTCCTCAACTCGGCAACAATCAATTCACAGACGCTATCGGTGGCCTAACCGTGTATTATATGCAAGATCCCATTTATGACCAGGCGCAGAAGTCCAAAGTCACGGCATTTCAGCCCGTAAGTTTGATGTATTCTCTAGCTCCGCTGAATTTGATTCTAATCAGAGATAGGGTTTCCGGATGTTTGTAGGAGATATCTATGCTAGGACTTTGGAGGAAGCTGCTCGTTTCCGGCAATTGACATATACTTGCCTGGACACCTTTGTTACTCGCTCCCCAGAAAGAATTGATTTTCCACAACGTCGCTGCAAAGAAGGAATTATGACATCTCTTCGGTTTCCAACTTGTTGGGACGGCAAAAATCTTGACAGCCCAGACCATATGGCATGTAGTGTTGTTTCTTATAACTTAGTTTCATTTTCACAAGATTACCAACAGTGTTTTATTTTAGGTTATACTATTTACAATCCCGAATTTCTCAAAAATATACAGTGGAGCTCGTTCTACCTCTCCAATCACCATTATACTAATTTCCCGATCCACATAGGCACACATGAGCTATCCTGAGACGGGGACCTTCGAAAGTGCCGGACCCTGCCCCTCGACCCATCCCGTAAGGACTTCACAAGTCATGTACGAGGTTGTATGGGACACCAAGCCGTTCCATGACCTCGAGTGGCCTAAGGATGGAAGTAACCCATTTGTGTGGTCATTCGGTGACGCAACTGGCTATGCTAACCATGCTGATTACGTGTTCGGGTGGAAGAACGACGCCCTGCAACGAATTTTGGATACTTCTTGTTATTTCAACTGTCCAGCATCTGTCACCAAGGTGCAATCGGTAGAAAATATGAATAAGTGCATCCAAAAACCTGTCGTCGACGAAGATATTGATGGATGTGAGTTACAAGAATTATCAAGCTGTACTGATTTGAAGCGGCATGCTAACCGCGACTTTGCTTCTATTAGGGCTCCCAGCTCTGCCTGGAGGATATCAGGCCGATTATGGACCGACTGTTGCGAAAGACAGGCAAAGATACCGGCAGCATCGCAGTTAAAGATCCAACATTATCCCGTGTGTGGTCTTGAAACAAAGGATAAGGGACTCGGAAATTATCATTCTGAATTTAGATGTTGGAAGGTCACCGAGCCGCTAGTCATTGTGACCTGATAGATATTACCAGTAGATTTGAGTTCATAGGATTCTCATTATTTGCACAATGTAAGATTTCTTCACATTAAGTCCACCAAATCATTCTCGCCTGCTGTATCATGTTCAATCAAACTTTCAATCTCCCTTTCAATCTTTTCAGCGTCTGCAATACGGCCCCATTCTAGAAACCAGGACCGTAGAGTTCCTAGATGATGAATAGCCCATGTAAACTTCTTTGCATCCGATTGTGTCAGGCGAATTTTCACAGCTTCTCGTTGGTAAGCTTCGGCCTGGCTAATATTACCCAGAAAATACTGTGACATTGCCGTAATTAATAGCCCAACGACAAGATTCGTTGTTGTCCCGTGTAATCGAGCAATGTTAACGTACTCCTTCCCAATAGTCTCGTACTCTTGCAGTCGACCCTGCCGTCTGACGTTGGTTGCTAAGTACTTCATCACAACAAATATTTCTGGGTGGCTGATAGAAGCTGCTCGGATATCTGCGATAAACTTTCGCAACGCAGCTTCTCCATCTCTGAGACTATTGGCATGAACCCACTCAATACACATAACACGGCTCCAGACACTGCTACTGCTGAACTTTCCTCCTTTCCTCCCCAAAACATCTGCTACAGATCTCATTGATAGGACGACTGTTTTGTCAAATTCACCGATGTCTGTTCGGCCCAGCAAGCAGCAGATATCTCTCCAAGGATGTTTTTCCGGAAGAACAATCATTGCCAGTCTTGCTATATAATCCCTCAGTAGATTAAGAATAATGCTAAATGGTTCAGAAGTTTCTAGCGTGAGGTCGTGAAATGTATCGAGAAGGTAATTTAAGGTATCTGGATGGCCTGCCACAATAATGTCACGAATAAGACCGCAAGCACCGGACAAGACTCTTCGAGCCTCAATGAACTTGTTCGTCCTCACGAAATTGAAGGCAGTCATGCATCCCGAGTAAAATTGATCTAGGATTTTAAGTTGGCTGTCAAAAGATTTGTCCTGAACGCCGCTGTCATCAACAGGAAGCCAGGCCCTTTGGTCATACATTCCAGTTATGTATGTATCGATGGAAAAAAGCAGACCTTCCGTAACGCGGAACTTATCTGGAGCTGTAGGCTGTCTTGTAATTATGGAACCCGCAGACGATGCTCGATAAAATTGACCATGAACTGTGCTGGAATCTCTTGATGAGGTCTTTGTTCTTGCGGTGTTTTCTACGAGAATTTTAGTTAATAAGTCTTGAAATAGGATGATTGCGGGTCAAGTAACCTCTGCTTCTTTGGAGAGACTCTTTGCTCACTGATGTAGTCCGACCACCAATCTGTTTTCTCCACCGCTCTATCTTCTCTATATTGAGTGACACAGTTCCCGAAACTCCCTCCGCCGAGACTCTACCAGCCTCGATGTTCTCTAAGAGCTTATAGCGGTCACCTAGTTTTGTGTTCTTCATCATGCCCCATTTCTCTCGTAGTCTTGAGAACTGACGTTTACTAACATATATAAGTATCAAAATCATACTTTTTGTGTTTAGAGAATTCGACTAGTCACGTCACGAAACTTACGTCGGATTATAATTATATTTAGTAGCGAGCACTTTACGTACTTCATTAAAGGATAGACGTTGATCGATGTACAAGCGCATTATTACCGGTTTGAGAGCTTCCAATTCTTCTGAGCTTATTTGAATTCGCCGAGGAGCTGGCTGAAAATTAAGTTCTCCCAATTCTACATCATCTGAACTGTTGTTATTAAGCGTTGGGACGATTCTCTGAAAATCCCCTGACTCGGATTGCCGTACGCTATCCATCATTCGGTTGCGACTGTAGGACCCTGAAATGTTATGTATATATTGCTGAATCAATGACTATGATTCGATCGATATATCATGGCTTAACGAACGAGAGTTCCTGCCTCGTAATACAGCTGTTTGAACATGTAGGTAGACTGTTTGCTGCACGTTCGGTTAAGTTTGATGATATGTCAGACACGTGACTACACCCCTGTTTTCTCAAGACTACTAAAACTATTGTGTGAAAAGCGCTGATACATTTGCATATGGCATAGCTTGCGTCTAGCGGTGAGTTTCAAGGATCTAGTAATGGTACACGGGCAGTAAGTGTCCTGGTTGTACTGACTGTAACTTGTCGAAACCAATGCCACATGCGAGACGGAACACCCATCCAACATCAAGTCAAGATTAGAAAATTCCATGGCTCTATGACAACGATGGGATGGCAACTAAAAGCAACAAGGCTGATTTATGTTTTTGAGTCTTCTACTTAACAAGACATGTGAATTTTCGAGTAATATCTAGATTTTTATGACTGCATACCAAGCCATCCCCATGGCACCGCCAAGCAATATCGCGAAAGGTGCACTTAATCCAAACCACGCACCTCCAACAAAACTTGTTGCTGTTATCGCAACCCACCAAGGATCTTTTCCAAGTGGACTGCCACCTTGATTTTCCGCATCAACATAGCCAATCTGCCACAACTTATACACCGCTGTGAAAACCAACCCAACCGCCCCTGCATTGATTCCACGCAGCATGGATAACAGCCAGCGATGAGAGCGTAGAACGCTCCACAAGCCCATGACTCCTATGACAATAATGATACCCGGCGTAAAGATGCCGACGAATGCAATGATGGCTCCGAAGATCGATGGAAGAGATGTCCTAGCCGTCGCAAGTGACCCAAGGTAGACGGCGAAATTGAAATTTGGGCCGGGAAAAGACTGGATGAGCGCAAGACCAAGTAGGAAATCCCGTGGAGAGACCCAACCTTCGGCTACGATGTACTCGCGAAGAAGTGGGATAACCACGGGTCCGCCACCGAAGATAATTGTCCCGGCAAGATAAAGGTTTGCGAATAGTGAGACACCTCTAGGCGGCATTTTCAGTAGACCGCGAATTGCCATGATCGTAATAAAGGACATCAGGAAAGCAGCAATGACACATATCCCAGCTTTCCAGCTTATAACATTCATTTGCACTCCCTGTGCAACCACTCGATTGGAAGACTGTGACTCTCTGGCAGCCTCAATCGTTTCAGAACCAGCTTCTATCTCAGATATCACGGAGGCAGGATCCTGAAAAGCTGGCATTTGTCGAAGATGTATCTGACTCTCATCAGCTCCAGCTGTGATGCCAGGAGTTGTTCCATTCTCAGACATCCTTTCGTGCTCTCTTGAATCGGGTGCATCTCCAGTTGTCTCAGGGGTTGCTCTTCGAGGTTTACACAATAGTTTATATGCACATTGAACCACGCGAAAATCCCATACAATCGTTACAATGCCCGCTCCAGCCATTAGAACTGGAAAGAACCATAAAGCTGTGTATAGCATCCCACCGATCCCAGCAAGACAAACCAACGCACGGGTAACCTTGTCCGTAATAG
>Ga0247812_10002562_pt1 | contig 10252 bp, 10 predicted proteins | sample UWRJL149409B1_FD_178011 | JGI IMG/M metagenome (GOLD analysis project Ga0247812, IMG submission 178011) | Plant litter microbial communities from Arlington Agricultural Research Station in Wisconsin, United States - UWRJ-L149-409B-1 | ecosystem: Environmental > Terrestrial > Plant litter >...
AATTCTCCTGGACCGCGGGCCTGAACTACGAATTCACCCGTGAGCTCGGCGCGTTCGTGCGCTACAGCCGCGGCCACAGCTTCCCGATGTTCGACAATTTGCGCGAGAATCTGGACATCACCCGTCAGGTGGACAGCTATGAGGCCGGGTTGAAGGCCAGCTATGGCGTGGTCAACGCCTATGCCACGCTGTTCCACAACAAGTTCGAGGGGCTCGCCAGCACCGAGATCGTCGGCGGCGTGCCGGTGGCTTCGGTGGGCGGCGCCAAGGCGACCGGCGTGGAGCTGGAAGGCAGCATCCGCCCCGGCGCGGGCTTCCAGCTGGCGGCTTCGGGCACCTGGCTGGACGGCCAGTATCGCGATTTCTCCAACGCCGGCGTGGACCAGAGCGGCAATACGATCCAGCGCCAGCCCAAATGGCAGTGGCGCGTGACGCCGTCCTATTCCGCCGAGATGACGGGCGGCAAGGGCACGGTCTTCTCCACGCTGAGCTATACCGGCGATCGTTTCTCGGACATCGAGAACCAGCAGGTGCTGCCGCATTATTACAAATTGGATGCGGGCTTCACCTTCGAACTCGACAATTTCGAGTTCAGCGTGATCGGCGACAATCTCACCAACGAGATCGGGCTGACCGAAGGCAACCCCCGTGTGCTGGGCGCGCAGGGCGGCGTGATCCTGGCGCGGCCTATCCTGGGGCGGAATTTCCGTGCCAGCGTGGCGGTCAAATTCTGATCTGATACCCTCTCCCCCCGAACTGAAGCCGGGTGCCCCAGTGGCGCCCGGCTTTTTTTTGGTGACGCTCTAACGAGCGCCCATCCGGCCGTACGGCGCCTCGCAGCCCCTGCGATCGTCATCCCCGCAAAGGCGGGGACCCATCAGCTCAAAATCATCCGGAGACTTCATGGCGCAATGGGTTCCCGCCTTCGGGGGAATGACGGAAGAAAAAATGGCGACATTGCCAATGGTGCTGTTTTACCGTTGACGGCCGCACCCGAGCGTATCCTTGCCCGCCGCGGTCAGGATGGCGGCAAAGGCTTCGGGATCGACATTGGAACCCGAGATGACGACCACCGTCACCAGACCGGCCAAAGCGATTTTGCCGGCCAGCACCGCCGCGAGCGCCACCGCGCCGCCCGGCTCGGCAACCAGGCCATGGGTGGCGAAGGCATAGCGCATCGCCGCGCGGACCTCGTCGTCGGTGACGCTGAGGGCACCGCTGAGCAGCGCGCGGTTGATCGGGAAGGTCAGCGCACCGGGTTCGGGCGCCATCAACGCATCGCAGATGCCGGCGGCATCGGGCGGATTGGCGACGCGTTCGCCCCGTTCCAGCGAGCGCCTTGTGTCGTCGAACGCCGCGGGCTCCACCGCATAGACACGGATCGCCGGATCGGCCGCCCGCATCGCGACCGCGCATCCCGCGACCAGTCCGCCGCCGCCGCAGCAGACCAGCAATTGATCGATTCGCGCCTCCGCGCGCGCTGCCTGTTCCAATATTTCCAGCCCGAGCGTGCCCTGGCCGGCGATGACATGGGGATCGTCATAGGAGGGCACCAAGGTGGCGCCGCGCTCGGCGACCAGCGCATGCGCGATCGCCTCTCTGCTTTCGGTGCGGCGATCGTAGAACAGGATTTCGGCGCCCAGCGCGCCGGTATTGTCTGCCTTCACCCGCGGCGCATCGGCCGGCATGACGATGGTGGCGGGCATGCCCAGCAGCCGCGCGGCGAGCGCCACGCCCTGTGCATGATTGCCCGAGGACCAGGCGACCACCCCGCGATCGCGCCGATCCGCCGCAATGGCGGCCAGCCGGTTATAGGCGCCGCGCAATTTGAACGATCCCTCGCGCTGCAATCCCTCCGCCTTGATCAGGATGCGGCCGCCGTGCGCTTCGGAAAGGCGATGATCCTCGATCAGCGGCGTTTCGCGCACTACCCCGCGCAGCACCGCCATCGCCCGGCGGATATCGTGGATGTCGATCGCGAAGGGCGCCGCATCCCCGCCAGCATCGATCACGCCAGCCCCTGTTCGGCGGCGCGATAGGCTTCTTCCCACTGGCCCAGATTGCGGCGCGCCTGCTGGACGAAGGAGGTGCGGCGGATGCCGCCCAGAAACAGGCCGCCGATCAGCCGGCCCAGCCCCCGGGCGGGGCGGCGGAACTGGAGGAGAAGGACCACCCTGGTCTCGTCCGTATCGTTCCAGACCTCGTGATTCTGGCTGTCGTCGAACACCAGGCACTTGCCCTCTTCCCAATGGACGACATGGCCGACCACATCCATCCGGCAATCCTGCGCGCGCGCCGGCACCTTCAGCCCCAGATGGCAGGTGATGATCGCCTTGGTGACGCCCGTATGGCGCGGAATGTGCGCGCCGGGGGCCAGGATCGAGAAAAAAGCCGAATTGAGCCCGGGGATTCCGGCGACCAGCGCCGCCGTGCGCGGCGCGCGCGCGCAATTGGCGTCCAGCCGATAGCCATAGCCGAACAGGAAGAAGGAGCGCCACTTGCCGTCCTTGGCGATGCGGCCGTGATCGGGCGAGATGGCCGCGAGCGGGGGTACGGCCTGCTGATGGCGCAGCACCCCTTCCATCTCCGTGCGAATCGTCTGCCATTCGGCCTCGATTCGCGCCATCCAGGGGAAGAGATCTGCGGACAGCACCGGAGCGTTGGAAATCAACGAGCGATCGGCAATCAGGCGATTGATCCGGGGCAGCATCTTCTTGCCCATCCGAACCCCGAAGGTGGATTTAACTTTCGCCAATGCGAACCCCATGTACGACGATATTCAGGCGGGCACGGTAAACCCTTGCATATAGGCCCGTAAAGGGGATTTGCATGCGTCGGTGGGTGCCGCCGCACGCAAGGCTTTTCTCGATCGATCTGGATGCGATGCCTGAAATTACGGGATGAGCTCTCGTCAATTACAGTAGAGATTATGCAAAATGCAGTTTTCCTGTGATATTTACCAAATGTTATAGAAGCCGCGTTATGCTTGACGAACGCGGTTAAAGTCATTTTTATCATTCTCGCGTCGCAACATTAACCAATGGGTATGATGTTGCGATCGATACTCGGCATGCGGGACCTTCAGCGCCGAGTGTTGTATCATGATCAATCCGAAATTATCTTCCCAAAGACGCCGTGGCTTGAAGGGCCTTGCCGTGCTGCTGGCATTTCCGCTGATCGCCGCCGCGCCCGAATTTACCAGCGAGCCCTGGCCGGACCAGACGCCGCAGGTGCGCGATGCCGCGGTGATGAAGGCGGTGATGATGAAGGCGCATAATGACGCGCGCCGCGCGGTGCGCGTGGGGCCGATGGTCTGGAACGATCGGCTGGCCGCGCATGCCCGCGCCTATGCGGTGGAATTGGCGCGCACCAACCGCTTCGAACATAGCGAGGATGCGCCAGGCGTCGCGCCCGAGGGCGAGAATCTGTGGATGGGCACGCGGGGCGCATTCGGCTTCGCCAGCATGATCGGCGCCTGGGTGGACGAGCGACGGATGTATGAGGACGGCACCGGCAGCTTCCACGAGACCGGCCATTATACCCAGATCATCTGGCGCGGATCGACCCAGGTGGGCTGCGCCCTGGCCAAGAATGCCAGCTATGAATTCCTGGTGTGCCGCTACAATCCGGCGGGCAATGTGGAGGGCGAGGACCCGCTGGCGAGCTGATCGGATCGTCAGGCGGGTGCAACAGGGTGACCGTGCATGGCGCTAGCGCCGCGCGACCGCCGGGGGGCGGGCAGCGGTAACGCGCCACAGCGTGTTGCCCAGATCGTCGGCGATCAGCAGCGCGCCCGCACGGTCCACGGCCAGCCCGACCGGGCGGCCGCGCGCCTTGCCGTCGCCGTCCAGAAAGGCGGTCACCACGTCGCGCGCCTTGCCCGCGGGCCGGCCGCCGGCAAAGGGGACGAAGACCACTTTATAGCCGCTGAACGGCGCGCGATCCCAGCTGCCATGCTGGGCGACGAACGCGCCGCCCTGATAGCCGGGCAGCGTTCCCGCGGTATAGAAGGCGAGGCCCAGCGGGGCGACATGGCTGCCCAGCGCATAATCGGGGGCGATCGCCCGCGCCACCAGATCCGGACGCTGCGGCATGACGCGCGGATCGACATGCTGGCCGTAATAGCTGTACGGCCAGCCATAGAAGCCGCCATCCTGCACCGAAGTAAGATAATCGGGCACCAGATCGGGGCCGATCTCGTCGCGCTCGTTGACCACGACCCACAGCCGGTTGCTCGTGGGCTCCCATGACAATCCATTGGGATTGCGCAACCCGCTGGCGAAGATGCGGTGCGCGCCCGTGGCACGATCCACTTCCCACACGGCGGCGCGCTCCCGCTCGGCGCCGATGCCGTTTTCGGTGATATTGCTGTTCGATCCGACGCCGACATAGAGTTTCGACCCGTCCGGGCTGGCGACGAGGCTCTTGGTCCAATGGTGGTTGATCGGGCCGCCGGGCAATTCGGTGAGCACCTGTCCCGGCGCGGTGATGCGCGTCTGGCCCAGGGTATAGGGATAGCGCATTATCGCATCGGTATTGGCGACGTAGAGATCATTGCCGACCAGCGCGACGCCGAAGGGCGAGACGAGATGATCGAGCAGCACCGTCCGCACTTCGGGCGTGCCATCGCCATCGCCATCGCGGATCAGCGTGATGCGATTGCCGCCCTTGGCGGCGGCGCCGGCGAATTTCTGCACCCAGCCCATGATCATGTCCTTGGGGCGGGAGATGGGCTCGTCGCCCGGTCCATTGGCCTCGACGATCAGGATATCGCCATTGGGCAGCACATAGGGCTGGCGCGGATGCTGCAGCCCCGTGGCGAGCGCGGTGATCGCCAGGCCGGCGGGCACCTTGGGCGCCTGGCCCTTTTGCCAGCCCGCCACGGGCGCGACCTTGATCGGCGGCAGCAGATATTGCTGCTGCGCGGGCAGGGGTGGATTCGCGCCGATCTGGCTGGCAGGGGGTGCGGCATCGCTCCCGCAGCCGGAGAGCAGGGCGGCGCCGGCCAATGCCAGCGAGGATCCGAATGTAGTGGCGCGCATCATCGTGCCTCCCCCGCCAGCTGGCGCATCGTGTGTGTGGTGCCCAGCCAATTGACCAGGATCACCAGGATGGTGACGATACCCGAAAGGATGATCCCCGTGGGAACCACTGCGGTCCAGCCGTCGCGGCTGTGGACGAAGGCGTTCCACAGCGACAGGGCCAGCACCAATGCGTTGCCGATCGCATGGAACCAGCCTGGGCGCAGCCCCGGCCGGCCGCGCGAGAGCAGCGCCTCGGCAATCCCGACGACCGCGGCGGCCCCGCCCATGATCAGCCCCGCGGTGATGAGCCAGATGGAGAAATTCGCCCACATCATCTGCATGCTGTTCACATAGACGATGTCGGTGACGAACGCGCCGCTGAAACAGGCGATGGGATAGGCTGCGAGCAGGACATGCAGCGGATGCGTCGCGCGCGCGACGGGACGGGACAGCGTGTTGGTCATGAGACCTCCGGGCACCGCGACGCGCCAATGCGACCGGTGCCGCTACTACGTCCCGCGCGGTCGGACGTTCCGTGCCGGCGATGGATGAAGCGGGGGAGGTGACCTGCTGATGGGCTAGAAGACCGCGGCCACCAATTTTGCGAAGGCATCGGCGCGGTGGCTGATGCGGTGTTTCTTGTCCGGGTCCATCTCGCCGAAGGTTTCGTGATAGCCATTGGGCAGGAACATGGCGTCATAGCCGAAGCCGTTCTCGCCGCGCGGGGGCCAGACGAGCACGCCGTCCACGCGGCCCTCGAAGCTCTCGACATGGCCGTCCGGCCAGGCGAGCGAGAGGACGCAGATGAAATGCGCATCGCGGCCGACATCCTCGCCGGCCATTTCGAGCTTCTGCTCCACCAGATGCATCGCCGCGCCGAAATCGCGCTTTGGGCCGGCCCAGCGCGCCGAGAAGATTCCGGGATCGCCCTTGAGCGCCTCGACGCTGAGGCCGCTGTCGTCCGCCAGTGCGGGCAGGCCCGAAAGGTCGGCGGAGAAGCGCGCCTTGAGCTCGGCATTGGCGACAAAGCTGGTGCCGGTCTCCTCGGGTTCCGGAATGTCCAGATCGCCCGCGGAGACCGTCCTTATGCCATAGGGCGCCAGAAGCGCATCGATCTCGCGCAGCTTGCCCGCATTGTGGCTGGCGATCACCAGCTTGCCGGGGGCAAGCTTGCGGATCGCCTGAGGCAGGACAGCCTCGGGGCCGGGGGCGTCGCTGGCGAGATCGTCGCTCACCGGCCGGTGGCCGTGCGCTGCGCCGCGAAGATCTCGGTGCAGCCGATGCGCGCGAGACGGAGCAGGCGGAGCAGCGCCTCCTCGTCATAGGTCGCGCCCTCGGCGGTGGCCTGTGCCTCGGCGATATTGCCATCCTGGGTCAGCACGAAATTGGCATCCGCTCCGGCGTTGCTGTCCTCGATATAATCGAGATCGAGCACGGGAGTTCCCTCATAGATGCCGCACGAGATGGCCGCGACCTGCTGCTTGATCGGGTCGATCGTGAGGAGCTTCTTTTCCAGCAGCGTGTCGACCGCGAGGCGCAGCGCGACCCAGGCGCCGGAAATGGAGGCGGTGCGGGTGCCGCCATCGGCCTGAAGCACGTCGCAATCCAGCGTGATCTGGCGCTCGCCGAGCAATTTCATGTCGACCACGGCGCGGAGAGATCGGCCGATGAGGCGCTGGATTTCCTGGGTGCGGCCGGACTGCTTGCCCTTGGCGGCCTCGCGGCTGTTGCGGCTGTTGGTGGCGCGCGGCAGCATGCCATATTCGGCGGTGACCCAGCCCTCGCCCTTGCCGCGCAGGAAGGGCGGCACGCGCTCCTCGATCGATGCGGTCACCAGCACGCGCGTCTCGCCGAAGCTGATCAGGCACGAGCCTTCGGCATGTTTGGTGAAGCGCGGCTCGATCGTGATCGTACGCATCTGATCGGGGGTGCGGCCGGAGGGGCGCATGGGGAGTCTCCTTGGGGGGTGATGTGGCGTGCGCCATAACCGTCCCCCTCCCGTCATTCCAGCGAAAGCTGGAATCCCGCGATCGTCGAACCTCGCGCAGGCGCAAGCATCGATGGATTCCAGCTTTCGTTCAACCTGTGCATAAACTACTATGCGCTCCTCTTCCTTCGTCATCCCCGCGAAGGCGGGGACCCATCAGCCCAGAATTGTCCAGATATTTCACTGCGTATGGGTTCCCGCCTGCGCGGGAATGACGGGGAAGTTAGCTTCGGCGCATCATAGGAGAGACCGAATGGCCCTGTTGAAAACCCTGCTGATGATCGTCGGCATCCTCGCCACGCTGATGGGCCTGCTGTGGATCGGGCAGGGGACGGGCGTGGTGCGCTGGCCGGCGAGCAGCTTCATGATCGACATGAGCGAATGGACCGTCAGGGGCGCGGGGCTGGCGGTGGTCGGTCTGCTGCTGATCCTGCTCGCGCGGCGGATCCGGCGGTAGGGGGCCACTGTTCCTTCTTCGTCATCCCCGCGTCGGCGGGGACCCATCAGCTCAGATTCGTCAGGACGCATTCCGCATGATGGGTTCCCGCCTACGCGGGAATGACGGTGGGTAGACACGGCGACATCCCTCGCCCCATGGCTTTGTTTCCGCGGATCAGGCACTAGATAAGTCCCATGCCCGCCCAACCCGTCTCTGAACTGACCGACCGCGCCCGCGATATCTTTCGCGTGGTGGTGGAAAGCTATCTGGAGAGCGGCGCGCCGGTGGGCTCGCGGACCATCTCGCGGCTTTCCACGCTCAATCTCTCCCCCGCCTCGATCCGCAACGTGATGCAGGATCTGGAGGAATATGGCCTGATTGCCGCCCCCCACACCTCGGCCGGGCGGATGCCCACCGAAAGCGGGCTGCGCCTGTTCGTGGACGGCATGATGCAGGCGGCCGAACCCTCGGCCGAGGAGCGCGCCGCGATCGAGTCGCAGGTGCAGGGCGGCGGACCGATCGAGGCGGCGCTGACCGCGGCGACCTCGATGCTCTCAGGGCTCTCCGCCTGCGCCGGGCTGGTGCTGGTGCCCAAGCGCGAGCCGGTGCTCAAGCAGTTCGGCTTCGTGCCGCTATCGTCGCGTCAGGCGCTGGCGATCCTGGTCGGCGCGGACGGGACGGTGGAGAATCGCGTGGTCGAATTGCCGGACGGCCTCACCGCCTCCGCGCTCAACGAGGCCGCCAATTTCATGAGCGCCACGCTCTCCGGGCTCACCCTTGCCGAGGCGCGGGTGCGCATGGAGCGCGACATCGGCCAGGGCAAGGCGGCGCTGGATGCGGCATCGCGCGAACTGATCGCGCGCGGGCTGGCGGTGTGGTCCGAGGATGGGGCGCACCGCCCGGTGCTGATCGTACGCGGCCAGGCGAACCTCATCGATTCCGATACCGCCGCCGACCTCGATCGCGTCCGGCAATTGCTGGACGAACTGGAGGGCAAGGAGGAGATCGCCCGGTTGCTGGACAGCGCGCGCAGCGGCGCCGCCACCCGGATTTTCATCGGCTCGGAAAACAAACTCTTCTCGCTTTCGGGCTCATCCGTGATAGCGGCGCCCTATCGCGGACAGGACGGTCGCGTGATCGGGGTGGTCGGCGTGATCGGCCCGACGCGCTTGAACTATGCCCGCGTGGTTCCCATGGTGGATTTCACCGCACAAACATTATCGAGATTGATCGGATGAACGAAGACCAGAATATCGACGAGACCCTGCGCGAGGAGACCGCACAGGATTCCCCCGAAGTGCAGGAGCACGACCGGCTGGCCGAACTGGAGGCGCAGCTCGCCGAGGCCAAGCAGTCGGTTCTCTATGCCCAGGCCGATACGCAGAATGTCCGCCGCCGGCTGGAAAAGGAAGCGCAGGACGCGCGCGCCTATGCCGCGACCAATTTCGCGCGCGACGTGCTCTCGGTGGCCGACAATCTCCAGCGCGCGCTGGATGCCATCCCCGCCGAATTGCGCGAGGACGAGAAATTCAAGGGGCTGGTGATCGGGCTGGAGGCGACGGGCCGCGAGGTCGCGAGCGTCTTCGAGCGCAACGGCATCACGCGGATCGCCTCGATCGGCGAGAAATTGGACCCCAACAAGCACCAGGCGATGATGGAACTGCCGAGCGCGGATGCAGAGCCCGGCACGATCGTGCAGGAGATGCAGGCGGGCTATATGATCAAGGACCGGCTGCTGCGCCCGGCGATGGTCGGGGTCGCCAAGGCGGGGTGAGTATCGCCTTTCCTCAACCCGTCATCCCCGCGAAGGCGGGGACCCATACGCCGTGAACGTGTCGAATGGTCGCGAATGCTGATCGCCGTCCGGATGTGATGGGTCCCCGCCTTTGCGGGGATGACGGTAAAGGGGCGGACTACGGATAAAAAGGCTCGACCATGCTCCACGACGACAATCTCACCGCCGATCGCGCCACCTTCGTCATGCATCTCGAATGCTCGCTGACGGGCGAGACCTACCCTGCCGACCAGATTCATGGCCTCTCCCGCGCCGGGCGGCCTTTGCTGGTGCGCTACGATCTGGAGGCCATCGGCAAGGTGTTCACCAAGGAAATGCTTGCCCAGCGCCCCACCGATATGTGGCGCTGGCGCGAACTGCTGCCTGTTCGCCGCACCGAGAATGTCATCAGCCTGGGGGAGATCGCCACCCCGATCGTCGCGCTGCCCGCCACCGCAGCGCGGCTGGGCGCGGGCGATCTGCTGGTCAAGGACGAGGGCCGCCTGCCCACCGGCTCGTTCAAGGCGCGCGGGCTGGTGATGGCGGTGTCGATGGCCAAGGAATTGGGCATCACACGCATCGCCATGCCCACCAACGGCAACGCTGGCGCGGCGCTGGCCGCCTACGCGTCGCGCGCCGGTATCGAAGCGATCGTCTTCTGCCCGGATGACACGCCCGAGATCAACGTCCGCGAGATCGCCGCCCAGGGTGCGCGCGTCTATCGCGTCAACGGACTGATCGACGATTGCGGCGCGATCGTGGGGGAGGGGGCCAAGCGCACGGGCTGGTTCGATCTTTCCACGCTCAAGGAGCCGTACCGAATCGAGGGCAAGAAGACGATGGGGCTGGAACTGGCCGAGCAATTCGGCTGGACGCTGCCCGATGCGATCTTCTACCCCACCGGCGGCGGCACCGGCCTGATCGGCATGTGGAAGGCGTTCGACGAATTGGAGTCCCTGGGCTTCATCGGTTCGGCGCGGCCAAAGATGTTCGCGGTACAGGCCGAGGGCTGCGCGCCGATCGTCAAG
>Ga0247812_10002563_pt1 | contig 10250 bp, 9 predicted proteins | sample UWRJL149409B1_FD_178011 | JGI IMG/M metagenome (GOLD analysis project Ga0247812, IMG submission 178011) | Plant litter microbial communities from Arlington Agricultural Research Station in Wisconsin, United States - UWRJ-L149-409B-1 | ecosystem: Environmental > Terrestrial > Plant litter >...
TATTTCAAAATCCAAGAACACAACCTCTTGTCCTATTGTGTGAGTGAAAATTAGCATCGATTATTTCCATTAATATGCAGTTTTGGCTACAGTATTCTCTATTGGACCAAGCCTTCAGCCTTGTCAGCCTTGTTATGCTTGTCAATGTAAACACTCATATTCCTAGCCTCCTTTGCCATTCCACATCTGCTGCAAGAAAGATAAGACATGGATTACAAGCTTGTAAGGCCTTGACAAATTCTTCTTTAACAAATCCAAGGTGGGTTTTGTGATTATCTGTTGATTTGGGCCTAGACTATGCGGCCAAGTACTGACCCGGTGACGTCGACGCCTCCAAATATAATATCTAGGGCTCTCGACGGTCTCCAATACATATACGAACGATATTCGACGGTTTTAAACATGGAAGAAATCAGTGCCTACATAGTGACCTTCAACTGTGGCAGGGAGTTCATAGATGTTGATGCTTTCGCATCTCAGTTTTTTGATGGCCTTTCCCACCCCACACTCCCCGACCTCGTCGTCCTCGCGCTCCAAGAGATTGCACCAGTCGGTCCCTCTCTGATCGGCGGATCATTCCTCGTTCCTTACTTCACGAAATTTCACACTGCTGTTCAAAAAGCTGCCCGCAAACTGATCTCGGAATATGATGACATACCGATGTACACCGCTATTGCAGCGAAGAATACAGGAATGACAGGAATTATGGTATTTGCGAGAGATGCAGACATGATACAAGACTTGGAGACGGGGGGTGTTGGGTTTGGTGTGTCAGAAATGGGAGATAAATCTGCTGTTGGCACGAGATTCACATTTGGCATCGACGATGCCTCCACAGGGTTGACGTTTGTTGCAGCACATCTTGCTGCGGGCGAAGGAGCACTCGAGCGAAGGAACAGAGATTGGGGAGATCTCGTACGTGGATTAGTTTTCTCTTCAGCAGCACAAGGAGGAAACTCAACTTCGTTATCAGGTCCCAGAGAAGAAGATCCGCTGTTGTCCATTCACCGCAATGACGGCTCAATCTATAAACCTACGTACCATCTATTTATTGCAGGCGACCTCAATTATCGAACTTCTAGTATATCCCCGGCACCAGATGACCACATCAACCTATTTCCACAACCGCACCACGATAAAACGTCACTCCAACACTACAAATGCCTCTTTGAGAATGATCAACTCAACCAAGAACGAGCTGCAGGAAGAACTCTGCACGGCTTGGTTGAAGCTCCAATCACGTTTCCACCGACATATAAATATGAAGTTGTAGAACCATTCCTCACTCCTGATGAGGAGATATCCAAATGGCAATGGGCAACGCATAGATGGCCTAGCTGGTGTGATCGAATCTTATATCTTGATCTTCCCGACTGGATGAGGCGACAATACCCTAAAGTTCAGATTACCACCCAAAAATACACCGCTCTACCTCTTCAGCCTACGACCGATCATCGTGCTGTTACTCTCGAAGTAAAGATTCCACTGATCCCGATTCCGCAACCAGATGAAAACGAAGAGGAAGAATCTAGAGATGTTCGCTTAGAGCCACCATATGACACTGATATAAATTGGAAGACCAGGCGCGACAGGGCGCGACGACTAGAACTAATCTCTGGGTTTGTGACATACTTTACGACAACGGCAGAGGGTGCAGCTGTTCTTTTTGCGTTGATTGGAGGAGCCATAGGAGCGGTTTTTGCCTTTCGAGCGATTCTGCTCTAGACTAAATAGTCTGTACGACTTAATAATGACAGTTTCACGATGGCTACATGGATTGTGACATATTATGTATTTTTGGACAATTTTGAAGATGTCAAAGAACTTGACACAATGTGTATTCAAGAATTTGCAGTTCTTTAAGCATTCTTATATACAATTATTTTGGTTGTCTTTCCAGTCGCTTCCCACATTCTTATTCTTTTAGTACGAAAAAGTACTTATTTTACCTTGTTCCACCGTAATTATACTTGTTTTTGACATCTTACTTACGACAGATTTATCTTTCTTGCAATACTCAACAATTGTCTTAAGATTTTTGGTTACTCATACACTCCGTGTCACCTCAGTGCGGGATGGTAAACTTGCGGAAAACGCAAGACAAATTGAAGTTCTGTTCGGAAATCCAGGGCAATTCCCATTCTGATGTAACCAACTCACATAAGGCTGCGTCAAGCATAAAAATGCACATAAAGGACGGTCCGAACATCCTAATTGGAAGATTACAAAACCGCATATTGTAACACACAAAAACCTCCCAGAACTTAGAAAACTCTAGATTCAAAAAAGGAAAAATATTTAAGAGAGTATGTTCGATGGTTACCAAGATGTTCACTCACGTGATATGAAAGTCGAGAGTCGAAGTAGTTGTACGTATATTTGATTTGATCTATAAAACAAATTCCTTCCCTTACTAGCTACGAAGAATACTAGTATTGAACGTGCAGAAAAAGAGGTAAAACTTAAATCAAATCAACAAATGCATTAAAGTATTGTGCAAATGGGTTTAGGCTTCATACATACACCGAAGACAGTCTCGACGGCAGATCGTCACCATCTAGGCTCTCAAAATCCTAGCGTCGAAGCCATGAGGGCAGGCCAAGTAGATAAACCAAGTATATATTGGGCATATCGAGCTTGATCAGCCTAGAGGGTTGGCTATGTGCTTACTCTCTCCGAATTGAGGCGACTATTAGATAACATATAATGCAATAACTCCATATTGGCTGTCCCAACTCCGACCCATATTCCAGATATGCCGTGAGCCCCGTCAGTACGCCCAGATATCCGATATATCATAACTCCGCCTTGCGTCAAAATTGTTAAAGCTCCCGAGCACTATCTTTCCTCATACCAAACCTTCTCGCAAATTTGGTCCTCTTTCCCGTCCCTTCGTCTCGGCGATATCTCTTCCAACTCCTATCCCTCTCTTCCCAATCGCTCATTTGCGCTAGTCCTTGTCAATATGCAATTCATAATCCAAACAAATCAAGAGGAAAAACATACCGAGCAACCAATCCCATATCTTATCCTCCCGCTCCAAAACATCCCACCCCTCCTCCCTCCTTAATCTCTCTCTTCTATTTCTTTCCGCTGCCACCTCCCCCACTAACATCGGATCCTCCAATGTCCTCATATCTCGTCTCCTCCCCTCATCATCCATTTTCTTCTTCATCTGAGCAATAACATCCTCCCCACTTAATGCCGCTGCCAGTAAAATCGTCTGCTCTTTTACTGTAAGTTTGGAGGCTCGTCGTGAAGCTACAGAGTGGTAGCAGCGTGCAGTAGGGTTCGCTGGCGTTATTCGAGACCAGCTAGATATGCGAAAGGCATCGAGGGAGGGCATAGTTGCACTTCGTGAGAGGGCGGCCGGCTGAGGATCACTGGGAGGGAGAGTGGATGTGTAACTCGGTGCTGCACTGATGTAGGAGGGAGCTGCTGAGCGGATTGAGGAGGTCTCGGGGTCTTGCGGAAAGAAGAGCGTTGCGGAGTAGGGTGGAGGATCCATAGTGTGCCGCACTCGATCACTCACTCTACTCGCCGAGGAGGTAAACGACGGTTCTTTGCAACTGTGCGTTCAAGGTAAGAAATATAAATATATGATCAGGGCAAAAAAGACTCGGCTTCGCAGTTCGTACAAACTAGCGAAGAAAGATGTAAAGCCTACATAATCAGGGCTGAAATAGAACTGGAGTACATGGAGCTTCTATTGGAATGCTCCAAACAGAGCAGCTCAGTGAGGGGTCAACCAACGCGCCAAGAAACGCCAGGGCAAGTTAGCCGAAGCATAAAAGGGGGATTATCCGAATATAAACAACACAGGGTTTTCCCCGAGTGCATCAACCGAAGATAGACCAAATTGGTGATGCAGTTATACAGTCAAGTATATATTGACTTGATAATCGTGGCTAGAACAGTTAATTAAAGCTCAAGGGGAGCAAATCGGGGAATCCAACACCTTAAAACTATTTTCTTCAATAACCTTCTCATGGGTTTATATGACTTGATTTTCTTCGTAACATGCCTCTCATGTCTTCCAATATATTCCATTCCAATCCAGTAAATGAGCCATATTTCAGCCGCGCATATAATTCTTTGGATCCTCCTCCTCGATAACTACTCAATCCCAGTACTCAAGCAATCAGTCACAATAGCCCAGGGCTCCAAAGGTCATATTAGTTTCCACAATATTATTCCAATTCCATATTGAACACCTTGCCAAAGTTACTTCGAGCATTTTCTTGCTCCTTTTTGCTGGGGAGAATGAGTTTCTTGTCAAGATACACGGCAGCCCACACGCCCTTGACGTTGAACGCTAGAAGGGAATTATTGACACTCATTTGACCAACGAAGACAACTGATCGCCCTTTAATATTGAAGACTAGTACGATGTGCAAGGACGGGCTATATGGCGTTGAGCTCGCTGATATTTGGTAGTGAAAAGGTAGAATACCGGTCATCTACAACTGGTGGCGACTTTATGATCAGCGGCTGAGTCGGGCTCTGCTCACTAGGGCTTTTCTTTGATGGACTCACCGATACGGTTGTGGCGTAAGTTGAACTATTGAAATTGCTTTGAAGAGAAGTACTGCAGTGGTAACACTTGTTTTTTTTAACTACAAAGATAGTCATTGTGCATGCGTTCTACATTTTTTAAAATCAACATTGTCTTTCGATTTTAGTAATATCACCTGTCACCAGTATAATGTATTGTTCTTATTTCAGTTGATGGTTTGATATTATCACGGATTATTATTTCAGCATACTTAATTAGAATGATTGTCATAGGATCTTGGATGTTCGATGGTGTGTTCCTTTCTGAATATTTATATTCCATGCCTTATTCTGGTGGATGAGCCATTAGTAGATTCAAGGATTCAATATTATAAATTACTATCTAGATATCTTGCTGAGTTACCTATCTCTGCGTTATCATCATATATCGAGTCTACATAACCGTATCATCTTCCTATCACATAGACTTCTAGTATATTTGAGTTCCATGTTTTACGAACTTAATTGTCCTGGACGACAATGGCTAGTCGACAATTGAGATTTATGATAAGTTAGAACTTTGCTGAAAATATCTCTGGGATTGCTATTAGCTTCTACTAGGCAGATTTCTTTATCGTACGATTAGATCTGAGTTACCTGCTTTGGGACAACGATATTAAACTAATGTTCGTGCCTGGCTTTGTTTAAGTCTCTGATCAGTAAGATTTATAGACATTTTAGCAGCAGTGACTTGATTTTAATTACAAAAATATGTAAGGGATGAGACGACATTGGTTATGAGGGTGAATATAATACTACCTCCCTACATATGACGATTTGGATATAGCATTCAGACATCTTTGATTTATTTGGCATCTCGAACGGTAATCTAGGAGACAATAGGCGAAGGTCACAGGGATCCTTTAGTCAAGGTAATTAAGCCATTGTAAAAAGGCTTTATTGGTCTTATCCTAGTAATTCGGGTTGATTGTATTGAGTGATCTTCTCAGCCAAGAAGCAATTTTGCGACTTATTATGATCAGCTTAATAAGTTAGTGGATTGGGACCAAAGTCATAATCACTTTTAATTATCGCTGGATCAATTCTATATAAAACCCTCTGTCACTTCATAAGTCCTAGAAAATTCATATTTTGGTGATCTAAATTGTGGTGTCTCTATCTTACCAGCCCGATTAGGATGCTGCTTCCTGCTGAGCGGCCCCCGCAATAGGACACTCTGAAGCATCTAGCTTGCCCTGCCCCCGGATTATAAATGTCGCGAGCTATATCTAGCACTCTGACTTAATAATATATTGACCTCGAGCGCAACACATGATATTCGAAATGAATCGCTATGAGATAACAGATAATAACGATCCTATGTTTACGATGATAACAAGCATCCAAGATATCTATCATCAGATATTTCCTCTCTCCCCAAACTTCCGACCACTCGCCATATTTTCCTCGTACATAATCTTAGCCACAGCCCTCATGCTTTCAATCATCTACACTGTCTACTCACAATCCCAAATCCCTTCAAAAGGGCCGGTTCCAAGAGTCAAAGTATTGGTCTTTGTTATCCTTGCCGTGGTAAGCCTTGGAATAACATGGTCCCACACGCTCAATTTTTTGGACGTTAGTTACACCACATGGGCATCCTCCCACAACATCCATGTCTCTGATGTCCAGCTTGGAGCATGGCTCAGAGATACCAAATTATACGAACAAGCTCGGAGCATTGCTTGTTCGACCCCGGAAATATACTGGTGGACCCACCAGATCTTTCTGTATTCGACGATCTGGAGCCTGTTCGTTGGTCATGAAGGTAGATGCCTGATATTGATTGAATAGTCATTAATTGCGGGCTGACTGATTAAAGGGAGGAAACATCAAATACCGGGACTATGGAGATTTGTGTTGTTGGGTGAGATAATCGCAATATCTTTTGCCTCGAGTTTGTTTTTCATAACACTCCTTTACAGCTCAGCGAGGAAGTAAGTTTTGGATTTGAATAATCTATCCAGTATGTCCCGAGATTTAGTTGCTAATAAGATACTTGCTTACTAGCTCTTCTAAGATCACAAAGGACTCGAAAACTGTTCCCAATACACGAACCAAACTATTGTTAGCATCCCTTCTCGGTAATGCATTCTGCATCTACTACCTTCCAAAATCCGTCAATACCCCTTATTTTCTCCCGCTTCTCGCCTTCCTGCAAGTTGTTCTTTTTCTTCCGCTCTATATAGATCACCCTTCTCAGCGGTTCTACAATAACCTCGTCAAAGTCATGCTTTACATTTTTGTTGCTCTACAAGCCAAGGTCACTCGGGATGTATTGTTGGTACGAAAAATGGGAGCTCTGGATGGAGAAATGAAAGGGATGGACGGTGTCTTGCAGGCGTCTTTGAAAGAACATCCCATTGTTTCAAGTGTAGGGAATGATGCTATGCTTTCTATAGTTGCTTTTGGTTTATGGTCATTCTTAGAGGGTTGGTTTTGATCGTTCAACAAAAGTATTTGCAAGTACAGATATTCCGCAACCGATATTTACCCATACTTAATTATGCCCAGTAGCACAGTTGATTATATCATATTCAGCTTACTAGTTACCCCCTTTTACGGTTCCTGAAATCCCAACTAGGCGAGCTGGTTTTTAACAAGCCGAACTCATATTCAGCAGATATAATTCTACCGCAAACCAATCCATTCTTGCCCACCACCCAACCCATCATTTTGCGCAGCTGCACGTGCCTTATTCTCCATTTGAATTGCTTCAACGACGACTCTATTTCAGTAGGAAAATTGTCAGCAGAAGGTCAGCCAAACTCGCATATGCATGCAAATTATTCTGTGTGATGCAAATGCACTCTCGATAGAGTTGCATTGTGTATTGATTACCATATATTGACACGATTGAGTGTGGCGTTACAGAGAGAGCGCGGCCCATGATACTTCAACATTTCAGCTTCGAGTCTAATTCAGTTGGTTAGCTAGCTGAATTGAATTTCGCTCAAATCAATACTGTATCCGTAGATTAGAGGCTTCGAGAGGCACGTATGGCAATCTGGCCAATAATCTAGTCCTTCGTATCATCAATATCATTATTGAACATTACCATACTATCTGTTCATACTGGTCCATCGTTGATTTCGTGATATATTCCTAAGACGCTGCAAACCTTTGGTTCACCTGGACACCACCTTCACCCTTGCCATCATTTGTGGAAGGCTCAAGGGGTACCTTAGGCTGTCGGTTCTGAGAAAAATAGTGGCCGATATTTGTATTTGCACACAGCCTAACAACCCCAACTGCACGTTAATTAATTACTATGAAGACGATGCAGGTGCCAAAAGGAGGAGTCGTTTAGAAGCGTGAGGTGAAAGCAACAGTACAGCACCTAGGTATGTACTGTACAGTACGTGCGTTACACACGAAAGTTCCGTACCACAATCGACGATCTATATCAGGGCTTCCAACGTAGCCTTATTAACAATAGAGCAGCCACTGTCAGGAATCCGAATGTTTATAAGCTGCTCCTCCTTCACCTTCACCTTCACCTTCCAGAGGCATATATGATCTCTAGATGACGACCGCGATGGAGACGGGGTTGATAGATGGATTGTTGGTTCGAGAGATGAGCAATTACAGAGCACATGGGGGATCCAGTTGGTTTTGTTCATATGTTCATACGTTCATATACAGCACGGGCTGCTGTGTCATGAAATCTATATGCACGCATCCTCGCAACATTCATTTATGTACTAGTGTACTGGATGTACCGTACTCATCGAGTCAGCAAACAATGTCGCGCTCCAATTTCCGCAATTTTCCCTCGTGGTGTATCCACAGCGGGTCGAGTTTTCGTTATCAGATCATATAGATAAAAATCCACCCCAGCATTTTCACTCCCAAGAACAAGCTAGTGGCTTACCAATGACCCAAAACTCTGCTTGATACGAGTGCTAGTCCTAGACAAGCCTGGTGTGCTTGGTTTTCTTCGTCCTGCAATGCTCGTTGCGGCGGCCGGACGCTGAAAATTTGTGGATGTGGGTGAGAATTGAGTGGGAATTGTGTGGGAAGACTCCGAAGTTGTCCGTATGGTCGCCTACATTTCGTACTCTATGTATATATAATGATGCGCGCTTCTACACACTTGGGATTTTGAAAGACATACGCTGCGTTGCACTGCTCGTCTCGCTACTTTCGTTGACATATTATCTCTTCCTTTGCCATGGCAGAGAAAACGCCAGATGAAGTTCAGGTCGTGGGGAAGCCAGGCACTCCAGAAACTTCAAGTGTCCAGGACAATGGATCCCTTGCGGATGATTCGCAAGCTCGCCCTCAAACCACCGGCATCCAGGTCCCATTGAGCTACAAGATCGTATCGATTCTCCTTGTTTCTGGTATTGGATTCGGGTCGAGTTGGAGCAACGGTGTCACGGGGGCAATGAAAACAACACTCAAAAAGGTTCGTCGCGTTGAGCCAAAGAGAACCGGAACAGGGTGGCCGCTGATCCCGAAACTAGCAACTCAAGATCAATAATACACAATTTGCTCTTCTGGAATCGAGTGAGGACTTTCTCAAAACACTTCTCATCCTTCTCTCTGGAGTAGTGACGGATAGAATTGGTGGGGCTAATGCCATTCTCTACGGAAATGCTATTGTTACTATCGGCTCCATCCTGTAAGTTCAGATCTAGCCAAATGGACTCCCGGGGGAGGGAAGAAGAGGCTAATCTGAGTTCTTTGCCCAGAGTCGCTGCAGCAACTACCATTCGAAGCTACAGATTCATGATTGGTGGTCGAGTTATACTCGCATTCGGGGATATCGCTACGCAAATCGCTCAATACAAGATCTTCTCGAGTTGGTTTCCTCCCAGCAATGGGTTTGCGTCCACTCTTGGATTGGAGCTTGCCATCGGCAAGATCGGTGGCTTCGTTGGCAAGTCAACCGCAAATATCATTGCAAAGGTACCGAATAAGACCGACCCATAGAATAACATCGATGCTAATCTGAGCTTTAGAACCTCGGTGATTTCTCTTGGGTGTATTGGGTATCAGTCTTTATGAACCTTTTTACGAATGTCATTACCCTGGTGTTCTACTTCTTTACCAGATACGCCCATAAGCGCTTCGTCGACATTACCGATCCTTCCACCGGTGAGAAGCTGACGGAAAAGAACAAGAAATTTGAGATCAAGAAGGTTGTCGAGTTGCCATGGGTATTTTGGGCAATTATTGCCTTCTCTTGGTTGTATGTGAACCCCGGATTTTGGCATACAGATATTAACTCTACACAGCGAAACAAGCACAGCCGTGATTTTCACACAAAATGCTACTGAATTGGCAGAACAGAGATTCAAAACTGACAGCATCACAGCTGGCTGGTATAGCTCTGTATTGCAATACGCTGGGTTTTTTGTTGTTCCACTTGTTGGTATCTTCATCGACTTATTTGGCAACCGTGTTTCACTCAGTAAGTCTTGCAGTAACACCTCATCCGATTACGAAGATTACTAATTATGATCCCAGTGGCATTCTGTGGTATTGGGGTTTTTGTAGCTATGGCTCTGGTCAACTGGGCGACCACAACCCAAGGAACAGCAGCTGCTTTTGGAATTTATGCCTTCGCATACTCTTTCGGGCCGACTGTCATCATCGACAGTATCCGGACATCCATGTGGCATCAAGAGGTTTTTGGCTCTGCATACGCCGTCAAGATCACCACAAACAATGCGTGAGCTCACCCCCCC
>Ga0247812_10002564_pt1 | contig 10250 bp, 12 predicted proteins | sample UWRJL149409B1_FD_178011 | JGI IMG/M metagenome (GOLD analysis project Ga0247812, IMG submission 178011) | Plant litter microbial communities from Arlington Agricultural Research Station in Wisconsin, United States - UWRJ-L149-409B-1 | ecosystem: Environmental > Terrestrial > Plant litter >...
TCGTCCTGAAGTTAAGTCATTTAACACCGTATCAAGGAAAAGGATAACGATGCTGACCTGCCATGTGGTGGATAAGTGTCCTAAGCTAGTGTAGAATGAGCGGCCAACAAGAGGTGCACCTGGGCTTACACCTGCACCTCGCACCTGATACCAAGCTATAAAATACGAGTCAGAAATGAAAAGCCTTTCAGCTTTGTGAAACTCACCGATTGGATGTGGACTTCCATGGACGTTCGCATTCTGATCTCCTATATCAACACTGAGTCAGTAAAAAAGCTCAGGAATTTCACTTGCTGGGCGTTACCAATGGAAGACAGATCGACCGTAAGAACAACTTTTGAACCAACGGCGCGTGGATCTTGTTTGAAATTGTATCTAAACACCAAGAAAGCACAGTATGTTCAGTCTCCCTCTCGTAAGCATCAAACATAACCACCTACACTTCGTCTGTAAATGTCCATCTTTCTGGAATCATCGCTACAATTGGATGATTCGGCTCAATCGTGTTTAGAAATGTCTAACCTCCCCATGCGTATTAACTCAGAGGAGACTGTTACGAAGAAATGAAGCTTATTTACCATTTCAGCGAGAGTTAGATGATCAACCATATACGCCCCCAGTTCCCTTCCATAGAAAGTCGCGTCATGTAAACAATCGCTTGCGCTATGTATACCGATGTAATGTCCCCCGCTGTTGAGATATGTCTGGAATGCTTCTTGTTGGGGCCTATCTAGGGCAGGGTTGGTATCGTTATCTGTGGTCATCATAAATAGGATCGCGTCGTATTCAGCGAGCTTTTCTGTATTGAATTGTGTTGCATCGTCGCTGATGGAGAATATTATGTTTTGGGACTGGCCAGCGACCTGGAGAGCTTTGCTAGCTATGGGGATGGATTCTGTAGGTAACGTTCCATTAATGCAATTTCGAGTGAATTTAAATGTGGGCGGGTACCATGTCGAAAGCCATTTGTAGCTGAAAAGATTAGAACATGAGCTTTTTGAGCCATTGCAGAGGTAGTGATCAGAGCTAAGATGGTCCAGGCGCTTGATACAAGCATCAAGCGTAACTTGGAGGTATTCTGGTTTCAATGCCGAAAATAGGGGTGTTTATCAACACGCTCCAACGACCAACCATGAAGGGACATCATTAAGATCATTAGTAGGATAGTAACGACCGCAAAATATGATAATAGAATAGTCTGCCTGACCGCCCATGATAATACCAGAGCCGCCCCGAGATATATAGAGGTAGAGTAAGGTTTCTGTTATTCTATAAAAAGTGTACCTCTGCAGTAGTACGCGGCGCTCAACCCATGGAACACTTCTTTGACTTCAAAGTACAATAAATATGAGGAGTAAATAGATAGGGTAAGTGGGGACTTGCAAAAGAATGCTTCGGTGGGCCGGGATTTCCAGTAGTTGAGGGACCATTGCAAAGCGCAACTGACAGATCGAAGTCTAGGTTTCCTCGAGCTTGGATTTACTTATGTACAAAAGGTTTCACTAGAGTCACGTACTATTTGCAAACACGGCGATTATCAAGGTAGAGGGTGGCATATAATCCTTGAACCAACGGTAGTCATTCGAAGGATATTCGTCACGGTTATTTTGCAGTGGTTTCAGGGTTTCGTTTAACAGCGGTCACGTTAGGCCCTATATAAAGTGGTTCTGATGAAAAGCTGATGTTAGGCTAAGATCTACAGAGAAGATAGATGTTCATACACTTATTGTAGACGCGCGAGTTATATCCCAACAACTAGAATGCGGGAAGATCATTTTGACTAAGAAAGCTCCAAGATCTTACGTACCGAGTATGCAAGCTGTTCACGTGCTTTTAGGTAGTACTGGCCATTAGTCGCTTGCGGTGGCAGAACAAAGTCTTCGACCCGTTCGCTGTTTGACCTCTAAGTCAATGGGCCAAGATCGATCGGCACGCTAAATTTCGACATAGCTGTTTGGTACATGCAAAATGGAAGGATACAAAACAAGCCTCACCCATTTGAACGTTGCTTCAATTTTATATCAACACTAGTTGCGTATTCTCCTCCGTTGGCAACCACGGTACCAGTGAACGCTACATGCAGAGTTAATCCAGGAGGGACAGCGGCGCTAAGGAGCGGGGCAGTAAAGCCTATCGACATGACAAACCGGATGAGGGTAGCGACAAGTGCAAAAATGGGGAGCCTCATACTAAATGATATGGAGCTAAGGTTGTTTCTGGGTTTGTTTCTGTATACTGGGGACCGAATAAATTGCTCACCTCCAAGCAGGGCATGAAATCTGTGGAGTTGTGTGCGACATTGTTTCTGTAAGCCTGAGCAGATACAAAGACAACATCATATACTCGAATCATTTATGAAGATGGTTCGATATCGATTTACCACTCATCTCATCCAAACTCTAATCGCTCAAATTGAAAGGCTTAAGTTGTTAGTTCCTGATGTTAGAGACCATAGCAATTTGGTGGCAAAGCTTGGTATCAAGTATTGCGCCACTTGGTCACAAGTTTGCGACCAGATATGCAATCGGGTTTATTGGATCTTCTCTTCTGCCCAGCAGGTTAGAATATAGCAACTTCAGCAAGTGACAGCTGTTCTTACCCTTTCTTAGATGCTAATGGAACGCCTTGTTTTCATCTTCGCACTCATCCTTGCATTTAATCTCTACCCTGGATACAGATGAACCGTCTTCCTCAACAGCGAAGCCGTCCATGACATCGGCAATGCTCGACTCCTGGGCCTCCAAGTTAAAACTGGACATCTTGCACAAACTGAATGGGTCCCCTTGAGGTTAAAATATGTCAATGAATGCAAGCTTCCATGCTTGGTGGAGTCGCGTAATTACCTCGTTCGGGTTCCGCGTCCCGCGTAATCCTAAAGTGCTGGTCGTCAACCTTGGCCGATGTCAATCATGACGTTTACCTGTTCAGCTTCCTCTAGAAGTGTATTGATGGTGGCACATGATAATTGAAATTTGCGTCTTCCCATTCGTGTGTAGTCGTGTTGAGTCGAGTGGAAGTGTTAGAGAGAAACGCACTGTGCCACTAGAACAAACAGTGGCAGACATGGACCTATCGGACATTTATGATATTGAGACCCGGTCCAGGAATTTTTATTGTTCCTTGGCTGAAATAACACCACTCCATGCTTAATTTGTGTGTCAATGGCATTGTTTTTACTTTGTACCTATCGTGGTCTAAGCGGGCATGTCACTGTCACGGAACAGTTCTGCCGAGTAGTTAAAAGGCTAAAAAAAATCGCGAAACAGGGTAGCTATGTTTGTGCAGTAGTCTACACAAACAAAGAGTCTATCGGTGACTTAATGGCTTCGCCATATTGAGGAATTGGGCAAACGCATTCAGTAGTGCCATTGAACGCACCAAGCTATGGGATTAAGTTTCAAGGTCAGCATGTAGATGATGAGTGATTTTACACTTGAACAAGGCTTTGTGTGATTTAGTGGGTTACTCACGGAGTAGCATACATTTCTATCACATGAGCAGACTAAGACCACCTGCGACTGCAGCAACAAAAGAAGCGATCTTCATACTCCCAATTCTATGTGGGGCATCACTACTTGGAATTTGACTTCCTGAAGGCGCAGTACTGGAACTAGAACTGCAAGGCCGATAATCAGCGACCAAACTAGCAATGATATAACATAAACCGCTCACCTGGGGGTTGCTACGGCCTTCACTGTAGTCGGCCCACTTGCACTTGCAACCGATCCGCTTGTACTTGAGACCGTGCTGCTATTTGGGTTTCCAACCAGGCCTGATGAGTTAAATGCGCGTGTTGTGCGAGCATCCAGCACCCATTTGATAGCTGCCATCATGTGCCCCAGAAAAATCTCGTCCTGAAGTTGCATTATTTAACACCCTACAAAGAAAAATGATAAAGATACCAACCTGCCATGTGCTGGCCGAGTGTCCTAAGCTGGTGTAGAATGAACGACCGACGAGAGGTGCACCTGAGCTTACGCCTGCACCTCGCTCCTGATACCAAGCTATGAAAATACGAGTGAGATCAAGAGACATTGCGGCTATGTGGGACTCACCGATCGGATGTGGGCTTCCATGGACGTTTGCATTCTGATCTCCTCCTGCATCACCAGAGAATCAGTGATAAATCTGAGAAAATTTTCAGCAATTAAGCGTTACCTGTACCAGACTGATCCACCGTAAGAACAACTTTTGAACCAACCGCGCGTGGATCTTGTTTGAAATTGTATCTAACCACCAAACAAATGTATAGGCATTCAGCTAGTATCTCCTAAAATTAAATATGACCACCTACATTTCGTCTGAAAATGTCCACCTTTCCGGGACCATGGCTACAATTGGATGATTCGGCTCAATCGTGTTCAAGAATGTCTAACCTCTCCATGTACATTAACCCCAAAGAATATTTTAAATAGGTAAAATTTACTCACAAATTCAGCAACAGCTGAATGATCAGCCATATACGCCCCCACCTCCCTTCCATAAAAAGTTGCACCGTGTAGACAATCGCTTGCACCATGTATACCAACATAATGCCCGCCGCTGTCAAGATACTTCTGGAATGCTTCTTGCTGGGGTCCATCTAGTAGAGGGTTGGTATCGTTGTCTGTGGTCATCATAAATAGGATCGCATCGTATTCAGCAAGCTTCTCTACATTGAATTGTGTTGCATCGTCGCTGATGGAGAATATGATGTTTTGAGACTGGCCAGCGGTCTGGAGAGCCTTGCTAGCCGTGGGAATGGATTCTGGAGGTAAACTAACATCAGTGCATGACGTAAAGCCAATTCGGATGTGGATGCGTACCATGTCGAAAGCCGTTCGTAGCTGAAAAGATTAGAACATTAGCTGTTTGAGCTATTGTGCAGGTGGCAAGCAGAGCTAAAATGGTCCAGGCGCTTGATAACAGCATCGAACAATTTGAGGGTATTCTGGTTTGATTGTACAAAGTAGGGCACTATTTATCAACATGCTCCAAGGGTCAACCACGAAGGGTCATCATGGTCATCATTGGTGCCATGGTAACCACAAATCCTAAAAATAGAACAGAATACACCACGACGCATGGCAATACCAAAACCACCCAAAGATATATACAGTAGAGGGAGCGCAATTTTGTCATTCTATTTTTAAAAACACTGTACTACGCAGTGGAATTCGGTGCTCAGACATGGAATACTTCTTTCTCTTCAAAACGCAGTCAACAGGGTGAGTCAAATGGTGAAGAATTGCGAACGAATGCTTCCGTGAGCCGGGATTCCCAGTATTTGAGGGACGCATTGCAAAGGATGACTGACAAATCGAAGTCCATGTTTCCTCGAGCCTGAATGTATGTACAAGAAGTTTCATTAGGATATCGTACTGTTTGCAGAACACGACGATAACCGAGGAAAGAGATAGCACATAATCCCTAAGTCCACGGTAGCCATTCAAAGATATTTACAACGGTCATTTCGCAGTAGCTGCAGGGTCTCGCTTAACAGCCGTCATATTAGGGCCTATATGAAGCGGTTCTATTGAAAAACTAATATTAGGCTAAGATCTACAGAGAAGATAAACGTTCATACGCTTGTATTTTTGAACGCCCGATTTATATCCCGAGAACTAGAATGCGGAAGATCGTTAAGGCCAATAATAATAATACACGACGATCTTACGTACCGAGTATGCAAGTTGTTCACGTGCTTTTAGGTAGTACTGACCATTAGTCGCTTGCGGTGGCAAAACGAAGTCTCCCACCCATCCGCTATTTGAAATTTGTTGCAATGGGCCAAGGGGGATCGTTTCGCTAAATTTCAGCATAGCTGTTTAGTATATGCAAAACGGAAGGATATAAAAAAAGCCTCACCCATTTGAAAGTCGCTTTAATTTTATATCAACACTAGTTGCGTATTCTCCTCCGTCGGCAACTACGGTACCAGTGAACGCTACATGCAGAGTTGATCCAGGAGGGACGGCGGCGCCGGGGAGTGGGGCAGTAAAGCCTGTCGACGCGACAAATGGGATGAGGGTAGCGACAAGTGCAAAAACGGGGAGCCTCATACTGAATGATATGGAGCTAAGGTTAGGTTTGAGTTTGTTGTTATATACTAGAGACTGAATAAATTGCTCACCTCCAAAGCAGGGTATTGATTCTGTGGAGACTTTGGTGGCTAGTACCTGTCCCTGAGGTGCCATCGATTCTTGAGGGTATAGAAGCCGTCTATGTCAGGCGCTCAATTCAAAGGAAAATCCATGGTGTTTTCGAGTAAGTTTTCCTAGGGAAAGACGTGAGTTGACTCCAAGAGGATGAGGTCGGAGATGTGGCTTACCCATATTTTACATGTAACTTCTTCTCCGAATCCAACGTCTGAGCAGAAAACGTAAGCGTTCCCATTCATATCCTGGAGTTGGGGGTTGTAGGTGTGGTTCGACACTCGGAACACTCCGGACTTCGCTTTCCCTCCCACGGTATCAATCGATGTGCACCTGGTAGAGATGGCCAGGTTAGTTACCAGGCCCCCTAAAGAACCATACTTCTAGGCGCTGATTCCATTGCACCTCGAGAGGCACAGTAATAGTATATCCATGCTACTTCTACATCCTTCTATATAATCGCGCGATTGTATTCAGCCGACCCATAGGATAGAAAATGTGTGAAGTTGAGGGTTTGGTATCACGGGAGTGTTAGTAGAAGAGCACGGGTGCGGCCCAGAAGTCTGGATAGAAGACGTAAAGTTAATGTGGTCTGAAATACGGAAGCAAGTGCATGCGACTAACCGTACAAGTACGCTCTATCTGTTAGTTCATGGGCCTGGGGGCGCGTTTGGTAATAAGGTGAGCTGGGTAGCCCAAGCAGAGTCTCGAATGGATTCAAATGAGGAGTGCATGAGATACCCTTGACAGCGCATGGATGATTATCATTGACTTTGGCAGAAATACCTATGATCATTGTACCATGTACTCGATGCAGAAGAATGTGGTGTGCTGGCCGATGCGCGGGTCAGCTACGTTAGGCAGATATCCAAAGGGGGGTTCTGTATCACCTGAAACTTCTGAAGCAAAGATGCCTGAACGCCTGAGCGGAGGCGGAATAGAGGTTGAAGGATAACAAGGTAAACTTTATCATCGTTGATGCTATTTGAACGCGATTTCTGCCACCCTCTTTCTAATATCTCGTGGTGAGGTTGAAATCATGACAAGAGCAGTTAGTAGCTATCTCAAGACCTGCTGTGACCTCCAATAGAACTCCGATAGATCCTTTGGCACCAGTGACACCATCCAATGCCTTCTCCGCGATTTGCGGCTTGGCAGTCTGTCCTGTGCCACTGTGTACTCCCGAGAGCGAGCTTGTTTTATACTCAAGTTTGCTTCTCGAACAACAGGCCGAAGGACTGGCGTAACCGAAGCAAGTTGAAGTGGGTGGGACAACTGCACGGCGCAGAGACGGAGATATCGCCTAGGAGCGCCCTATAGCGCACGTGAAGCTTCTGCTTCCCTGAGAGTAGACCACCACCTTCTTCCTGCCAAACTTTCCATCTCAAGAAATAACAGTGGCTTAATCCAGCCCATGGGCACGCTTGTTCGCCCACTCAAACTGGCCATTGTTGGTGCTGGGCCTTCTGGCTTTTATGCCGCATCACGGGTGCTTGCTCAGCTACCTTCCGGAACCCCACACGGGGACCAGCTACAAGTTCACATGTACGATAAACTGTGGGCTCCCCATGGCTTAGTTAGATATGGCGTTGCTCCAGATCATCCAGAAGTCAAGGTATGCTATTTTACCATTCATTTCTACGCATCGAACCGCTGATTCAAAAATTGATGGAGAGCTTAGAACTGCATACATAAATTCGACGTTACGGCTGCTGACCCGCGATTCCGGTTCTTCGGAAACGTATCTATATCTCAAAATCCATCTACGACGCTCAAACACGGACTGAAAATCTCGCTGCAAGATCTGTTTCCCCATTATACCCATCTTCTCATCTCCTCTGGGTCTTCATTACCGCAACCTCTCCCAGTTGGGATAACATCGACTCCCGCGCTTGACGTAGTTCACTGGTACACTGGCCATCCTTCGAATCCTTCTCCACCATCATTAGACCAGGTTCGACATCTCACACTCATCGGACACGGCAATGTTTCGCTAGACATCGCCAGACTATTCCTCACTCCACCATCCATACTCTCCAAACTCGACATCCCCGAACACGTTCTAGAGGTCCTAAGAGCCTCAGCTATCGAGCACGTTTCCATCGTTTCAAGAAGGGGTCCACTAGAGGCCGCTTTTACTGCGAAGGAGCTACGAGAGCTGTTGAATCTACCAAATGCGACGTTAACGAGTATTCCCCCAGAGTTGATTACAACTCCTAGCGGTGCGACAAGACAGCAAACGAGAATACTAGATTTGCTTCGCAAGGGATCAGTACCGAAAGGAGTATCGCCATCGGATGCGAGGAAGGTGACATGGTCATTAGAGTTCTTCAGGTCGCCATTGTCTACCATAGAGGGTCACATCACGTATGGCATCAATCAGCTAGATGAACAGAGACGAGCGAAGCCAACGGGGGAGAAGGAGACACAGAAGACTGATTTGGTCATCAGCAGTGTGGGGTCTAGGTCTGAGCCATTCGTTTCTCCAACATCCTCTACTACGACAAAGGTCACTACTACTACCACCACCACTACGACAACCACATCAGCAGATCCCATATCAACCACCACTACGATTGAACAGCCAGAAGACCCATGGTTTGACGCTTCCCAAGGGAGAGTACGAAATATCCAAGGAAGGGTAGCGGACTCCACTGGCGAAATAGTGAAGAACGTATATGCGTCAGGCTGGGCATCAAATGGAGCCAAAGGGGTCCTCGGAACAACTATGCATGATGCATATTCCGTCGCGGAGATGATAATCTCGGATCACTCGTCTATGGAGGAAGACGGGCTGTCATCTGGACCTAGACCGATGAATCCCTCAGCAAAGTCAGGTGTACCGCATGCGATTGAGAGGGGCCTTGGCGTAAAAGGCGACGAACGGGTGATTACGTATGAGCAGTGGAAAAAAGTGGATGCTGAAGAGGAAAAGCGGGGGGTTGAGCTTGGTAAAGAACGAGAACGTATGACTTGGAAGGAAGTAGACGCTTTTCTTAGTTAGATATTCCGTGTTAGACCATTGATGTATTCATGGGCCGGGTATAGATAATGATGCACATGATGGGGAGTGAGAGACGATAAAATGTCCAGGCATAGATTAATGCAAAAAAGCGAAAACAAAAAGCAGATAACGAGAGCTTCTCATAAGATAGAGCTGAAAGAGAAAAGGATATAGAGTTTTAAATGGGGTATATGTATATCGTCAGGGTTCGTTAAACCATCCAACGTTCTCCATGGCTTTGGCTAGTCCGGCGAAACCTTTCCGCCTGACCTTACGACCAGCCATCTCCGTTGCAAATCTAACATTGTATATATTAGTGGGAAATAAGGGTGAATAAACGGAGGTTCTCACCGAAGACATTCTTCTAGTCTCCACCGGCCTCTTTCTAGGTCAGAATCGATGGTGCGAGGTTTTACTGCCGATGGGCTGTAGAGCGGACTGGGTAACATTCGTCGTGAAAGGGCGTATATCATACCTAAAAAAAATGAGATCACTGCAGAATGTTTTAAGAGGATAGCGTACCGGCAACAAAAGCGTCGTCGGCACCGGTTTCATCTATAACATCATCGTCGTCGTCTGCCGTCTCGGTCAGGTCATCATCTTGATCTTGGCTATCATCTTCTCCTCCATCAGAAGGGTAGCGCCCTTTCCTGCGCTGAATAGTCGCATTTTTGCCCCAGTTGACATCCCGCCTCGGTGTCTGTGGTGTAGCTGGGCCTGCGATGCTACCAGACACCGTGCTAGAGTGTCCATTCCCACTCTCGACACTAACGCTACCCATAATGGTACTGCTGCGGACACTTTCAAATTCGCCGTCTTCTCCTTCTCCGTCACGTTCGGTTACGAAGGCGCTGGATTGGAAGTATTCGCGAGTGGGTACGGAGAGGAGGGCTGAACCCTGATCAGCCCAGGAGATTACTAGTAACGCGTGAGGTGCGCAACGGAGAGCTTGCGAGAGTAGGAATGCACGAGGAGAAGTGTATGAGAGTGAGAGGGCGTATGATTTGCTGAAAGTTATAGGTTAATGAAAAGTTTGTTGAGGGGGGAATTGATGGGACATACGAAAAGAATATGACGTCGGCATGTGGTATCAGCTGGGTGACAGAGACGAG
>Ga0247812_10002565_pt1 | contig 10246 bp, 8 predicted proteins | sample UWRJL149409B1_FD_178011 | JGI IMG/M metagenome (GOLD analysis project Ga0247812, IMG submission 178011) | Plant litter microbial communities from Arlington Agricultural Research Station in Wisconsin, United States - UWRJ-L149-409B-1 | ecosystem: Environmental > Terrestrial > Plant litter >...
AGTACCTTGACTCTGGAGATGACAGGAGAATAAATGACAGTGATGCAGAAGTGATGACAACATTTTGAGCTTATATATGCTTGCTAGGAAATACTCGGGATACGATATACACCACAACCTGTATTTGAAAGCGCAGAGATTATACGATATTTTTGTGCAGAGTCAAGGTACTGCTCGCTAGTTTAGCGGGATATTATCCACACCTGCGTCTTTTCTACTATTCTTTTACGGAGGAGGTGAGGAGGTGGGTATGAAACCTTCAGAAAGCGGTGACTCTGCTCAACATAGTCGCTTTGGAGACATTGCTTTGCACAAGTGGGGTCAAAGAGTAGTGAAGCAGCGGAGAGCTTTGTTTGACTTCAAGGATTATCGGAATCTCGTATATCATGCTGACTGTAAGAAATGCTGCTGCTAAAGGCACTGGTTCTGTGACAACAAGTACGTTTAGTCCATTAGGAGATATTTTGTGTTCGACAGAACGTAGTAGACTTTAATATATACCAGACGACCTTGCAAAGAACTACTTGGAAGTTGGTGATGGGATTAGAGTGGTACCATCATCACGTTCCTCCACATGGGCGTGACATAAATAATTCTCAACTCTTGGTATTGTACACGAGGTGAAAAACAAAAGGGATCGTATATTTACAGGCACGAGCTAATTTGCCACCTTTCGCTCAGACATATATACAGCCAGTTCAAAGCCCACTGGTATCCGGCCCATTTCCCCTCCACCTGACCAACGTGTTTTCATTGACCCAATTCAACAGCGCATCGTAATCCGTGCATTCATGTTTCGAGCCCCATCCTGGACCAGCTTCCGTGTTCCCCTCGAGGCTAGTATCTGCCGAACACATAAGCGACTGACGGATGTAGTCGAAGCAATGTGCGGAATGCTTGGCGACTTCCGGCGTCAGTTCTGTGCCTGCAAAGCCGGTCTGGAAGTGTTCTACTAGATATGACTGATGCATGTTAGCACAATCCTGGGCTCGTTGGTGGATAATAGCAGAGCGGTTATTGGGCACTCACCAGGCAGTGGAGTTGGTGAAAGACAGACATCATGTATACTGGCGTGGTATGTGTGGCGTTCAGGTTCAAGCTCCATGGCTCATCGAGATCGAACGACTCTGCATCTTTGATGGATACATATCCTCTCCCGCCTTTAAGAACGGTGTTAGCTTCATCTCTCTCGCTCAACTGATATAGGACATACTTGAGCTTAACTCGATCCAGTTATGAAGCGTGTGGCCAGTCTCCACTTCGCTAACAAACATGTCCTCATGCAGATACCTCTTATTCTCGAGAAATGTGTAAGTCTTCTTTGGCACTTTTGGCTGTCAGCACATACACAATTTTATATTCTACTCCGAAACTTACGCTTGGGAACTGGCGACGGCTTGCTGGTGGTATTGTCGGGTAACGGCCGCAGAAACAGGAAAATTATCACGACTCCCATCATAACCTCAATCCCCATTCGCAAGAAGCTCTTCCATCTTGCATTCTTCTGTAAACCAATATCTGGCCGCTCAGCATCTTCATATTTGTTCGCTTTGGGAAGAAATGCTTCCTCATCGGGCTTGTCTCTCACTGAATCCATGATCCAAAATGGCATACATAATAAAAGATCACAATGCAAAAACTCGCCGTAACAAGTGATGTTGACCTGCGTGACGTTTTCAATCAGGCTATAACTTTGGTGCTGGCAAAGTTGATGTCTTCGGCTAAATAGGATGTACCAGGTCAATTGATTGAGAAGTGGTCGGCCCGGTAGACGGCAGTGGCCAAAAAGCAATTCGTTAGCCGAGCTTCCCCTTCAAACTAAGTGACACTGAATACCATCCACTCTGCAAATCAAACTAAGCGGAAAAGTCATGAGTGAATTAAATTAAATATATATATTAAAGTCTATCGCACCAGTTACTTCTATTATGTACTCTACTAATTACTTCCTATGATTTCTAGTCAGATCGTTCCTCAAACCGCTGTTGGTCCATATCTTTTGTACTTAGGTCAAGATCCTCTATGGAAAATGATGTTATGAGACCTATCCCACCAAACGCTGTCATAGTGTAGAATATAGTCTTGAATCCCTTCAAGTAGACACCCAAAACTAAATCCAGTCGTTCTGGGGGGATATCTATCAACCTTAAATCCGGTATGAATGATATAGCATTGTTTGCATTTGCTAGCGGAGCCAATGGACCATCAAGAGGACCAAGCGAAGATATTCGATTATAGAAAACGGTATTGAAAATGGATGATGCGACTGTAAGACCAACGAGCCCGCCAAACATGCGAAAAGCGAGAAGCTGACCAATCGCCATACCAGTATCGTCAACATTCTTCACGCTTGCTTGCATGGGAAGAAGAAGAAGCCGGAGTGAGGCAACTCCTGCTTCCTATACAATCGGAAGACCTAGCTGCATCGAGGATGACGGCTCCACACTAAATAACGCAAGCAAACCAGTTCCAAGCGTTACCATCGACCAAGAGGCCCGTAGGATCCAAGCATAGCGACCCCCTACAACTGAGACCAACATCATGGAGACTACTGCAACCACCACACTGGTAATGACAGTAGGGAGTAGAGAGATGGCGGATTTGATTGCCGTCTTGAGTCCTACGGCTTGATAGAACAATGGCAAGTACTGTAAAATAGAAAGAAGGATCATCCCATGGACAAATGCCCCTACCAGGGTCATATTTCCTGTCTTGGAGTGAAATAATCGATGGGGAACAACGGGTGCCACGGGTTTTGCTTCATAGACAACAAATATGACAATCACCAGCACACCTAAGCTCATCGGCAAGACAGTCTGCCACGACCGCCAGGGAAATAATGAGCCAGCCTCCTTAGACTATACTGAATAACTGAATACAAGAGCCAACTTCTAAATTTGAGGAACATCCTCTCCACGTTGGAGTAGGGTCGCTGACAGGTGCTGAGAGGCGTTAACGAATACCTGTGTAATCAACATTAGATGGAGTTTTCACACCAGGTTTCTTGCATGATCCCACCAGCAACGCTGAAATTCTTAAAAAATCATATAATGAGATAATATTCAGGTTCAAAAGCTTAGTATATGCCGCATTTAATAATAATAATAATAATAATAATACTAAATACTAAATACTAAATACTAAGTACTAACTGTATTAACACGTGACTTTACAGAGAAATATTTTTGGGGGCCATATTTGATAGCAAACTGTTAATGTTGGTAGCATTGATTTACTAGTTTTTTCGAATGGGTTTCAAGGGTCTGTTGGATGATTGAAACTGGCTGAACTTTCAAGGTGCTTCTAACCTGCTTAGAAGGCGCTGTCTGTGAGCTAATATCCCAAATAGCGGTGATTAATTGTCTCACGCCAGACGCCAAACTGTTTGAGAGAGGTCCTTCATCCGCCTTGTTTCTCCGAGATCCCATGACAAAAAGTGAGAGAAAAGCTAATCTTTAAAGAAGATAGTCTGCCCTCTTTCCCGCATATTCCTCACCTGCTTCCCCGCGGTGGTACCCACAGAAAGTCAGAAAAGGGGTTTAAGCGATTTAGTAGCATTCCGGGCCACGGAATTGTTTACCTCTGCTCGCTTGCCTCCCTGCATTGACATCTTTGACCTCGAGGTTAACTAATGCGAACGTTGGACTAATATGAGATCTCCTGCCACAGTCACAGTCCAATAGTCAATCATCTATTAAAGGTATGTATAGCACCTGACGGGGATTTCGGGATCTTTCTCTCATATCACGTGATTGAGCCTCACTTCACTTCACTTCACCAAGGACTTCCGTCCCCTATTCGATCTATTGTAAACAGGATATATTTTGAGTGCGAAAGATGGGAAAGATGGAAATACAAAGAACCTTCGAGAGCAACAAACTCATTCTTCATTCTCCATTCTCCGGAGAAAGGGAAAAGGGGCAACTCACACGTGCTGAACTCTCGGCAAAGGGCTTGGCATAGCTCAGCCTATAAAATCCTTCCCTGCGTTGCCTTGCCGAGCTTGCGTCGAGCCCTTCGCCTAAGCCGCATCGCATCAAGTTTTACGTAACAGGCGTAATTCTTCAACCACGAGGTGTGAACGCGAAACCTTTGTCTCCAAACTATGGGGTAACAAGCGAGTCTCAGGTACGACTCGATTTAATTTGTTACTCAATCATGCACCAAACTTGGTGCACGATTTATAAAAGCCCAACCAGGGCCAGAGCACATTGGTGCGCATTCCTGCGGGGACGACCTTGGCGTGAAGGGTCGATGTCATGGCTCGTATGGCAACTCAAATGTATGGGCTAAGAATGGAACACTCGTGACGGTTGAGAACTATCACGACATGCATCTTGCTGGGGAGGAATTGCAAATGCCAAGGGACACGGTGTGAGTCGTTTGTTGATTCCAGTAAGGTTGGTTGTGCGGACGGGTATATAAGGTCGAGGACGTTGTGTTTTTAGATGGAGACGTTTTGCTCCATCCCATCAGCTTAGCGAGTCATCCCCCTTTTCACCCGATATACATATACACATATACACAACATAGCAGTGACTGATATCCGCAACTATGTCCATTTCAACCCTCAGTCATGTGTCGGGAGACTCGCCCCTGGAGCGGTTACCAGCAGAACTCCTCCGCCGGATTCTCATCTATGTCACGCTCCCTGACCAGTCTTCCAACTACATCAAATGTAAGAACTTATACCCTATCATTATACCCTATCACATATTGAGTCAACATCGACTAACCAACTATTGTCACTTAGATCCAAAAGATGTCAACCGTCGACCAAAGCAACCTCCTCTAAATTCATTACCATGTCTACTGACCTCCCGGACTTTGCACACAGCAACTTTCCCCGTTATGTACCGTAACGTCACCACAGCCGGGCCATCAACCCTCACGAAATTCTTAACCCAACTTCGATGTCATCCAAATCTCGGAACCCTCGTCCGATCCTTGGATCTTGGCCCAACATCCAGAACAATTCATTTCTCGGACGAAAAGATAGCTAATCCAATACCCGAGCTCCTCCGCTTAACCCCCTTGCTGCGGGAAATCAAGATACAGCCAGCATTATACCAGTATATCGACAAACAAACTCTAGTCTGTGTGTTTTCTCAGCTGTCCTACCTGGAAACCATTGATCTTGAGAACTGTAATACGCCAACATTTGGGTCGGACTTTGCAGCATTGTGCAGTCTCCCTGGTTTCCATATTAGTAGCACCATCACAAATCTCAACCTTGAAGGCTGCCACGACCTTCCACCAATCGTCTTTGAGACTCTTCTACCACAGCTTCCCAGACTCAAAACACTCATCGCATCACGCACTCAGATCACTGACCAAGCTTTATTATCCATTCCATCCACCGCTCAACTTATCACTCTGAGCATCAACAACTGCCCATTTCTTTCCGGATTTGGCATCTCATCATTCGTAGCTCAGCATCCAGCAGCAAGGACTCTCGATACTCTGTACGCAGCTACCGATCCCGCCATCAACCCCATGTTGGAAGAGGACGTGACTCGTATTCTGTCCAAGGCACCATCAACGTTGCAATGCTTAGATTTACGCAACTCCCTCATGACGCCCAGGAACGTTCCATTATTGCGACGCTTGGTCACCCAGTTGAAAGACCTGCGCGTTGGAAGCCAGCTGAGCATGCAAGATATCGAATCGCTGTATCTTGCACCTGAGGTCGCTACCGAGCAAGCCGTCTCTATCCCTTTAGAAGTCCCTCCGGCATCCAATTTTAAGGATAATGTGGTGTTAGAACCCATGGCCCGCGCCGTCGCCATTTGTAACTTAAGAACTCGTCTACGATCAACACCTTCACTGCCTATCGACCAACAGCCGCGGCTGAGGAGTCTGGACATCAGCTCGCTGCCCATCGCCGAACAAGGGAAATTGAGGACTTCGGTATTACTAGGTCCGCATGCTCGATATCTACACGCGATCTCTGTTAGTGGCGATGTGGTAGGAAAGTTCGAAATACTGAAACGAGTGGTGAAGGCGGTAGGGTGGTGCTTATTGGATGCAACTTCTTGTTGTATGGTCATGAGAGATGAAGAGCTGATATAATGGCCCTAATGTGTAATGATTCTGTGCATCGACTGGAGTGTTCGAAGGTGTTCAAAATGGGGCGTTGGGGTATATGAGATCTAAAAGCTCATCTAGAACCGATAGAAATGCCGACTACTACTAATACAATAATTTAATGACACACACACAACTTGACGTCCCATGGTCATCACGTCGTCCCATTCGCCCACCCATTATTCTATTAAAAAAAGGATTTCCTGCGGAATCCAAAATCCAACCATGAGTCATATATCAATGCGGTTCTTTTCCTTGCCTTTATTACGCTCCGACTCAAAGATCCACCAAGCTTTGGATATGGTGAAGTCCCTGACACTTGAGACGAACCTTCCCTATATATCCTTCCCCAGCCAGCTCCGCTTCCCACCTTTTGATCTCTTCCCTCTCAATCTCGCTCTTCGTCAACGCCCTGCTCATCCCGGTCAAACCAACGTTTGGCTGGGCCGGTGTATTCCGCGAGATCATGGTGCGCTCGGTATTCTTGAGCTGTTCCCACTCAAAGCGGAGGAATTTCGGTAGGTGTTTTTGGAGCAGTGTCGGTGGTTGTTGGGCATAATGCATATCCATGCTGTCGGCGCCGCCGGGGACACCAACATCAACATCAACATCAACATCTTCCGGTTGCTGTGGGTGGGCTTTCGGTGGTGGAGAGACCCTCTTCCGATGGTGTGTACCTACGGATTTTAAAGTTTTAATTAGTTCTTTTTTGCCTTGTCCCGCCGTGTGTCCCCGGGGAACTAGAAGGAGGCGTAGAAAAACTTACCCAGTTTCGGCCCGGGCTTCTCGGCTGTGAGCGGGTATGAGCATTCGGAATGCCGGTTGATGCAGTTCTGGCACGAGGGTAGGATTCGATTACTATTGAGAGTATATTAGAGACGATTTCCCGCTTTCACGCTGTATTCCATTGAGCTTGCCATTTTATTTTCCGGCTATTCGGCAAGTTAGCCTATCATTATTCTTCGTATTGAAGATGGGGAGGGAGGGGCAGACAAACCGTTTACAGCGTTGACAAGCCAACGAGGATTCTTTGCCGTGAGTTTTCTGTGAGTTTTTCATCTTGGCCATTTTTTTGATTGATGATTGTCAATAATTCAGTGGTTGACAACACAGAAGTTCACTGCTGAGTATATGATACTCGGAGTCGGATGAACTGGGAGAAAAGGTGGATATATCGCCTAAAGGGCCAATGATAATTAGGCCGCTTCATTGCGCCCCTTTCCACCAGAACACTTATTACACTTATTGGTGATTGAAAATGGGTGATTACAAATGTTCATGTTAGTCGCTCACTACTGCGAACCAATTTTTATTGCCAACTCACACGGATAGACGACTTCTGTTTCTGGACGATTCCTGAACTCATTTTGCATTGGAAGAGGCGGAAATCGAAACGGCTTAAGAATCTCCTACGAACGAAGTAACTGACAATCAATGGCAAAAATGTGTGAGTACCAAGGGTTCTATCTCGCCAAAATGGCCTAAGTTGACAACACAAATGTTAAACGTCTTATTAATCGTCCGCAGGATTTTTACTTTCCTGTTTTAAACGTTGATTTAGGTTACGTCAAGAGAACAAATTGATTAAGGAATTTTTGACTTTCTAGCTAAGTTGTTCGTATATTCCTTTTCAATCTTACCGTTTGCCTTCAAAATTGTAACCACTAGGTTCATTGTGATTCCCGAAACCAATAGATATATATATCCATCGACTTTACCACTTTACCTCATGATAACGAAAACCAAATTTGGATACTGTGGATATAGGTTCAGGTTTACATGTAACTCTGGTTATCGGAGAGGCAGGTTTGGCTATATCAAACCTAACAATAGTTTCATACGGTTGATATATATACGGTTGCTACATCCAAAATTTGATCGTGTATGCAAGATGATTATATGTGTGGGGTTAGCTATAGTGAGAATTTGTATTTGCCAAGTAGATCTAAGTCATGCCCATTATTAAATATAACACTATTTAAATATATCACCAGGACAAACCCAGGCTAGGAGAAAAGTTGGCACTGCACACCCTAGCTTATGAATATATGCCCACCATTTTCCAAGCGCCACGGCAAAGTCTGCGAGATGTGTGCACGAGACATCGCAAGTATATATTGTCTTGCAAATGCTGCCATATGCTGGCTTGCGAAGACTGTTGACGCGACAGATTACTGGCCCTACAATCCGTCGTTATGGAAAGATATTTCATTATCCTCCTTCTGATTATGCACTGGAAGGGCAGGCACGACCATGAGCGTCGAACGTTAGTGGTTGCATGCTTGATCTTCCTAGGAAACAAAACTATTCAATCATTATTGCCATACCATGATTTACTCTCAAATAAAGCCCATAATAATATGAAAATCCTGCAGCTAAAATATCACCAGAACTGTGACCAACACCAAAGTTGAAATCTGTCGTAGGTCCAACAGCCGCAAGTCAATTGCTTTTCCCATAATAATCTCGCATCTCTCCTTCATATCTTCCCCTCCAAGGCTCTTTTCTGTCTCTCGCCTCTTCTTCATGTCCTTCCCACGACTGTTGTCATTGCATTCTATTACACTGGAATCCTGCTGTCGCCATATTGCTAGCCACCTATCTAACACTCAATCGGCTTGATATAGAAGAAATTGAAAAGGATGCCTTCTTCCTTAAAGATTCGCTGCTGAAAGGACTTGCAATCAGGGCAAGGCTCTCTCGAGACATAGATATCCTTCTTCACTGACGCAACATCAGGCTTGCTACTCTGCAGCTGACAGATTTCATGAGTACTTCCCCACATCTCCCCCTCATCACTGCTTTCTTCAAACTTCTGATCCACGATCGTGTGCATCCAAAGGAAGTACGCTATCAGCTGTTTTTCAGCATGGGAAGCATGGAATGTTTCCGGAACTGCTCGGCCATATTGGTCGGTTCGCGCCAAATCATGTCCTATAACTTTGCAGTACTTCATGACTCTTGACGTCCAGAGTTCCCGATTCAAGCATCCATCATTGTCCCCGACTGTTCCCGCAGTATATCCACTTATAGAAGCGGCTTGTATATGCTCGAATGGCCGACCACGGTCCAAGTATGCAAATGTTTTGCTTGGTTTGGCCATATTTGCCTCGAAAATGACTTTACTTAAGGATACTCGTGGCATGACTAAGTTATTTTTCTGTATAATGCAAAATGAGTCATCTAACTTGCCATCTCTTAAGGCACTTTTTTCAATTTTTCTTTCTGGCTCCAATGCCGTATAAAGATCAATAATGCAGTTTAGCCCCTCCTTCCTTTCTTTAATTTTCTCCAGGGCACAATTCCTGCGTTCCACTTGATTTATGGCCTCAGACGAACCGATTTCCGAGGCAATAATTGGGATTTTGACCCTTGACCATTCCATCTCATTGAGCTTCTGAATCGCAGTCTTCGCGGTCTGGATTAAAGTTGTACCTTTCTTGTCCTTGACGAATAATGAAGCACCAAACCATGCTAGATATGATGCGATTTGGCCATAGCCATGGTAAGTAGCAAGCATCAACGGAGTTCGTCCATCATTATCGACACTTTCCAGCTCGGCACCATGTTCATGTAGTAATGTAGCGATTTCCAAGTGGCCTTCCTCGCATACAAGCGACAGCGCTGTCTGGCCACTACGACGGACCTTCCCTTTGACAAGCAGCTCTAGCTGTTCTGAAGTCTCGAGCATGTGTTTACACGCAAGGTACTCGTTACTGATGCAGCTGGACACAAATAGTCGTGCATCTTCGCTTTCAAGGAAATATTGAGGCGAGGGGTCTGAAACTCGGGTCTTTGCTAGCAGAGTAGAGAGCAGTTCTTCATCCTCATTGGTTCTTGGGTTCTCTAACCTGTGGGAAATGCTTTTCCATTTCAAATTCTGACGATCCAAAAGGAAACCAAAGTCTCTAACGAGTGGATCGTTTTCATATGGGAATAAGAGGCGGTATTCAAGTTGTCGTGGTGGGTAACAATGTGCTCGTCTAGTATTAAGGTATTTTGTGGTCGGCGCGGTATAGCCATGGCTATGTACCTTTTGATCACACGATGTGAATGGACAAAGAATCTCGACTCTTGTGGATGTCCAATTTAGCACAAAGGCTGCTGGGACGTTCTTTGCAGGTGCAATATCTTTCTTCATTCTGTGATGTGGAGTCTT
>Ga0247812_10002567_pt1 | contig 10240 bp, 9 predicted proteins | sample UWRJL149409B1_FD_178011 | JGI IMG/M metagenome (GOLD analysis project Ga0247812, IMG submission 178011) | Plant litter microbial communities from Arlington Agricultural Research Station in Wisconsin, United States - UWRJ-L149-409B-1 | ecosystem: Environmental > Terrestrial > Plant litter >...
CGCTCGAGACGTTCTCGAGCAGGCTGAGGTGAACCACAGCCGTGTCATCCTGAACCCAACAGCCGACGACGCGACCATTGACCCAGGCGGTCGTCCCAGCGTTGCCACGGCGTTCGAACAGCGCGTCGCTATGCGGACCAAGGTAGAAGCCGCGCTCTTTCCAGCCCATCACCGTCGGGTCGAGCACCGGAAGCAACGCCGCCCACAAACCGGGGTCGGTCACTTCGTCGAGGTCGTCTGGCAGCAGATAGCCGACGGCTCCGTGCTCGAGATTCACGGCAACCGCGCCGAGTTCGGCGAGCGCAGCGCGCACGATTCCCTTCGTCGCGCCGAGCCACCACACCAGGTCGTCTTCGGTTCCCGGCCCGAACGAATACAGCCAGCGACGCACGATTTCGCGGTATCCGGCGGCGGCATCTTCGCCGCGGATGTCACTCCCCAGCCAGTCCCGCGTGCGAGCCAGTCGCGGCCGCGACGTGCGCCAGTGCCCGGTGTTGGTGCCGCGAATGAGGTCTCCGGTCAGGCCGAGGTGAATCAGGATGCGCGGCGTGGCCCAGGCCTCACCGCCGGGCGACTCGACCTTGACGTCGATCGTCGGCACGGCGACGCGGATCTCGGCTGCCGTCAGCCCCTCGGGATGCTGTTCTAGAACGGCGAGCACCTCGGCACGCGCGCGGTCGAGCCACTCGTTCCCGTCGGAGGCAATCCCAACCGCGACGACGTCTTTCGCCATGCGGGCGCGTTCGGTGGCCGCGACGCGAGCGGATGCTCCGGGCAGCACCGCCGGCAACAGGTCGCGGGGGAAGACGAAGAGCGTGCGCCGCATGGCCAGCTGCTTCACGAGGGTGCGATCCGTGAACAGGGCACGGTCGACATCCGCAATCTCAAGGCCGTCGACCCGGGCGAACAACGAGAGGTACACCGTTGCGGGCTCGGTGGCGTGAAGCACGGTCAGCGCTCGAGTCGCGTCTTCGGCAGTCGCCGCCTTCGAGGCTGAAGCGAGCGCGTGCCGCCGCGCGAGCCGGGCTCGTCGTTCGGAATCGGAAACTACGCGCATGCCCCCATCCTGCCAGCGCCGCCCGACACTCCCCCCGCCCAGACATCGTGGATCGGCCCTCTTGCCACGCCGAAGCGCGGGCGGGCGCCGATCCACGAGAGCAGAGTGAGCTACCAGGGCATGTGGCCGTCACGGTTCTGGAAGGTACCCGTGGGGCCATCCGCGCCGATCGTTGCGAGGCGCACGATGGCATCCGTGCCTTCTTCGACCGTCTGCGTTCCCGAGTTGCCGTTGAGGTCGGTGGCCGTGTAGCCGGGGTCGGCAGCGTTAATACGGATGCCGGGCAGCGCCTTCGAATACTGCACAGTCAGCGCCGTCACGGCCGCCTTCGACGATCCGTACGCGACGGTGACGAGCTTGGACTCGATGTGGTCGGGGTCGTTGATGCGGCTGAACGATCCGAGCCCGCTCGACACGTTGACGATGACGGGCGACGTCGACTCCTGCAGCAGCGGGAGCATCGCGTGGGTGACACGCACTACGCCGAAGACGTTTGTCGCGTAAGTCTCGTTGAGCGTTTCGGGCGTGATGTCGGCGACTTCGGCGCGCGATCCGACCACGCCGGCATTGTTGATGAGCACGTCGAGGTGGCCTTCAGCGTCGCGGATCGTGGCAGCCGCGGCATCCACCGACGCATCGTCGGTTACGTCGAGCTGAACGAACTTCGCGCCGAGCGACTCGGCCGCCGCTGCTCCCTTCTCGGCATCGCGGGCGCCGACGTAGACGGTGTGTCCGAGGTCGATAAGGCGGCGGGCGGACTCGAAACCGAGTCCCTTGTTTGCTCCGGTAATCAGTGTAATTGTCATGGGTCAAGCGTGCGTCGGGCAGAACTGCACGTGAAGGTACGCCTTCCCCTATGGACTGGCAGTACCACCCCTTTCGGCCGATCGAGGTGGAGACTGGAACCATGACCTCTCCCGCGCCTGCCGAACTCGCTGCCGTTCTGCGCTCGTGGCGCGACCGCCTCACTCCGGAGGCGGCCGGAATGCCCCACGGTGCGCGACGGCAGGCTCCCGGGCTGCGGCGCGAGGAGCTCTCGGCCCTCGCCGGAATCTCGGTCGACTATCTCGTACGACTCGAGCAGGGTCGCTCCACCAACCCGTCACCGCAGATCCTCGGGGCGCTGGCCCGAGCGCTTCGCCTGACCACCGCAGAGCGCGACCATCTGTATCGCGTCGCTGGCGCCGCGGTGCCGTCGCCGGCCGAGGTTCCCCGTCACGTCACACCGAGCGTGCAGCGCATCATCGACCGTCTCGGCGACAGCCCGGTTGGCGTTTTCTCCGCGGCCTGGGATCTCCTCACCTACAACCCGGTCTGGGCTGCGCTGCAGGAAGACCCGTCCCGTTACGCCGGCCCGGCGCGCAACGTCGCCTGGCGCGTCTTCGTCACCAACGACAGCAACATCATCCAGAGCCACGACCAGTCGACCCTCTTCGAACGCGACCTGGTCGCGGACCTGCGAATGGCATCCGGACGCTACCCGCTCGACAAACCGCTCGCCACTCTCGTGGCCGACCTGAGAGCGGCAAGCCCGCGCTTCGCCGAACTCTGGAACGAGGCGACCGTCGCCGCACACCAGTCGAGCAGGAAGACGATCGTGACGGCCACCGTCGGTCCAATCACCCTCGATTGCGACGTGCTCACGTTCCCCGACTGCGACCTGCGGGCCGTCGTCTACACGGTCGAGCCCGGCACGCCCGATGCTGATCGGCTCGATCTGCTGCGAGTGACCGGCTTGCAGTCGTTCGAACCGTCTTCCGTTTAGGTCAGGTCAGCCACCCACGCTTCGACGATCGAGCCCTCACCGGGCACCCCGCTCGTCGTAAATTCAGGACTTCTCGCCCCGCGGGGCCACTCCACGTAGTCACGGAATGCCAGCGGAATCCCCGCGGCGACGGCGTAATCCACGTTGTCCATGACCTGCAGGTGCAGGTGCGGTTCGGTCGAATTTCCTGAATTTCCGACGGCGGCAATCGGACTTCCCACCTCCACCCGGTCCCCGGGAGCGACCGTGACCGATCCTTGGCGCAGGTGCACGAGCGCCACGAAGCCCTCCCCCTCGTCTAGCGCGATGATGACGGAGTTGCCGGCAATGGCGGCGGCCCCCTGCCGCATTCGCGATGCCTGCCCGAGCAGGTAGCCGGCAAGGGCGAGCTGCGACCGGCGCCCCTCATGGTCGGGCTCCCCGTCGTGTACCGCGGCGACCACTCCGTTGCAGGGCGAGAGCACCGCAGCCCCGAACCCGACATAGCGGTCGGGTGGCTCGGTAGCCAACCAGGTGCGCCAGTCGTTGCGCGAGGCAGTTCTACCCTGCTCGTCGACCGCAACGAAGTCGATCGCGTACCGCTCGCCGAAGATGTCGACGCCGTGGCTCGGGACCCTGCGCGCCGGGCTGTTCTGCACCTTCCAGCGGCCGGTAAACGGCAGGGAGAGCAGTACGCCGGTCATGGTGACGAGGTTAGGCCGTCACCGTCGCGGGAGCGCGCTCCGCGGCATCTGGACTGATTGTCGGGGTGTCCCAGAAGAACGGCAGGTCGCGCATGACCACAACGCTGTCGAGAACGGCCGCGCCATCCGGGAGGGCATCGAAGAACGACGACTGGACGGACAGCACCTCACCGGCCTCGACCTCCCAGGCTTTCGAGGTGAGCTCGAGCGGCTCGACACCGCTGCCGTCCCGTTTCGGTGACCAGCCGACTGCCCCGCCCTCGAAGAACTTCGAGGCGTCGTCGGGGGTGGCGAAGAGCGAGCTGTTCCAGTCGTCACTCAGACGCACGTCTACCGAGACACTCGTTCCCGGTGCAGCCATGTCGACGCGGAAGCGCGAATCGGTTTCGTCGAGCGTGAAGCGAGCGCGCTTCTGCACCCCGGGAAAGAGCCGACCGCCCGCGATCACGGGAAGAATCGACGAGCTGTGGCGCTCGACAATGTAGACGCCGGTGCGGGTCTCGCCGTTTTCGTCCCATTCGACGGCCACGCGGTGGGCAACGTTCTCTGTGGCTATGCCGACCTTCGGACGGAACCACCCCGGGCGCACCGACTGCAACCCGATCATGCACACTCCGGCGACGGCACTGCCATCGACGAGCTGCGGCCGGAACTGCGTGGGAATGAGACTCTGCGCGACGACCGGGTCAACGCGATAGCTGATCAGCAGGCGCCGCCGAACCTGGGCACGAAGAGTTCTGAAACCGCTCACGCTGTTGCCTCTTTCTTCTGCTTCTTCGATTTGCTGGTGTGCTTGCGCACTTCGCGAAGCACGATCTGCTCGGGGCAGACGGTCGAGAGAAAATCTCCGACGGAGAGCGCGAGGCGCTCGCCGACGAGCGAGTACAGGATGCGGTTGGCATCGCGCCGCTCGGTGACAAGACCGGCTCCCCTGAGCACGCTGAGGTGCCGCGAGATGGTCGGGCCCGATGCGCTGAACCGCGCGGCGATTTCGCCGGCCGCCAGTTCGCCCTCTTTGAGGTCCTGCAGAATCTGCCGGCGCGTGGGGTGCGCGAGGGCCTCGAAGATGTCGCTGACGTTGTCTTGCATATTCGCACTTTAGCATTATTGCTAAATAGCAAACAAGCCCCGTTCGCCGTTAGATGCAGGCCGCAACATCTGTGGCTTCCTCGATTAGACTTGAGGGAAAGCCAATTTTTTGTCGCGCGGAAATGAGATCCCATGAGCAACACAGGCAACCAGGTCCCCAGGGGCTGGTACCCCGAGCCCGTCGGATCTACGCAGCTCCGCTGGTGGGACGGACAGCAGTGGACTGAGCATCGACACAACCCCGGCCAGGGCACCCAGCCCCAGTTCGCTCAGCCAATGCACACCGGTCAGCAACAGTACGCCGCGCAGGCACCCCGCCCGAAGCAGCCCAGGAAGCCCGTTTCGACCCGCAAGAAGATCGTCATCGCCGGCGTCGCCATGCTGGCGGTTATCGGTGTCGTTGCAACGGTCGGCGTCGTGAGTCTGGTCAATCGAAACGACTTCAGCGAGTCCGGGGGCGTCGACAACGGATACGACTACGCAGAGCCGCTCGTCGTAGGCGACCTGCACGACTTCGTTCTCGAAGCACGGTACTCGGATGAGCTGAAAGATAAAATCGACGATGACCAGACGATCTCATTTGAGGTCTTCCTCGACCAAGACCTCACTATTGATGCGGCATATAGGGTCAACCCCCACGCGTTCCTCGACGAAGTCCAGATACAGCCCTATGCGACCAGCAGCGCAGACACCGCTTATAACGATTTCTATCAGGGCAAGCCGTACCAGGTCGACAGAAGAATCCACTACAACCCGGACTACGCGTGCGACGGCTGCGGTGGCCTCGGCATGTGGGGACTTTTCCCCGAGTATTACATCGTTCAGAAGCTCTCCGAAAATGGCGACAAGCTCGAACGCCCCATCATCCACAAGCTCTCGATCGACAATGTTCTCGACACTCCTCGCGTTGGCTACTCGACTCCAGAGGGCGAGCCGGGCAACATCCTCATGACGTGGAATCCGATCCAGGATGCCGACAATTACCTGATCGTGAAGACGTCGCTGAGCGTAGAAGGCGGATACGTCAATTCGACAGTCGTCGGCGAAACCACCGAGTCGTCATGGTCCAGCGGTGAGGCCGCGAGCACGTATACCGGTTATGTCGGCAGACAGAACGTCGGTCTCGAACTGTTCGAAGGCGATTCGGCCGACGAAAACGCCACCGAGTACGCGGATAATCTTGGCGGCGTGGACGAACACGATAACTATCTGTACGGGGTTATCGCGACGGACGGCACGTATTTCTCGGCCATGGACCCGTTCCCCGCCAGCGAGCTGGCAGCCACTCTTCCGCTGACGCTCGCCAAGGGGGCGATCCTCGAAGTCGGTGCGCCGGCGGATATCTACAAGAGCGTGAAGTCGCTCCCCCAGTCCATCGCGTTCACGTCGCTGGACGGTGCGACCCGCAGCACGGTGATGTCGCTCGACGCCAGTCGGGTGGTCGACGAGGGCAAGTACTGGAATGTGCAGGCAACCGGAGCGGGAATCACCGTGTCGGTCGGCTACAACATCTCCAAGTCCGTCGGAAGCCTGAAAAACTTCATCAAGGAGTTCAACACGGCATCCGCGGCGACGGCTCCGAAGACCGGAATGCCCAAGTTCTCTGTGCTCGTCGAGCCGGTCAGTGATCAGCAGAAGAAACTGGTTCCATCAACGACAGCACCGGATGCCGGCTTCCCGATCTACGGCACTAACGACATGGTCGAGTACGTCGCTGCCAACATGATCGACCACCAGGCAGCGATCGACATCAGCGCCTACAGCGGCGGAAACATCAGCGCGCACGCAGCAGCCATGGAAGCGGAAGAACAAAACCCCTACGTCATCGGCGTGGGTTCCATATCCGTAGACGACGACATCATGTACGTCAATTACGTCTTTGACGAGGCTGAGACGAAAAAGACTCAGGATGCCATCCAGGCCAAGGTCGACGAGGTCACCGACTCGATCATCTCCGACGGCATGAGCGACAAGGACAAGGTGCTCGCGATCAACGACTGGATCGTCGACAACGCGGAGTATGACTACGAGGCGCTCGACGCCATGGAGACCACGATGTCCATCCGCGACCACGAAGCCGCGTGGAATCCCTCGGGCATCCTGCTCGACGGCACTGCGGTCTGTGGTGGGTATGCGATCACCTTCACGGCTCTCGCGAATGACGTCGGGCTTGACACCATCATGGTGACCGGCGAGATCACCGCGAGCAACGTCCGCCACGCTTGGAACAAGGTCAAGGTCGACGGCGATTGGCTGGCGATCGACACCACCTGGAACGACAGCAGCCAGCCAAACCAGTACCTGTTGATTACCGACGACGAGTTCACCGGGCCAGCAGAGCGCACCGAAGACACCGGCTGGCTGTCGGTAGACGCCAACAGGGCTAACTACTCCACCAAGTAGCCGACCGAGCGGGTCCCACGGCGACGAGCAGTTCTAGTCACCCGTGGGCCTCTGTCGTTGCTGCTTCGTCTCGGATCGCCGCTTCTTCGCCGCGAGGTGACGCCTCGCCGATCCCCGAGTCGGTGTGGTCGCGCGCCGCAGAGCCGCGGGCGGAGCGAGAGCACCGCGCAGAATGTTCCCGAGTTTCTCGAGGGCGACCTCGCGGTTCCGCAGTTGCGAACGCTGTTCCGCGACCGTCACCGTGATGGCTCCGGCCACGAGGCGGCCGCCAAGACGTGTAAGCAGGATGTCCCGCTGCCCGTCGCTCACCGAGGTGGATTCATCCACGTTCCAGGTCAGCTGAACCCGGCTGTCGGAGGTGTTCACATGCTGCCCGCCCGGTCCCGACGATCGCGAGAACTTCCACTGGAGTTCTGCGGCCGGGATCGTGAGCGCCGGTGACACCTCGAGATCCATGAACCCAGAGTGTCACGAACCCGGCGACGGGCGAGGCCCAAGTGCGGAAGAATCATCCTTGTGAAAATCCTCTCGATCCAGTCGGCCGTCGCTTTCGGGCACGTGGGCAATTCCGCCGCAGTTTTTCCCCTGCAGCGCATCGGCGCTGAAGTTCTGCCGGTCAATACGGTGAACTTCTCCAACCACACCGGTTACGGCGCGTGGCGCGGCTCCCTCATCTCTCCGGAAGAAGTGCACGAGGTCATCCTCGGCATCGAAGAGCGGGGAGCTCTTCCGCAGATCGACGTGGTGCTCTCGGGCTACCAGGGCGGCACCGGCATCGGTGACGTGATCATCGATGCCGTCGAGCGCGTGAAAAAGGCCAACCCCTCGGCGATCTACGCCTGCGATCCCGTCATGGGTAACGCAAAGTCGGGTTGCTTCGTCGCACCCGAGATTCCCGAGCTGCTGCGCGACCGCGTCGTGCCGGTCGCCGACATCATCACCCCCAACCAGTTCGAGCTTGGCTACCTGACGAACACCGAGCCGCTGACGCTCGACTCAACCCTCGAGTCCGTCGACCTTGCCCGCGCCATGGGCCCATCGACCGTTCTCGTGACGAGTGTCGAGCAGCCGAATCGCGAGCCGGGCACGGTCGAGATGCTCGCCGTGGACGATAACGGTGCATGGATCGTCACCACCCCGCACCTGCCGTTCAAGGCGAACGGATCGGGCGACGTCACCGCCGCGTTGTTCTCGGCGCACTACCGCGAGACTACGGATGCCGCCATTGCTCTCGAGCGGACCGCATCGAGCGTGTTCGACCTCATCGAGCTCACCTACACGTCGGGCGAGCGCGAACTGCAGCTCATCGAGGCGCAGGAGTTCTACGCCCACCCGCGCCTACAGTTCTCCGCGCGTCAGGTGCGCTGACCGGATCGGTCTGCGCCACCGCGAACGCAAAAAGCCCCGCCGAAGCGGGGCTTTTTGTTGTCGTGGTGCACCCCCCCGGACTTGAACCGGGAACCCACTGATTAAGAGTCAGTTGCTCTGCCAATTGAGCTAGAGGTGCGTAGTTCAGGTAAACCCGAACCGGTTAGCAAGAATAGCATGAGAGAAATGCTGTCAAGAACACAAGGAGAACCATGACCGCCACGAAGCTCGAAATCGGCCAGGTCGCGCCCAACTTTTCCCTGCTCGATCAGGACGGAAATGCGGTCGCACTCTCCGATTTTTCGGGGCAGAAGGTCATCGTGTACTTCTACCCGGCGGCGGGCACACCCGGTTGCACAACGCAGGCGTGTGATTTTCGCGACAACATCAATTCGCTGAAATCCGCCGGCTACCAGGTGCTCGGAGTCTCAAAAGACACCACTGATGACCTCAAGAAGTTTCAGGCCGATCAGGGGCTCAACTTTCCCCTCCTCAGTGACCTCGAACTCGACGTGCACAACACCTACGCCGCGTACGGCGAGAAGAACCTCTACGGAAAGAAGGTCACTGGCGTACTGCGCTCCACCTTCGTCATCAACGAAGACGGAACGATCAAACTCGCGCTCTACAACGTCAAGGCCACCGGCCACGTCGCGAGCCTGCGCAAGAAGCTGGGCATCGACGCCTGAACGTGACGCTTAAACAACTCACGTAAAATTGCTCGCTTGCCCCTGCTGCAGCACCCGAGAGGTCTTTTCGTGACAACCCCGCATCGCTCCCCCGCGCGCCTGACTGCAGCAACTTCGCTGGTCGTCGGCATCCTCTCCATCGGTGCGTTCGTCGCGCCCGCGAGTGCACAGGTGCCTACGACGACGGATGCCACCGCCGGCGCCGCGTACGTGGCTCTCGGCGACTCCTACGCCGCCGGCCTCGGCCTCGAGCCGCTAACCGATGTCGCGGTGACGGGCTGCGCCACGTCGGGCCTCAACTATCCTCACCGGATCGCGGAAGCCCTCGACCTCGACCTCACCGACGTCACCTGCTCGAGCGCCGAAACCAAGAACCTCATCGGCACCGAGCAGAACCCGGGCGGCGGCACGGCGGCTCCGCAATCGGACGCCCTCGGCGACAACACCCGAATCGTCACCATCACGATCGGCGGCAACGACCTCGGCTTCATCGGCCTCGCGTCGTCGTGCCTCGCGCTGACGCGCGGTGGTCCGATCCTGACGACCGGAGCGGAAAACTGCCGCGACACCTACGAGGCAGAGGGCACGACGTTCGACGACAAGATCGCCAGCCTCGTCGGCACGAGTGCAACCGCCGACAGCGGGCTGACGGCGACCTTCGCCGCGGTGAAGGAGAAGGCGCCGAACGCTGACGTCTTCGTTGTCGGATACCCCTCGATCATGCCGGATGCCGCCAACACCCCCGAAGACGGCTGTTACCGCGCAGACCTCAAGGCCGAGAGCATCGCGTCGATCCGCGTCGAGAACGGATTCCCGTTCACCGACGTCGACGTGGCGTTCATCCGCGAGGTGCAGGAGAAACTCGACGCTGCGACCGCGACAGCCGCCGAGGCAGCCGGGTTCACCTACGTGTCGACCTTGGCCGCCTCAGCGGCACACAGCGCCTGCCAGACGGATGGCACCGCCTACGTCAACGGCCTCGGGTTCAGTTCTGACGAGCAGCACAACATCACGATGCCGCCCGGGTCGCTTCACCCGAACGAGGCCGGCGAAGCTTTCATGGCCGACGCCACGATCCCGCTGATCGAGAAGGCGTTGCAGCCGGCAGCGGAGGAGCCGTCCGAGAGCCCTGTGGCCGGGACATCCGTCGTCTGGATCATCGCCGCCGGAGCGATCGCCGCGCTCG
>Ga0247812_10002568_pt1 | contig 10239 bp, 5 predicted proteins | sample UWRJL149409B1_FD_178011 | JGI IMG/M metagenome (GOLD analysis project Ga0247812, IMG submission 178011) | Plant litter microbial communities from Arlington Agricultural Research Station in Wisconsin, United States - UWRJ-L149-409B-1 | ecosystem: Environmental > Terrestrial > Plant litter >...
CCATCTCTGTTGCCAAAGTTGGTTGGTATCCTACTGCAGAAGGCATACGACCTAAAAGTGCTGATACCTCAGAACCTGCTTGTGTAAAACGGAAGATATTATCAACGAAGAATAATACATCTTTACCTTGATCAGTTCCAGCTCCATCACGGAAATACTCAGCGATAGATAATCCTGAAAGTGCAACACGTGCACGAGCTCCAGGAGGCTCATTCATTTGTCCGAAAACGAAAGTAGCTTTAGACTCTCTCATTCCTGGCATATCTACTTTAGATAAATCCCATCCTCCATTTTCCATAGAGTGCATAAAATCATCACCGTATTTAATAATTCCTGACTCTAACATCTCACGAAGCAAGTCATTTCCTTCACGTGTTCTTTCACCTACTCCTGCGAATACTGAAAGTCCACCGTGACCTTTTGCAATATTGTTGATCAACTCCTGAATCAATACTGTTTTACCAACACCGGCACCACCAAACAATCCAATTTTACCCCCTTTTGCGTAAGGCTCAATCAAATCGATTACTTTAATACCTGTAAATAAAACTTCAGAAGAAGTTGATAAATCTTCGAATTTTGGAGCTGGTCTGTGAATAGACAAACCGTTTTCTCCAGTTTTTGGCAAGTTTCCTAAACCATCAATTGCATCTCCAATTACATTGAATAATCTTCCATATACATCTGGACCGATTGGCATTTGGATTGGATTACCAGTTCCAACTACTTCATATCCTCTAGACAAACCGTCTGTAGAGTCCATAGAGATTGTACGAACAGTGTTTTCTCCAATGTGAGATTGTACTTCTAGAACTAATAAAGTTCCATCTTTTTTAGTGACTTCTAGTGAATCATAAATTTTTGGAAGTTCAACATCCTTACCGTTGAAAACTACGTCAACTACTGGTCCAATGATTTGAGCAACTTTTCCTATTACTTTTGACATTACTTATGTATTTATTAAATAGCTATTTAGGTTTATCGAAAATACCTCTTTTTTCAGAGCGCAAAGATAATTTTTTAAAATATAAAATCAATTTTTTTTTCATAAAAAATACTACGATTTTGTTTGATTCCTAAAAGACAGGCTTAAAATATCTAAAATGGCATTTTTTTATGGAAATAAAAAAAGCCACTACATTTTAGAAATGAGTGACTTTCTTACTAAAAAAAATTGGCTTTATTGAATTGTTTTCGGAAATTGAATTGGATATAAAGCCAAATCAACATGACGCAACGTTGAACCATATTTTGCATTAATTGCATCTATAAAAATATTAGCAATTAAACCATAACCTCTTGCACTTGGGTGAACTCCATCTAAAGAAAAAGCGCCTCCTGTCGCAAAAGAAGATGACATAGTGAAATTTCCAAATCTAATTCCGCCACTTGCCAATTGCGTTAAAGTTGCTTTTGTATCAACAAAAGCGAGACCTTTTTCTTTAGCAACTGCCTCAATTGTTACATTGTAAGCATCTGTCGCTTTTTTAACTTCTGCAGTTTCTGTCGGAGTCAATACATGTTTGTCTTGTAACGGATAAGTTATTCCAAATTTATCTAAAGGAGCAGGCGGCGCAATTCCTACACCAGAATTTGCAGCTGTAGGAGCAGTACCGATATCTGCCCTTGTTGTTAAAACTACTAAATCTGTTGCTTTAGCTTGTCTGGCCTGTCCAAATACAGCACCGTAAAAAGCTGCAGTCTGCGCCCCTAATGTTGGCGTAAATGCCGCTGTTAACTGTACTGACAAATTTGTCAGACTCTCATCTTTTATTAAAAGTGGAAGATTTGTAGCTGTTTCAGACAACAAATTAATTCTGTCTCCCGCGTTAAAAGCAGTTAATGCTTGTTTTAACGGACCATATAATTGCGCGTTCAATGCTTTTATTGTTGCTTTGCCCACAGCTTCATTGCCACCTCCAAGAATTTTTGGTGTAAGCGGATTGTAAGGAACAGTTGTAAAATATGGCAATGCTGTAATGTATGGTAAATTTGCCACTACACCTTTTGCACCTTTAGCCGTTAGACCTGTAACTAAATTATTAAATATACTAGCAAATAGTGTTGGATCCGTAATATCACTTCCTCCATATGTCGCCGGATTCATGTTTCCTGTCTGATCTTTTCCTGTTCCACCAGAAGTTGCATAAGCTAAAACATCATTCCCTCCAATAAATAAAGAGAAAAACGTCGGGTTTTGAGCAACTGCATCAGCCAAAACTGTAGTTCCCGGTGCACTTGAAAATCTCGCAAAGTATGGATTTGCAGTACCAGTTGCAACGCCTGTAACGTTTCCATAACCTGGTGTCACCAAATGAAAACTTTTAGCACCCGGAACACCTAAATTACCAAATGTACCCGCAAGATGAGCCGTAACCTCTGTTGTTGGTTTTCCCGGCACATTTGTAGGAGTCTGAGTCTCTCCAACAAAATACAGACGTGTGCCAGCTATCACATTTCCTCCCAACAACAAACCACCAATATTATCATTCATAAAAGGTGTTGCAAATGCACCTCCTCCAGCTGCAACAAATTGTTGCGCCAAAATATTAGTATAAGCTCCTTCTTGCCCCTTTTTAAAGAGCGCATTATCACTATATCCTGCAGCAAAAGAATCTCCAAGAGCAACATATTTTGTAAAAACCGCTGATCCGGGAACAACCGGTACCTCTGCAGGCGCATCACTTTCGTCATTATTACATGCCATAAAGGTTAAAGAAACCAATAAAAGCCATTTTATATTTTTTTTCATGTCATTAAGTTTAAAATTATTACTTCCTTCTGCTTTCTTCCTTCAAAATAAACAGAAAGAAAACCTGCTTCATCAAATAAATTATTTCAATTATGGATTAATTGTCCAGGAAGCAAACCACATTTGACCAATCGCTCCAGCTCCAATTACCTGAAGATAATCTTTTCCGAAAAGGTTTGTTGCCCCAACTTTAAGAACTGATTTAAGTTTTGGGAAAGCATAGTTAACCTGAGCATCAAGAACTGTATTTTCAGGAATCATACCATCTCCAAAAGAAGATTGCCATAAGTATTCTGTATTCCATCTTACATTAACATTGAAACCCAGATTTTTGATCACTTTTGCATTTCCAAGAGAAGCTTTAATTCTGTGTTTTGGCGTATTAAATCCAGCGATAAAACTTGGATCTTCTGATTGATCAAAATCAAATTGAGCGTAGTTATAATTCACTCCTACTTCAAAGTCCTTATAAACTTTTTTAGACAGACCAACTCCAAAACCTAATGAAGAAACTTCTGCAGTTGTATTTGTATATACCTGATAAACTCTTCTGTCACCAAACGCTAATGCCTGATAAGATTGTTGTACTGCAGGATTGGAAGAATCTGTTCCTACTGTTCCATAATAAGGAGAAATTACTCTCGCCGTATTCATGAAATCATTATAAATATTGTAATAAGCATTTAAATCAATTGACAAATCATTTTGAACTACTGAACGGTATCCAATCTCAAAAGCCTGAACCTGCTCTGGCTTTACTAAACCAATGTTAGCAACCTGAAGATCTGCCGGATTTGCAGAAGCAGCAAAAGCCTGAACAGAAGCTACTGTATATGCATTATGATAAGCATTTTGACCAGACATACCAATAGTTGCAGGTTGTCCTGCGATTGTTTGTCCAGCTGCACTTACATTTACAGTTTCCTGAAAACGATCTAAATTGTCAGCAGCAGAACCAATTAAAGCAAATGGCCCTAAATCTAAACCGATATATTGATCTTGTGTTGTTGGATTACGAAAACCTGTTTGATAAGATAATCTGAAATTATGTCTTTTTGATTCTCCCGCAGAATACACAAATGAAACTCTTGGAGAAATATTTCCATCAAAGTTTTGACTTTTATCATAACGCAATGACCCTGTAAATTTCAAACGGTCATCCATGAACTTTTTAGTCAACTGACCGTAAGCTCCGTATTCTTTGTATTCTATTGGACCATCGTAATCTGTAAAAATAGTTCCTTCAGAGTCCATTATATATTTTCTCCAAGAACCTCCAACCTGAACTTCAGCCCATTTAATGATATCTCTAAAATTATAATTTACATCTGAATGGTATAATTTTGAATGATCGATAAACTTAGCCCCTTGTGTTAAATCAGGATTAGAGATTACCGTTTTTAAAGCGCTATTAAATTGAGCAGATCCCGGTTCAAATCTTGCAGAACCTGTTGGCTTAGGAATAAAAGAGATTGCAGCCGGAAGCACATTATAATCAGCAAAATTTCTTGCAATTGCAGCAGATTCATTTGCATTTGTTCCCATAACAGCCCCAGAATATTGATAAGCAGTAGCATAGTTTGTAAACCACTCCTGATCTGATTTTGCAGCTCTGTTTACGTTCCACGCAGCAAATCTCATATCATAAGAGTTTCCTGCATCTTCAGTTGTACCATAAAATCTCGCGAAAAAGTTTTTACCTTTTACTTCGATTTTTGCTTGTTGCATTACGAAATCTTTCAAAGCATATCTATTTGCTCCCTGATAAATCGTACTACCTAATCCAATTTTATATTGTAAAATAACTTCTGTATCATCTTTAAAAGGCTTGATATGCGCAGAGAAATCAGCCTTAACATTTTTAACTTTATTATCTGTTAAGTCTTGTTCACGATATCCAGTTCTGCTTACTTGTCCAACATTCGGAATAAACGTAGTTACCTCGTCACCATAAATATTCAACCCGTCATAATTTTGATTCATTGCATGACCTTCAGAACCTCCTGTCATACTTCTTTTATCTGCAGCTATCCACTCGGTAGCTTCCATATATGTGAAATTAGCTTTTAAAGCAAAATGCTCTGTAAATGCTTTTGCTGCTCTAATTCCAAAATCGTTATAATCATTTGTTCCGGCAGCATCCTGACTTGTTTGTCCGTATTTGTAGTAAACGCTAATTCCTTCATTTGTAAAAGGGCTTTTACTATTCATAAACATAATACCATTAAATGCATTTGCCCCATAAAGTGCAGATGAAGCACCTGGTAAAAGTTCCACATTTGCCACATCGATATCTGAAACACCAATTAAATTACCTAAAACAAAGTTTAATGCTGGCGAAGAATTATCCATTCCGTCAACCAATTGCATAAAACGCGTATTGGCTACAGTAGCAAAACCACGTGTATTAATAGATTTAAACGAAATACTACTCGTATTAAAATTTACCTCTTTTAAATTTTCTAAACCATCATAAAAAGTTGCCGCAGTTGTATTCTTAATTTCCTGAATACCCATTCTTTCAATAGTTACCGGCGATTCAATTACTCTTTCCGGAGTTCTGGAAGCCGAAACCACAATTTCATCCAGCTTAGTTTCTTCATCTTTTAAAACGACATCTAGTTTTTGATTTAACGAAGTAACATTGATTGTTTTTGTTTCAAAACCTACAGCAGATACTTTAATTGTAAAAGGTGGCTTAGCCGCTGTGTTTAATTTAAAAGAGCCATCAAAGTCCGTTGAAGTTCCGGTTGAACTTCCAACTACATTAATATTGGCACCGGGAATAGATTGTTTGTTACCATCGGTAACAGAACCAGTAATTGTATTCTGCGCAAAGGACGCGCCGCAGAAAAACAACATAATTAGCAAATACACTCTCATGTGGGTTAGTTTTTGGTTAGTTTATCTAGCCAAAATACAAATATTTTTGAGATTAATAAAAAAACGTTAAAAAAAATTAATATAACGCATCTTTTTAGCTACTATTTTAACTTTTTCACATTGTGTTTTATTAAATTAACAGCAACAACGGTGCATTTCGATTCTTAATTAGTATGCATACATACAAAATTTATGATAAAAAATGAGGATTTAATAAAAATAGAGGGCCTATAAAAAAAATTTGACAATAAAAAAAAGCGAGACAAAAATCTCGCTTTTTTAACATTATATATAAATCTTTATTTATTCAACAGTAACCGACTTAGCCAAGTTACGTGGTTGATCAACATTACAACCTCTCATAACAGCAATGTAGTAAGAAAGCAACTGCAATGGTATTGTAGTAATTAATGGAGATAATGCATCTGAAGTTTCAGGAATCTCAATTACATAATCAGCTAATTCACGAACTTGTGTGTCACCTTTAGTAACTACGGCAATAATTTTACCGCTTCTTGATTTAATTTCCTGAATATTACTAACAATTTTATCGTAATGCCCTTGTTTAGGTGCAATTACAATAACCGGCATGTGCTCATCAATCAAAGCAATTGGACCGTGTTTCATTTCAGCAGCAGGATATCCTTCAGCGTGAATATATGAGATCTCTTTTAGCTTCAATGCACCTTCAAGCGCAACAGGAAAATTATATCCACGACCTAAATACAAACAATTCGGCGCATCTTTAAAAGCTGCAGCAATTTCTTTTGCACGATCATTTGTTTCTAATGCCTCAGCCACTTTTTCCGGGATTATTTCTAATTCCTGTAAATAAGTATGGAAATCTGTATTAGACAAAGTTCCTTTAGCTTTACCTAATCTCAGTGCGATCATGGTCAAAACTGTAATCTGAGTAGTAAAAGCTTTAGTTGATGCCACACCAATTTCAGGACCTGCATGTGTATATGCCCCTGCATGGGTTTCTCTCGAAATTGAAGAACCAACAACATTACAAACACCAAAAACAAAAGCACCATTTTCTTTTGCCAATTTAATAGCCGCCATAGTATCTGCTGTTTCTCCTGATTGAGAAATTGCAATAACAACGTCATCCTTATTTATAATTGGGTTTCTATATCTAAATTCAGAAGCATATTCTACTTCAACAGGAATACGGGTAAACTCTTCAAAAATGTATTCTGCTACTAATCCTGCATGCCATGAAGTACCACAAGCAACAATCAGAATTCGTTTAGCGTTCAGGAATTTTTCAAGATTATCTTCAACTCCTGCCATTTGAACAATACCTTCATTTGCATGAAGTCTTCCTCTGTAAGTATCTCTAATTACACTAGGCTGTTCATAAATTTCTTTAAGCATGAAGTGATCGTAACCACCTTTTTCAATTTGCTCCAAATTCATTTGAAGTTCCTGAATATAAGGATCAACTAAAGAGTCATCTTTAATTTTTCTAACTTTAAGAGGTTTATGCAATCTGATATTTGCCATTTCACCATCTTCAAGATAAATAGCATTAGCAGTATATTCGATAAATGGGGAAGCATCAGAAGCAATAAAATACTCTCCTTCTCCAACACCAATAGCCAAAGGGCTTCCTAATCTTGCAGCAACAATTTCATCTGGATTTTTTTTATCAAAAACCGCAATTGCATACGCTCCTACAACTTGATTTAAAGCAATTTGAACCGCTTTACCTAATTTTATATTTTCCTTTTTTTGAACTTCTTCAATCAGGTTTACCAAAACTTCAGTATCAGTATCTGATTTAAAAGTGTAACCTCTTTTTTTTAATTCTTCTTTAAGAGGAGCATAATTTTCAATAATTCCATTATGAATAATAACTAATTCTCCTGAGTTAGAAAGATGAGGATGTGAGTTTACATCATTTGGTACTCCGTGGGTTGCCCAACGTGTATGTCCAATTCCAATAGTTCCATTCGTTGTAAAATCGTCTTTTGCTTTATCTTCAAGATCCGAAACTTTACCTTTTGTTTTACAAAGTTTGATGCCAGAGTTGTCATACAACATAACCCCTGCACTATCATACCCTCTGTACTCGAGTCGCTTTAATCCCTTGATAACAATAGGATACGCATCTCGATGGCCGATATATCCAACAATTCCACACATATATATTTATTAATTTGGTTTCGTGTAGTAAACTTCAAGTTTCAGCCTTTTATCATCCTGAACAGAAGCTTTGCTTCCAAACAGGATAGTACCCAACGGACTCATAACTGATCCACGTGGCGCTTCTGAAATTACGTCATTTTTTAATTTTAGCTTATTTGAAGTTGCAATATCAATACTTTCAGTTACAACCAAACCTAATTTTACATTTTTTGCAGTTGCATCTTTTATAAGATTTCTAATGTGGTTGGTAATTCTAACCTTATATGATTTTCCGCGTTTGGTAGTTGCATCAACATCAAGTATTCCTCCAAATATATATCTTGTAGCTTTCTTATCGGCAGTTATACTTCCTGATGTGCCATCACTATAATCAACAATTGGCAAATTGTTTATCAAATCATACAAATAAACTCTTCGGGGCTCATCAGCAGATTTCATTTTATCGGCATCAATATAGAATACTAAATTTGCTTCATTTACGATCCACTTATTGGTTCTGATTTCTTCTAACTTCGAAGCAAAGCTTGAAAGATCAATCACAGCAAGAGATCCCTGACCACCTTTTAGATAAAGACTTTCGTCTCCAGCAGTGTTATTTATATTAGCAGGATTTATTGCATTAGCATAATTTGTGCTTTTCACATCATTAAGTAAGCTCGCTGTTGCTCCGCTTAAATTAATAACCAAAGATTTGTCTTCCATAACCGTGTCCAAATCAGTTGTTATGGATGTTCTGGCTTTATATTTTATTGTTATTTTACCTTTTGAAAAATCCAATAACGCCATATTGCTTGGATTAGCTCCTGATTTTTCTGCTTTAAAATATAGTCCTCTGAAATATTCCTGAAAAATATCAGCATTGGACAATTTTGAAGCTGCAGCCGTTAAAATTTTTGATTTAAAAAAATCTTTGTTTAAGTTCAGACGCATCTCAGGCGCAACTCTTGTTACAGTAACTTTTTGTGTTGTAGCATCTTTAGTAGAATCTATTTTCTCTGTTGCATCAAAATAGAATTGATCATTTTGTAAAACATTTGCATCATCATTTAAACGATCTCCTTTTTTATAACTTTCAAAATCAACATTTTGATCTGTGTAATACAACTGTGCGATTTGATTTCCATTATCAAAATAAGAACTTCTCATTTGATAACCAGATTCATATACACTTAATTTAATCTTTCCTGCCGGATCTCCATAAATCGAATCTAATTCATAAACATGACTTCCATCAGGATTTGTGCTTTTTATATGGTTAAAGTAAGGAATACTAAGAACAACACTTTCTATAACAGGTGCTTCACCAATAGTTGGCGAATATTCTGCTAATGAAACCTGCGTACCGTAATTCGCATTTGTTGTACCAAAAACCGGATTATCATAAATACCTAATGCATTAACTGCTAATAAATTTGACTGAACAGGTGTTACTTCCTGGTTATAGGCAAGAACATCATATTTTTCGCTTTCCAATCCAAAATGATTATCTCCAATCAAATCATCACCAATGGCATTAAAATCTTTATCGCAAGAATATAAAAGAACAACTGTTGCAACTAATAGGATTTTCTTAATAAAAGAAGTATTATACATGTTTAATAATAATGTTAAAATTTAAAGACCCATACTTTTATAGAAATTTGTATACGCTTCAGCGAATGCATCTTTCGGGGCGAAAGGTAAAAAAGGTTTTCCTGAAGATTCTATAAATTTTGTTAAACTTGGAGATACGTTTTCAGATGCAATTATTACGGCATCAGAATGTAATATACTAGCTTTTAAGATGTTTTCATAGTTAGGCGTTTCCAAATCAGCAACTGACTCATGTGGAACACCATCAAATTTCACTTTGTTGATCATCTCCAAATCTAAATTTTCGTCAAAAGACTGACCGTAAACAGACGTTACAATTTTAGTTTCAGAAAACAAAGCTTCATTTTTATAATAGTGCTTCATATAAATTGGCAACATAGCTGCCAACCAACCGTGAACGTGAATAATATCCGGAACCCAATTCAATTTTTTTACCGTTTCAACAACTCCTTTTGCAAAAAATATTGCTCTTTCGTCATTATCAGGATATAAAACTCCCTCTTCGTCAGCAAAAGTTGCTTTACGTTTAAAATATTCATCATTATCGATAAAATAAACCTGAATTCTTTCTTTCGGAATTGAAGCTACCTTAATAATCAATGGCATATCTAAGTCATTCACTACCAAATTCATTCCTGAAAGTCGAATCACTTCGTGTAACTGGTGTCTTCTTTCATTGATATTTCCATATCTAGGCATGAAAATTCTTATCTGACCTCCTTGATCATTAATCATTTTTGGAACGTCATAAGACATTAAAGAAACCTCATTTTCAGCCAAATAAGGCACGACTTCAGATGATACATATAATATCCTCTTATCTTTCATAATAGTATTTTACTTAATTTTTGGTAATA
>Ga0247812_10002569_pt1 | contig 10239 bp, 8 predicted proteins | sample UWRJL149409B1_FD_178011 | JGI IMG/M metagenome (GOLD analysis project Ga0247812, IMG submission 178011) | Plant litter microbial communities from Arlington Agricultural Research Station in Wisconsin, United States - UWRJ-L149-409B-1 | ecosystem: Environmental > Terrestrial > Plant litter >...
ACCGCTGCCACCCTTCGGTGTAACTTGGTCACATCCGCGACCGGGCCCCGTCCCGGTTGCATGACCATCAGCAAGGGGAAGCAAGGAAGATGTCCAGAAACCACCTGAAACTGGCCGGGGTGTTGGCCAGTGTCCTGTGCGCGTCCTGCAGTGCGCCGCCCTCGGCGGGCGACGGCGACGGCACCGGACGCCACTACGGGCAGATCGAGTTCAAGCCCTGCACGTTGAGCGGGTCGGTGGCCTCGGCCAACGTCGAAGCCCAGTGCGGCACCTTGTCGGTGGCGGAGAATCCGGCTGCGCCGGACGGCCGTCGGATCGACCTGCGCATTGCCTGGCTGCCGGCGGACAACAACGCCACCGGCTTGCCGGATCCGGTGTTCTTCATTGCCGGCGGCCCGGGACAGGCGGCCAGCGAGGTGGCGCTCCCGGTCAGCACCGCGCTGCGCCTCGTAGGCAAGCAACGCGACATCTTCCTCGTCGATCAGCGCGGCACCGGTGGCTCCAATCCGCTGAGCTGCCTGGGAGCCGACGGCAAGGAGTTGCCGATGGACGAGAAGGCCGAACCCACCGAAGCCAACGTTCGCGCGTACGCCGGCCGGTGTGCTGCGTCGCTGCAGGGACGTGCGGACCCGCGTTTCTATACCACCTCGCAGGCCATCGACGATCTGGACGCGGTGCGCAAAGCGCTCGGCGCGCAGCAGCTGAACCTGGTCGGCGGCTCCTACGGCACCCGCGTGGCCCAGCATTATCTCGCCCGCTACCCGCAGCACGTCCGCAGCGTGGTCATCGACGGCGTGGTGCCCAACGACCTGGTGGTCGGCGGGGATTTCGCCAACACCTTCGAAGACGCGATCATCCTGCAGTCCGCACAGTGCATCAAAGACGCGGCCTGCGCAAAGCGCTTCCCGGTCAATACGCGCACCCAACTGCGCACGGTGATGGATGCGCTTGCCGCGGCGCCGGTGACCGTGGATTACCGGGATCCGGCCACCGCCGAAGCGCGGCAGGACGTGCTCAGTCCAGACAGCGTGATCGGGCTGGCGTTTGCGTTCTCCTACATGCCGGAGCTGTCGTCCCTGCTGCCGGTCGTGCTGGATGAGGCCGCGCACGGGCGGTACGCGCCACTGGCCGCACTCAGCCGCAACGCATCGCGCGCGGTCGACCTGCAGATCAACCGCGGCATGCAATGGTCGGTGATCTGCAGCGAAGACGCGCCGCGCTTCCAGCCCGCTGCACAGAGTGATCGACTGCTCGGCCCGCACGTGGCCGGCATGTTTTTCGCTGCCTGCCAGGCCTGGCCCCACGACAAGGCCCCGGCCGACAGTGCCGTGCCGCTGAAGAGCGATGCCCCTGTGCTGCTGCTGTCGGGCGAGCTGGACCCGGTGACCCCGCCGCGCTATGCAGAGCAGGTGCTGAAAGGCTTGCCCAATGGATACCACATCGTCGCCCGCGGCCAGGGCCACGGCACCCTCAACGCCGGCTGCATGCCGCGCGTGGTGGCGCAGTACATCGAAACGGCAGACGCCAAGGCAGTGGATGCCGGCTGTCTGGACGCGCTGAGCCACGTGCCGGCGTTCACCTCGTTCAACGGATGGGAACCATGATCGTCGCAGAGGGCCTGCACAAGGCATTCAATACCAAGACCGGCCGCATCCAGGCGGTGCAGGACGTCAGCTTCCGTGCCGAGGATGGCCGCATCACCGGCCTGCTCGGCCCGAACGGCGCAGGCAAGACCACCACCATGCGCATGCTCTACACCTTGATGAGCCCGGACCAGGGCCGGGTCACCGTCGATGGCATCGATGCGAATGTCGATGCGACCGAAGTGCGCCGCCGGTTGGGCGTGCTGCCCGATGCGCGTGGCGTGTACAAGCGGCTGACCGCGCGCGAGAACATCGCCTATTTCGGCGAACTGCATGGACTGGATGCCGGCACCATCGCCCAGCGCACCGAGGCGCTGTCGCGCGCACTGGACATGGCTGACATCCTGGACCGGCAGACGGATGGCTTTTCGCAGGGCCAGCGCACCAAGACCGCCATCGCCCGCGCGCTGGTGCATGACCCGCGCAATGTCATCCTGGACGAGCCGACCAACGGCCTGGACGTGATGACCACCCGCGCCATGCGACGCTTCCTGCATGGCCTGCGCGACGAAGGTCGCTGCGTGATCTTCTCCAGCCACATCATGCAGGAGGTCGCCGCACTGTGCGATCGCATCGTGATCATCGCCAAGGGCACGGTGATGGCCGCTGGTAGTGCCGATGAACTGCGCGAACAGGCGGGCGAGAGCAACCTGGAGGACGCCTTCGTCAAATTGATCGGCACCGAAGAGGGCCTGCACGCATGAGCATCATGTCCACGTTGTTCACCGTGATGCGCAAGGAACTGCGCGACCTCTCGCGTGACCGCCGCACGCTGGCACTGACCCTGCTGTTGGGACCGCTGCTGTACCCGATCCTTATCCTCGGCATGGGCAAGCTCGCCGAAAGCCGGGTCAAGTCGCAGATCGACCAGCCGCTGGAAATTCCCACCATCGGCGCGCAGAACGCGCCGAACCTGGTGCGTTTCCTCGCCGCACAGGGGCTCAATGCGACCGACGCGCCGAAGGACCTCAACCAGGCGATTTCCGACCAGCGCATCGACGTGGCGCTGCGCATCAGCGATGAGTTCGATGAGCGCTGGCGTGATGGTCGTCCGGCGCTGGTGGAGATCCTGCAGGACAGCACCCGGCGTGCCGCCGATGTGCCGACGGCCCGGTTGAAGGCGGCCCTGCAGACCTACAACGGCCAGGTCGGCGCGCTGCGCCTGATGGCGCGTGGCATCGACGCCCAGGTCGCACGTCCGCTGGATGTCGCCTCCCAGGACATGGCGTCGACCGAAGCCAAGCAGGGCATGATGCTGTCGATGCTGCTGCCGCTGCTGCTGACCATCACCTCCTTCCTGGGCGGCGCCTACCTGGTCATGGACACTACCGCCGGCGAGCGCGAGCGGCAGTCGTTGGAACCGCTGCTGGCCACGCCGGCCAAACGCAGCGCGATCGTCAGCGGCAAGATCGCCGCAGCGTGCGCGGTCGGACTGGTCTCCCTGCTGCTGACCTTGGCCGCGTTCAAGATCAGTGCCCAACTGTCGGACAGCAGCGTCGGCCGCCAGCTCAACATGGGGCTGGGATCGATGGTGCAGATGCTGTTGGTGATGCTGCCGATGCTGCTGATCGGCACCTCGCTGCTGACCTTCCTGTCGGCCGCCTCCAAGAGCATGAAAGAGGCGCAGAGCCACATGACCTGGCTGATGCTGCTGCCGATGCTGCCCAGCTACGCGCTGATGGTCTATCCGCTGAAGAGCGTGCTCTGGCAGTACGCCGTACCGTTCCTGTCGCAGAACCAGATGCTGCTGAAGGTGATCCGCCACGAGCACATCAGCCCCACCATCTGGGCGATCTACCTCGGCGCCAACGTCGGCCTCGCCGCGCTGCTCTGGTACGCCGCCGTCCGCCGCTACCAGCAGGAACGCCTCGCGATCTCCGGCTAAAAAAAGGGGACGGAGGGGATTAAGTCGTTTTCGACTCCCTCCGTCCTCTCATCGCACCCCTGTGCCGTGCAGGCCCGCTTTACGAGGGCGGCCCGGGCACCGCATTGCGACCGGCTGGCCCAGGGTTTCGCGCAGCATCTCGAGGAAGCGCTCATCCCCCAGCGGCGACTGCCTGCGTTCGTGCTGGCGGATGGTGGCCGCATCGTCCTGCGCGTGGCTGTCCTGCAGGAACGTGTGGTAGCGCGAGGCTACCTCCGTGGATGTGTCGCCCAGCGCACGGAAGGCAGGGTGCGGCACCAGCAACGGATCGCGCCGCAGCCCCAGGTTGCCATGCACGCTTGACCAGCGATGCTGCTCGGCGCAGTCCACCAGCCCCGCCCGCACCGGGTTGAGCTCGATGTAGCGGTACACCGCCAGCAGGTAGCGATCGTGGTCGATCATGCTGGAGTGGAAACGCCCCTGCCACAGCGGGCCGCAACGCCCGTGGCGCTGGTTGAACGCCTGCACGTACCCGTTGCCCAACGCGCGCATCGCGAAGGCGAGCGAGTTTTCCGTGCGCGGCGTGGCCAGAAGATGCACATGGTTTCCCATCAGCACATAAGCGTGCAGGGCGACGTCGTGTTTTACGAAGGCTTTGTGCAGAACACGCAGGAAGTGCTCTCGGTCCTGATCATCGAAGAATATCGCGCCTTTGTTGACGCCGCGCTGGACGACGTGGAAAGGCAGGCCGGGGACCAACAAACGGGCATGGCGAGGCATCAGCGGGGCACTCCAGGCAGGCTGGAAGCACAGAATGACCCGCGGTGTCGCCCATCCGTATCAGCAGACAGCGCACCAGGCCGTCGCGGCATGGCGCGCGCTGCACAAGGAGGGGATTACGACTTAATCCCCTCCGTCCCCTTTTTTAGTTGCCGGGGCTGAAGGCGAGGGTGCGGCGGGTGGTGACCGGGGCGGCGACCGGTTCGAAGCGCCAGCGCTTGACGGCGCTCAGGGCTTCGCGGTCGAAGGTGCGGGCCGGTGTGGCGCGCAGCACGCGTGCACTGGTGACCGAGCCGTCGGTGCCGACGGTGATTTCCACCAGCACTTCGCCGGAGGTGTTCGAACGCAGGGCGTCGGCCGGGTAGCGCGGGGCCGGCGTGCTGACCGGGCGCAGGGTGGGGGCGGCGGTCTGGCGCGCGGCGGCAGCGGCCTGCGCGGCAGCCTGTTGCTGGCGCTGCTCGGCCTCACGACGGGCGGTATCCGCTGCGGCCGGTGCCGGCGTCGGTGCGGGTGCAGCTGCCGGTGTAGCGGCGGTCTGCTGCGCAGCGATCTGCTGGGCAGCGGCGGCCTCACGGGTCCGTTGTTCGGCCAGCTTCTGCTGCTCGGCCAACTGCTTGGTCTTGGCCTCGGCTTCGCGCTTCACCCGGTCGGTTTCTTCCGTGGTGCGCTGCGCGGCCACTTCCACGCCGCGGGTGATGCCCTGCTTCAGGCGCGGCAGGGCCGGCGCCTTCGGGTCGACTTTCTCGATCAGCGCGATCAGCCGCTGGCCTTCTTCGAAATCTTCGCGCGCCAGGTTCTGCTCGGCGGCGATCAGGGTGTAAGGCAGCAGGTCGGTCAGCGCGCTTTTCACCGAGGCGTCGTCCGGGGTCTTGTCGCGCAGCGCCAGGTAGTACTCGATGGCGTTGTCACCGGCCGGCGCATACATGCGGTTTTCGCGCAGTGCCTGGCTGGCCGATTCCCGAAGCTCTTCGCTGCCCATCGCCTGCACCTTGCTGGACACCGCAGGCGGCGCCACGGGCGCGGTCGGCGTGGTGGCAGCGGGCTTGGCGGCATCGGCCGCGGGCGCGGGCGCGGCGGTTTCGTCCTTGCCGGAACAGGCCACCAAGCCCATCAGCAGGAAGGCAGGCGCCAGCAGGCGCGCACGGACAACCACGGATTTGCTGACGTACGACATCCAACTTCCCCTTGAATACGACGGTACGAAAAGCCTGGCACTGGTCCCAGGCGATGGCCGATGGCGTTTCCCGACGCCATCGGCAGATTTACTCTGGGATGCAATCTAGCATCCCGTGCCCGTGATGGGGCAGGGGTACGTGCCCCGTTGCCCGCCCGCTGACTCAGTGGGCGTCCTTGGCATGGCCGCTGCCGTTGCTCATCAGCTTGTCGGTCCAGGCGATGCCGATCGCCGACAGGATGAATACGGCATGGATGATCGTCTGCCACAGCACCCCGTCCGAGGTCATGGTGGTGCACGTGTTCACACCCGCGCCGTAGAAACTGGCCGATGTCGAAGACGCAGCGGCCGCCCATTGTTCAGGACGGCACAGGGGCAGCCCACCCAACGCACCGGCGGCGATGAACGTCTTCAGCAGATGGATCGACGAGATACCGATGATCGACAGTGCCAGCTTGACCTTCAGCACACTGGCATTGACGTGGCTCAGCCACTCCGGCTGGTCCGGATGGCCTTCCAGACGCAGGCGCGAGACGAAGGTTTCGTAACCGCCGACGATCACCATCACCAGCAGGTTGGAGATCATGACCACGTCGATCAGGCCCAGCACGATCAGCATGATCTGCTGCTCGCCCAGGTGGCCGGCTTCCATGATCAGGTGCCACAGCTCTTTGCCGAACAGGAACACGTAGACGCCTTGGGCAAGGATCAGGCCCAGGTACAGGGGCACCTGCAGCCAGCGCGATGCGAAGATCAGCGTGGACAGGGGATTGGGGCGGTACGAAGGGGTCATGGACGGCATGCTGCGTTGCAGGAGAGCGCGCAGAGTACTGGCCTGCGATGACGGTGCCAAGCCAGTGCGCGTTCTACACTCGGTGGACATCCTCGTCGAGTGCCACTGCCATGATCGATCTGTATTACTGGCCCACCCCGAACGGCCACAAGGTCACCCTGTTCCTCGAAGAGGCCGGGCTGGAGTACCGCATCCATCCGGTCAACATCGGGGCCGGTGACCAGTTCAAGCCGGAGTTCCTGGCGATCTCACCGAACAACAAGATGCCGGCCATCGTCGACAATGCCCCCACCGGCGGCGGCGCACCGTTGAGCGTGTTCGAATCCGGCGCGATCCTGCTGTACCTCGCGGAAAAGACCGGCACCTTCCTGTCACGCGACCCGCGTGAGCGCGTGGAGAGCCTGGAGTGGTTGTTCTGGCAGATGGCCGGGCTGGGGCCGATGAGCGGGCAGATGGGGCACTTCACCGTGTACGCGCCGGAAAAGATTCCGTATGCCATCGAACGCTACGGCAATGAGGTCACCCGTTTGCACGGGGTGATGGACAAGCGCCTGGCGCAGCACGAATGGCTGGCGGGTAGCGAGTACAGCATCGCCGACATGGCCAGCTACCCGTGGATCGGCCCGTACGACAAGCTTCCGCCCGACTACGCCGCGTTCCCGAACCTGCAGCGCTGGCAGCAGGCCATCGCGGCACGGCCCGCCACCCAGCGCGCCTACGCCCTGCGCCAGCAGGTCAATCCGGACGCGGGCAAGCCGATGGGCGAAGAAGAACGCAAGCACCTGTTCGGCAAGCGCTGAGCGGATCGTGCGCTGGGGCGCGGCCCGTCCCAGCGCACCACCGGGCACCCGGCAAGGCAGCCGTTGGCGCAGCGGGTTAGGATTGGGGTTGCTGCATACCGGAACCGTCCATGCGCCACCTTTTTGCTGCCCTTGCCCTGATGTTCGCCACGACCACCGCTGCCCACGCTGAAAAACTCACCCTGGAAGCCATCACCGGCTCGCTGCCGCTGTCCGGCCCGACGCTGATGAAGCCGAAGGTCGCCCCGGACGGATCGCAGGTGAGCTTCCTGCGCGGCAAGGACAGCGACCGCAACCAACTGGACCTGTGGACGTATGACATCGCCAGCGGGCAGACCCGCCTGCTGGTCGATTCCAAGGTGGTGCTGCCGGGCGCTGAAACGTTGAGCGACGAAGAAAAGGCCCGCCGCGAGCGCCAGCGCATCGCCGCGATGACCGGCATCGTCGATTACCAGTGGTCGCCCGATGCCCGCAGCCTGCTGTTCCCGCTGGGCGGCGAACTCTACCTGTATGACCTGCAGAAACAGGGCAGCGCGGCCGTGCGCCAGCTTACCCACGGCGAAGGTTTTGCCACCGATGCCAAGCTGTCTCCCCTCGGCGGCTTCGTCAGCTTCATCCGCGCGCGCAACCTGTGGGTGATCGACCTGGCCAGCGGCGCGCAGCGTCAGCTCACCACCGACGGCAGCGCGACCATCGGCAACGGGGTCGCCGAGTTCGTCGCCGATGAAGAGATGGACCGCCACACCGGCTACTGGTGGGCGCCGGATGATTCCGCCATTGCCTTCGCCCGCATCGACGAAAGCCCGGTGCCGGTGCAGAAGCGCTACGAGGTCTATCCCGACCGTACCGATGTGATCGAGCAGCGCTACCCGGCTGCAGGCGATGCCAACGTGCGCGTGCAGCTCGGCGTGATCGCACCGGTGGCCGGGTCGCCGCCACGCTGGATCGAGCTGGGCCCCGACCCGGACATCTATCTGGCACGCGTGGATTGGCGCGACCCGAAGCACCTCAGCTTCCAGCGCCAGAGCCGCGACCAGCGGCAGCTGGACCTGGTGGAAACCGCACTGGACAGCGGCACGCAGCGCGTACTGGCCCATGAAACCAGCAAGACCTGGGTGCCGCTGCACAACAGCCTGCGTTTCCTGGCCGATGGCAGCCTGCTGTGGTCTTCTGAACGCAGCGGTTTCGAGCATCTGTACCGCATCGACAAGGCCGGCAAGGCACACGCGCTTACCCACGGCGACTGGCCGGTGGACGAACTGCTGGCGGTGGACGAGGCCGCGGGGCAGGTGTTCTTCCGTGCCGGCGTTGAATCGTCACGCGAGAGCCAGATCTACAGCGTGTCGCTGCAGGGGGGCGCGCTGAAGAAACTGTCGCAGGCCCCGGGCATGCACAGCGCCAGTTTCGCGCGCAACGCCAGCGTGTACGTGGACAGCTGGTCCAACACGCGCACGCCGCCGCAGATCGAGCTGTTCCGCGCCAACGGCGAGAAGATCGCCACGCTGGTCGCCAACAACCTCGACGATCCCTCGCACCCGTACGCGCGCTACAAAGACGCGCAGTTGCCGGTGGAATTCGGCACGCTGACCGCCGCCGACGGCCGCACGCCGCTGCACTACAGCGTGATCAAGCCGGCAGGCTTCGATGCCGGCAAGCGCTATCCGGTAGCGGTGTATGTGTACGGCGGTCCGGCATCGCAGACGGTCACTGATGCCTGGCCGGGCCGTGGCGATCACCTGTTCAACCAGTACCTGGCCCAGCAGGGCTACGTGGTGTTTTCGCTGGACAACCGCGGCACGCCGCGTCGCGGCCGCGACTTCGGTGGCGCGCTGTACGGCAAGCAGGGCACGGTCGAAGTGGCCGACCAGCTGCGTGGCGTGGAATGGCTGCAGAAGCAGCCGTGGGTCGATCCCGCACGGATTGGCGTGCAGGGCTGGTCCAACGGCGGCTACATGACCCTGATGCTGCTGGCCAAGGCGTCCAACCGCTATGCGTGTGGTGTGGCCGGTGCACCGGTGACCGACTGGGGTCTGTATGACACCCATTACACCGAACGCTACATGGACCTGCCGACCCGCAACGAAGCCGGCTACACCGAAGCCCGCGTACTCACGCACATCGATGGCCTGCGCTCGCGTCTGTTGCTGATTCACGGCATGGCCGACGACAACGTGCTCTTCAGCAATTCCACCGTGCTGATGAGTGCCTTGCAGAAGCGCGGCCAGCCGTTCGAACTGATGACCTACCCGGGTGCCAAGCATGGCCTGTCCGGTGCGGATGCGCTGCATCGCTACCGGGTGGCGGAAGACTTCCTCGGGCGTTGCCTGAAGCCGTGAGCTCAAGGCCGGGCTCTTTCGCTGCGCGAGAGGGACCGGCCCGCTTCGGCGATACCGGGCCACCGCGCCGAGCGTGACCTCCGGCCGATTGCCGCGCCGCCGGTGAATGCGTAGGGTGCAGGCATTGCCCATCACCTGGATTGCCTGATGAAGCCGCTTGCCTTCGCCGTCGCCCTGGCCCTCGGGCTCACTCCGTTGCTGTCTGCCCCGTCGGCCACTGCAGCGCCTGCTGCGGCCACCGCCGCCGCTGCGAAAAAGCCGGCCGCCGCGCCCGCCTGGGTGGCACGCAGCAACCAGCTGGCGCAGATCCTGCTCGACGCCCAGGGCCCGTTCCAGCCGGAAAGTACCGGCTTTTTCGGTGTTCCCGGCTACGACGACAAAGTCGCCGACCTCGGCCCGGATAACGGCAAGCGCTACCGCGATGCGATGACCAAGGCGCGGGGCGAACTGCAGGCCAAGCTGGCCAGCGAGAAAGATCCCAACGTCCGTCAGGACCTGGAGATCATGATCGGCGCGGCCAACGAGAGCATCGAGGGCAGCGCGCTGACCGAGCAGTATTTCCTGCCGTGGAGCGATGCGCCGCAGACCATCTTCAGCGGTCTCAACCTGCTGCTGTCCGACCAGGTGCCGGCTGAGCGTCGTGCCAAGGCCGTGGACCGCCTGAAGGCCTACGCGGGCCTGCAGCAGGGCAGCACGGCGCTGACCACGCTTGCCCGCCAGCGTTACGAAGAGCGTCTGTCCAACAAGGCCTTGCTGCAACCGACGAAGATCGAAGTGCAGCAGTCGCTCGACAACGTGGAAACGTACGTGAGCGGCATCGAATCGCTGCTGCAGAAGTACAAGATGACC
>Ga0247812_10002571_pt1 | contig 10231 bp, 7 predicted proteins | sample UWRJL149409B1_FD_178011 | JGI IMG/M metagenome (GOLD analysis project Ga0247812, IMG submission 178011) | Plant litter microbial communities from Arlington Agricultural Research Station in Wisconsin, United States - UWRJ-L149-409B-1 | ecosystem: Environmental > Terrestrial > Plant litter >...
TTTGGCAATTATTAACACATATCATTCCGTAGTTGGCTTATCTATCAAACAAACTTATAATAAGAGTAATGGCAAAAACCTTTTTCTTTTACGACCTAGAGACTTCCGGCCTGAGTGCGCGCGACGACCGTATTATGCAATTTGCAGGTATTCGTACTGATATGGATTTGAATCCTATCGGTGAGCCGTACAATGTTCTAGTAAAGCTAAATGATGACACACTCCCGAGTCCTGATGCTTTAATGGTGACCGGCATAACGCCGCAGTCGACGCTCGCCGATGGATATACCGAGGCTGAATTTGCGAAACTATTAATGGACGAGGTCTTTATTCCCGATACGATCACCGTTGGGTTTAACAGTATCCGATTCGACGATGAGTTCATTCGTCATCTTTTCTGGCGGAATTTCTACGATCCTTACGAATGGTCATGGAAAGATGGACGATCTCGCTGGGATATCCTCGATGTCACTAGGATGACACGCGCACTCCGACCTGATGGTATAGAATGGCCTTTTGTTGACGGCAAAGAAGCAAACCGTCTAGAACTAATTACTAAACTGAACGGTATTGACCACCTAAAGGCACACGATGCACTCAGTGACGTAGAAGCATTAATCGCCGTTACTCGATTGATCAAGCAGAATCAACCACAACTATACGAGTACTTACTAAAGATTCGTGACAAAAATGAAGTCAAGAAGTTGGTAAATCTGGATGACAAACAACCTTTCGTGTATGTCAGCGGACAATACGACGCCACGTATCACAAAGCGACAGTTGCCTTTCCGTTAACCGCTGGCCGTAACGGCAACGTTATCGTCTATGATTTGCGTCATGATCCAACGCCGCTGCTCACGATGGACGGGAAAGAAATAGCAAAGCGGCTATACGCTCCATGGGAAGAGCGTCAAAAAGAGGGCTTCGTAGGAATCCCGATCAAAGAACTGCAATATAATCGCGCACCGGCTGTTGCGCCACTTGGCGTACTAGAGCAACACGATACCTGGGAGAGGATTGGCCTGGATCAAGCGACGATCACAAAGCATCGTGACATCCTACTATCAAATCCTTCCTTTGCCGAAAATGTTCGGAGTATTTTTGAAGGGAAGTCGGACTTTAAGAAATCACCAGATCCAGAAGCACAACTATACGACGGATTCCTGGCGGCTACAGATTCGATTCGTGTCGAAGCGGTTCGAAATTCTACCGAGTCACACCTCGCTGATTTTCATCCAGAGTTTGTCGATGATCGATTGCCTGCATTGCTGCTACATTATAAAGCGCGAAGTTTCCCAAAAACTCTCGCCGAAGACGAAGCGATTGCCTGGGAACAGTGGCGTGCAGCGCGTATCCAGTCGCAGCTCCCTGCATTTGGAAAACGCCTGCAGGAACTTTCGAGAACAGCCGATGAAGAAAAGCAGTTTATTCTACAAGAAATGCAGCTATGGGCAGAGAGCGTGATGCCGTTTGACGCCGACTAGCGTGTCAGTGATTTTTTAGGAAATAGTTTAGCGATTTGTGGGGTTGCAACACGTGCTATGACGAGAGTTCCCAGAATGCCGCAGAGGAGAATGGTTTCGCTCGGTGAGAATTCGATTGTTGTGCCAGGGATAACACCAGCTAGTAGAAACATCGTGATTGCTTCGCCGAACTGAATAGTGCTCAGGATAATGAGTAGTGATCCGGTCAGGCATAGGGCGATAATGATGTTTTTCACGTCGGTGATTCCTTGCTTATTTACCGGATAATACCATTTCGATAACAGAGATAGCAAGCATGAGAGGAATCAATGTGTGAAGGTGCTCTTGATCTGTTATACTGAAACTACTTATGCATAGGGCAATGCACCATCAAAAAGGGTTTACGATCGTCGAACTTTTAATCGTCATTGTTGTTATTGGGATCCTGGCAGCGATTACCATCGTCGCATATAACGGTATTCAGAATCGGGCAAAGGTAGCGGCTGTGCAAGCCGACTTGACTGGTGCCGTAAAAACGCTTGAACAGGCAAAATATGCGAACGCTGCATCATCTGGGGTAGAGCAATATCCGGCGTTATTGTCGAATGCGGGACTGAAGGCATCATCTGGAACAACTTTTTCAAACTACATCGTTAGCACCACTACTCCTGCAAACTTTTGTGTCACGGCGACAAACGGGACGACCGTCTATTCGATATCCAGTACGTCGGCTGGACCTGTCGAAGGAACATGTGTCACTAATCAGTCATCAAATCCTGGGTTTGAGACAAACGTAACCTCCAATACAGTTGATATGGGTGGAACGGGAACTGACTCGAGCAGGTCTATTTCAACTGCTTGGGCAGACTCTGGTAGTTCGTCTGCCTTGATAACAAAGACTTTAACTGTGAATAATCCGAAAGGCACAAAAAGTCTATTGAACCAGGCTGTGGTTATTGGCGATGTCATTCGATGGTCGTATACGACTAGGAATAACACCTCTAGTACCAAATCATTCCAGGCGTATGGAGAGCGGCTTACCCCGACCTATGCTGCACTGTCGGGAGCGACAAATATTGGTATTGCGGCTGGCGTCACTTCTCGACAGATTGGTCAATTCACGATCGATACGAATAATGCTGGCGCAATTGGTGTTGGCGTCTTGCCGAATACGAGTTTTCAGGTAGGTGAATCATATAACGTTGACTCTTTAATAGTAACGATTAATGAGCCACTTCCTTCAACCTATAAGGACGGTGATTCTGCCGGTTGGGCGTGGACAGGTACTCGGCATCTTTCGACTTCATTTGGGCCTGCTGTGTAATTTACCAGTTTTGGCATACTGGAATAATTAACAAAAAGAGCGTATAATATTAGGGTTATGTCAGAGGTTATTAGGGTCGTTGGCGCTCGCGAGCACAACTTAAAAAACATTAGCGTGGAAATACCGCGTGATAAATTAGTGGTAATTACGGGACTGAGCGGTTCCGGAAAATCATCTCTTGCCTTTGACACTATCTATGCCGAGGGGCAACGTCGCTACGTCGAAAGCCTTTCTAGCTATGCTCGTCAATTCCTGGGCCTAATGGAAAAGCCTGACGTCGACCAGATCGATGGTCTAAGCCCTGCAATTAGCATTGACCAAAAATCTACGAGTCGTAACCCTCGCAGTACCGTCGCGACCGTAACGGAAATCTACGATTATCTACGTCTCCTCTATGCGCGTATTGGCGTACCGCACTGTCCTGTCTGTGGCAAACCGGTTACTCGTCGAACTCCCGATGCGATTATTGATGAAGCGATGAAGCTACCAGAAGGCGTGCGATTGATGCTGCTCGCACCAATTGTAAAGGCAAAGAAAGGTGAGTTCGCGCATATTCCAGAACAATATCAACGGCTCGGATTTGCGCGTGCACGCGTCGATGGAGTTGTGTTTGCGCTTGATGAATTTCCAACGCTCGACAAGAATTACAAGCACGATATCGAGATCGTGATCGACCGTATTGTTATGGCCGAAGATATGCGCGGCCGCATCGCGCAATCAATCGAACAGTCACTGGAGATTGCAGAGGGCGTTGTTGAAATCTTGAATGTTGATACTGACGAAACGCACGTATATAGCCAGCGATATGCTTGTGTGGACCACCCGAATGAGGAAATCCCCGAACTAGAGCCTCGTCTGTTTAGTTTTAACGCGCCACAAGGTGCTTGTCCTGTATGTACTGGCCTCGGGAACCGACTAGAAGTCGATCCAGACCTAGTATTCAATGAAAACCTGACGGTTGCCGAAGGTGCAATTCGCCCATACAACCGGGTAAATAGTGATGCGTGGTATATGAAACGACTCGCAGCTGTTGCTGATGCACATCGATTTAATCTTCGTGCAAAAGTAAAAGACCTACCGCCAGAAGCAATTGAGAAAATCTTGTATGGAACGGGCGATGAAAAATATCGTGTCAGCCTGGGCGATGGACGCGGATATGACTCGACGTATGAAGGCGTGATTCCAAACCTCGAACGTCGTTACAAGGAAACCGATAGTGACTTCATGCGCAAAGACATTGAGCGATTCATGCGTGAACGTAAATGTAATACGTGTCATGGTGCGCGATTAAAGCCAGTCGTTTTAGCTGTGACAATCCACGGCTTAAATATCATGGATATTTGTAATCTTGGCGTTGATGCAGCACTTGATTTGTTTGAAAATGATTTGAATTTGAACGAGCAGGAGTCATTCATCGCAGCGCAAATCTTTAAAGAAATTAAATCACGCCTAGGCTTCATGAATAACGTTGGATTGAATTACCTCGAGCTGTCCCGTGCGGCCAATACACTATCCGGTGGTGAGGCGCAACGTATTCGATTGGCAACACAAATCGGATCCGGGTTACAGGGCGTTTTGTACGTACTCGACGAACCTTCTATTGGGCTACACCAACGTGATAATGATCGCTTGATCTCGACCCTGAAACACCTACGTGATTTAGGAAACACCGTTCTGGTTGTAGAACACGACGAAGATACTATTCGCCAAGCAGATTACCTACTTGATATCGGACCAGGTGCTGGAGTCGCTGGTGGTAATGTTGTTGCCGCGGGAACTCCCGCTGAAGTTGCCGAAAATGCGGATAGTGTCACAGGCCGATACCTCAAAGGTACCGAACGAATTGAAGTACCAAAGAAACGACGAAAAATCGAAAAAGATCGTCAAATAATTGTTCGTGGTGCGCGCGAAAATAACCTAAAAAATATAGATGTTTCATTCCCGCTGGGCGTAATCACTGTCGTGAGTGGTGTCAGCGGAAGTGGTAAATCAACACTAGTAAATGATATTTTAGCAAAAGAATTATTGGCACGATTGCACCGTTCACACGATGTCCCTGGTTCGCACGACAACATCGAAGGTGTTGATCAGCTAGACAAGGCTATCGTTATTGACCAGTCTGCAATCGGGCGTACTCCACGCTCAAACCCAGCCACGTACACAGGTGTGTTTACTCCTATTCGTGAATTATTCGCAGGAACGCCAGAGGCAAACATTCGTGGTTACAAAGCTGGACGATTTAGCTTTAACGTCAAGGGTGGCCGCTGCGAAAACTGTCAAGGTGATGGAGTGATTAAAATTGAAATGCACTTCTTGCCTGATGTCTATGTGACTTGTGATGTCTGTCACGGCAAGCGCTATAACCGCGAAGCCTTGGAGATCAAATATAAAGATGCAACCATTAGCGACGTCTTGGATATGACAGTTGAACAAGCGGCAAAGTTCTTTGAAAATATTCCTGCTATCGCTCGGAAGCTCGATACATTAGTTGATGTTGGACTCGGATATGTAAAGCTTGGTCAGCCCGCAACAACCTTTAGCGGTGGTGAAGCACAACGCATCAAATTGGCGAGTGAACTTGCTCGACGTTCTACGGGAAAGACAATGTATATTCTGGACGAGCCAACAACTGGGCTGCACAGCGCGGACGTCAATAGGCTCCTTGGAATCCTGCAGAAACTAGTGGAGGGTGGCAACAGTATGGTGATTATTGAACACAACTTGGACGTAATCAAGTCTGCTGACTACGTGATCGACATGGGACCTGAAGGCGGACAGGGTGGCGGTACGGTTATTTCTGCTGGTACGCCAGAAGTTATCGCGAAGGCTGCAAAGTCGTTTACCGGCAGCTACCTTAAAGCGCTGCTTTAATCTTGAGAAAAGATGACGACGCTATAATCGGCTAATGCAAGTGTTGCAACGCCATGCTCATCCGTCGTAACTGCTTCTTGATGGGTTTCATAAAAATCAGAACTGTAGCCTTTCCAGCTGCTATTGAATCGTAGCTGCCACGTACCAGGGATTGGAAACGTAACATCGTAGCGATGGTGTTTGTGTGCACCAAAGTTAACAATGATGATTGTATCATCACCTTTGCCACCCTTTTCGAAACGATGATAGGCCATGACGAAGTTACTTGCGTCTTGATGAAAGACATTCAGGGAATGACCTTGCAGGCCAGCTGTATTGCCGTATGTGTTCAATCTCAAATCAATCAAGTGTTTGTGAGCCAAAACAATACCCGCAAACTGCTTGGTATTTTCCCACTCCAGCATTTCGTATTCATTAAATGCACCGGCCTGCAGGAATTCTGATCCTTGTAGGAACATAGGTATGCCGGGCGCTGTGAGCATGACGGCATTTGCAACGATTGCCTGTTTGCGAGCGCCTGTATTTGTTGCATTACCTGGTGACGCTGCTTCGTTGAGTCGAACGCTGCCGTTTGCCGCAGTATCGTGAGAGTCGCTAAAGACGATTTTTTGATACGTATCATTATTATAAAGATGTTGCAGTTCGCCAGCTAAATCGGCTACCGATTGGTCGCCCTCTAACCCTAGGCTTTTTCGTAAAGCATGCGGAAACCCTAATCCCCATTGGCTATCAAATCCTAGGCCGCCATCTTTAATAGAAGTGGTAATCTTTGGTTCGCCAGATGAGTCTTCTGCCGTCACCAATGCATAGGGAGTGATCTTGTGTGCCAGATCTGTGATTTCTTGTAGCAATGTCCAGGCTTCGGGAATAGATGTGTCGATACCGCCTTCGGGACCTTTGGTATTACGCATGTAGATGGTCGAGTCAACGCGCAAACCATCGATACGATATTCGCTGAACCACATAGCGACATTATCTAGCAAGAACTGGCGCACCTGGGGGCGACCATAGTCAGGACGACCACCCCAAGGTGTGTCACCGCGTGGATCATTATAGAAATAAATACCGCCTCGATTGTTTTCAGACCAGCCATCGAATTGCCACAAGTCAGTTTGCTTTTGAATGCCGTTAACAGTCTCTTTGTAAAAATGATTATAGACAACGTCCAGCAGTACGCCGATACCTCGGTCGTGGCAGGCTTTTACGAACTCTAATAATCCGTGACGTCCGCCGTATGATTCTTCGACAGAAAAGATATGATTTGGCGCATAGCCCCAGCCGCTCCCGAATGCAAAGCTGGTAATCGGCATCAGCTCGATGACGTTAACACCTAGATTTTGTAGATAGTCTAGTTTTTCAATTGCCGTGTCAAAGGTCCCGCTAGTTGATGCATCTGGTCGGTTAAACGTGCCGATGTGTAACTCGTATATGATTTGCTGCTCTTTTGCTGGAAGAGTAAAATCTGCATCACCCCACTCAAATGAAGGATCAGAAATGACACCCAGGCCACCATCTGACTGCGTCAATTGCTTTGCGTATGGATCAATTTTGTTTAGTTTCTTGCCGTCGTTTGTTTCGATGACGTACTGATATGTCTGACCGATGACCGCATCGGGCGTCGTTGCTGACCAGTAGCCGTTGTCATCGGCAACCATAGCAGTATCATGCCATCCATTATCCATGATAGATACAGCAACAGATTTTGCAAAAGGCGCCCACACGCGAAAAGAAATGACATCGTCGGTTATCGTGACACCTAGATTGCTATGCTTGTGATGCGCCATACTACGAGATAGTATGGAACCATGAGCGTTATTTGACAATAGATAGAGTGGTTATTTGCGCCGGAAGATGGAGCTAATTTCGCGCTTTGTGCCGTTCCATAGAGCGTCGCGAGATGACTTGTCTTTTAGGATGTGGATCGCAGCGGGTAACACGGAGATAATGATAATACCGGCGACGATAGGAAGGAGGATCGCGTCAATCTCGACACCCATGCTATGTAACCACTTTCCTATAAAGAATCCGGCATACGTAACACCAGCTGCCCATAGTAGGCCACCAATAAGGTTGTAGGTCAGGAATGTCTTGTATTTCATGTGTGCAGCTCCTGCTACGACTGGTGCAAAGGTACGAACGATCGGGATGAAACGAGCTAGGATGATTGTTTTGCCGCCGTTCTTGTCGTAAAAGTCTTGCGCACGTTGGATATAAGCCTGCTTGAATAATCGTGCGTCGGGTCGTCGAAATAGGCGAGGACCAGCTTTTCGACCAAACAGGTAGCCGACTGTATCACCGAGAACGGCAGCAATAAATACGAGGAAAACCGCAAGGTGAATATTAATATCAATAATGCCTGCATTGATCAGGAATCCCGTCGTAAAGAGCAGACTATCGCCGGGAAGAAAGAAGCCGATCAATAGGCCGGATTCGGCGAAAACGATAAACATGACACCTAAAATGCCGACGATGCTGATAAGGGTTACGAGGTCTACTCCTGGAATCATTACCTCTTATTTTAGCACGATGCCAGGAATAATGTTATAATAGATAGGCAATATTATTTCCGTAAAGGTATCCAATTAAAGGAGGAGAGACATGGGAGATAAAATTAACTTAAAGCTCGAGAAACGTGAGCTACAGGGCAAAAAAGCCCGTGTACTACGATTGCAAGGACTTGTTCCAGCAGTAGTATATGGTCCTGGCATTGAGCCAGCGAATGGGCAAGCGCCGTTGAATGTGATCGAAAAGGTTGTTCGTGACGCCGGAAAGCACACACCAGTTCACTTGACGATTGATTCGAAAAAGCACATTGCAATGATCAAGGAAGTCACTATTGACCCTGTCCGATCACGCATTTTGCATGTATCATTCCACGCAGTTAACCAGAATGAAACAGTTATTGCCGAAGTGCCAATTCACCTCATCGGTGAAGGTGAGAGCGAAGCTGAAAAAGCTGGACTAATCGTACTGCAATCACTCGATCACATCGAAGTGCGTGCATTGCCACTAGACCTACCAGAAGCACTGGAAGTATCTATTGCTGGTCTTAAAGAAGCCGGTGAACAGCTAACACTAGGCGACATCACACTTCCAGAAGGTATCTCTTTCGTAGAGCACACAACTGGTCACGCTGATGAAGATGAAGAAGCTCCAAAGCTAACTGACCTCGTTATCGTGAGTGTTTACGAACCATCTGCACTACAGGCAGCAAACGAAGCCGCTGGTGGTGACGCCGAAGATGAATCAGAAGTAGAAGCTGAAAACGGTGGAGACACTGATCAAGCATCTCAAGCTGAAGAAAAGCAGCCAGGCGGTAAAGCGCAGGATGAACCAAAACAATCAAACGTTGACGCTAATAAATAATAGTTGATCGTTTATAAAAACCCCGCAGTATGCGGGGTTTTTGTTTTATTCTTCTATGAATCCACCTGATTGATGAGCCCAGAGCATTGCGTATACTTTGTCTTGTTTCAGTAGCTTGGCGTGCGTTCCATCTTCAATAATCTTGCCGTTCTCCAACACAATAATCCGATCAAGATTCGCGATTGTCGAAAGGCGATGGGCGATCACGATACTGGTACGGCCTTTCATTAACTTTTGCAATGCGTCCTGTATCAATTTCTCGCTTTCACTGTCGAGTGCCGAAGTTGCCTCATCCAGGACGAGGACCGGTGCGTCTTTAAGGATGGCACGAGCAATGGCGACACGCTGTCGTTGACCACCAGATAATTTGACTCCACGCTCACCGACTAGAGTATCAAACCCATCAGGTAGGCTCGAGATGAATGAGAGGGCATTCGCTTGACGTGCGGCATTCTCGATCTCTTCCTGGGTTGCGTCAGGCCGGCCGTATCCGATATTTTCGCTAATACTACGGTGGAAAAGCAGTGGCTCTTGGGGAACATACGCGATGGCATCGTGGACAGAGGCTTGGGTGTAGCGTGCTATGTCTTGTCCGTCGATCATGACCGATCCGGAAGTCGGATCAACGAATCGCAGGAGCAATTTGGTTAATGTTGTTTTACCTGCGCCGCTGACACCAACAACACCAATTCGTTGTCCAGGTTTAACGCTTAACTGAAAGTTTTCAAAAAGCGCATGGTTGTCATTTGCATGGGTAAAAGAGACATTTTTTAGTTCAAGGGCACCTTCGGATACTTTGATGGCCTTTTTGGTCTTGTCTTTAATATCGATATCTTGATCAAGGATGTCGAGCATTTCTTCGGAGTCACCAACGATTTGGTAGAGATCACGCATCACATTGCTAATGTTCCAAACTTCCTGGAGCAAGTTAAAGGTGTAGGTGATACACAGATAAACGATTGCGGCATCAGCTATGCCTTCTTGGACTGCCCAAATTGCAACAACAAGCGTAACAATACGCATGAATACCAGTATTGCAGTGTAGATCGATGAGATACTGATGATTCCTTTACGGACATAGAATTCTTTTTCAACCATGTTATCGAGAGATTTTTCGAGTCGCTGCTTTTCGCGCATTTCGCCACTATCGATCTTGACCGCAAACATGTTGGAGATTGAGTCGGCCAGCTGCGCAGAAATTCTAGTG
>Ga0247812_10002572_pt1 | contig 10230 bp, 13 predicted proteins | sample UWRJL149409B1_FD_178011 | JGI IMG/M metagenome (GOLD analysis project Ga0247812, IMG submission 178011) | Plant litter microbial communities from Arlington Agricultural Research Station in Wisconsin, United States - UWRJ-L149-409B-1 | ecosystem: Environmental > Terrestrial > Plant litter >...
CAGCGCCGGGACGATGTGAAGTCTGGCGAAGGACGCGGGTGCCGCGACGCGAAGTGTGCCGCGCGGGACGGCGTGGTCCCTACCCAATGCGGCCCGGGCGGTTTCGGCGGCGTGCACCAGGTGTTCGGCGTGCGGCAGGAAGGCCAGCCCGTCCTCGGTCAGCGTCACCTGACGCGTCGTCCGGTGGAGCAGGCGGGCGCCCAAACGCTTTTCAAGCGCCGCCAGACGGGCGCTGGCGACCGCCGGCGTCAGGTCGAGGTCGCGCGCGGCCGCGCTGATGCTGCGCAAACGGGCGATGCGGACGAACAGGTTCAGATCGTCGACTTCCATGGCCTCACTTTCAAAGATTCCTTGAAGCTGATCCTCGAGCGGCCCTGCTACCGGCTGTTTCCGCGAGAAGTCAAATAGCGATCCAAGAGGCCCGAGCCAATCGGGCCGCCGACCACAAGAGGCCCGAGCCCATCGAGCCGCCCATCAAAGGAACAGAAGATGATTACTCATCGCCCGCCGTCCGATCATGCAATCCGCGCCCGGTCTCCCACGCGCCGGACGGTTCGACGGTTCTCCGCCGGGGCGTTTACGCCCAGGTCCTGGCTCGCCGTCGCCGCGGTGGCCTCATTGCTCAGCGCCTGCGCAGCGATCACCGGCCCCACCGAGGCGCCTCTCGAAGCTGGCCGGACCGAGACCGTCCGCGAGCTCCGCCACATCGGCCCTCCGGGCAAGTCGTTGCCGATCTTTGTCAATCGGGAGGTCCGGATCAGCACCTCCGTCGGCCGCACTGAACAGCCCGCGGATCGACCCAACTAATCTCCGAAAACAACACTCTAATAGAAAGACTAGAACCATGACCAAGACCATGAAAGCCGCTGTTCTCACCCGTTTCGGGGGACCGGACTCCTTTGAACTGCGTGATGTGCCGGTGCCCGCCGTCGGATCGCGTCAGGTCCGGGTGCGTGTGCACGCCACCGCCCTGAACCCCCTCGACTACCAAATCCGCCGCGGCGACTATAAGGACCACGTGCCGCTGCCCGCGATCACCGGCCATGATATCTCCGGCGTGGTCGAGGAGGTGGGTTCCGAAGTCACCGAGTTCGTGATCGGGGACGAAGTCTACTACACCCCGCAGATCTTCGGCGGCTCCGGCTCCTACGCCGAGCAGCACGTCGCCGACGTCGATCTGGTCGCGCGCAAGCCGAAGAACCTGACCCATCTCGAGGCCGCCAGCCTGACGCTCGCCGGCGGCACGGTGTGGGAAGCCTTCGTGCAGCGCGCGCAGCTGAGCGTCGGTGAGACGATCCTGATCCACGGCGGCGCCGGCGGCGTCGGCACCCTCGCCATCCAGGTGGCCAAGGCGATCGGCGCCCGTGTCATCACGACCGCACTCGCCAAGGACCATGACTTCGTCCGATCTCTCGGCGCCGACGCGGCGATCGACTTCACAACGCATGACTATGTGGAAGAGGTCTCGCGGCTCACCGACGGCCGGGGCGTCAATGTGGTCTTCGACACCATCGGAGGCGATACCCTGACCCGTAGTCCCCTGACCCTGGCCCCGTTCGGGCGCGTGGTCAGTCTGGTCGACATCGCCCAGCCGCAGAACCTGATCGAGGCTTGGGGCAAGAACGCATCCTACCACTTCGTCTTCACCCGCCAAAACCAAGGCAAGCTGGACGCGCTCACCACCCTCGTCGAGCGCGGCCTGGTCAAACCGGTCATCGGAGCGACGCTGCCGCTCGCGCGAATGGGGGAGGCGCATGACCTGCTCGAGAACGGGTCCGCTCGCGGCTTGCGGGGCAAGGTCGTGATCGACGTCGTGGGCGACACGGTGCTGCTGCCCGACGCTCAAACCGCCTGACGCCCAGGCATCCGGGGCTCGCGGATGATCGCGAGCCCCAAACCTTTTCTCTTGGAGACTTTCTGATGGTGACCGAACTCGTCATCCTCCGCCTCGACCCCGGCTCCGGCCCTGCTTTCGAGGCGGCCTTCGCCAGTGTTGCGTCCCTGCTCACGGGGGCCGACGGCTATGTCAGGCACCGCCTGGCGCCTACGCTCGACGGGGAGGACAGCTACCTCCTCCAGGTCGAGTGGCGGGACCTGGAAGCCCACACCCAAGGCTTCGAACCGAGCGAGGCGCACGCGCGCTTCATCGCCGCCCTTGACCCGCTGTTCGCGGCCAGCCCGATCGTCGTCCACGTGCCGACAGACACCCGGCCGCGCTGAGCACCCGAAGCACGAACCCTCCCTCCGGCGCGCCGGATCGAACGCGCGCCTGAGGGAGGGTCAAACCTTTTCCCACTCGCAAGACAGTTGGAGCCTCACATGAAAGCCATTGGATACCGGACCCCCGGCCCCATCACCGACGCCGCCTCTCTGGTCGACATCGATCTGCCGAAGCCCAGCCCGACCGGCCGAGACCTCCTCGTCGAGATCCGGGCGGTCTCGGTCAACCCGGTCGACTACAAGGTCCGCCGAAGCACGACGCCGGCTGACGGCGACTGGAATGTGCTCGGCTGGGACGCCTCAGGCGTGGTCGTGGAGACGGGGCCGCACGTCACCGGCTTCAAGCCGGGAGACGAAGTCTTCTACGCCGGATCGATCACCCGGCCAGGATCGAACGCGCAGTTTCACCTGGTCGACGAGCGTATCGTCGGTCGTAAACCCGCAACACTCGACTGGGCGGCGGCCGCTGCGCTTCCGCTGACGGCTCTCACGGCGTGGGAGACGCTGTTTGATCGGCTGGACGTCGCGCGTCCCGTACCAGGGGCGGCGCCCGCCCTGCTAATCATCGGCGGCGCGGGAGGCGTCGGGTCCATCGCCATCCAGATCGCTCGACAGCGCACCGACCTGACCGTGATCGCCACCGCTTCGCGACCGGAGACCCGAGCGTGGGTTCGCTCCCTGGGCGCCCACCATGTCCTGGACCACTCAAAGTCGCTGGCCGACCAGATGACCGCCCTCGGCCTTGCTGCGCCAGCGTTCGTCTTCTCGACGACGCACACGGAGCAGTATGCCCTAGACGTCGCTGACCTGATCGCGCCTCAAGGCCGGTTTGCTCTGATCGATGACCCGAAGACGTTCGACATCATGGCCTTCAAGCGCAAGGCCGTGTCGATCCATCACGAGCTCATGTTCACCCGATCCATCTTCGAGACTCCGGACATGGGCGAGCAGGGCGTGATCTTGAACGCCGTAGCGGACCTTGTCGATCAGGGCCGGATCCGGTCGACCCTGACTGAGCGCTGGTCGCCGATCAGCGCGGTCAATCTGAAGCGGGCGCACGCCCTGCTCGAAAGCGGCAGGGCGCGAGGCAAGATCGTCCTGGAGGGCTTCTAGCCCTCTCAGGATCCCAGCCGGGGCGGCTGTCGCGTGCGGGCTGAAACCCGGCTCGCACACGCGGCCTCTCAGGGGTGGCGATAGGAGCGGTCGACGAGCGTGCCGCGCCCCGGGGCGGTCTGCAAGCACCTCCGGCTCGGCAAACTGGCGTCGATCCTGTCGTCGCTATGTCGATCCGGCGCCAGCGCCGGGCGCACAGAGCGCTCGGCGTCGGCGATCGCGATGATTCCGTTCACGACCGGTTCGACGGATGACCCCGGCGGCCATGGGATGGTCGCTGCGACCGAACAGGCGCTATTGCCCACCCACGACCTGCGATGCGGGCGTGACGCAGTAGGGCGGACCTCTCAGTTCGGCCGGCAGTAGCCCTCGCGATTGGCGATGACGATCAGACAGTCCCGACGGGATCGCAGGGCTGAGTATCCGGTCTGCGAGCCCGAGCCTCGGCGGATGATTTCACGCCGGCCACGGCGTTCGAACTCGATGGCCGAGCCCGTGAACCGACCGCTGTAGCGGTCGGCGCCGTCGAGCGTTTCTCTGAGCGTCAACCGGACCTGCCCGCGGGGGCCGGCCGGCTCCACCTCGAGGAAGAGGCCTTCGGGGCCGTTCCAGCGGCCGAGCCACGGCGTGATCGAAGCGTTGTCGGCGCCGGCTCCGCCCGCAGGATAACGCGCCAGATAGTCGGCGCGCCGTTCGGTGACGCCGGCCCGGCACAGGGTCTGGGCGAGCGGTCCATTCGAGCCCGAGCTGCGGCGACACTCAGCATCGCGAGTTCTCAGCCACGCGCGCTGCTCTTGTCGCAGCACCTCGAATCGCGGAGCGGTCAGGCGAGCCTGGGCGCGTCGATATTCGGCATTCAGTCGGTCGTCCTGCCGGCGATACTCTGCATCCGCACAGGCCCGCATCTGCACATTCGTGTCCGCACGCTCCAGGCAAGCGCTGAGAAGCGGTCCCCGGGTGGTGGCCTGACGGGGCGCGGCGTTCGCAGACGAGGGGAGGAGGCCAAGGGTCAGGCCGACCGCGAAGGACGCGGCGAGGAGGAGGGAAGAGTTGCGCATTTGTATCCTTGTTGGCCCCCCGCCCCCCGAACGGAGCGAGGTCGGCCGGGCAAGGTTCCGGATGACGGCGCTTCATTCCCGGCGCTACAGCGTCTCTGGTTCGGGAACGATCTTTTCAGGGCCGGCGGATAGGGGAGGCAGTAACTATAGCTGCGTTGCAGAGGCTGGCCCCGCACCAGTCGGCAGATTGCTTCCGAAACCAGCCCTTTCGCGCCCGGTCTTACCCCCGCGCTAGAACCCTAGAAAGCCCCACGATGAGCACCGTGAAGTACCAGATAGTCGAACACGATGGCGGTTGGGCTTACCGCGTCGACGGCACATACTCGGAGACCTTCGGCAGTCACGACCTGGCGCGCGGCGCGGCCTTGCGTGCGGCCGCTGAGCAGCAGCAGCCGGGGCGGACCGTTTCGATCAGTTACGAAGACACCGCCGGGAGATGGCACGAGGAAAGGGTCGACGGGGCCGACCGACCCACCACCTCGGTCGAAGGCTGAGTTCACGATCGTTCAAGGGACTTCTGCAGTCTCGGCGCTGGAAGTGAGGCGATGCGGACCGCGGTATGTGGTGGCGATCGCCCTAGACAGAGGGTTGCCCGGGGGAATAGGCGATCTCTGCGCTACAGGGGTGTCGTTATTGGGCTTCAAAGGCTGATGTTCATTATTCGATCATGGTCGCACCCTGATGATCAGGGTCTAGGCGATTTGGTCCGCCGGCCCGTTCATCGCGTTAGGACGGACGTCGAGGAAGGCGCTCAGTCTGGAGCGCATCCACGCGTAAGGGCGTAAACGCTCGGAGAAGATTGTCCTCGAAGGCTTTCGAGGGCTCCATTGAACTGTCGCCGGAGATGGGGCTCGTGATGCCCTCGTCCGTCTCCGACACCTTGGAGACTGTTATGCCGATCGCTCGCGTCGTTATCTCCGGGTTCGGCCGGGTGGGCCGCCGGACGGCGGAGCTGCTGCTTTCGCGTCGCGCGCGCTACCGCGACCTTTACGGGATCGACGTCCGCCTCGTCGCTGTCTGCGGATCGCGGAACGGGGCCGCTGACCCGGCCGGCCTGGAGGCGGCCGGCCTTGACCGGCGCGAGGCGGGACGGACGGGCGTGGAGTTCGTGGCCGAAAGCGGCGCGGATATCCTAATCGAGGCCGGGCCCAGCGACTTCCGCACTGGCGGACCGGGTCTGGCCTATCTTCGCACAGCGCTCGCTGCGGGCATGGACGCCATCGTCATTTCCAAAGGGGCGCTGGTGTTCGACGGCCGAGGTCTAAGGGACCTCGCACGCTCGACCGGGGCAACCCTCAAGATCAGCGGCGCAACGGCCGCCGCCCTTCCGACGGTCGATCTGATCGAGCAAAGCCTCATGGGCTGCCAGATCCTCAGGGTCGACGGCGTTCTGAACGCGACGACCAACTATCTGCTGAACGCGATGACCACGCGGGGCGTGGGCTTCGATGAAGCGTTGCGCGAGGCGCAGGCCGGCGGCTTCGCCGAAAGCGATCCCCGCTACGACGTCGAAGGCTGGGATACGGCCTGCAAACTGCTCATCCTGGCAAACTTCGCACTGGGAGCGGATCTTTCGATCGACGACGTCTCGGTCCAGGGCATTCAGGCGGTGACACGCGAGCACATCGAGAGCTGGGCGGCGAACGGTCTGACGCCTCGGCTCGTGGGATCGCTCGTCCGCGAGCAAGGCGCTTGGCGCGCCGGCGTCGGGGTGCAGACCTATCCCTTTGATGATGCGTTCGCCCATATCCCGGGCAAGACCAAGGCGATCCGGATCCACACGGATGTGATGGGGGAGGTCGTCGCCATGGGCGGCGGGGCCGAGCCGACCGCGACCGCGTCCGCGGCGCTTAAGGACCTCGAACACATTCTCCAGGCGCGTGCCTTGGTCGGCAGGGAAACCGGTCGGTAGGCGCTAGGTCGTTCGGACCTTTCGATAACCGTCAGGCCAGGTCAGCTGAGGTGTGACGAGAGGCTGGCCGGAATGGATGATGCGCGGAGTCGATGCGCTGGGTCCGTCGAGGAATGCCAGGAGAGCAGGCGTTGGTATGGCCCGCGTCCCTCATCTCGCGACGCGGTTGCGCGTTCCGTCGGACTAGTCCGCCGAGCGGCCCGACGCAATGTTGATGGCCATTGAAGGCGGAGATTTCTGGATCAGGCGCGTCTTCGCTGGACCGCCATTCAGGATATCCGAGGAGTCCCCGATGACCGGGTCCGTTCGCCCAGCTCGGCCGGAGGGAAAATGTCGAGACCCTCGCCCATCCCGGCGTTCTTGCAGGCCTTTGCCGCCCAGCGTGATCAAGACCTCGAGCCCTTTCTGCACGAAGATGTAGCCTACAAGGTTGAAGGCTTCGCACCGCTCGAAGGCCGTCGCGACGTCCTCAGCTACTGGCGTCGGATGTTTGAATCCCACCGGCTGATCCGAATGAGCCTGGAGCGCCATATGCGCGATGGCGACGTCGTCATCGTCGCTCATCGTCAAGTCTATAGCGCCTTCAAACGGCCGCCGCTGGTGCTCGATGGGATGGCCGTTTTCGAGTTGGCGCAGGAGAAGATCCGCGCCTGGGACGATGGTCTGCGCGCGGAGGACCTACCGGTGAGCTTTGCGGCGGTTCCGCGGCGGATTGCGCCTTCGCCAGGCCACAGCCTGATTTGGTCGCGCTGATCGAACCGCGGCGGCGCTCATGGCGCCGCCGCCCTTCTTCAAAATCCAACCTGAGGAGGCTGCCATGAAGCGCACCGATCCGACTCGCCCCGACATCTACACTCGCATCACCAACCAGATCATCCACCAACTCGAAGCCGGCGTTCGCCCGTGGAGCCAGCCTTGGGCCCACGGCGACTCCGTCAGCCGGCCTCTCCGACACGACGGCACGCCTTACTCCGGCATCAACGTCCTTTTGCTTTGGGCTGAGGCTGCAAACCAAGGCTTTACTCGGCCAACTTGGATGACTTTCCGCCAGGCCTTGGCTCTAGGCGCCCATGTTCGTAAGGGCGAAACCGGCTCGACGGTCGTCTACGCCAATACCGTTGTCTCCGCCGATGTTGACGACGCCGGCGTCCGCCGATCCGGCCCTCGTAGGCCTGGTTCAGGTCGCGCGCGAAATCAGAACGGAAGCCGGTGACCTTATCCGGTTCGACCTCTCGGCGGACGATATGATGCCAGATGGCGAGGCGATCGTCCGCCAGATTGCGCCAGGCCTGGTTGAGCTTGATATGCCAGTCATTCAGGTCGCGAGGATCGGCGGTTTCGAAGGCCGCGCCCTGGAGCTGGAAGGCGATCATCAAGGCGCCGCTGTCGAGGACGACGACATGGTCGTTGACCTTCTTGAAGGCGTTCACCCGCAAGTTTCTTGCGGGCTCACCGCAAGAGAGCCGCGTTTTCAGAATCCGCCGGCGTCGCAAGCTCATGCCCAAACCGTTCAGGAGGTTAGCAATGGGTTCTGAGGCCTTTGATCATAAACCGCAGGCCAAGGCTTTGAGTGCGCGCGAACACGAATGCCTCGTCTGGGTGAGCCGAGGCAAAAGCTCTTCGGACATCGGGACGATCCTGTCGTTGTCGCCGAGGACCGTCGACAGCTATCTCGAGAAGGTCTGCGCCAAGCTTCGGGTTCGAACCCGGATCGAGGCGGTCGCTGCAGCGATCCGCCTCGGTCTCATCGACATGGAATAGGGGGCGGGCAGTGGAACCTCTGTAGGAGGCCCGCGGCTTCGGCATCAATCGCCGCCGACATCAAGGATGTCCCCCGGCTCAAGATCAACGCCTACTCCAACGGGGCCCGCCGAACTCAGACTTAGCATGTCCGCAAAGCGACGCTAGCGAGCCCGATCAGATCTGCGCAGGGGCGGACCCAGAAAACTTCAGTCGGCGGTGTGGCATTTGCCCAAGCCTGTGTTCGTGGTTCGCGCATCATGACCCGTGTTGCTCAGATAGCGACGCAGCGTCGCTGTGTGGGCGCCTTCGCGCTGGCTGTCGTGCACCCTAGTTAGGCTGCGCCTTACGCGAGGAATTACCGGCATGTTCTCAAAATCCGCCTCACTTGTCGCGGCGCTGGCGGTCCTCTCCGCAAGCGCCGCCTTGGCGCCCGCGACGGCGTCCGCTCAAGACCTCGCGGGTTACCTCACTCAGCATGGCTACGTGCCGATCAAGATGACCAAGCTGTCCACCGGCCACGAGACGGTGATGGTCACAATCAACGGCGTTCAAGGTCAGTTCGTCGTGGATTCCGGTGCGGGAGGAACCGTTGTCCACAACGGCCGGCTTGAGAAGTTCTCTCTGCAGGCCCCTCAAGGTGAGGGGGAAGCGTCGAGTGGAGCGGGCGGCGGGTTCACCGCCTTCCGCGCAGATGTGCGGTCCTTCGTGATCGAGGGCGTGCCGCTCGACATCGAACAGGTGAGAACGCTTGATCTCGGCGCAGTGGTCGACCAGCTGAAGCTAGCGACGGGAGCCGACATCGACGGCGTCGTCGGTCAGGATGTCCTGACGCGCTTTGCCGGCGTGCTGGATGTGGGGGCCCAGACCCTCTTCCTGCGGCCGACCGAACAGGCTGCGGAGCGGGATCCGATCATTCAGTAGTCGGTGCGCGGCGCATCTGCGGACGGCTCGGTCAGGCTCGACCTGGGTCACCGGATCCCAGACACGCAGGGAGTGCATGATGGCCAGAGAGGTCGAGATTGATCGCCCGGGTTGGGTGGAGGCTGTGATCGGGCTCGTCACTATCGCCGTCGTGGCGATCGGCGGCTCGCTTGCGTTGGTCAAGTCCGAGATCGACCCCGTGTTGCTCGGCCTGATCCTCGCGGCCATGTCCGGGATCGGCGGGCTCACGGCCTTCGCCGCGGCCTGGGCGCTGCGACGACGGCCTCTGGCGGCCTTCGGCGTGCGCGGGACGTCTGTCCGATGGCTACTCATCGCTGCGGGGGTCGGCGTTGCGACCTTCGTCGCGAAAGGGTTGGCAATTCTGCTTTGGGTCCACCTCACCGGCGATGATCGAAACATCCAGGAGGTCTATGCGACCGGCGCGACCGGCGGGGTGTGGACCTTGGTGGTCTCGACGCTTTTCCTCAGTGTGCTTACGCCCATCGGCGAAGAGTTTTTGTTCCGGGGGGTGGTGACCAGCGCCCTATTTCGGTTAGGGCCGCTCGTGGGCGTTATCGCGGGCGCTTTCATCTTCGCTCTGTTTCACGGGGTGAACATGGTCTTTCCCGCAGCCCTCGTCGTAGGCCTCGCGGCCGGAGAAATCTTCCGCCGCAGTGGCTCGATCTGGACGGCCGTCACCGTCCATGTCTTCGTCAACATCCCGACCATTCCTGTCCTTCTGCTCGCAAGGACGCTGAGCTGATCCATACGGGCAGACCCGTTCGCCAACATCGACTTCCATCTGAACGCAGTGAGACGCCGCCACGTCTTAATCACCTACGGCGGCCATCAGCCGAACATGTCCGCGATCAGAAGAGTGTCCGCATACTCCCTGACCTCGGCGACCTTACCCCGCCGAATAGTAAAGAGCATGTGGTATTGGTTCTCGTAGACCCTACCATCGTGCAGATCGGCATGAGATCTGATCTCGACCGCAACCTGGTCACCCTCTGCGACCATACCGACGACGGTCATTTCGAGCCCGTCTTTCATGTGACTGAAGAGACCGCGCCAGATGCGCGCCATATCGTCCTTGGATTTGGCGCCCGCGCCGGCAAAAAGGTGAGGCTTGCCGAGGATCCACCATGTCGCATCCTCACTCATCGCGTCTAGGAGATCCGGAACGGCCGCCGTCTTAAAATGGGCGAGGTACGCACGCACCGTCTGCTTGTTGTCTTGAAGGCTCACGTCCAACTCCCGTCT
>Ga0247812_10002574_pt1 | contig 10228 bp, 1 predicted proteins | sample UWRJL149409B1_FD_178011 | JGI IMG/M metagenome (GOLD analysis project Ga0247812, IMG submission 178011) | Plant litter microbial communities from Arlington Agricultural Research Station in Wisconsin, United States - UWRJ-L149-409B-1 | ecosystem: Environmental > Terrestrial > Plant litter >...
CTGGAAGAGAAGCTGTAAGTGATGCAACGCTCTACCAGATGTTCCAGGAGGCCGCCGATTGCTTTGCAGGCAGTTTACAAACTGAAGATGCACGTAGACTGGTTGTTTCGTGCATCGCTGAGGAGTGGAATATTCCTCTACAGACCGTCGAACATTTCCTAACAGCTCATATCCCACGTTACCAGAATGGGGAGAAAGAGCTTATAGTTGGAAGGGCCACGCTTAAACGAAATCCAGGAAGAGTCACAAAAGCCGTCAAAAAGGCAAGACCATTTGCAAATACCAATCATGCAAAACGATTACTTGAGCAAGTCGGTGTTGCTGTCAGTATGGCTGAGCCAGTTTTGCTTGTAGGCGAAACTGGTATTGGAAAGACAACTGTAGTCCAACAGCTTGCCGATTTACTGGGTTTCAACCTGACAGCTGTCAATTTGTCTCAACAAAGTGAAGTCGGTGATCTTCTTGGAGGGTTCAAACCCGTCAATATTCGGAATCTTGCCATACCATTAAAGGAGGAATTTGAAGACCTCTTCACAGCCACGGGCATTTCTAGGAAGAGTCCAGAAAATCAGAAATGGCTGTCACAACTTGACAGATATGTGAGAGAGGCAAGATGGGATAAAGTAGCCAAACTTTGGCGTCAAGGCCCGAAGATGTTTGATGTCGTGCTTTCCGAAATATCCAAAAAAGAGAAAAGTAATGGAGATGAACAACCCACAAAACGTAGAAAAGTTGTATCTAAACTCGAGTCGCTCCTGTCACTTAAGCCACGATGGGCAAAGTTCGCCCAAAATCTTGGGCAGTTTGATATTCAACTTTCGGGAGGATCAAAAGGCTTTGCTTTTACCTTCGTTGAGGGCAACATTGTCAAAGCAGCGAGAAATGGTGACTGGGTTCTGCTTGATGAGATCAATCTTGCATCTCCAGATACTTTAGAAAGTATTGCAGATTTACTGCATACTGGATCTGGTACCACACCATCCATTTTACTATCCGAAACCGGGGACATTGAGAGAGTACAGGCTCACCCCAACTTCCGAATATTTGGGGCAATGAATCCTGCAACCGATGTGGGCAAGCGAGATCTACCAATAGGTTTACGGTCAAGATTTACGGAGATCTATGTTGAGAGTCCAGATCGAGATAAGGATGATCTTCTTGGGGTTATCAAGGCATACATCAAGGGAACTAGCAGCAGTGAAATACGTGCAGTTGATGATGTTGCCAGCCTATATATCAACACAAAACGGTATGCAAATGACAAGCGGATTGTTGATGGTGCCAACCAAGTGCCACATTTCAGTCTGAGAACTCTTACTCGAGTCTTGACTTACGTCACTGACATTGCTCCCTCTTACGGCTTACGGAGAGCTTTGTACGAAGGATTTGCTATGGGTTTCCTGACTCTGCTCAACAAGGAGTCGGAAAAGTTGCTTGAGCCGTTGATAAACCACCACTTGCTCGATCCTCATGGCAACTCCCGGTCGCTTCTAACGCAGCCACCAAAACATCCGGGAGATGGAAAGCAGTACACCAGGTTCATGAACCAGAAAAAAGATAGACAGTACTGGATGCTGCAAGGACAGCAACCCACTCAAGACCAACCCCATTATATCATTACTCCATTTGTAGAGCGTAATATGCTCAATCTAGTTAGAGCAACCTCAACCAGACGTTTCCCGGTTCTTGTACAAGGTCCAACTTCATCGGGAAAGACGAGTATGATTGAGTATCTTGCGAAATTTAGCGGCAACAAATTCGTACGAATCAACAATCATGAGCACACAGATTTGCAAGAGTATTTAGGTACATATGTCTCTGGGTCTGATGGGCAGCTTCGATTCCAGGAGGGTCTTCTTGTACAAGCTCTTCGTCAAGGCCATTGGATTGTTCTTGATGAGTTGAATCTTGCTCCCACAGATGTACTTGAAGCCCTGAATCGCCTGCTTGATGATAATCGCGAGCTGCTTATTCCCGAGACTCAAGAGATAGTACGGCCACATGAGAATTTTATGCTTTTTGCCACTCAGAACCCTCCTGGGCTCTATGGTGGAAGAAAGACGCTCTCTCGAGCATTCCGGAACCGTTTCTTAGAATTGCACTTTGACGATATTCCTGAAGATGAGCTTCACATAATTTTGGAAAGACGCAGCCAGAAGGTTGCACCTTCAGACTGCAAGCGCATCGTTTCAGTATACAAAGAGCTTTCTAGACTAAGACAATCACAACGCCTCTTTGAGCAGAAAGATAGTTTCGCCACATTGCGAGATCTCTTCCGTTGGGCACTCAGAGATGCGGAGAACCGGGAACAGCTTGCTGCAAACGGATACATGCTATTGGGAGAGCGTGTACGGAATGCGGAGGAAAGGTTGGCAGTCAAGGAAGTGATTGAAGGAGTGTTCAAAGTCAAGATTGACGCCGCACAGCTCTACGATGCAGCACTATCTCCCGAGATCATAGCGTTCAATACTACAGCAAACACACAGGGCGTTGTGTGGACACAAGCAATGCGTAGACTCTATGTTCTTGTTGCGCAAGCTCTCCGGAATAACGAACCAGTGCTATTAGTCGGTGAGACAGGTTGTGGCAAAACCACCGTCTGTCAAATGCTTGCTGAGGCATTCAATAAGGAATTGCACATCGTCAATGCTCACCAAAACACAGAAACTGGCGATTTGATAGGTGCCCAACGGCCCGTTCGCAATCGTGCTGCCATACTTGAACAATTAAGACTAGATATTGTATCTCTGTTGACAGAGGTTGACCAATTACCACAAGAAGTTGATGATATCGATGTTCTCATGGAAATCTGCAAATCACTATCCCCTTCAGTTATCGAAAGGGCACCAAAGGAGCTTTTGCAGCGGATAGAGTTCAACCGAATCAAAGCCAAGACTCTGTTCGAGTGGTCTGATGGTAGTCTCGTGCAAGCTATGAGGGACGGTCAATTCTTTCTTTTAGACGAAATTTCACTGGCTGATGATTCGGTGCTTGAAAGACTAAACTCTGTATTGGAAACTCAGCGAACGATATTACTGGCCGAGAAAGGTATAGAGGACTCATTCATTCAAGCTGCAGATGGCTTCCAATTTTTTGCGACAATGAACCCCGGTGGTGATTATGGCAAGCGGGAACTGTCACCTGCACTCCGCAATCGATTCACTGAAATTTGGGTTCCTTCACTTTCGGAGCATGAAGATATTCTACAGATTGTGGTGGCAAAACTGATTCCTCAATTCCGACAATTTTCTAGCCCCATGGTACTGTTTGCCGAATGGTTTGGCCAGACATACCGTTCATCCGCCTCCACATCAATCTCAGTCCGCGATGTGCTCGCCTGGGTCAAGTTTATGAATGGATGCGATCTCAGTAACCCTCGATTTGCTGTATTGCATGGAGCGGCAATGGTATTTATAGATACTTTAGGGGCAAATCCTGCAGCACTACTTGCCATAAATCCTGATAGTATTCGCGAGGAGCGGATCAAGTGTTTGAAGCAACTAGGAGTTCTTCTAAATTATGACATCAGTTCCATCTACTTCGAACCAGTGAATATCATCAACGATGATCGTCTTTCGATTGGCGGATTTTCAATTTCTAAAAATTCGGGATTCGCCACCGACCCTGGATTTGCTTTCGATGCCCCAACAACGAAAATGAATGCTATGCGGGTTCTCCGAGCACTCCAAGTCCAAAAGCCTATTCTGATTGAGGGTAGCCCTGGTGTCGGCAAGACTACATTGATCTCCGCGCTCGCACGTGCATGTGGCAAACCTCTGACCAGAATCAATTTATCTGAGCAAACCGATCTAATGGATCTGTTTGGTTCTGATGTTCCTGTTGAGGGTGCTGAAGCAGGACATTTCTCGTGGCGCGATGCTCCCTTTCTCCAGGCTATGCAGAAAGGAGATTGGGTACTTTTGGACGAAATGAACCTCGCATCACAGTCAGTGTTGGAAGGATTAAATGCCTGTCTCGATCATCGTGGAGAAGTGTACATTTCGGAATTGGATCAAACCTTCAGGCGCCATCCCAACTTCTCTGTCTTTGCGGCACAGAATCCCCATCACCAAGGTGGTGGCAGGAAAGGCCTACCGAGCTCATTTGTAAACCGGTTCACAGTCGTGTATGCTGATGTGTTCAGAAACGACGATCTAGAGCTTATTTGCAAACATAACTTCTCGGCTGTGCCGGATGAACTTATCACCACAATCATTCGTTTTGTATCGCAACTTGAGGATGAAATCGTCCACCGCCGTAGATTTGGATCGCAAGGTGGACCATGGGAGTTCAACCTACGTGATATTCTACGCTGGATACAGCTTCTCTCATCATCAGCTCCTCTCCTTACCTCAGCAACTGCTCCTGACTTCTTGAATTTAATCTTCAGACTCCGTTTCAGGTCTGCGAAAGACCGTCAGGAAGTAGATAGGATATTCGCCGAAGTCTTCGGCATTGATGTTCCTTTCCGCCAATTTTTCCACAACATGAGCACTGATGCTTATCAAGTAGGGTTAGCGTATCTCCCAAGAGATACATTGATGCAACGCTTACCACGTTCTTCAATCAATCCAATCAACCGGCTTCCAGAGCTAGAGTCTCTCATGATCTGTATCCAACAGAATCTACCCTGCATCTTAGCTGGACCTTCCGGATCTGGGAAATCAACACTTCTGCAGCATATCGCAGCTATAAGTGGCAAGGCGCTTGTGGTTTTCCCTCTTAACGCTGATGTTGATACTATGGACCTAGTTGGAGGTTTTGAGCAAGTTGACCCTCAAAGACATGCTAGTGCTTTTCTTGAGGTGCTCAAAGACGAGATAAACCGTCGTCTCTTGCAATCTTTGCCCGGGGAAGTTCCAACAGAAGCAATACAGATACTGGAGATCCTCAAAGACGGTTTTCAGGTGTCTGCGACCCACTTTGATCAGTTATCCCAACTTCTAGAAAAACTCGAAAACACAACTTCATTATCAAGCTTTGGAGACCTTGCCAAAGAATGCCAAAAGTTCAGTCGGGGCACGTTGGCCGTGGAAAGTGCACGATTTGAATGGGTTGATGGAGTGTTGATCAAGGCTTTGGAGCAGGGTAAGTGGCTTGTTCTCGATAATGCTAATCTCTGTAGTGCATCCGTCCTCGATAGGCTGAACTCCTTGCTTGAGCCTGATGGATTTCTCAGCATCAACGAGCATTGTATGCCGAATGGCGACCCTAAAATCGTAAAACCACACCCCGACTTTAGAATTTTCTTGACTATGGACCCCCGATTTGGGGAATTATCTAGAGCCATGCGGAATCGTGCCATAGAGATTTTCTTTGAGCCGGCCATAACAGACCACAATCTAGAACCTCTCACGACACTTGAGGTAGAATCGTCCATGCAGCGATACATGGTAGTATCCCAGGTCCTTAAAGCTAAATCTGCCGATCCAACAAATCAACATCTTGTGATACAAACTGCGTTAGAGGGTCTGTCATGGTCTGATTTGGCAGTACTCTCAAGATATACCGAGATTGTAAAACACACGCCACTTAACGATGCGGATATTTCGGCTTTATGTCTTCCATACACCGAACTATACCAAGCCCCCATGAACCAAGAGTTCAGGGCGTCAGTAGGACAACTTCTTGACAATTTCGCGGCGAAAAATGGGCTTTCCAAGAGCTTCAGAGACGCACAGGTTAGTGACCGTGCCTTCTCTTTCTCATCTTCACATGTACTGATAGCGCAAATAAATTAATAGATTTTCCACCCGCTCCAAAACTCGCCTTTGGTTTCACTACTGCAAAAGTCTTCAAATTCATCTCAAGTGCACTGGCTTGCTGCAATATTTGAGCTGAAGCTAGGAATTAACCGAGCTTTAGAATGTCAACGTGAGCAGGGAGCTGTCGCAGATACGCTCAAGGCTTCTGAGATGAATCGACTGCAGCTATCAATTAATAGTGCTCGTATGCCAAATCATGCTAGGGATTCGACTGTGCGCGCTTCGAACTTCATGGTGTCTACCTTGAATGCTCTAGATGCATATATTCAAAGTCATGTCGAGGCTGACAATACATGGATGGTCAGTACCAAGCCCTGTTTCGAGGAATATGCAGACTAATTGAAAATAGGCTCGCAAAAAAGAGTTGACATCACTTCTTCAGTTTTGGTGGGACACATACAACCTTGTTACAGATCTCAACTTTGAAGAAGCTTCATTCCAAGCCCATTTAGCTGTAGGGACGGACCTCTTCTCCCGACTGGCCACAAGCGATACAAATAGTGACCAGAGCCAAATTGTCGACATATTCCGCTCTAGTATCAAAAATGATTTTGGCGATGGATTTGCCCTTAAAACGGGTCTTAGCATGGAAGTATTGTGGAAGCAGCTTCGACCGATCGTCGTATCATCTCAACAAGTCATGGAATCATTAACCCAGATGGAAGACCTTGCTGCACGTTTCGATGCTTTGAGATGGAATGTCTCAGTGTCCGTAACAGAACTTGGGCAAATTATGAATTCTTTAACTAAGGCTTATAAACTTGTCCTAACTTCCGGGGTTGATAGCACAACTCTCCTGCAAACGTTGACGAGCGAACTAGAAACTTTAGAAGCAGGCATTGGGAAACAGGAAGATGGTATCAAGCCATTCATGATCTCCCAGTTTGAAGCATTACGACAATTCCAGACCCTTGAAATCAAGCTATCTGGAGGAGAAGTTGATTTCGACACAATCGTTCTCGCGGATCACTCAACGGTCTCGAATATGCAGTTGAATAGATCGAGTAAGACATCCCGATCCCTACAGATTATCGATTATCTGTGGGGCTCTGGCAGCGGTCTCCACCCAATCGCTGATACTTTCGCCGTGAATCTGCTCCATCACTTGCATGCAATTAGTGAAGTCGATTTGAAGTCACTCAAGCTACTTGAGACAGAATTACCTACCCTGGGAAAAAAGATTTCAACATCAAGTGAGACGCTATCTAGCAATCGACTGTTTGCCCTGAATGATCTCCTGTCCGATCTCATTAACATGGTTATCTCAGCTCACGCTGAGGATGATGAGCGATACATGCAGTCCATCATTGCATCACAACTCAATACAGGAACCGACAACTTTGACGAGCTATTTCACAGCGAAACCGCAATTTCCTCTAAAGCTCTGAATGATTTCCAACATATCTGCAGCCGGAATCTGAACTGCGCTATCCTGTCAATCGGCGCTTCAAAATTACAGCCTGCTCGTAGCACCGAATTCTCAGCTCTAGCGTGGGTCAACTTTGCCGTCGGTGCCGTTGCACTTTACGTACCTGATCGGGCTTTTGATCCTGACAAGAGGCAACGACTTGAACGCGACCGACATGTAAAGATGCTGGATACCCTTCAAAACAAGCTTGCTGCTTTACGAGAATTCGAGAGTGTATTTACAGGACAAGACTCTAATATTCGATGCCAACAAGTCGAAGCTGAAATCATCGATCTTGGCGAACCAGCTGAAGTGCTACAAGAGATCTATCGGCCAAAGGAGTCTAAGTTAAACCAACTTCAAGGAGAGTTCAATAATTTACTTAAAACCGTTGTTCATTCGAACCCACATGAAAAACTAGTAGATCTGTTCTCTAAGAATGAGCAGAGCAAGGTTCGAGAACTCCAGCTGCTGCAAAACAACGTCAACCAGATCATTAGAAGGCTGAGTGAGGGATACCGAGCTTATAGCGACTTGACAATTCCTATTGTCAGTATGCTCCGATGCTTGCAAATTGGGTTGTCTTTGGCAATTTCTACTTCCGTGAGTGCTTCTGTTAGCAATGAGAAGACCATGAGCTTGAGTAGCATTACCCCTTTTCTTGGTGGGGGTCCTCCAGTTGAAGATGAAAAATTCATTTCAAATCACACCACTGAATATCTTTCTCTTATGGTAACGACTTCGGCCATTGAGGGAGTATCATCCTTCAGTCTAACCACCCAGCAATCGCTACTCAAGTCGTTCCATATCTGTTATGAACGATGGAAGAAGAGACAAGAGCAAGAACAAAAAGATCTAGAAGACAAATCTGGTCTCTACCGCTTCCGTGGTAGTGCAGAGGATGAAGAAGAAGACGACCAAGAAGAGTTTAATGAGCTATTTCCGGTATTTGGAGAGGAGTTATCGGACTCTAAAACCCCGCCCTCGCAAACGACAGTGGACACGGTCATATCTCTCTCTAAATCGCACTTTAGTATCTTTGTAGGTGGCCGACCTGCTCCTGAGACTACTCTCGACTACATTCGAGAGATGTCCCGAAGCATCGGCGCAACTCACGACTCTGAGACTCGTGCAGGACAGCATATGACTGGCAATTTACTCCCAGGTGCCCTACTTCTTCTAAGTGATCAGGTCGAGTCCCTGAGCCCGAACACGGTTGTTCCCGACGCATATAACTTCTATACCGATGCAAACCTCCCAGAAACACGGAAACTCGTCAACCTGATCCACAAGATTCAGGCCCGATTCCGCGAATTGCAGGCCGTTGATGAGATTGGTCACATGCAACCACTCGAAGATGTTCTAGTGTATTGCCGAGAACTACTCCAGTTCAGGCACACAGAACCTCTTGCCAAGATTATCACAAAACTCGAAAAGGTGCATGGTTACATACATGAGTGGCAATTTGGTGGATGGGCAAGTCACATCCATGGTGCTAAGACTCTATATGATAATGTTACCGATACTATCATTAGCTGGCGCCGTTTGGAGCTGTCAACTTGGGCGAAGCTATTCGACATGGAGTCCAGAAAATGCAGTGACGGTGCCAGATCCTGGTGGTTTGGAGCCTATGAAATCATCATCGCTGTACCGCTTTCGAAGTCAGAGTCCGCGGATGAACTTCAGGAATATTCTCAAGATCTGCTCAAAGTACTGGAATCTTATTTCTCGAAAGCAATAATTGGCCAATTTACTGAGAGACTTCATCTTCTAATCCAACTAAAGAAGCATCTCGAACTCTTGATGATAGACATTCCTTTGATGTCTATCATACACAATGCGCTGTCTAATTTCACCTCACTATACGCACGTTACGAGAAGACGGTTCTAGAGCACCTTAAGAAGGGAAGAGTACCCTTGGAGAAAGCAATGAAAGATGTTCTGCTCCTTGCTAGCTGGAAGGATACTAATATTGTCGCCCTGAGAGATAGTGCCAAGAGATCTCATCACAAACTCTTCAAGATTGTGCGAAAGTTCCGTGCACTTCTGGGTCAGCCGATGGAAATGATCCTGAAATCTGGATTGCCAGATGAAACATCACTAGATGCTGCTCTATCCGCATACGCAGTACCGCAATCTTTCCCGACTGTCGACCAAGCCGCCCTCGCATTATGTGGGGAATCAGTACCAAACTGGGCCGAGAAAAATAAGAGATTTATCGAAATATCAAAGACGGTCGGCACAATGGCAGACCTAAGCCAGATTCCAACAACAGCTCTTGAGGGATCAACATATATTGACTCGTTCCTTGCTAATATTGTATCATCAATCGCGGAGCTTCAAAAAGCAACCCCTTCTATCTTGACAGAGGAGAACAAACCTACAGTCAAGCATCTCAAATTAAGGAAGACCAATCTCTTCAATGATACACTTAAAGAGCTCCGTCATATGGGAATTAAGGCGGTCCGGGACACAGAAGCTCTGTCAAAACAAGAAGCGACTTCGTGCATTCTCACTCGCTGCGAGGTGTTATTGCCAATCAAGGGCAGTCAAGGACTCGATTATTATTTTCACAAGACTATTGATTTAGCACCGCGTGCTCGAGAAGCCACAAGACAACATTCAGAGGATTTGAGTAAGGATCAAGTCGGTCGAAGCATGGCTCGTCTGGAGGGACTACTTCACACTGTTTTGACGCAACGGAATTTCCTTGCAACTTCCACTAAGCACATGATTGACTTGGAGCATTTGATTACAATGACACAGGGATTATGGTCCCCTGGTGCCTACGATATTAAACTTATGACATTTGCCTCGTCTCATGAAAAGGTTCTCCGATGGTTGCCAAATATCTTGGAAGTTGCACTCGAGTTGCTTAAGGTCCACGCTAAATTAGGTGAGCTTGACAACCAACTCGTACGAGGTGATATATCCAATTTCATCGATAAGCTTGCGACGTTGACTCGACAATGGGGAGAACTCTCTACACTTCCTAAACACATCACCTCTACGATGTGTCAAGAGCTTGAGGAAAAACTCGATAGCATAATCATAG
>Ga0247812_10002575_pt1 | contig 10227 bp, 7 predicted proteins | sample UWRJL149409B1_FD_178011 | JGI IMG/M metagenome (GOLD analysis project Ga0247812, IMG submission 178011) | Plant litter microbial communities from Arlington Agricultural Research Station in Wisconsin, United States - UWRJ-L149-409B-1 | ecosystem: Environmental > Terrestrial > Plant litter >...
AAAATCTGAAACCGAAACTACGTTAACCATTAATGGCGAAAATATTTTGGGATTGAATGATAAAACATTGTCTAAATTCAGAAATTTAAATTTAGGTTTCATTTTTCAGTTTCATCAGCTTTTACCAGAATTTACAGCCTTAGAAAACGTGTGTATTCCAGCTTATATTGCTGGTAAGAAACCCGCTGAAACAGAGGCTGAAGCTAAAAAATTATTGACTTTTTTAGGATTATCACATCGCATCAATCACAAACCGAACGAACTTTCAGGCGGAGAACAACAACGTGTTGCCGTTGCAAGAGCCTTAATAAATAAACCTGACGTTATTTTTGCCGATGAACCTTCGGGAAATTTAGACACACATTCTGCCGAAAATTTACATCAGTTATTCTTCCAGCTTCGTGACGAATTCGGACAGACATTTGTCATCGTAACGCACAATGAAGAACTAGCTAATATGGCTGATAGAAAATTGGTAATGTCTGACGGGCAAATTCTTTCTTAATGATTTTAATAGCAATCAGTTGGATCTATATTTTATTCACTACCATCAATTTAGGAGTTGGCTTTGATAAAATTATAGATTTAAAAAATCGTAATTTTGTAGTAACATCAATTTTGGGATTATTTGCTGTAACTATTATTGCGAGCATTTGGGCTATATTTGGCAGAATAAATATTGAATTTCACGCACTTTTATTGCTTTTGAATATTAGTTTATTTTTTAAATTTCGAAAACCAATTATTGAAATTTACAAATCATTTATACTAGAAATCAAAGAATTAAAGATCCCTTCAAAATTATTTTTAATTCTTATTGCTTTTTTGATAATAGCGCAATGCGCTTCAATTCCGTACGTAATAGATAACGAATCCTATTACATTCAAACCATAAAATGGCTTAATGAATATGGCTTTGCAAAAGGACTTGTAAACCTGCATTTATTTTTTGGCCAAATGAGCGGCTGGCATATTGCTCAAAGCGCCTTTAATCTCTCCTTCCTGTATCAAAATTTCAATGACTTAAGTGGCTTTTGCTTATTGCTAGGAAATATTTTCGCTATTCAAAAATTAAATGAGTTTTACAAAAATGAAAATAAAAATTTCCTGATCATTGGACTATTGCCTGTATTTAATATTTTCTTCTTTCAATTTATCAGTGCACCTTCGCCAGACATCCCTGTTTATGTTTTCTCTTTTATTCTCTTTTTTTATTTCTTAGAAAACTTTAAAAAAATAACTGCTGAGGCTTTTTATTTAATAACAATATTAGTTTTGTTTTTACTTTACATTAAAAATACAACTTTAACTTTTGCCATTATTCCAATAATAGCACTAGCCCATCATTATAATTTTTTGTCAAGAAAACTTTTAAAACCGGTTATTTTAGCTACGATAATATTTTCACTTTTCGTTGTAAAAAATATGATCATTTGCGGATCACCTATTTTTCCTTCAAAAATAGGCGCTTCTTTCTCAACAAGTTATGCCATACCTAATTCAATATCGGTTTTTTACTATGATCAAATTAAATATTATGGCTTTTTTGTTGACATGAACCAATACAATTCTATGTCAGTTTTTGATTTATTCATAAAATGGATTTCGATGCCGAAATTGAATGGCTTATTCAACAAATTAAGCGTTTTATTAATTTTAATTGTGCCTTTCTTTATTTTTAAATTTCAAAATAAAAAAGCGTTATGGACATTATATTTCATAATGGTACTGCAGCTTTTTCTACTTTTTATAACGTCGCCACAATATCGATTTTTTATGAATTTCATATTGTTTTTCTCCTTGTTTTGTTTGATCTCTATTAGCCAAAACAAAAAAATGATTAATTCATTATTGTTGCTTTCACTCATTCCAACTATCGTTGTTTTATTTTTACCCATAAATTTAAATAAGTTTTCAAATCATAAATTTATGCTTGAAATCAGTAATTTTTCGATCAAAAATATTATTTCACCATACCAAAACACGAAGAATAGTACTGCTTTTGAAACAATTCAGCTTGGAAATTTAAAATATAATTCACCTATAAAAAATGATTTTTTCTGGGCAAATGGAAATGGCAATCTGCCTTGTGTAAATAAAGAACAATTAGATTATTTTGAAAAATATTTTCATATTATTCCACAAATGCGCACAAAAGATCTAAAAGATGGATTTTACGCCAAAAAAGTTTTAGAAAATGAATAAATCAGAACTGAAGGAATTTCTAGACGAAAAAGTCATTCAATACAATAATCAGGATTTTATTGAGAGCGATCCTGTACAAATTCCGCACCTATTTAGTCTAAAAGAAGATATTGAAATTGCAGGTTTTTTGAGCGCTACTATTGCCTGGGGAAATAGAAAAATGATCATTAAAAATTCTCATCAAATGATGGAATTAATGGGTAACACGCCTTACGATTTTGTAATGTCTCACTCTGAAGAAGATTTGGAGCGATTGGAAAACTTCGTGCATCGTACTTTTAACGGAAAAGATTTCGGCGGATTTATAAAAGGATTACAGCATATTTATAGAAATTATAATGGTCTGGAAGCAGTATTTTCAAAAAATCAGGAAGAGAACAGTTTGCAAAAAAGCATACATGAATTCAAAAAAATCTTCTTCGAAATTGACCATTTGCCACGAACACAAAAACACATTTCAGATCCACTAAACAATTCGGCTGCCAAAAGAATTAACATGTATTTACGCTGGATGGTGCGTCAGGATACAAAAGGTGTTGATTTAGGAATCTGGAAAACCATTTCTCCTGCTTCATTGTCATGTCCATTAGACGTTCATTCCGGAAATGTCGCCAGAAAATTAGGAATACTTACTCGAAAACAAAACGATGGAAAAGCTTTAGCTGAATTGGATTTAAAGCTTCGTGAAATGGATTCACTAGATCCTGTAAAATACGACTTTGCACTTTTCGGACTAGGCGTATTCGAGGGCTTCTAGCCTGAAAATCAACCATTATTATTCCAGTTTCTCGCTTTTTTTTCGTAATATTACGATATAAAAACTGCTTATATGGAATATGTTATCCACACCATAAAACATTACTATGTAATTCCGTTTTTTTCAATTTTGGCTTTAGCGCTTGTTGTTTTTCTATTATTGAATAGAATCTATTATCAATATAATTTACCTTACAGATATCACTTTACACTTGAGTCACAACGATTTTTAACTGAAATCACATTAGCAAATCATGATAAGAATACGATTAAACAAAAAATAGCCAAATTTAAATCTGAGATTCCAATCCATAAAACATGGTGCAAAGAGATACTTGTTGAGGATCTTATCAAAATAAAAAACAATCTTAAAGGCAAAACAGCCAAAAACATTCTTATAATTTATAAGGCATTAGATTTAAACCACTATTCAGCCAGTTTAATTAGGGACTTTAGAAAACATAAAAAATACGAAGGAATTCGTCATTTTCAGGCTTTAGGTTATAAACCCGGGCTTTCACTTTTACAAAAATACCTGTTTCATCCTAACAAAGTAATTCGCTCGAATGTAAACGTAGCGTATTTAGCCCTATCAAAAGGGGATTGGAAGGCAGTAGGCAAAGTTCCCATTAAACGTTCCATCATTGCGACTATAAAAGTAATGGATGTTTTACACAAAGAAAAAATTCCGCAGCCAATACATCTTGATCTGTGGATTGAGTCTAAAGATCCAATGGTTTTAAAATTAGCTGTCATGGCCATGGTTTTCTACAATTATAGAAATAAATCAGCAGAAATAATAAAATTACTCTATCACGAAAATAAAGCATTAAAAATAGATGTGATTACAGCTGTTCAGCATCTTTTTCTAGAAAAAGCTGAGGATGATTTATTGTTTCTGTTTCACAATGAACCACTAGTAATTCAGCTGGAAATGCTAAAGGCTCTCGGCGTTATTGGTTCTGAAAAAACAATAGCTTTTTTAAAAATCGAAATCCCAAAACAAGAAATAAAAGATATTAAATTGAAAATGGTTGATTCCTTAAATAATTTAGATCCTCTAGGTTTAGATTTATTAGGAAACAAGGATATTGACACACAAAAAATGATTAATCACACTAGAAAGTTAGCATTATGACATATGAGTTTGTATCTTTTCTGGTTCGTATTTATGATATTTTTGTCGCGTCTTTTTCTCTGGGTTATATTATATTTTATGTTTTTTTAGCAATATTATCGTACTTGGCCATTATTAAACATTTAAAAGAACAAAAATATCTGGAAGAAGAAGTTCTCCTTCGTTCAAATCATATCTGGGGTGTTTCTGTTGTTGCACCAGCCTTTAATGAAGGAGTAAACATTGTTTATAATGTAAAATCACTGCTTTCATTAACTTATCCAAAATTCGAAATTATTATTGTAAATGATGGAAGCACTGATGATACACTTGAAAAATTAATTACCGAATTTGATTTAGTCAAAATTGATTTTTATTATCAGGAAAAAATTGTAACCCAACCCGTAAAAGGGCATTACAGATCTAAAAACCCTGTATATTCAAAATTACTGGTTGTCGACAAAGTAAACGGAAAAAGTAAGGCCGATGCGTCAAATGCAGGAATAAACACCTCTCAATATCCGTTGTTTTTATGTACTGATGTCGATTGTATACTAAAAAGTGATACGATCTTAAAATTGGCAAAACCTTTCATGGAAAATGAAACTAGAGTTATTGCAACCGGTGCAGGAATTCGTATTTCGAATTCATGCGAAATAAAAGAAGGCTTTTTATTTAAAGTTCACTATCCAACAGAATGGTATCCCTGTTTTCAGGAACTAGAATATGTTCGTTCATTTATATTTGGTCGAATGGCGTGGAGTCAAATAAACGGACTTCTTCTTGTCTCTGGTGGATTAGGCATGTTTGACAAAGATATTGTTATAAAAGCAGGTGGCTATTGGCATAAATCTTTAGGGGAAGATATGGAGCTTGTAACCCGCATGCGAAAATATATGCATGATACAAATGAAAAATTTTTAATCAAATATATTCCTGAATCGCTTTGCTGGACGGAGGTTCCAAGTACAAAAGAAGTTTTTTTAAGGCAGCGAATTCGATGGGCACGAGGATTAGTACAAACACTCTATTTACATCGAAAAATGTTTCTAAATCCAAAGTACGGAAGAACGGCTTTTCTGGTTCTGCCTTTTTTTTTCAGCTTTGAATTCTTAGTTCCTATTATAGAATTATTAGGCATTATAACATTAATTGTTAGTATTATATTTGATATGATCGATTATCAGTACCTTTTACTAATAAGCTCGCTTGTTTATCTGTTTTACCTTTCCATCACAATAATATCCATACTCATTGATGAAATATTATATAAGAGTTATGCGAATTACAAAGAATTAATTACGCTTGTTGGAATGGCAATTATTGAACCTATCGTATACCATCCCGTAAACGTTTATGCTTCATTAAAAGGATATTGGTACTTCTTTGCTCAAAAAGAACAAAAATGGGGTGTGATGGTTCGAAAAGGTTATGAAAAACCAGTTAAAAAATAATTTGAAGATGAAAAGTAATAAACTCATATCGATAACTACATCACTTTTTTGCCTGCTTTTATTTTGTTATCAAAATATAAACGCACAAAAAAAAGTTGACACGGATAGCCTTTTGACTGTTATCATAAAAAATATGAAGACCAATAATCCGGATTATAAATTAAACATTCAGAGGGCATTGTTAGGAAAAAAACTCGCTCCGGATTATCTTGATTTTCATTTAGTGTTGGGGCGTAGTTATGATCTGATTAAAGTAAAAGACAGTGCAAGATATTACTATAACTATGTAATTGAAAAAAATCCGAGCTACGAAGATGCTTTTTTATATCTTATCAATTTAGATATTGAGGAAAAAAAATACGAGGAAGGTCTGATCACAACTGAAAAAGCAATTGAGTTATTTCCTGACAGTAAACCTTTTTATATTAGAAGAATTGGTATCTATTCTTTGCAAAATGACACTTACAATGAAGAGAAATATCTAAAATCCATAAAAGCCAAATTCCCTAATGATCCCGATCTCGGACAGCGTCTTTATCTTTTGTATTCAAAAACAAATTTTGAACGGGTTGGAGTCTATTATAATGAAACTACAATTAACCGGGCAGGAGTTGGTCCCTGGTATTTAGCTAGTGCCGATTATATGATGCAGCGTATCTGGGGCAGCATAAGTGCAAAATTAAATTATGCAAAAAGACGTTCTTCAAATTTAGTTATGTCAAGCGGATTTCAGGCAGAAGCTGAATCTTATCTTTTTGCTAAAAAAAATAATTATCACTATATTGATGTTGCATATAGTCAGGACAATGCCTTTCCTGAATTACGACTAGGTTATTCCTATTATCATAATTTTAATAAAGGCTGGGAAGCTGATTTAGGGGCGCGTTATATTTTAATGCAGGATAACACTAATCTAAAGGCGCTAAATATTGGTTTAGGAAAGTATTTTGGCTCCTTTTGGGTTAACTTAAGATCTTTCATTCAGGAAGATGGCACTTCAATAAATATAACTTCCAGATATTATTATAAAACAAAATTTGATTATCTTACACTTGGTGCTGGTTACGGGACATCCCTGGATGACCGGACAAGGGCCGCACAGTATGAAGTGAGAATGTCTTCAAGTTCTTATCGGGTAAGTGGAGGTTTTTCTAAAATGATTAAAGGTCACTACATTTTTGGACTCCTCATTACAGCAAACAGACAGGAGTATGTTACAAATGAATTCCAGACAGAACTCGATTTTGCATTTATATTGCAATACAAATTTTAAATATTATGAAAAAAAAGCACAACCGCTATGTTCCCCAAATCTTTTTTTTCCTATTAAGCTTTACTATGATGGCACAGTCTGAAATTAGTATATCGAATAAAAATAGTATAATCTCAAAATCTGAAGATAGTCAGAGTGCTGCTTTACTTTTAAAAAAATATCTTGATAAAGCTTTTGCTAAACCTTTTGATAATATTTCTGAAAACAAAAAAGAAGAAGATTTGTCTGAAATCATTTTAGAAATTTCAGATCAGGAAAAACTAAAAGCAAATGAATTTATAATTAAAAGTGATTCAAAATCGATTTATTTAATTGCCGCCAATCCTAAATATCTTCGTTACGCCGTTTATACTTTACTTGAGATTTGGGAGTTCAGAAAATTTACGGCCACAGAAACTTATATTCCGAAGGTTGAAAACTTCACATTTTTAAAAGATACAAAAAAAATCTATCAGCCCTCTTTCGATTACAGAGCACTTTTTTATCCTGACTGTTATGACGAAGCTTTTAGAGAATGGCACAAACTCGACTGGCAAGTAGATGACTTTGGTTTATGGGGGCATTCTTTTAGCGTTTTGGTTCCGCCAAAAGAATATTACAAAAGCAATCCAAAACTTTTTGCTTTATATCAAGGAAAAAGAAATGGAGAATCTTTATGTATGACAAATGACACTGTTGTCGATTTAGTCGGAAAAAAAATGATGCAAATTATTGCCGATACACCAAATGCTCAATTTTATTCGGTAAGCCAAAATGATGATGTTGTTTATTGTGAGTGTACAGAGTGTAAAAAATTGAATGAAAAATATGGCGGCCCTCAAGGTTCTTTTTATTATTTCTTAAATAAAATTGCCAAACAATTTCCAAAAACAAAAATCACCACCCTGGCTTATTTACATACTTTTAAACCACCGGTAAATTTAAAAATTGAACCCAATATTTACACCATTTTTTGTCCGATTGAGTTGAACCGTGGAAAAGCAATTAGTGCTGAAAGTGCGCCATCCTTTATAAAAACACTGGAAAACTGGAGCAAAACATCACCACATTTATTTTTATGGGATTACACCGTACAATTCTCCAACTATCAATCTCCTTTTCCAAATTTTGAACCTTTTCAGAGCAATTATAAATTCTTTAAAAAAAATAAAGTAAAAGGAATATTTGCTCAGGGCTATGCAGATGTACCAGGAGATTTTTCAGAATTACGTCAATATCTATTAGCCAAATTATTGTGGGATACCGACATTGATATAAAAGCAATAACAGCAGATTTTTTAAGAGGCTTTTATGGAAAAGCTGCACCTTTTGTGGGAAACTATCTGGCTCTTTTAACCGAAAATCAAAATATAAGCAATACCTATTTAGATATTTATTCTGGTCCGGTTCAGGCCCGAAACTCCTTTTTGACTCCGGAAGCAATGGATCAATATGATAAATTACTTGAAAAAGCATTAGCGGCAGTTGAAAACGACAAAACAATTAATCTCAGAATTGAAAAATTACGTCTTGCTTTAGAATATGTTTATTTCGAGCAATCTAAATTTTATGGCAAAAACCAACACGGTATGTTTGTCGTAAATAGTAAAGGCGAAAAAGAAGTTAAAAAAGGCTTAACGGAAAGGGTTTTAAAATTTACAAAATCCTGCAATGAATTTGGCATTTATGAATTAAGTGAAGGCGGCCTTTCGCCAGATAATTATTATAAAGAATGGCTGGAAATTTGTAAAAACACAACCACTCATTTAGGCGAAGATTTAAAAGTCAATTTTATAACACAGCCTTCAGGTGATTTTAAGGGTAAAGGAAGTGCTGGTTTAGTAGATGGAAATAAAGGCTATAAAGATTTTAATATTAACTGGATTGGCTGGTATGGCACTGAACCTTCATTTGAAATCGAAACGAAAAAATTAAACTTCAATACACTTAAATTAAATTTTCTGGAAGATCAGAGGCATTGGATTTTTGCACCCAAAAAAATTCTTGTTTATGGTTATGAAAATCAAAAATGGAAACTTTTAGAAGAAAAAACTTGTGATAAATTAACTGAAAATGATCAAATTACAACAAAATCATGGGAAATTATAAATCAAAAATTTAGTAGTTTTATAAAGATCAAAATACTTATTAAATCCCAAACAGAACTACCCGGCTGGAGAAAGCGAAAAAACAAAAAACCTATGCTAATGATGGATGAAATTGAGTTATATAAAAAATAAAAGCCAATATGGATAGTAACGAAAAAAAAATCCTGATTATCGATAATGATGAAATGACTATCGAAATTCTAAAATTTATTCTGAAAAAGGAAGGATATATTATAAGTATTGCAAATGATGGTGTTAGTGCACTGGAACGAATTCCTACCATTCTGCCTGACTTGGTTATTACTACTATAATTATTCCACTAAAATCGGGGATGCAAATTATTAGTGAGATCAAACAAAATTTTAAGGACATTCGTGTAATTGCACTTTCATCTCTTGGTGAAGAAGAAAATACAGTTGAAGAAGCTTTTAAATTGGGTGTGGATGATTTTATAGCAAAACCTTTTAATCCAAATGAGCTTTTATTGCGAATAAAACGATTATTATAGCAATTTAAAGTCTAAATTTGAGAAATCCGAATGCGCTAAACTTTGGTAATTTCTAAGAAACATCAATTTTTCAGCTATTTATAGCTATCTTTGCACAAAATTTAATGCAAATGAGCACTTTCGAAAAATTCAATCTTCCAAAATCAGTACAAAAAGCAATCGACGAATTAGGATTTGTTACGCCTACTCCTATTCAGGAAAAATCTTTTTCTGTAATTATGTCTGGAAGAGATATGATGGGAATTGCGCAAACCGGTACTGGTAAAACATTTGCCTATTTATTACCTCTATTAAAATTATACAAATTTACTCCAACCAATACGCCTAAAATTGTAATCTTGGTTCCAACACGTGAACTAGTTGTTCAGGTTGTAGATGAAATCGAGAAATTAACCAAATACATGTCGGTTAGTACGCTTGGTATTTTTGGTGGTGTAAACATAAATACACAGAAAAAAGCAGTTTACGAAGGAGTGGATATTTTGGTAGGAACACCAGGTAGAATGATGGATTTGGCTTTGGATGCCGTAGTTCGTTTTGATGAAACTCAAAAATTAGTTATTGATGAGTTTGATGAAATGCTTAATCTTGGTTTCCGTACACAATTAACGGCACTATTGGCGATGATGAAAACCAAACGTCAAAATATTCTTTTCTCTGCAACCATGACTGATGAAGTTGATGCTGTGTTAAATGACTTTTTTGATTTCCCTGAAGAAGTTACACTTGCCGCTTCAGGAACTCCACTTGAAAATATTACTCAGGTTACGTATAACGTACCTAATTTTAATACAAAAGTAAATCTGTTAAAACATTTATTAGAAAC
>Ga0247812_10002577_pt1 | contig 10219 bp, 10 predicted proteins | sample UWRJL149409B1_FD_178011 | JGI IMG/M metagenome (GOLD analysis project Ga0247812, IMG submission 178011) | Plant litter microbial communities from Arlington Agricultural Research Station in Wisconsin, United States - UWRJ-L149-409B-1 | ecosystem: Environmental > Terrestrial > Plant litter >...
TAAAAGGAAAAATTGTTTTAGAAAAATCAGGCAATAAAAATACAGGAAAATTTAGTATTGATGATAAGGTGCTTGTTGTTAGTTCTTTATTAGAAGTTAATGACGTCGCTCCTCTGGAAACCGGAAGTGTTTTGTATTTTGAAACCAACGATAAAATAGAAGCAAAGTTATTTACGACAATAGAAGGAAACGATGAAAAAAGACGAGATTCTGAGATTTTTAATACTGTTTTTACTTTGTACATGGACCATAACAAAACGATCGAAGAAAACTTTAATTTGATCGCTGAAAAAATCTCTTCAGAAAAAGATGTTGAATTGTTATTTGGCAATGAACCAAAAGGAAATATGATCGCTGGTCTGAGGCTTAATCAAGCAAAAAAACCGGAAATAGGAACTCTGATCCTGAAAAATAAAAACAATTTGTATGATTTACAATTATTTTTGAAAGGAAAAATTTTAGAAGAAAAAAAGAATGTTGACCTTAAAAATGTACAAACGGAGATTAAAATATTGAATGAAAGGTTACAAAAGAAAATGAATGAAGACTTTAAATAAGCTGTTTTCTGTAATTTTAAAAGATGATTTAAAAAAAACAAAAAATTATTTTTAATTATACACAATAAAAATAAAACTACTACGTTATAACTACTTGTAAATTAGAATTTAATGAGTTTAGCAAAAATTGAGTTAGTTAGTTTTGTTTTAGTATTGTAAAAAGGCGTTCCTGAAAAATTCAAGAACGCCTTTTTTTTTAGTTTTAAGTTTACAGTTACAGTTTACAGTTTGAACTGCGACTGAATACTGTCACTGAGACTAGTAACTCATCTCAACAATCGATTTTACCTTATCCAGAGTAATCAATTGTTTTTCGCCTAAACCTTTCCAGCCTCTTTTATCGAAACGATTTACGATAAAATCTGCCGTTTTGCCGTAATCCTCAATGTATTGAGACAGTTTAGTATCCATTCCCATAGTATGGAAAAATTCAACAGTTTTGTTGATCGCTTCTTTCGCTACTTTGTCATCAGCACCTGTTAAACCGAAAATTCTTCTTCCGTATTGCGCTAATTTTTCTTTTTTAGTATCAAACATCACCTCGTATAAGCTTGGGCCAATAATCGCCAAAGTTCTGGCATGATCAATTCCGTATAAAGCAGTTAATTCGTGACCAATCATATGCGTTGCCCAATCAGACGGAACACCTTTCTGGATCAATCCGTTTAACGCCATTGTACAGCTCCACATAAAGTTAGAAGCCAAAGCATAATCAGTAGGATTCTCCACCACTTTTGGACCAACTTCAATTAATGTTTGAAGAATTCCTTCGGCAATTCTATCTTGTAAATACCCTTCGTGCGGATACGTTAAATATTGCTCCATTACGTGAGTATAGGCATCTACAACACCATTTTGCAATTGTCTTTTTGGTAAAGAAGCAATCACGGTTGGATCGCAAATAGAAAATTGAGGAAACATCGCGCTTCCGCCAAAAGCCAGTTTTTCCTGAGTTTCGGTAATGGTAACCACAGCCCCTGAATTCATCTCACTTCCTGTTGCCGGTAAAGTCAAAACAGTTCCAAAAGGCATTGCATTTTCTTTAATCAACAAACGTTTTTGCAAAATATCAATCGGATTTCCGTCAAAATTTACGGCTGCCGAAATGAATTTCACTCCGTCAATAACAGATCCTCCACCAACAGCCAGGATAAAAGTAATTTTCTCCTTTTTGATTACTTCTACAGCTTTCATTAAAGTCTCAAAATGAGGATTTGGCTCAATTCCGCCAAATTCAACAATATCAAAACCTTTAAGATTTTTGATTACCTGTTCGTGAATTCCGTTCTGAAAAATACTTCCGCCACCATAAGCCAATAAGATTTTAGCATCTTTTGGAACCAAAGTCGAAAGTTTTTCTATTTGTCCTTTTCCGAAGATTAAATTCGTCGGATTATATAATTCAAAGTTTAACATATCTTTTAAGTTTCTGAGATGCTGAGTTTCTGAGGTTCTAAGTTTTTTTTCAAACTTAATATTCAAAATCTCTACATCAATTTTTATTTTCTTTTTAATTTTGATTGACTAATCGCTAAGTTGCTAAAATCTTAGAATCTTAGCAACTTAGAACCTTAGCATCTTATTTTAATTTCTCCAATAATTTACCTGCAACAAGCTTAGACGAAGCTGGGTTTTGACCTGTAATCAAAAGACCATCTTCTACAGCATATGGTTGCCAGTTTGCAATTTTCGAGAATTTAGCACCATTTTGAGTCAAAGCATCTTCTAATAAAAACGGAACAACTTTAGTTAATCCAACTGCTTCTTCCTCTTCATTGGTAAAACCGGTTACTTTTTTTCCTTTTACTAAAAATTCACCGTTTACTTTTACGTTTTTCAAAACTGCCGGAGCGTGACACACAAAAGCTACTGGTTTTTTGTGTGTATAAAAAGATTCGATTAAAGCAATTGAGTTTTTATCTTCTACTAAATCCCAAAGTGGTCCGTGACCTCCAGGATAAAAAACGGCATCATAATCTTTTTGATTAATGGTCGAAAGTTTAACGGTATGTTTTAATTTTTCCTGTAATGTTTTATCGGCATCAAAACGTTTTGTATCTTCAGTTGCTGATGCAGGATCGGCGCTTTTTGGGTCAATTGGCGGCTGACCTCCAAGCGGAGTTGCAATGGTGATTTCAACTCCCTGATCTAATAATTCATAATAAGGTGCAGCAAGTTCTTCTGACCAAAATCCTGTTTTTTCTCCTGTATTGCCCAGTTTATCGTTACTGGTTACAACAAATAATACTTTTTTCATGCTTTTTTTATTTGTTTTTTGAGCTATAGCGGTTGAGCTAAAAGCTGTTAAGGTTATAATCGTAAGTAATGCTATTTTTTTCATAAGTTTAAATTTTTATCAAATTTACAGCTTAAGTGATATTTGTAAAAATAAAATAAACTATGTTTGTTATAAATAAATTTATGTCATGGTAAATCTCGAATGGTACAGAACATTTAAAGCGGTTTATAAAAACGGAAATTTTTCTATCGCTGCAAAAGAGTTGTTTATGAGCCAGCCTGCAGTTAGCCAGCAAATCTCTATGCTGGAAGCTCATGTGGGTAATAAATTATTTAACCGAAAGTCAAAGGGCGTAGAACCAACGGAATACGCTAAGTTACTGAATAATTTAATCATTGATGCACTCGATCGTCTTGAAAATGTAGAGAATACATTTAGGGCAAAAGCCGAAGATGCAAACCGATTAATATCGGTGGGAATTTCTAAAGACCTTTTTAATTGTATTGGGAATTTGTTAATAGCTAAATTTGATTTAATCGATTTTACTTTTGCCGATAATGATGCACTTTTTGCGCTTGTAGATGCTAAAAAACTTGATTTTGCGATCACAACAAAAAGGTTTGATACTTTTGACACCATTTATGAAATCGTCGGAAAAATTAAATTGATCATGGTCGCGCCGATAAATTTAGATGCAACAGAATTTCGTCAGAAATTAAAAGCAGACAATTTTACGGACTTAGAGTTATGGCTCAATGATCAAAAATGGTACAGTCACGATGCGAGAATTCCACATATAAAATTATTCTGGCTACATGCCTTTAATAAAAAACGTCCATCAATGGTTCCTAATTATATTATTCCGTCAGAATCTGAAATGCTCAGAATGCTGGCAGATAATGAAGGAGTAGCCATAACCTGGAATTGTAATGCGAGAAAATATATCAAAGAAAATAAACTGCAATTATTGTGGAATAGTTTTCACGTACCGGAAGAATACGTTTATTTACTGAGTGCCAAAAACAATAATCTGAATTCATTTTTTGATATTATTTCTAAAGAATTGAAGTTGTTTTTTGGTAATAGATTATAATTTTTTTAGCCACAAAATCTTTTTTTTTTGGCCACGAAGTCCACGAATTAGCACTAATTTTTGTGGTTAAAAAGTTAGCCACAGATTAAAAGATTCTCACAGATTCGAAATCATTTTTAATCTTTTAATCTGTGGCAAAATAATAATTCGATAAATTAGTGCAATTCGTTGCAAACTCTTTTTTTTAAGTTATGGAAAATTTACAAAATATTAGAATCGCCGTTGATGCCATTGTTTTTGGATATAAAAACAACGGTTTATATGTTCTTTTAATCGAGCAAAAATTTGGTTCAGCCGATAAATATTGGGCTTTACCCGGCGGATTGGTAAAAAATGATGAATCTTTGAGTGATGCTGTAATTCGGGAATTGCACGAAGAGACCAATGTCCAGCTTACTTTTATGGAGCAGCTGTACACTTTTGGAGATGATATTCACAGAGATTCCAGAAATCGTGTTATTTCGGTTGCGTATTATGCTTTAGTTGATGCTTCGAATCTTGAAATCAAAGCGGATACCGATGCGGATAAAGTACAATGGTATAAAATTGACGAAATTCCTTCTTTGGCATTCGATCATAATTTAATTATTGAAAAAGCCATTTTAAGATTAAAAGCAAAACTGACTTACGAACCAATTGGTTTCGATTTGCTTCCGGCGGAATTTCTGTTTTCAGACCTGGAAAATCTTTATTGTACCATTTTAGAAAAAGAAATCGACCGACGAAATTTTAGAAAAAAAATCCTTAGTTATGGGTTTTTAGAAGAAACAGAAAAATTTTCACCCATAAAAAGTGGTCGTCCGGCAAAATTATTTCGATTTAATAAATTGAAATACAATGAGTTAATTGATAAAGGCTTTCACTTCGAAATAAAGTTTGCGTAATTTTTACACAAAATAAATTGTTTATTTAAAATTTAATTCTACATTTGCGTATAATTAACGCAAACTATAAAAACTATGATACTTAACCTAGACCCACAATTCGCTCCATTTCAAAATCAGGAAGAAATCAAATTTCAAAGTTTTACATTTTCTGGCGGAGAACCTCACATTAAAATCAATCCTGATTTTGATACAACTCAAAAAGTAACCATCACAAATAGATTAAATTCATTCAACGATTTGGGTTTATTGTGTATTACAGTTGATGCTTTACGCAGAATGGATGTGAAAATTATCGATTTGTTTATTCCGTATTTTCCGGCTGCAAGACAAGATCGTGTCATGATAAAAGGAGAACCACTTTCTGTAAAAGTATATGCGGATATCATCAACGGACTTCAGCTGAATAAAGTTTTTGTTTTTGATGCGCATTCTGAAGTTACACCGGCATTAGTAAACAATTGCGAAGTGATTCCGAATCATACTTTTATTCAACAAGTTCTAAAAGTTACAGGCGAAAACGTAAAATTGATTTCTCCGGATGGTGGCGCTCTTAAAAAAATCTACAAAGTGTCTGAATTTTTAGGCGGAGTTGATGTAGTAGAATGCAGCAAAAGCCGAGATGTAAAAACAGGAAGATTATCTGGATTTAAAGTTTACGAAGACGATTTAAACGGCATAGATTGTTTAATTGTAGATGATATTTGCGACGGCGGCGGAACTTTTGTTGGCTTAGCCGAAGAATTAAAAAAGAAAAATGCCGGAAAATTATACTTAGCCGTAAGCCACGGAATCTTTAATAAAGGTTTTGAAGTTTTAGATTGTTTCGACAAAATATTTACAACGAACTCTTTTAAAGATTTTGACAACGAAAAGGTTGAGGTTGTAAAATTAGAATTATGAATAAAAATTACAGAGTAGAAATAGCAAACAAAACCTTAGAAATCGTAAAAAATGGTTTTTATGAATACAAAGGGAAAAAGGTTGGTATAGAAAAAGAACTCAAAGAATCAATACAAAATACGTTTACAATTGCGCCAAACGATTGGGATGCAATATTGAAAACACCAATTTCAAATACGTTTGAAACAGAAATTGTTACCAAAAATTGCTCAACAATTGAAGCCATTGCCCAAGAGAAAAACGGTAAAATCTGTGTTCTGAATTTTGCTTCTGCAAAAAATCCGGGCGGTGGATTTTTAGGAGGTGCTTCGGCTCAGGAAGAAAGTCTGGCAAGATCTTCAAACCTGTACGAAACGCAAATCAAAGACAAAGCGATGTATGATTTTAATAGAAATCAGTCTTCGTTTTTATATTCAGATTACATGATTTATAGTCCGAATGTTTTGTTTTGGAACGATGATAATGGAAATTATTTTGAAAAACCATTTGTCGCAGACGTAATTACAGCACCTGCACCAAACAAAGGCGCGATGCTGCAGCATAACCGGAAAGAAGAAATTGCGGAAACAGAAATGGTTTTAAAAAACAGAATGGATAAAGTTTTGGCAATTGCATTAAAACAAAAAAGCGAAACATTAATTTTAGGAGCATGGGGTTGTGGGGTTTTTAGAAATGAACCCAAAGATGTAGCACAATTATTCAAAGAAATTATTGCAGAAAAATACGCAGGTGCTTTCAAAAAAATAGTTTTTGCAGTATTTGACAATTCCGAAAAAAAATCAAATTTCAAACAATTTGAAGAAATATTAAATTAAGTTGAAAGGTTTCAAGTTTCAGGTTTCACGTTCTATACGGTAACCTGAAACAAAAAACAAAAGCTATTAACCGTTTCAAGTTTAAGATTCAAAGTTTTAAGTTCAACGCGCAACCTGAAACCTGAAACAAAGAAAACCTGAAACAAAACCACAAAAGACATGAGTGATGATTTAAAACCAAGATTTATTGAGTCTTTAAAAAGAAACAATGATCAGATTAGAGAAGACAGAGCCAAAACCATTGGTGAAGATTCTGAATTAATTTACAGACATCGAGTTGAAGATATCGAACTTAAAATAAAAAGACTCGAAAGAGAACAGGAAGGCCTTATCGATATTAGTCCGCTTGACAAGAATAGTTTGACTTTTGCCGACTTTCAACCGGAGGCATTTGTACAAAAAGATATGGAATTATCATTAACAATCAGAAATTTAAATATTCAGTTTGAAGTGACGAAAAAAAGATTCGAATATTTATTTGGTAAAACATTTTAGTTATGGGAGGTACAAGATACGATTTAGGCGCTCGTTTGAGCAGAGCAAAAGAAGCAGGTTACGGATTTAAATCTGCAAGTGAGATTTTCGTGCAAAATCAATTAGGAATGGCACATGAATCTATGAATCCAAACGGCATTACTTTTCGTGAAGCCAGAGATTCAGAAGTTCATCCAAACACAGTTCCAATTATTTTAGGATTGGATGTTACAGGAAGTATGGGACATATTCCGCATGAATTGATCAAAGACGGATTACCAAAATTAATGGGAGGAATTATTCAGGGCGGAGTTCCGGATCCGGCACTTTTATTTTTAGGAATTGGAGATCACGAATGCGACAGATTTCCGCTTCAGGTTGGACAATTTGAATCTGGTGATGAAGAATTAGACATGTGGCTAACCAGAACTTATATTGAAGGTGGAGGCGGAGGAAACGCTGGAGAAAGTTATCTTCTGGCGTGGTATTTTGCCGCTTTTCATACCAAAACCGATGCTTTCGAAAAAAGAGGTCAAAAAGGATTGTTGTTTACGGTTGGTGACGAACCAAATTTACCAACGCTTCCGGCATCTGCCATAAAAGAAATTATGGGTCAGGGACAGCAAACGTATACGTCTCTTGAATTATTAAAAGAAGCACAAAAACGTTACGAAGTATATCATATCAGCGTATTACATTCTGATCAGGCGGTAAGAGCAAATGTGGCCTGGAAAGAATTACTGGGACAAAATTGCTTGTCTATCGAAGATCACAAAGAAATCCCGAATGTAATCAAGAAAATCATTTGCGAAAAACATAAAAATTCAGGGTCAGGTTTAGGAACAATACCAGTTTCTGATACAAAAGATACAGGTTTAGATAATATAGAAATGCTTTAAATTAAACACATAGAAATGTAGATTTAATTAAAAATTGAGAATTAAAAATTAAAAATTTTTGAAACCGCATTTCACATGGTGCTATGAGATTTATTATAAGTGAAACGCCTTTTTAGATTCTGCAACGCTATGTTTCTATGTGTTTAAAAAAATATTAAAATGAAAACAGCTCAAATAGTTATAGGTTTAGGATTTGGTGATGAAGGAAAAGGAATTACAACAGATTTTCTGGCGAAGCAAAATCCTGAATCTGTAGTTATTCGGTTTTCAGGAGGACAACAGGCGGCGCATACCGTAATGATTGGTGATAAAAAACACGTTCATTCAAGTTTTGCCAGCGGAGCACTTCGCGGTTTGCCTTCCTATTATAGCGAACATTGCACAATTCATCCGGTTTTTTTATTCAATGAAAAAGAAGAATTGGAAGAAAAAGAGGGAAATATTGAACTTCATATTCATCCGTTAGCCAAAATAACAACTCCGTTTGATGTTTGGCAAAACCGAAACAACGTAAGAAATCTGGATCACGGAACTTGTGGAAAAGGCGTTGGAGCGACAATGAAACGTAATGAAGGTCAGTACAAACTTTTCGCCATAGATTTGATCGCGCCAAGACAAATGCTCTTAGAGAAACTGCAAAAAATCGCTTATTACTACGGTTTTTTAAATGAAAGTGAAATCGATGCTGAAGTAGATCATTATTTGGAAATCATTGATAAAATAAAATGGAATATCAGCGATTACAGTTTTTTAGAAAACTATTCAAATTTGATTTTTGAAGGAAGCCAGGGAATTCTTCTCGACATGGATCATGGTGTTTTTCCGAATGTAACATATGCCAATACAACATCCAAAAATGCAATTGAAATTTGCCAGAAATTAAAAATAGATGATGTTGAGGTTTATTATGTTACAAGAAGTTATTCAACGAGGCATGGAAGCGGCTGGATGGCAAATGAAAGAGAATTAAAATTAAAAAATAACGAAGAAGAAACCTGTGTTTACAATGATTTTCAGAAAGAGTTAAGAACGGGAGATTTAGATTATGAGCTATTAAATTATAGTTTAAAGTTGGATGCCGCTTACAGTTTTAATGCAAAAAGAAACTTGGTGGTAACCTGCATGGATCAGATCGAAAAAGATTATCAGTTCGAAAACTTAACAACAGCGTTTAAGGAAATCTACGGATCATTTTCACCCGATTCAAAAGATTTCAAACAGTTAACTTCTTTGTTCCAATAAAGAAAAAATGAAATACAATATACAAAATATAGCCACAGAAAATAAGTTTTTATTCTTCTGGGGACATCAGCCCAATAAAGACGGAAGCATTTCTAAAACCTGCTTTAGTCAATGGTGGCTGAGTTCGTTTGAAGTTGATAAAGTGATTTACAAAACCGCCGAACACTGGATGATGGCCAAGAAAGCCGAATTGTTTAAAGACCATGCGATTTTGGAGAAAATCCTTCAGGCTAAATCTCCTGCCGAAGCCAAAAAGTTTGGCAGAGAAGTAAAGAATTATAATGAAACCTTGTGGTTAGCCGCGAGATTTGACATTGTAAAAGAAGGCAATTATCATAAATTCAGTCAAAACCCAGAGTTAAAAACTTTTTTACTCAATACAAAAGAGAGAGTTATCGTAGAAGCAAGTCCTGTAGATGCCATTTGGGGTATCGGGATGGCTGGTGATCACAAAGATATTTTGAATCCTGAAAAGTGGAGAGGCTTGAATTTGCTGGGTTTTGCTTTGATGGAAGTTAGGGATGAATTAGAATAAATTAATCATGAAAATAGAAATCCTTAAAGCCGATATAACAGAAATTCAAGTAGACGCAATTGTAAACGCCGCCAATACTTCCTTATTAGGCGGAGGCGGAGTTGACGGTGCTATCCATAGAAAAGGAGGAAAAGCTATTTTAGAAGATTGCGTTAAAATTCGAAATAAGCAAGGTGGCTGTAAAGTTGGAGATGCTGTGATTACAACGGCTGGAAATTTACCAGCAAAATATATTATTCATACCGTTGGTCCAGTTTGGAATGACGGTAAAGGTCTCGAAGAAGAATTATTGCTAAGCTGTTATTTAAGGGTTCTGGAATTGGCGGTAGAAAATGATATTAAAACCATTGCATTCCCTAATATAAGTACAGGTATTTATAAATTCCCCAAAGAGTTAGCAGCAGAAATTGCACTGCATTCAATTGATATTTTTGAAAATAAAGAGCAATTCGAAAAAATCATTTTTGTTTGTTATGATGATGAAAATTTCAAAATTTATAATGATATAATAAAAAACGTCTTTGAATATAAAGTGAAATCAGGATTATTTGGAGTTGCGATTGGAGATGCCTTGGGCG
>Ga0247812_10002578_pt1 | contig 10218 bp, 9 predicted proteins | sample UWRJL149409B1_FD_178011 | JGI IMG/M metagenome (GOLD analysis project Ga0247812, IMG submission 178011) | Plant litter microbial communities from Arlington Agricultural Research Station in Wisconsin, United States - UWRJ-L149-409B-1 | ecosystem: Environmental > Terrestrial > Plant litter >...
GCATCCGCTCGTCCCGGCGTCGTCTCGGCGGCCCGCCGGCCGAGTCGCCGGCCGCCCTGCTGCGGCGCTACGGCGGGGGCACCCTCTCCTGGATGACGCTCTGGCCGCGCACCGCCTACTTCTCGTCGTCGAGCGGCAGCAGCTACATCGGCTACGAGCTGCACGCCGGTGCGGCCGTCGCGCTCGGCGACCCCGTGGGTCCGGCGGCGGACCGGGCCGCGGTGCTGGCGGAGTTCGTCGACGCCTGTCAGCGCGACGGGGTGGTGCCCGTGCTGTTCTCGGTGGGCGATGCGACGGTAGCGGATGCTCCGCGCGGCTGGCAGAGACTCACCGTGGCCGAGGACACCATCGTCGACCTGCCGTCCCTGCAGCTCACCGGCAAGCGCTGGGGCACCGTGCGCACCGCCCTCAACCGTGCGGCGCGCGAGGGCATCGAGTTCCGGCTGACCCGTCTCACCGAGGAGCCGGACGCGGTGGTCGCGCAGGTGCGCGCGATCAGCGAGGAGTGGGTGGGCGACAAGGCCCTGCCCGAGATGGGCTTCACCCTCGGCGGGGTGGACGAGGCGCTGGACCCGGAGGTGCGAAGCGGCATCGCCGTCGACTCCGCGGGTCTCGTGCACGGGGTCACGTCCTGGCTGCCGGTCTTCGGCGGCGGGGGCGTGATCACCGGCTGGACCCTCGACCTGATGCGGCGTCGTGACGACGGCTTCGGACCGGTGATGGAGTTCCTCATCGCGTCGTCCGCCCTGGCGTTCAAGGAGGAGGGCGCACTGATCGCCTCGCTCTCCGGCGCCCCGCTGAGTCGCGAGGGCGGGGAGCCGGAGGGGGTCGACGCCGTGCTCGACGCTCTCAGCCGGGTGCTCGAACCGCTCTACGGCTTCCAGTCGCTGCACGCCTTCAAGCAGAAGTTCAATCCGCGCTACGAGACGATGAGCCTGGCGTTCCGCGACGAGGCCGATCTGCCGCGCATCGCGCTCGCGCTCACCCGCGCGTACCTGCCTAATTCCTCGCTGCTGCAGATTGCACGGCTGGGCGTGCACGGCGGGAGATAGTGCGCTGCAGCAGCAGCGTGACGATCACCGCGACGACCACGGCCGTGACGCAGAGCAGCTGGCTGGCGAGCAGCAGCGACTGGCTGCCGTTGCCGAGGTCGAGCACCAGGGCGGCAGCGACACTCGCCGTGCCGAGGACCAGCAGCACGCCGCAGCCGAGCAGCAGGGTGAACGAGACGCTGCGGCCGCCAATGCGGGCCGGCGCCGTGTCGGGCAGCACGAGCTGGGCGAGCGCGATGAGTCCGGTGACGAGCAGGATGCCCGCGATCACGTCGCTCGCCCGGTGCCAGCCGTAGGCGAGCAGCTGGAAGGTGACGACGCCGAGCACGATGCAGGAGACGAGCCCGAGGATCGGACGCGGCCGGGCCGGCAGCACGATCAGCAGGCCGAGCAGCACGGAGGCGAAGGCCACGGTGTGCCCGCTCGGCAGCGTGTTCGCCTCCGCGGTCTCGAGGAAGTCGGGACGGCTGAGCACGCCGTACTTGAGCAGCTGGGTGAGCACGTTCGCCGCGGCGATCACGGCGACGGCGCGCACGGTGGGCCGCACCCGGCCGCACACCAGTCCGACGACCACGATCCCGAGCAGCGCGACCGCGATGTTCGGCACGGTGACGAGCGAGAGCAGCCCGCCGGGCTTGTCGATGTACTCGGAGGCGCCGAGCGCGAGGTTCTCGAGGTCCTGGCCGCGTCGGGTGCGCACACCGACCACGTAGACGACGAGGAACGCGATCCCGCTGACGAGCAGAACGGCGATCGACAGCGCCCGCGATGTGACGATCATTCGACGAGCCCCGGAGTCCACCTGACAAGAGTACGCAGTCCGGCTGGCATTGCGCCGCAGCGCAACGGGGCTAGGGCTTCTTCGCCCGGCTCGGCTGCACGCGCGGCGGCTCCCCCGGCATCTTCGGGAAGTCGGGAGGGAAGGGCAGCTCGCCGAGCCCGGCGGCGAGGTCGCGCTCCCACCAGCCGGCGAGGACGTCGATGGTGCCGGGGTTCGCGTCGAGGTCGCGCCAGGGGTCACCCGTGGTGCGCAGGCGCTCGGGCACGGTGGCGATGGTGAACACCGTGGGGTCGGCGCCGGCCAGTTCGTCCCATTCCAGCGGCGTGGACACCGGCGCGTGCGCGAGCGCGCGGGGGCTGTAGGCGCCGGCCATGGTGCGGTCGCGGTTGGCCTGGTTGAAGTCGACGAAGATGCGCTCGCCCCGCTCCTCCTTCCACCAGGCCGTGGTCACCCGCTCGGGCATCCGCCGTTCCAGCTCGCGCGCGGCCGCGATCACCGCGTGCCGCACGTCGAGGAACTCGTGCGTCGGCTCGATCGGCGCGAAGACGTGCAGCCCGCGGTTGCCCGAGGTCTTCACGTAGGCGGTGAGGCCGGCCTCCGCCAGCACGGCGCGCAGTTCGACGGCCACCGGGATCGCGTCGTCGAAGTCGGTTCCGGGCTGCGGGTCGAGGTCGATGCGCAGCTGGTCGGGCAGGTCGGGCGTTCCCGCGCGGCTGGCCCAGGGGTGGAACACCACCGTGTTCATCTGCGCCGCCCAGACCGCCGTGGCGATCTCGTCGATGACGAGCTGCGGATGCGTGCGCCCACTCGGGTAGACCACAGCGACACCGCGCACGTAGTCCGGTGCCCCCTTCGGCGGGTTCTTCGAGAAGAACTGCTCGCCGTCTATTCCGGCGGAGAAGCGCTGCAGGGAGACCGGGCGGTCGCCGTTCGCGGCGATGAACGCCGGACCGACGTCGACCAGGTACTGCGCCAGATCGAGTTTGGTGATGCCCGCCTCGGGGAAGAGCACACGTCCCGGACTCGAGACGCGCACCTCCCGGTCGCCCACCGTCAGCTGTACCGCGTCGCTTGCCATGGGCGTCAGGCTAGCCGACGGCGTGTGCTCCGCCTAGGCCTTCCCCGCCCAGACGCCGCGTGCCGCATGTCACACCCGGGCGGCGCCAGGGTGTTGACGGGGGCTGCGCACCGGGTGCGAGGCGGAGCACACTTCTCCCAGGCCGCAATGACGCGGCCGGAAGGAGCAATCATGAGTGAGTTGAAAGACGCGGTCCACACGGACCGCGACCTGAAGGCGCGCCACCGGAGGATGTGGGCCTCGGGCGACTATCCGGAGCTGGCGAGCGACCTGATCTCGTCACTCGGACCGATCCTGGTGGAGGCCGTCGGGGTGGCTCCGGGCGACCGGGTGCTCGACGTCGCAGCGGGTGCGGGCAACGCCGCGATCCCCGCCGCGCAGGCGGGCGCCACGGTGATCGCGAGCGACCTGACGCCGGAGCTGTTCGAGGCGGGCCGCCGCCAGGCCGCGGAGGCCGGCGTCGAGCTCGAGTGGCGCGAGGCCGACGCCGAGGACCTGCCGTTCGGCGACGGCGAGTTCGACGTCGTGCTGTCGACCATCGGTGTGATGTTCGCGCCGCACCACCAGGTGGCGGCCGACGAGCTGCTGCGGGTCTGCCGGCCGGGCGGGCGGATCGGTGTGCTGAGCTGGACGCCGCAGGGCTTCGTCGGGCAGATGCTCGGAACGATGCGCCCCTACGCGGCAGCGCCGCCTCCCGGGGCGCAGCCGCCGCCGCTCTGGGGCGACGAGCAGCACGTGCGCGAGCTGTTCGGCGACCGGGTGCGCGATGTCGCGGTAAGCCTCGGCACGGTGCGGATCGACAAGTTCGCCCGCCCGGAGGAGTTCCGCGACTACTTCGCCTCGCATTACGGGCCGACCATCGCCGCCTACCGCAATGTGGCGGACGACCGGGACCGCGTGACCGCCCTCGACCGCGACCTCGTCGAACTGGCGGAGAAGCACGATCAGGGATCCGGCGAGCGGCTCGTGCTCGGCTGGGAGTACCTGCTGGTCACCGCCGTGAAGAAATAGGGCGACCGCGCGTGCGGCGGCGTCTTCCCGGGCGCCGCCGCACAGCCTCCCCATAGCGTTCTCCCACTCGCACCCCACTGCGCGCCTGCGCCGCCGATAGGCCGCGCCCGTACCAATGGGGCATGCAGAGAAACCACCGCACACGCAACCTGGTCGTCGCCCTCGGTCTGAGCGTCGTGCTCGCCCTCGGCGGCGGCACCTACTGGGCGCTCGACCGCTTGGTGATCGAGCACGTCGGCATCTCCGACGTGGACGAGTACGAGGCCGCGAACTCCTCGGTGACGGCCACGACGACCGACAGCGGCGACGCGGTGACCACCGGGACCGGCTACGAGTCCGACGACGCGAGCATCGCGATCTCCACCGTGGTCACCGGGAGCGGCGACGACACGGTCACCTACTACGTCGCCGACGTGACGATCAGCGACGCGACCGTGCTGAAGTCGGCGTTCGCCCAGAACAGCTTCGGGGAGAACATCACCGAGACCACCTCCGAGACCGCCGAGGACAACGGGGCGGTCTTCGCGATCAACGGCGACTACTACGGCTTCCGCGACACCGGCATCGTCATCCGCAACGGGGTCGTCTACCGCGACGAGGGCGCGCGCGAAGGGCTCGCCTTCTTCCTCGACGGCAGCGTGGAGGTCTACGACGAGACCACCACCGACGCGGCCATCTTGCTCGCCGACGGCGTCTGGAACACGCTCTCCTTCGGCCCGGCGATCGTCGAGGACGGCGAGGTCGTCGACGGCATCGACGAGGCGGAGGTCGACACGAACGTCGGCAACCACTCCATCCAGGGCGAGCAGCCGCGCACCGCGGTCGGTGTGATCGACGAGAACCACCTCGTCTTCGTGGTGGTCGACGGCCGGAGCCCGGGCTACAGCGCCGGCGTCACCCTGCCGGGCCTCGCCGAGATCATGACCGGGCTCGGCGCCACCACCGCGTACAACCTCGACGGCGGCGGGTCGTCGACGATGTACTTCGACGGCGCCCTCGTCAACGACCCCCTCGGTAAGGGCACCGAGCGCGGCACCTCCGACATCCTCTACATCGAGGGTTGAGGCACACCGTGATCGTGCTGATCCCCGCCTACCAGCCCGGTGCGAGCCTGGCCGACGTCGCCCGCCGCCTGCGCCTCGACGCACCCCGGCTGCGCGTCGTGGTTGTCGACGACGGCAGCGGCCCCGGCTACGACGCCGCCTTCCGCGCCGCCGTCGCCGAGGACGCGGAGGTGCTGCGCTACGGCGGCAACCGCGGCAAGGGGCACGCCCTCAAGACGGGCCTGCGCCACGTGCTCGCGCGCTACCCGGGCGAGCACGTCGTCACCGCGGACAGCGACGGCCAGCACTCCACGGCCGACATCATGCGGGTGGCCGACCGGCTCGAGCACGGCGACGGCGCCCTCGTGCTCGGCGGCCGCCGCTTCCTCGGCGAGGTGCCGCTGCGCAGCCGCTTCGGCAATGCGGTCTCGCGCCGCGTCTTCCAGCTGGCGAGCGGATGCGCCGTGCACGACACGCAGACCGGCCTGCGCGGTCTGCCGGCCGGCCTTCTCCCGCGGCTGCTGCTCGTGGAGGGCGAGCGTTTCGAGTACGAGTCCGCCGTGCTGCTGGACTGCGCGTCGAGCGGGGTGCGCATCGACGAGATCCCGATCGAGACGATCTACCTCGATCAGAACGCCTCCTCGCACTTCCGTCCGGTCGCGGACTCGCTGCGGGTGATGCGCCCGATGCTCGCCTTCGCACTCGTCTCGTTCCTGTCGTTCCTGCTCGACCTGGTGGCGCTGGAGGTGCTGTACGCGCTCACCGGCTCGCTGCTCGCCTCCGTGCTGGGTGCGCGGGTGGTGAGCGGTATCGCGAACTTCGTGGCGAACCGGCGGGTGGTCTTCCGCGCCGGCGGCGCCCGCACGATGGCCCGCGACGCCGGGCGCTACCTCGCCCTGGCGCTGGGGCTGGTGGCCGCGAGCTACGGACTGCTGGCCGCGCTCACCCCGCTCGGTGTTCCGCTGCTCGCCGCGAAGGTGCTCAGCGAGACGGCGCTCTACGCGGTGAGTTTCCAGGTGCAGCGACGTGTCGTATTCCGGCGGCGGGCATCCGCTTCGCCGCGTCGCACCACGCACCGGGCGTCCCTGCCCCTGCTCCTGGGCCGGGGCAACCTGACTGTTGGCTCCGCAATCCCGGGAGTGTCGCGGAAGCGCTCCTAGGGTGGAAGGATGGCAAAGCTGAAGAGAATTTCGATCCAGTCCACCATCGTCGCAGGCGCCGTCGCGCTCGCGCTGACCGGGTGCTCGTCCTCCGCGCCGACCGCGTCGTCCCCCACACCCGTTGCCCCCGCACCCGCCGCCGAGCCCGAGCGTGTGGACCCGGCGGTGCAGCTGGTCACGGAGTACCTCGAGGCGATCGCCGCGGACGACGCCGCCGCCGCCTGGGCGCTGCTGAGCCCGGAGACGCAGGAGATCTACGTGTCGGAGGACACCTACGCGGCCGCCCGTGCGGACGACGGCTCGGTCACCGCGGCCGACGCCGCGCAGTTCGTCGACGGCGACCTGGTCTCGCACGCGATCCCCGATCAGACGGCGGTGGTCGTCGAGGCGGGGCGGCCCGGGCTCGCCGACGCCTGGGTGGTGCGCGACACGGACGCCGGACCGCGCATCGACTCCGCGCCCCTGCCATCCACGGGCCAGACGCCCTTCAGCTGGGTGAACCCGGACATCGACAATGGCACGGCCTTCGACCCGGCCTCGCCCGCCGGCATCTCCTTCCCCTACGTCTACTCCGGCGACACGCTGATGGCCGAGCCGCCGCGCACGATCACCGGCTGGCTCGACGGGAAACCGACAACGGTCACGCTCGACGTGGCCGCGGGCTCCGGGGCGGAGTTCGTCGTCGGCACACCGGCGGTCGCCGGCCAGGTGCTGTCGATAGCGTGGCTGCTCCACGACGACTCCCCGCTGTGGCGCACGACGACCCTCACGCTCTGACGGCCGAGCACGCGTCGCTGACCTAGGCTGATCCGATGGACCCCGCTCCGACGCGCACGCCGATGATGGCCGCGACCGCACCGCCCGAGCTGCACGTGATGACCTACAACATCCGCCGGCGCATGTCGCACCTCGGGAAGCGCAGCCCCGACCTCTGGTCGCGCCGCAGGCACCTGATGAGCGCGCTCCTGCTGTCGGAGCGGCCGGCGCTGCTCGGCACCCAGGAGGCGATGCCCGACCAGGCGCACTTCCTGCTGGAGGCCCTCGGCGCGGACTACCGCCGGGTGGGACGCGGTCGGGGACCCCGGGGCGGCGGCGAGGGCTGTCCCGTCTTCTTCGACGCCACCCGGCTGCACCTCGAGGAGTGGTCGCAGTCCGCGCTGTCGTCCACGCCCGCCGTGCGCGGATCGCGGTCGTGGGGCAACCTGGTGCCGCGCGTCGTGGTGTCTGCCGTCTTCACGGACCTGGCCACGGGCATCCGCTTCACCGCACTGAACACGCACTTCGACCACCTCTCGGCCCGGTCCAGGCGGGCCTCGGCGCAGATGGTGGGCGCCCTGGCCGCGGCGAGCGCGATGCCCGTGGTCGTGATGGGCGACGCGAACACCGGTGTGGACTCGCCCCCGTTCCGGGCGCTGACCGCGCACGGCCGGCTGGTCGACGCCTGGACGGCCGCCGGGGAGCGGCTCACCCCGGAGTGGAAGACCTACTCCGGCTACCGCACGCCGCGGCTCGGGCGGCGCATCGACTGGATGGCAGTGAGCCCCGGCGTCGAGGTGGTCTCGATCGGCATCAACGCGGTGCGGTTCGACGGCGCCGCTGCCTCCGATCACGAGCCCGTGCAAGCCCTGCTGCGAATGCCCGCCACCGACGCGATCCCGGGTATTCTGCCGGCATGATCGAGTCGTTCCTCCGCCCGCCGGGCGGCGCCCTGCTGCTGGCGGACGCGGTGCGGCTGGCGGGACTGATGAGCGTCGTCGCCGTGCTGCTCTGGTGGTCCCCGGTGGACGTCGCGGTGTTCGCCCTCTCGATGATCGGGCTGGTGCTCCCCCGATTCCTCGGTGTGCGTCCCGCCCTCGATGCGTCCTTCGGCGCGTCCCTGCTCGTGGCGGCGTGGTTCAGCGTGCTCGGCCTCTACGTGTCGGCGCCGCTGGTCGACCTGCCCGTCCACTTCGTGCTCAACGGGCTCGTCGCCGTGATCGCCCTCGTGCTGCTCGCCCGGGTGGGGGTGCTGCCCGAGTCCCTCGACGTCGCGCGCCCGCGGCTCGGTATCGCCGTGATGACGACGGCGCTCGGCGTGGTCGGCGGGGTGCTCTGGGAGTTCGGGGAGTGGGCGGGGCACACCTTCGTCGACGAGTCGATCTTCGTGGGCTACACCGACACCCTCGGCGATCTGGCGATCGGCGGGCTCGGCTCGCTGCTCGCGGGGGCCGCGGCGGGATTCCTCACCGCCCGCCAGTGGCGTCCCGTGGCGCAGTCGTCGGCCCGGGATCGGTCCACCGCGCGCTGACCGGGCGTGCTTGAATGAGGCATGCTCGAGCCCACCCCCGCGCCCCTGCCCGATCTCGTCGTGCGGGTCCTCCCCGACAAGGTGCGGAGCCTCCGCCGCATCGAACGCGGTATGCGCTGGGGACTGGCGCTCTGGTACACCTTCATCGGCCTCGTGTTCATCGGGCTCGGCGTCTGGCAGTACTCGAGCGCGGTCGCCTCCGCCGTCCGCTCCGACCGCTCGGCCGACTGGGCCCTGCCCGGGCTCGCGCTGCTCGTGCTGTTCGGCACCGCACTCCTCGTTATGTCGGGCTTCAGCATGGGGGCCATCACGCTGCGCCGCTCCTACTGGACGGGCGCGGACACTCCCCCGGTCGCCCTCACCCTCAGCAGCGACGGCGTCGAGCTCGCGCTCCCGGAGGGCGTCGACCTCGGCCTCCCCGCCGGCACGACCACGATCGCCGTGCCGTGGGCGTCGGTGGCCTCGGTGCGCCGCAGGAATCGGCTGCTCGTCATCGACGTCGCCCCCGGCGTGCTGCCCAAGCGGATGCGCAACACCGCCCGCTACGGACTACCGGTCCTCGACCAGGACGTCGAGACGATCCTCACCGCTGCGCGTCTGCTGCGCGAGCGGGCGCTGCCGGGCGTCGCCGTCGGCTGAGCGCGCCCGAGGCGAGCAGCAGCGCGCCGAGCGCCAGCGCCGCGAGCGCGGAGACGGCCGGCACAGCGGTATCGGTGCCGGTGCTCGCGAGCACTCGGGCCGCGGTTGTCACGGCGGCCGGCGCCTGCACCGCGACGCCGGCGTCAGCGGCAGCGGCAGTGGGCACGGCGGCGTCCGCCGGAACAGCGGCGCCACCCGGACGCACCGCGGGCCGCGCGGCGGGCGGCGACACGGGCGGCGCGATGATGCCGGCGCGCGCGACGGCTATCGCGGCGCATCCGCTCGAGTCCGTGTCGTACCAGGAGTCCGTTCCGTCGGTGCAGGGGGTGTCGCTGTCGACGATCCCGGAGGAGTAGAGGTCGAGTGCGAAGGTGAGGACGCTGCCGAGCGGAGCCTCGCCCAGGGTGGAGACGACCCCGAAGCTCAGGGTCTCGCCCGCCGCGACCGTGATCGGGTCGTAGAACGACGCCCCCTCCCCGGGGTCGGTGTACTCCGACGGGGTGAGCACCTCCGACGCCTCGAACTCCAGCGCCGGGGGAAGGCTGCCGACGAGGAACGCCGTGGCGTCGACCACCCCGGTGTTGCGCACCTCGACCGAGAAGCGCACGGTGTCGCCGGGACGAGCGGATGCGGCGTCCGCCTCGAGGGCGAGCGAGAGACGCGGGCCGTCCACGATCTCCACGGGGAGACACGCGCTCGTCGGGTCGTCCGCGCACACGTCGCCGCCGATCGTCGTGGGGAGGGCGCTGTCGGGCGAGAATGCCGTGACACGCCCTATGAGCACATCGCCGACCGCGAAGACGTCGGGAACGGATGCCGTGACCGACGCGACGCCGCCGATCGCCGACTCCCCCGGCTCGAGCACGGGGAACAGGAAGGTCAGTACCTGGCCCTCCTCGACGTGGTCGACGTTGTCGCCATCGGTGTAGCTGCCCTCCGCGTGGCGCAGAACCACCCCGGCGGGGAGGGTGTGGGTGAGCGTCACGTCGTGGAGGGTGGTGTCGCCGGTGTTGCGCACCCCCGACTGGAAGAAGAACTCGCCGCCCGCGTGGGTCTCGGTGAGGTAGGTGGAGGCGTGCATCTCGAGCTGTCCCCCCTCCGCCGCGGACGCGCCCGTCGCCGGGAGCACAACGCCCGCGAGCACTCCCACCATCACCGCACCGGCCA
>Ga0247812_10002579_pt1 | contig 10217 bp, 7 predicted proteins | sample UWRJL149409B1_FD_178011 | JGI IMG/M metagenome (GOLD analysis project Ga0247812, IMG submission 178011) | Plant litter microbial communities from Arlington Agricultural Research Station in Wisconsin, United States - UWRJ-L149-409B-1 | ecosystem: Environmental > Terrestrial > Plant litter >...
ATCAAAATCATCATGCCCACAACGAGACTGGCTATCTCCCAGAAAACTTTCTTCCAGACTTTATGGATCTTGTGGTGTGGGGCCACGAACACGAGTGTCTTATTGAGCCACGGTTTAATGATGAGATGCAGTTTCAAGTCATGCAACCTGGTTCCTCTATAGCCACCTCTTTGGTGGCTGGAGAGGCTGTGGCAAAGCATGTAGCAATTGCGTATGTCACTGGGAAAACTCTTCGAACTGAAAATGTCCGAATTAAGAGTGTTAGACCATTCATCACAAGAGACCTAGTTCTTGCCGAGGACAAGAGATTTTTAAAGATTGCTCATAAGTCTGACAACCGGCTTGCGATTACTGCCATTCTTGTAGAGGTTGTAAACGAGCTCATTGAAGAGGCAGTAAGGGAGTGGCAGGAGATACAAGATCCTGATGACATGCTAGAAGAGACACCACTACCACTCATCAGGCTACGTGTTGACTGTGCAGCACCCGAGGAAGGTGGCAAGTTTGACTGTGAGAATCCCCAGCGCTTTTCCAATAGATTTCAAGGTAGAGTCGCAAATGTTAAAGATGTGGTTTACTTCTTTCAGAAAAAGAGAGCAAATAGTGAGTATCTTGGTTGACGTGAGTATAGTATGATGCTAATAGTCTATAGGAACTAAAAAGGTTGACCAAGACATGCCAAAGGAGGAGGTTCTCGCAGCATTGGCCGCTGCAGATAACGTCAAAGTAGAGAAATTGGTCCGAACATTTTTGACCGCTCAATCTCTGAAGATTCTCCCCCCGTCAGCTTTTGGAGATGCTGTTAACCAGTACGTTCTTAAAGATGACAAGCATGTCTTAGAACAATTTGTTGGGGACAGCCTTGAAGCCCGTGTCCGAGATATGATGCTCATGGGCGAAGAGGATGAGGATGAAGATCTCAATCCTCTGATGGAACAGTTGCGCGAGAGACACGAAGACTCTTTTATCAAGGGAACTGCCAAGTTAAAAAAGACACAAAAGACGGGACTCAAACACAAACCCGACATGTGGGATTCTGACATCGATGGCCATTGGGAGGATGCCCCTGAGGCATATTCAGCAGATGAAGCTCCAGCAGGACGTCGTAAAAAGGGAGATAGTGAAGAAGATGAAGAAATGTCCGATGCACGCCCAGCCAAAACGGCTCCTGGCAGAAAGGCGCCCGCAAAGAAACCCCCAGCAAAAGCAAAAGCCCCAGCAAAGCCTAAGGCTAAGGCACCAGCAAAGAAGGCCCCGGCGAAAGGGCGGAAGAAGGCGGTGGAGCCTAGTGATCATGAGGAAGAGGATGATGTTATTATGCTTGATTCAGACCCGCCATTACAGACAAAGTCTCTACCCAAGAGAGCCGTGGCTCCAAGAGGCCGCCAAAGCCAACTAAACTTTTCTCAAGCTCCCAAATCTCAAACCCAAACGATCAAGGAGTTGAGTGATGATGAAATCTCAGACGAGGACGACGCATTCGAGCCCATGAAACCTTCTTCAAGACGACGGTGAATAGAGGCGGGGTCACTGGCGCTGTGAATACCGATACTTGGACAGCATATTGCTAGCAGTTATAGTAACTGTTGCTTAGACGTATTTGAACATGGATGAATCTTAGCAAAGCATAATTAGGCACTCTGGCTACCTGGGAGTTTGGTAAAAGAAACATAAAAATGGGAGTCTGAGACGGCCTTGGACGTAATTAAGCATTTGGAGCTGGGTAGTTTTCTCCTCATATCAATGGCAATCATGAATTACGAACACAGCCCATCAGCTTTACTAGAAGTTTTTGAGGCTATACATTTTGAATAGGCAATTTCCTCAACTAGCTTAGCAAGTAGCTGCATATCCTGCTATTGAGGCAATACTTACTAGCGTCCTTTTCTACAAACTTCAACAAAACAGCACCATTTTCTCTACAGAAACTGACGCATATACTCAATATTTCACCTTAATGCCACGCCCGGGAACCGTATTTTCTGCTTAGTGACACCAAGCACGGTATTGGCTCTCTAAGTAGAACCATTTTGGGGAGTACAAAAACGATAGCCGTTTGCCAGAGAGTTCTTCCCCGATCATTCGAAGGAAGCGTACATACATGTAAGTAATCAACCACATATATCTAGAAAATACTCACAACATCCCATGTTGATTTATTTTGTCACACATGCAAGCCATCACAATCCTTTGCACTTGCTAAAGCACTTTGATATGTAATAATTATAGCCAACAGGGCAGGTAGTGTAAGTCTACAGCATTCTGTCGCACGTTAACTGACATCGAGGATTCTTTCTCCCCGTAGATCAATACCTATCTAAAGGATCGCTGTTGGCCATCACAATACTGCAAGCAACATCACGAGTCTCTTTGTAGCAGAAATACCTATTCGGAACAGCCTTCACCATTTCGGATTGTGCTCTTTGAAGTTTCTAACCGGAAGCCCCTGAGTGTCAGTGTGTAGCAAGTGATTGGGTGATGTTGCATGAAGCACGGGACCTTTTCCGAGCGTGTGGAAAGCACTTGGGATAGGTGAGACGCTGATTGGAAATGCTTTTCTATATTGTAACGGAAAATCGATAGCCGGGGTTAAATTACTCTCTCGTTACTGCGCAATGTTGAAAGATCTTCATGTGGTCGGCATGGAGGTTTCTAGTCTTCAGGTATTGTGAAGAAAGGGAACCAGTATGCTGGCGGTTGTAGACCTAGCTGATGTTATATGTATATATTTCAAAGCTGGCTAGCATGCACTGATATGCGTATAAACCAACGCCGGAGATATTATCACGCAAACTTTTCTCAACCGTTAGACTTAGCTCGTGGCCACTTCAGAATTTGTCTACTTTTAATGATTTAGATGGTTTGTATTTTCGCTACCCAAAGGCCTTAATTATTAGAGGTCTTTTACGTTGGCCTCGAGACAGACTATTGTGTTATGAATGGTTATCCTGAAACCCCCCCGCTAAAGTCATGATGCCATTGAATCGAGCCTGCTCTTCGCTGCCATGCTCGCGCGCACGCTGTTCCGCTTCCTTCCTAGCCGCCTGTGTCGGAGCTCTTGTTTTTAGCTCGCCAGTAACGCTTTGAAGATAGTATGGGACCTCTGTTTCACTCTTGAGAAAGAACAGTTTCAAGTTCCTAGCTTTGTCTTTGAGTTGTACCTGATTGCGGTCTTTGAGAATCTCACTGATTGATCCCCCAGGGCCATAAAGTTCTAATATACGGCTCCAGTGTGGACCTTTTACGGCATCCAGACCTGCCATCAAAGCATTCTCCTCTTCCATACTCCAAGGACGTCTTTGACTAGGAACCCCCGGACGTTTGGGATTTGCTGGTTGACTTTTAGATACTGCAGCTTGACGGGCCTTTTCATACAGAATCTGTGTAGATGCAGTTTGTGTGCCAGGGCCGCTAACGGGCCTATCTTCATTTATTTCATGTTGTATAGAGTCTACTGTTTGTTGATATGGTAGCGAAGGCTCTAATTACATATTAGAGACATCGAACAAGCGAAACACGGTGAGACTCACCTCTATGCTGTCGCTGATTTGGGAACTGAGTTGGTCCATAACCAAGACTTCGAAGCGCGTCTTGAGTTGCCTTCTCAACGGCTGCAGCTATAAATGGATCGTCACGTTCAATAGAATTATGGAGAGCATTTGGATTGAATCCCGATTGATAGATTTGCCCATTCTGACCTGCATAAGATGAAGAATTGAGGGCGTGTCGTTTCATGAATGGCCCGATAAGCGGTTCATAGGCGGTCCTCAGATGTACACTTAGATTTTGTAAGAAGTTTTCCCAGGTATATTTCTCCGATAGACCCTCTATTATGGTGTCAGTAAGTGCTTGGTAACTGTTAGTTCTACTTACGTAAAGAGTATAGATCTGTTGGAAACTCTTGGAGAAACTCCCGGCGTGCATCTGCTTCTGCAATAAATTCCACCTCGCTGTTTGATAGAGGCATACCAGGATGGCGGTCGAGAAGAATCGTCTTTAGCTTTAAGGGAAAGAGATCTTCTAGTATGTCTTCTCTGGTGCGTTCCTGCTCCTCTTGCTGAACGGCTGAAAGGTACATTTGTGTTTTGAGATTTATATACAACTGCCCAGGCTCACGCTCTAAAGGCTGGTCATCAGAGGTGAAGGCCTCTATGAAGTGATCATTTAGCTCGTAGAATCCTACATCTTGCCCCCCAAAGACACTTGAGACAAACGTGGCCAAATTCGTGGTACGAATTGTGGCTTTATGATTCGGTTCCTTGATGTTAAGCTCCTTCGCTGATAGAAATGGCGCTTGTTGAGAGTATATTCTCTTCGTCTGATCGAAAAGAGACTTTAAGGTGGAGTATGCTTGTCCTAGCTCTGAGTTTGGTTCTGTAATGATTTTAATGGTCTCTGAATATGGCCCCTGACCCAAGGTAGAGAGAATTTGGGTTGACTTAGAAGCAATTAGAATTTTTGCGATACCATCAGGAACTGTCGGTAGTTATACGTACTAAACTTTCCAAGATTGGCAGACTGAGAACCCGCATATAAAGGTGAGGATCTGCCATGAAGCTTCCCTGATCGTTATCTATTCTGCCAGGAGCCGTCCTCCCAAACTGTTGTATTAAGGCAGCAGATGCATTTGCGCGAATGATACCGATCTCATCATCATCAATTAGCAATGGACGACTGTATGGGTCGACTCTTTGGCGCTTCTCTATAGAGTGATAAATATCTTCCGACCGTGGTCGCTTCAAGGTTTCCGGCTGAGCGGAGTATGCGCTGATCGCTGGGGCTGATGAAGTTGATTCGAATTTCATTGGAAATGCTGGTAAATCACATAGCGTCAGCGACGTGCGAGCGTAGTGTATTGAGACGTCTTTCACTTACCATCATACTGGACAGCCATTTTGATGATTTGTTACACCTCCCAAGGCGGTCAATTAGTGGAGTTGTACTCTTCTGGGACCCACGTTCGGATATCTCTGAAATGTTAAGGTGATAGCAATGTACTGAGTATCATCTCCAATCGACGAGGGGTAGTTCTGCTCTCAGTCACGGTATCTTTGATCAGGCCAAAGCCCTAGATTTTAGCCCTACGGAGAAACCTTTTCCCGCTCTTATCTGGGGTTTGGATAAGCTAACCATGCCCCCAACCACCAATTTGCCTCCGCTATGATCAGCTTGGAGTCATTGACATCACTCATCCCAGACTACACTTATTCATTATCCAACATCGATGTATAATTTCTGATCTTTCATATCACCTGTTAATCCGAACTATTCTAAGGACTGCGAGATTAAACTAGAAAGCTGCGATTCTCATTTCATAGAACAACCTTACAATTCGCCCAAATCACCACTAGGTTATTATAATTCATTAATACACTTCTTTCATAGTTTCGGCCATTATTACATTATCACATATGACCGCTCATAAGTCTCTTCCTCCGAAGAAATGCCGGCGCTTTAAGGATTTACTGGGCCGTGTCATTTGATGGGAATTTCATTCTAAATCCCATATCCTGGAATATAAAGTTCTATTCTTCTTTTTTTTGCCGAGGTGGCATTGTACTGTACACGCAAAATTGACTCTTTTCAACAAGAATAATATCGTGTAAATCGATTCTTATATAGAGTGAGTGCACATTTACGCCCATCCCTACTTCGTTGTTACGGCTTTTCTCAGTGAGATACGTGTGGATTCGTACCTGATTTTCCTAGTTTCACTCGTGAAGTTTGAACTATTGTATTCGAGTTTTCTGGGTTGTCCTATTTACTGTTAGGATAGCTCACTCATCTTAGACGCCTACTATCATAAAATTGTCTAGATATGCAAATGCAATGGGTGAGATTAGCTTGGAGGTGTTAAAGATTACTCGTAGTCAGTCAGTCAAGCTATACCGACGCATGCAGATTGAGGTGCTGGAAGACAACCTGCCATACTGCAGACTTAGCAATAGACTTCTAATTGATATGGAGGGCTTTGATATCCCAGCCATAGTTTTAATACATACATATATGTATACATATATTAATTATCTTCCCATATCCTCGCTTAGAAAGGGAGGGCAACCATAAGCGAAAAGAAACGGCCGGGAAGTCAAGAGGAGCAACCTCGTCAAATCCTCCCGAACCCTCCCACCTTCCTCCGCCAAATGCCCTCGAATACAGAAACTCGTAACGCGAGAAAATGTGCGACGTGCAACAAATTTGGCTTTGTTTCAACACACACCCGGGTGATCTGAACTGTCCTGAGATTTGACTGCATAGGTAGACAAGGTAAACTAATAATAAGTTGCTAGCCATTCTTAAGCACCACACCACTACCCAACCCCAACGAACCCACAAGACCTATCATCCAACGACATCATGCAGTTCATAAATATGAATACTGGGCTGGCGAACAAAAACACACCGGAGGCCTATTAATGTGTTTCTGTCCATCGTCAGTCACCCTTCACTCATCATTCATGTTGTTCAGGGCATCGCTGCAAGTGAACCTTGTAGTCGTTCGTTTACTCGCGAATATATAACCCTATCGAGCCTATCTATGTAGGTAAGATCAGCCACCACCGAGTAAATGGCGATTTGAAGTGAGGCTTCATAATCTTATTAAATATATATAAAAAAGAGCTTATAATGTTATAAAATAATAATAATCTCCAGAGAATAAAATGTGCCTCCATCCAAGACCCGAGCAAGTCTCCCCTCCCCTCCCCGTCAGGCTTCGCTTGCGGCAGCTCCTAATAATGCCAAATCCCCCGCCCTCGGCTAATGAAATCCCCCACAAGCCAAACAATGAAAAGAGCAAACAAAAAGCCAAAAGCCAAAAAAATAAATCTTTCTTCTGAAAGGGAGGGGATTCGAACCCCTGCGGACAAAGTCCATGAGAATGCTGAACTGATTTTTGGAAATCAGCAAGTAACGAATGTATTCGTAACTTGAGTCACACGCCTTAACCACTCGGCCACCCTTCCTGATTGATGGAAGGATTTGTTGGGTCTTATATGTATATGATGACGAATGGTGGATGGTGGATGGTGGAGGAGAAGCGGAAGTTTTTATCGGGTCCTTAGGCTTAGTATGGAGTACTGTACAGTAGGTTGATTATTTAGTCCATGCTTGGATGCTTTGGGATTAGCTCATATCTATCTATGGTAGATTCAACGCGCTCAGTTGTGGATCATGCGATGACAAGAAGCCTTTGGCGCCTGTATGTACTGTAGTTCTATAGCGGTCTCAATATTGCCCTCGCTAAGTTCTTTGCAGTTATTCTTTTGTTACAGAGGAGAGGCCCGGTTGAGATGAATATTTGCCTCGTATATTCTAGAGTCTCAAAGAAGTGCCACTGACAAAAGAGGTGAAGGCAATGTTTGCCATATGAGGCAACTCCACTCTTCAAAGAGGTTGTTCATCGCGAATTGATCCTTGCCACCAAAGCTCATGCCTTAAACCCACCTAGGAGAATAAAGAAGTCTTTGCGATGGGGATCATTCCACATGTGATAATGTAAACATCTGCGGCTAGGGACATATCTAGCTTGTAGTGTTGAGCAACCCAAGCTTTAATATTGGAACATCGTCTGGTTAAAGTTAGCACTTAGGCATTCACGATATTGGCCGTGGCCTGTCACCAACCAGGTTGTCAACAGTGCAACTATGTGAGATGGCATTATCAAAGTCGGTCATAAAACTTTCATACTATTAAGGCTTATAATATATGTCTTATTACTTAAGGCAAAATTAGTAAAGTTCGTCGAATTCCTGAATTCCAGGCCAAATTGGGCCGAATTCTACAAATATGGCCCGGAAGTCCTCGAATACGAAATACCCAAGTCCAACGGATTTAGGCTATGAATTCATTCGAAAATTCAGCCCTAGACATCCAGTCAGTCCATGCCAAGACACGCTTTACATGCTTTTGCGTCTGCGGCTAGAAAATATTGATTGCTGTAATACTCGTCTTGTGCCATTAAGTGGTTTCTTGATAAGGGAGTTTGAGAGATATAGAGTTACATTAACTGTACAATGGCACAGAGAGAGCCGGGGTGAGATTCAGAGATTACATGTCTTTACCTTCAGCCCCCAAATCATGTGGGTCGTGTATGAAAGACCTACGACTATTAGGCCTCCAAACGACGGAGAGCTCTCAGTTTGAAGCGTAGAGGATGCATGTACAATACAAGACCTTGGGGAAGTAGAAAAGTTGAAGTGTCAAGCAAGTCATCAACCTTTCATGTGCAATATGGCTGGTCATATGACTTGCAGTACTGTAGGATCCTGCCAAGACTCCGCCCAGTGTTACAATCCAACTGCAACCAACCAACAAGAGTGACATCCTGTTTTTCTTATAACTAAATAAATTTCTGCCTTCTTCAGCCATCGATCATAATTTTTTGCTTCCTGCTTCCTGCTTCCCACCATTTTCGTTCCCGTTTTCAACGAGCTGCGGCAATCATATTCCACCGACGTCCTCTCGCGCCCATAATCATGGCAATAGACTCTACTAAAAAGAACCTGCACAGTCTTCCGCTGGAAACCTTACAGCAAATAGCAGATCATCTGAATCATTCGCATCGACCGAGCCTTGACGCATTTGCATTAGCAAGCAAAACTTGCCACGATGCCGCTCTTCCATCAATTTTTCGCCATGTTCATCTCACAATCAGCAATCCCGAGGCACTGCAGCGCGACGTTAATGCCCTTGCCAAAACTCTCTCTCGTACTAACTCGACCAGTCACGTCCGCTATCTCAGTATCAAAGGGTTTCTAAAGTTACCTGGCCAATCCAGCACCGAGGAGGATAGTGGCACCAGTTGGCTGAAGTCAAAAGGCCTCGATGAGATCTTAGGCAAGGATGAAGAGTACGACGGAAGACACCATGTCGTTTACGACGATGTCATCGAAAAGTCTTCCGATGAGGATCTGGCATGGGGGCCAGCCGTTGAATTCATTAGAACACTGCCATATCTTACCACTTTAATATACGACTGCAAAAATCAATTTCCGCCCAGCCTTCTTGATGCCCTTCATAGCCACCAACCTCAATGTAGACTCCACCATCTCACCTTTCGATTTCGAACTTTACTCTGGGGCACCCCAAAACCTTACGAGATGGCCTTAGCCACGTCTCCGTGTTTGTATAAAGTCAAGGTTGAATGGAGTTGGCGGGATTCGAATGGCGATGACGACTTTAATCTAGAAGCGACAATGGAGCTTGCTGCCGGTCTTGCTCCTAATTTAAAGGAAGTTGAAATTTTGAATGTTGTACCATATGAGCAGGCGAGTCGAGCATACTTCTGCCGCCCGCGAAAGCTATGGGCAGGTCTTCCGGGTTTTGTCCGTGGTGAATCTATTGGCTCCTTGACCTCGCTGTCACTTCGTGGGTGCGTGAGGATGTATGGAATAATTCCTGAGCTTCAGGCTTGGGCACAGCACACAGACTTCGGCCATCTGCGTCATCTGATGCTGGGGGGTGGATATTACGAAGAACATCACAGTGCGTTACATGGCGAGACGATGGAGACGATTGCCCAGGATTTCTCGTTCCCACAATTGAAGACACTTCAGGTCGGTATGGGTCGTTATGATATGACAGAGGAGAAACCCAATTATGCTGATAACGCTATTGCCTTCTTGAAGTCGTTTGAGCCTCTTGATGAGCTTTTGGTGTCCGGCGCATTTGAGCCTAAGATACTGGATGCCATTCTATCCCGACACGGTCAAATGCTAAAGAAGCTAAGTATACGACCAATCGAAAGTGAATTTTCTGTGGATAACTTTCCACGTCGACGAGATATGCCTATGACGTTCACAGAAAAACATATCTTGCAGATCCACGCCAAATGTCCGGTATTACAATATCTAGCTCTTTCAGTTAAACGTACAAAATCTGATATTATCGAGGCTAAGATCTACAAGAGTCTCGGTAAAATAGAAAGTTTAAAATCTCTTTTCCTAATCTTGGACTGTTCTGACTGGCGGGTAATTCGAGACCCCGACTCGCAGAACCATTCTTTATTCGATGTATTCGATCGCGAAACCTTCCCAGATTTATATTTCTTAAAGAATGGCGCTTTACGCGAAACACTTATAAACTGCGCGGTGGATGAAACACTGGCTCGATCTATCTGGGAGACTATTTGCCAGAATAAATCGGGCCAAAAACTGGAGTGTCTTAAAGTGTGGACCACAGATGGTGGCCATTGGGGCGACAGTAAAACAATGAAT
>Ga0247812_10002580_pt1 | contig 10216 bp, 10 predicted proteins | sample UWRJL149409B1_FD_178011 | JGI IMG/M metagenome (GOLD analysis project Ga0247812, IMG submission 178011) | Plant litter microbial communities from Arlington Agricultural Research Station in Wisconsin, United States - UWRJ-L149-409B-1 | ecosystem: Environmental > Terrestrial > Plant litter >...
TTTTGGAAAGCGTAGCTATTAACTGCTTTCCATACGCCGCACGCTCCATACCATTTTGCTCTTCTTCAACAATCATCCTCCCAATTTCAAAGTAGGTCAATACCATTGTGTGATTTACGGACTGCACTATTTTGTATCTTGATTCATTTAATAAACCTGATATTCTTTGCACCAATTCGTTAGAAGATATATTTTCCATGGCTAATTCTTAAGGTTAATAAACACTAATTGGTTGCCATGTTCAGGGACAAGCGATCTTTTAGCCTTCCCATATCCTCACTAAGTTTTGTTTCCACAACCTTAGCATAGATTTGTGTGGTGCGTATACTGGTATGCCCGAGCATCTTTGATACACTTTCAATGGGAACGCCGTTACTGAGGGTAACTGTGGTAGCAAAAGTATGCCTGGCGATATGGAAGGTAAGTATCTTGGTTATTCCACAAAGATCAGCAATCTCTTTCAGGTACCCATTCATGCGCTGGTTAGAGATCACGGGAAAGACGGTGCCATTGTTTTGTGCACGGGGGTCATCATAGTACATTTCCATCAACTCTCTTGCCTGTGGTAAAAGAGGGACACGGACACTGGTATCGGTCTTTGCCCTGTTTGTATATATCCAAAGCTCCCCGTCAACGCCCGTTACGATGTTTTCAGGCTTTAACTCTGCAAGGTCAATATAGGCCAGCCCTGTATAGCAGCAAAAAAGGAACATGTCACGGACATTTTTAAGACGGTCAATCTTAAATTCTTTTTGTGCCAATATGTCGAGTTCTCCAGTATTTAAACAATACCTCTCTACTTTTTCATAATGCTTTTTAAAGCTGGCAAAGGGGTCTTTGGAAAGCCAATCGAGCTTAACAGCGAGGTTTATCATTTTACGGAGCCTTTCAATGTGCTTCATGATGCCATTGTTATTCAGTGGCTTTTGATGGTCTTTAGGGGTATAGTTAACCAGGTAACTCTCAAAGTCCATTAAAAACTTATAATTGAGTTCAGAAAGGACAATATCATTTCTATAGTATTTCTGCCGGATGAATTTGATAATGTATCGCTGTGTGGTCTTGTAATTCTTCATAGTGCCGGGAGCCAGTCTATGTGCTGCATGCTCACTGTGGTATTCCATGAGTTTAACCAAGGTCATTATTTCCTCATCGCAGCCCAGGAACAGGGACTTAACGCTATCGACGGTTACGGGCTTACGCTGTTGCACCAGGTCATGGTAACCATCAGCAATGAGCGTGCGTATACGTTCGATATAATTGTTAAGCTTTATAATTTCTTCACTCTTTCCCTTCGCGCGGCCTTTAACCTCATCCCACGCATCCGGGTCAACTTTCTGTTTTAGGGAAATTTCCGTCCTACGGCCATTTACTGTAATTCGGGCGTAAACAGTAGCCTGCTTACTTTTACCCTGCTTAAAAATCCTGATAACGAACTGGATTCCAAAGGTGTTTGTGTTTTTCATACCAAATGCATTTAAGTTAAATTGAACATTAAGTACCGATTCAATTAAACTGCTTTAAAAAAGTGGCATTTAAAGGCTGCATTTGGCAATAAAAAAGTGTTAAAGAAACAGGTGTAAAACATTTACATACAGCAACTTACAGTACTTTTTGTGAGTAAAAAAATGGATTCCATTTTTACTCACCGAATTGCTCACATTAACTTTGATTTTTTTTGGATATTTTGGTACTAAAAGGCACAAAAAAACCCGTAAATTCTTACAATTTACGGGTTTTGAGGTGTTTTGACCTCTTTTTTGTCGGGGTGGCAGGATTCGAACCTGCGACCTCCTGGTCCCAAACCAGGCGCGATAACCGAGCTACGCTACACCCCGAATAATATTCTCTATTACAGGCTGCAAATATACTGCTATTTTTCAATTTGCAAAGCCATAAGCTAATTTTATTTTGCCATAGCTAAATCTAATGTACACGCTTGTATATTTCTTCATTAAAAACTTACCTTTGTACCACAATTTCAAATAATACAAGACCATGTCTGACACTATAGAGAAAATAAAATGCTTAATTATAGGTTCTGGCCCTGCAGGTTATACTGCGGCTATTTATGCAGCAAGGGCAGATATGAACCCTGTTTTATATACAGGCCTTGAACCCGGAGGCCAGCTTACCACTACTACAGAGGTTGATAATTTTCCCGGGTATCCTGAAGGTATAGATGGGCCTACCATGATGATGCAGTTACAGGCACAGGCAGAACGTTTTGGTACACAGGTTCGTATAGGTATGGCTACTGCTGTAGAATTTAGCACTGTTAACGGTGGCTGGCATAAAGTTACCATAGATAATAATAAAGTGGTGCTTGCACATACCATAATAATATCTACCGGGGCTACAGCAAAATACCTTGGCCTGCCAAGTGAGCAACGCCTAAGGGGTGGTGGTGTTTCGGCTTGTGCCGTGTGCGACGGTTTCTTTTACCGTGGCCAGGATGTAGCTATTGTTGGGGCGGGGGATACCGCTGCCGAAGAAGCTACTTATCTTGCTAACATTTGTAAAAATGTAACCATGCTGGTACGCAAAGATGTAATGAGGGCAAGTAAGGCTATGCAGCACCGTGTGCAAAATACACCTAACCTTACCGTGTTATATAATACCGAAGTTGATGAGGTATTAGGAGACCAGGTGGTAGAAGGATTACGTGTGTTTAACAATGAAACCGGCGACAAGCAGGAGATAGCTGTTACGGGATTATTTGTAGCCATAGGCCATAAACCTAATACAGATATCTTTAAAGGCCAGCTTGAAATGGACGAAACTGGTTACCTTATTACGCAGCCTAAAACTACTAAAACTAATTTGCCCGGTGTATTTGCAGCAGGCGATGTACAGGATAAGGATTACCGCCAGGCTATTACGGCAGCCGGTAGCGGATGCATGGCAGCACTTGATGCCGAACGTTACCTTGGCGAACTGGGAAGCCATTAATATTTTTGGGAGGCTTCTAAGACCGATGTCCGAATACAGAACACATTAGAAATAAAGCAGCTCACCGAGCTGCTTTATTTCTAATGAATGATGGTATAATTCCCCCTTTGAGGGTTAGGGGGCCTAATCTTCTTTCTTGAAAATTACAGCACTGTTAGTTAACTTCTTTACATTAAAACTTGTTGGTGTGCCATATAAGCTTACTTCGGTTTTGCCAGATGCTGATAGCGTAAGTGTTTCTGTTGCCAACACGGTACATTTTGTATAGCTTTCGGCAGTAACGTCAAGGTTTTTAACGGTAAATTTTTTACCTGTAAATTCTGCATTATTATCTACACGAATTGATGCTGCTACTGCATCGCCTTCTACAATGGCAATTGTTTTTTGGTACATGTCTATTTTTACTTCCGGGCTTGCTATAAGTGCTTTAAGGTTGGCATTCTTACTTAGTTCAACAGTGGTTTTGGCTGATTTTATATTAATTTCGGCCTTTGTTTTATCATTCATTGCCAGACTAAAATTAGCCGACTTTACATTAAGGAACGATTTAGAATAGTCAAAGTTTTTTACACTTATAGTATCAAGTTCCAGCTCGTTAATGGCATATAATGCTACTTCGTTCTTAGCTGTAATAGTTTTTAGGCTGCCGGTGTAAGTAAGGCGGACAGTTAATTTTTTTGCGCCATTTACATCTTTGCTGGTATATACTCTTAAGGCTGTACCATTTATCTCACTTTTAATTATTTCATGCAGGTTATCGTCGGCTTCTATTTCCAGGCTTTGGATAGTGCCTTTTATAAGGTAGAGCTCAATGTTGTCTTCAATTTCAAGTGTTTCAAAAGGCTCAAGTTCTTTTTGTGCTACCGTAACATTTTTAGAACCTTTAATTTTTTCTTTTTTTTGTGCAAAAGCAGCCGTAGTTATTAATAGTGCAAACAGCAGTAAATTAAATTTTTTCATTGTGTGCAAGGCAAATATTGGTTAGGCAAATATATTAAAAAACGATGGGTAAGCCATTTTATTACATCCAGTAGCTCTGTTTAGCGTTTCAGTTGAAGTAAATCCGTTTATATAAAAACAAAAAATGCCCACACAAAGGCGGGCATCTGTCTACATATAAACATGGTTATTCTTTATTTACACTACCGCCGGATGTAGCGTTAGATTTTATAGTTTTAGGATTATTGGTATAGGTAATACTGCCGCCACTGGATGCATCTGCAGTTAGTTTACCGGTAACATTTACTGTGGCGCTACCCCCGCTCGATGCTTCTGTCTCTGCATCTTCTGCTGTAAGGGCAGTAGCATTTATACTGCCACCGCTGCTCGATGCTGTATCCAGGTTCGTAGTCCTGCCGCTAACTTTTAAAGTCCCGTTACTACTGGCTTCGCAATTTACGGTTTTGGCATCAACCCCAACTTCTACACTTGCACCGCTATTTGCTGATAAATCAATATCATTACCTTTAATAACGGTCTTACTTTTTAGTATTGCAGCAGATGAGGCTTCTAAACCTTCAATTTTGGGCAGGGTAACCGTTATCCTTTTAGCTCCTGCATTATCAATATTCACATCGGCATAAATTCTAAGTTCATTGCCCTCAACTTCGGTTTTAATGTACTGTTGCAGGTTGTCGTCGGCTTCTACAATTATAGATGCCGTGTTGCCCTGTACCACATAAACTTCCAGTCCTGTTGCGGCAGAAACAATTGTGTAATCTCCCGAAACTGTACGGGTTTGTGTAGTTACTTTACCGCTGCCATCAACCGATTTACCGCCAAAGCTACAGGAAGCAAACAGCAACGCTGCTACAAAACCTACAATAGCTTTAGAGATATGCACAATTACTTTTATCATAATTACTGTCTTTTACTTTTATTCTTTTCAACCTGTATATCATGTTCCAGTTGTAACCTTTCCTGTTCTATTCTTGCTTTTTCGGCCTCCAGTTCCATGATACGTATCTTTTCCTGGTTAGTCATCCCATTTTGAGATCCGCTTTCCGCGGCGGGTGGGGCAACCGGGGCAGGGGCAATAGTCATGGCGGGTTCGTTCTGGCTGCCATCTTCATAGCCTACGTTATTATCACTATTATCTTCTTTACCAATACAGTCAAGGCACTGTACATGGTTGTCATCCATCATATATTGGTGATCGCCATCAAACCATAGGTCAAAGAATTCATTGTCTGTGTCATCATACTCCTTTAAGCTCGCATCAGGATGAAATACGGTTCCTTCGGGAAGATACAAAAATATTTCTACACGCTGCTTATGAAATTTAGTGTCGGTACCTGTAAGTAAATAGTTATCTAATATAAGGCTATTTCCCTGAATTTTAAAATTATATTTTATAGTCTCAGAGCTTTTTCTTGCTTCAGATATTGTTGCACCTTCGGCAATTTTTTCTATTTGTACATAAGGAAAGGCCTCATCTGTTTTAAGCACATAAAAGCGCACATTGTTACTGTATACAACTTCGTTACCAAGCGAGTCCTGCTTAAAGCTAAAGTCGCTGTAATCGTGGTTTAACGATTTTGTAAAATACTCGTTATTCTTAAATTTAACTTCAAGGATATCTCCCTGAATAAGTTTAATTTCCTGCTTGCTTACTGTTTTACCTTCATTACCAAACTGCGATGCCTGCGCTAAGCCTAAATAAATTGCGGTAGCCACACATAGTATCCATATTGCAAGCAAGGTAGATTTTGTAAGGTTGCCCACCGGCTTTAAATTGTCTACCAGTATTTTTAAACCTAATAAAAATAAAGCGAAGAACGGAATTGCAATTGCAAAAAAACCAACAAGGCCAATAAGCCACATAGGAGCCTCGGTATAATTCATACTATTAAAGTAAGGATACCATTGTGCACGAGATGTAAACGAAAATAGTATTGCAATAAGCCCAATAATAAGGCTGCCCAGCGTTAAAGCACTAAATACCGTAAGTAAAGCCCCAATAACTTTTGCAAATACTTTTAAAATGGCTAACACCGCAGTACTTGCTGTTGTGCCTATTTTATCGGCGCCGGTTTTTACTGATGCCCCCAGCTTATCATAGTCCATATTGTTAATCTTGTCAGACAGGTTGCTAAACTCTTCTTTTACCTTACGCTCTATGTTAGATATAGTTATGGGTTCGCCTGTCATTTCCAGTTTCTCTGTAGTGGTCACCGCTTTTGGTATAAGTATAAGCAACACAAGGTAAATAAGTATGCTCGAACCAAAAGATAGTAGCAGCGATATTATAAATAAGATCCTTACCCATAAAGGATCTATTTTAAAGTAGTGGGCTAAACCGGCACACACACCGCCTATCATACCACTTTCTTCATCCCTGTAAAACTTCCTGGTTTTGGTATTAAAGTTGAAGTTAAAGTTTGTGGATGTTTTAGGACCCGATGCAGTTTCATCATCGTCTATACGATAATCTTCCGGGCGGCCCATAATAATTATTACCTCATCTACCTCACGAACGCTTACCACCTGTTTGTCGTTCTTAAGCTTTTCGGTTAGCAGTTCGGCAATACGCGCTTCAATATCGCTCATTATCTCATCCCTTCCATCGGCCGAAAGCGATCGCCTTATGGCATCAAAGTAGCGATTAAGTTTTTGGAAGGCATCCTCATCAATGTGAAAAAAGAAACCACCTAAATTTATACTTACTGTTTTGTTCATGGCTATGCTTTTTGGCTGGTTATTATATTTACTGCGTCAGACAGTTCTGTCCAGGTAATGTTAAGTTCTTTTAAAAATTCGTGTCCTTCATCGGTAAGCCCGTAATATTTACGTGGCGGCCCCGATGTAGATTCTTCCCACCTGTAGTTAAGCAGGCCGTCGTTCTTTAAGCGGGTTAGCAGTGGGTAAACGGTACCCTCTACCACGAGCAATTTAGCATTTTTAAGTGTATCCAGTATTTCAGATGTATAGGCATCTTTGGCTTTTAGTACAGAGAGTATACAAAATTCCAAAACTCCTTTGCGCATCTGGGCCTTGGTGTTCTCAATATTCATAGGTTCTCATATTTATTAATTAAGGCTCAGTTTATAATTATCCCTTTTAACAGCATAGGTATTTGTACCCAGATGTGTATTGGCAGGCTCACCATAATACGTTATAGATGATGAAGCATCTACATCGGTTGTAATAGAATTTTTAGTAAATATAGAAACGACAGATGCATTTTGTGCCCACACATTAGCATCGTTGCATACAAATTTATCGGCGGTTAAATAGCCACCGCTGCAAAATAAGGTAGCGCTGTCTGCAGTACCTGTAACTTTCATATAGCTGCCTCCCGTAACATTTGCTTCAAGTTTTTTAGTTGTTATTTTTCCATTGAAGCCAGAGTTCGATTTTACATTTACCTTGCAGGTGCCACTACTAACCATGATGGAAGAAAGTTTTGCGCCGGTTGAAAGGCTGATGTTTACATCGCCAGTATTTAATGTGCCGTTAACCCTTACAATAGCGGCATTAGATACTTTAAAGAAGGTCACATTTTTTTGCGATATATACACTTTTGCTTTCGCTTTCATAACCGGTGAGCCATCATTTTCTTTAATGTAAATTTTAAGCGTGTGCCCACTGTAATCTGTTGCTATGGCATACAAATTTTCTGTGTTATCGGCTTCAACTTTAAGAGCTAAAGTATCACTTTGTGTAAAGATCACTTCTATGCCGTTCTTAACCTCAATAGAAGTTACTTCTTTAAGCGCTCGTGTTTCGCTTACCTGTGCCTGTGCAGTAAGGCTGATTAGGCCTGCAACTGCTGCAATAATTAACTGTTTCATAATTGTTCGATTTTTTGATTGATGATGATGATTTGCCTGTTTCCGGCGCAGCAGGCTGATGATGATTGATTTGATTGATGATTGAACTTAGGCTATACCTGCTTGCCTGCTACAGGTTGTTTTAATGATGGTTTTATAAAGTTTATGGTTAATGGGTAATTGCAGTTTATGCCGTTGCTGTTTTTTACTGCTGCATAAAGAATAAAAAAGAACTCGGCTACTTTCATTGCCAGCAGTATAAAACCTGCAATAAGTGCTATGGCTACAAGACCGGTTATTTTTCCTGTGTCAAAATTTTCTATGGTCCATTGTATGTTGTCTTTATAGATCCAGTTGCTATTGTAGGTGTGGCCAAAACTGAAATCTTTAAATAGTGTGTAGAAAAATATTGGCACTGCTATTATGGTAAGTATAATAGTGTAAACTAAAAGGCTTAACTGAAAATTTATGGCCTGCCTGCCGTTATGGTCTATAAATTCTGACTCATCCTTTTTGGCACTCCACAATATAACAGGGAAAATAAAGCTGCCAAACGGAAAGATATACTGTGTGTAAGCACTTAACTGTAATAGTGTTGCGTATGTTTTGTTTGCTGTAGTTACCATAGTAGAGTAGTATGTCTATTAATATTCTATGCAAATATATGGCTATTGTAAGGTAGTGTGCAACGCATAGTACTAATATTTAACAAAATATTAACATTTTACAATCTGACGAAATAGTTGTAAATTAGCTTAAAAATCAATAAACAATGGAATTTACGCCATCTAAGCTCAATACTTTTTTATTAGTAAAACTACCATCGGCATATTTTTGCGGGGTCAGGGTAAAGCAAATATCTACAGAGCAGTGCACAGTTAGTGTAAAGCACCGCTGGATAAACCAAAATCCCTTTAACTCTATGTATTTTGCGGTGCAGGCTATGGCGGCAGAGCTTACCACCGGTGCCCTGGTTATGTACCATATAAAAAACAGCGGCAAAAAAATATCTATGCTGGTGGCAAACAACAAAGGTAATTTTAGTAAAAAAGCAAAAGGCAGGATAACCTTTACCTGTAACGACGGGCACCTGATTGCCGAAGCTATTGCCAAAACTGTAGCAACAGGCGAAGGGCAAACCTTCTGGATGAAATCTATAGGTATAAATGAGCAGGGCGACCAGGTATCTGAAATGGATTTTGAATGGAGCGTAAGGGCTAAGTGAAGAATTTCAGATTTTTGATTATTTTAGATTTCAGAGGGTAGATTCCAGATTAAGCTACACTCATGCGAGAGCATTAATATAAATATTTATTAAATAGGCGATGTCCCAAATATGGTAATAGGCTATCAAAGTTCGAGTGTAGCTTAATCTGGAATCTACCCTCAGAAATCTGAAATCCCTTTAAAGTCACAAACTAAAGTTAAACACCCCGGTATTAACTCAAACTTAGCGGTGCAGGCCTTAAATTTATAATAAAAGAATATGAAAGTTTTAATAACCGGAGCCACCGGTCTTGTGGGTAAAGAACTGGTGTCTCTCTTGCTAAAGAATGGCATTCATATTAATTACCTTACAACATCTAAAGATAAATTACAAAACGAAGATAATTATAAAGGCTTTTTGTGGAACCCTGATAAGGGAGAAATAGATAAGGCATCAATTAATGGTGTAGATGCTATTATACATCTTGCGGGAGCTACTATCTCTAAACGATGGACACCGGCATATAAAAAAGAAATTATAAATAGCCGTGTACTAAGTACAAATTTGCTCTATAATGTATTAAAGAACAATGCTAACAATGTGTACCAATTTATAGGAGCATCGGCAACAGGTATTTATCCTGACAGCCTCGATAAAGTATATAGTGAAGATTATGCTGATGTTGATAGTTCTTTTTTAGGTGCAGTAGTACAAAAATGGGAAACCGCTGAGGATGGCATAGCGAGCCTTGGTATAAAGGTAACCAAGATAAGAACAGGCTTAGTACTCTCCGGCACTGGGGGCGTGCTTAAAGAGCTTGCAACACCAACAAAATTTGGTTTAGGCACTGCTTTTGGCAGTGGCAGGCAAATACAGTCGTGGATACATCATAGCGATCTTACCGGTATATATATGTTTGCTCTTAGCAACGAGCTCGAAGGTGTTTACAATGCGGTAGCACCGTTCCCGGTTACCCAGGAAAAATTAGTTAAGACAATCGCTACGGTTTTAGATAAGCCGTACTTTATGCCTAATATTCCGGAGTTTGCTATGCAACTTGTGCTGGGAGAAATGCATACATTGCTATTTACCAGCCAGAACGTAAGTGCAAAAAAAATAATAGCCGAGGGTTACCAGTTTAAGTATCTTTCCCTCGAGAAAGCAATTAAAAATGCCCTTCTTGATTGAGGCTGTCTAAAAAGTTAGGCAGCCTCTTTTGTATTTTATGGATAATGCTTAAATTTAAGGTATGAGCAAGAAAGTTACCTTTAAGACCTATAGCCAG